>Ga0180429_10000428_pt1 | contig 37854 bp, 27 predicted proteins | sample SS_ome_FD_132428 | JGI IMG/M metagenome (GOLD analysis project Ga0180429, IMG submission 132428) | Hypersaline lake sediment archaeal communities from the Salton Sea, California, USA - SS_1_S_1 metaG | ecosystem: Environmental > Aquatic > Non-marine Saline and Alkaline > Hypersaline > Sediment ...
CTCAACAGGGCGGCTTCCTTATTCTGTCTTCAAGAAAAAGTTCACCGGCCGCTTTGATCGTTCGAGGTAGAATCTATCCCTTGAACAAGCTGTAATGAACGGAGGAACGTCGATGCGAGACGTATCAGGCAAGGCGAGAACCCTGCGCACCGCCGAGGCGTGCGCCACGCTGAAGATCAGCCCGGCCACGATCGCCATGATCAAGAAAGGCGAAACGCCCAAGGGGGATCCTCTGCCCGTGGCCAAGGTGGCGGCGATCCAGGCGGCCAAGAACACGAGCGCCATCATCCCCTACTGCCATCCGATTCCCGTCGAGTTCGTCGGTGTCGAGTTCACCGTCGGCGAGGAGACGATCGGCGTGTCGGTCACGGTCAAGGCCGTCTACCGCACCGGCGTCGAGATGGAGGCGCTCACCGCCGCGTCGGTGGCGGCGCTCACCATCTACGACATGGTCAAGATGGTCGACGATGCGATGGAGATCGTCGGCATCGGCCTTCGGGAGAAAAAGGGGGGCAAGTCGGACTTCAAGGAGAGTTTCGACGAACCGCTGCGCGCCGCCGTTCTCGTGGCGTCCGATTCGGTGTCGGGCGGAAAGAGCCGGGATCGGGCCGGCGCGGCGATCGAGGAGAGGCTCAAGGAGACCGGACTCGACGTGGTCGAACTGCGCGTCGTGGCCGACGAGCCCGACCGGATCAAGACGGCGCTCGTCGAATTCGCCGACGTGAAGGGCGTCGACCTGGTCATCACCACGGGCGGCACCGGCCTCGGCCCGCGCGACACCACGCCCGAGGCGCTCGGCGAAATTCTCGACAAGAATCTTCCCGGCGTGGCCGAGATGTTGCGCGTTTACGGACAGGAACGCACGCCGCGCGCCATGCTCTCCCGCGGCTGTGCGGGACTGCGCGGCTCGACCCTCTTCGTCTCCCTGCCCGGCTCGACGCGCGCCGTGACGGAGTCGCTCGACGCGCTCTTTCCGGGGATCCTCCATAGCTTCCACATGATGCGCGGCAAAGGCCATGGCAGCGGGGGGAAGGCCAGAGATGCTTGAGGTCGGAGCGGCGCAAAAGATCGTTCTCGGTTCGGTGCCTCTTCTTCGGGCGAAGAGTGTGGCTGTCGATGAAGCCCTCGGGCTGACGCTGGCCGCCGATGTGCTCGCGCCCGAACCGATACCGCTTTTCGATTCGTCGGCCATGGATGGTTTTGCCCTGCGCTGCGCCGACGTGGCGGGCGCGACCGAAGAGAGTCCTGTCAGCCTCGATATGGGGGCGCTCAGCCGGGCGGGCGCGCCCTATACCGGTCCCATGGGCGCGCGGACGGCGGTCAAGATCATGACGGGCGCCATGGTTCCGCCCGATGCCGACGCCGTGGTGATGAAGGAATATACAGACGACCTGGGGGAGACGGTTCTCATCAAGCGCGCCGCCGCCCCCGGGGACCACATCCGCCGGAGGGGAGAGGAGTTCGCAGAGGGAGACACAACGCTTTTTGCCGGCATGCGGGTGACGCCACCGGTGATCGGCCTGCTCGCCACACTCGGCTTCCGCGAGGTTCTTGTCCGCCCCAACCCGTCGGTGGCGCTCATCGTCACCGGCAGCGAGCTCAAGCTGCCGGGCGAGGAGCTCGCCCCGGGCCAGATCCGTGACGCAAACTCTCCCGCACTCGTCGCCGCCCTGCGCGCCATCGGTATCGAGCCGATCTCGGCGGAGAGGGTGGTCGATGAGAAGGAGACGATCGCCTCCTCCCTCGGTGCCGCCCTCGGGCGTGCCGATGTGACGATTACCGTGGGGGGGGTGTCGGTGGGCGATTTCGATCTGGTCAAGGATGTGGCCGAGGAGATCGGTGTGGAAACACTTTTCTGGCGGATCGCCATGAAACCGGGCAAGCCGAACTATTTTGGCAAAAAGGGTGACGCCCTTCTTTTTGGCCTTCCGGGCAATCCGGTTTCGGCTCTTGTTTCCTTCCACCAGTTGGTCAGGCCCGCCCTGCGCGCAATGTCGGGGCGGACTCGCGGTGACAACGACAGCCCGATCCTGGCGCGGCTCGAGAAAGATATCAGAAAAAGGACCCACCGCCTCGAATTCGTCCGCGGCCGTCTCGGGCGCGGCGGCGGGGGAGAGATAACGGTCTTGCCCCTCACCGGACAGGAGTCGCACAAACTCGGCGCCCTGGGCCGCGCCGATTGCGTCATCCTTTTTCCGCGCGACGAGCACCGGCTCGCCGCAGGTGAACCGGTGGAAGTGGAGCGACTCGACTGGAGCGCGTCGTGAAAAACGAGGAAGGACGGATCGTCGCCATTTCGATCAGCGCGAAGAAGGGAATCCCCAAGTCCAACGTCGGCGAGGCAACCCTCATCGAGGACTGGGGCATCGAGGGCGACGCCCACGCCGGTCCGGGCCACAGGCAGGTGAGCATTCTGGCCGTGGAGAGCATCGACACGATGCGCGCCAAGGGCCTCGATGTCAATCCCGGCGACTTCGCCGAGAATATCGCCACTGAAGGGATCGCTGTTGCGTCGATCGAGATCGGCCGAAAAGTCGCGCTCGGCACGGCGCTGATCGTGCTCACCCAGATCGGCAAGGAGTGCCACAGCCGCTGCGCGATCTTCGAGCAGGCCGGCGATTGCGTCATGCCCCGCGAGGGGGTTTTCGGCCGCGTGCTCCGCGGGGGAACGATCCGCGTGGGGGACAGGGTTACCGTCGAACCGTGACGGTTGGCCGGAAAAGAAGCCGGGTGAGGACGCTCTGACGGCGGAAACCCGAGATATTTTTTCGCCCTTTGCAGCTCCGCTCGGCGAGTCCATCCGGGGGAAGACGACGACGTCGATCAGCTACTCACACTCGATCGGGATGCCAGCCTGAGGCTGGGCCTTCCCCCGAATGGTCTCTCGGTCGCTCTGCCGACCATAAGCCGCAAAACCACCTCGCACCTCCGCCGGCGCGGACCCAAAGATCTGCCAGTCTATCTGTCTCGGCCGGCCGCCGCCGACCAATCCGCATGGTGCTTATGCCTACGACTTTTCGCGAAGGGCTGCTTGAAAAAGCATGGCCATATACTGTTAGGGTTTTGCCAAAGTCAGTGCAGAGTGGGGCCTGGCCCGCCTGGTCAAGAGGAAGTGTCACGATCGCGAGTTCGAAAGAGTCTGCCAGACTCGAAATCCGGAATAACGGTCCGCACGGTCGGAGGTGGTAAAAAGCCTCACCACCTCCGACCTGAAACCGAACTTGTCGGTCATCAGTCCGGCAAACGCTATCGATACCCCAGAACGTCGCGATAGACGCGCGCCGTGGCGTCCGGGCTGTCCTGGCAGAGAAAATGGCCGAGGTGCTCGAATCCGCCATAGGGTTGGGTATAGGGAAGAATCTCCACGTAGAGCAGCCCCACGGGGCCGGTGTGGAAGGCGAGGTTGTAGTCGAAGCTCAGCGAGCGCTGTTCCATGAGAAGGCCCAGGGCGCCGGTCATCTCGCGCAGGGCGGTGGCCAGGCCGTTGAGTGTGTCGCCATCGAGATGGTGGAGGTACTCGCCCGCACCGCGGGGCGGTACGATCACCGCCTCGAGCGGCCGGCGCATGAAGGGTGAAACGAGGGCGCTCACGCCTCCGGGAAACTCGGCCACCACGAGATCGGGTCGGGCCGCATTCCGCAGGTGGTCGGCGAAGGCCGTCCCCTCCGTCTCCAAAAAGTCGCGGTCCTCGGCAATCCGCCGCGGCAGGACGGAGAGGTGGGCGATCTGCTGATGGCCGTGTTCGACCGATCCGCCCACTTTGATTCCCTTGTTCTTCATGATCGCCGCATAGCCGGCATGGCCGCCGGCGGAGCGCCCAAAGCCGGGGGCGTCGCCGTGGAGCAGGAACTCTTCCAATGCGGCGAGGCGTCCAAAGACGATCTCCAGGTCGTGGGAACACATGTTGTGAAGGTCGGCGTCGTGAAGCGTGGAACACCATTGCAGCAGATGGATCCCCCGATTGCCCTCGGCCCGGCCGGGCGGGAAGGGATAGACCATGGGAAAAAGATTGGGCGTGATGAAGGTGCGATGATCCTTGCACAGCGGCGCCATATCGACGACCGGCGTGAGGCGGCAGGCGCACACGATGCACGGCGTGATCTCCCGGCCCGCCTCGATTTCGCCGGTCAGAGATCCTTTGCCGGCCGAAGACCGTTCGTCAGGCTCCGCGCGGAGACCGGCCGAGAGGGGCCGGGTGCGGCGCGCCTCGGAATAGGATATCCACAGATCGGAACGGGGATCCTGGGACGCGGCGGGATCGGGCTGATAGAGCTCGGCGCCCGAGTGGCGCACCACATCTTCCAGATCCTCGTAGGATGCGCCGTCGAGCGTCTCGATGCGGACGATCTCTTCGAGCCGGTTGCGATCGAGCTGCTCGGGGCTTTTGTCCTCGTCGACCATCAGCTCGTGGCGATTCCGTTGGTGGGCGACGACGCCGATCCGAACTCCTTCTTGGCGATGCGGCCGGCGAGGTAGGCTTCCCGTCCGGCGATGCATCCGTGCTTCATGGCCGACGCCATGCGCACCGGATCGTCGGCGAGCGCGATGCCCGTGTTGAGCAGAACACCCTCGGCGCCGAGTTCCATGGCGATCGCCACGTCCGACGCGGTCCCCACGCCGGCGTCGACCACGATGGGAGCCTTCACGTTCTGGAGGATGAGCTTGATGTTGATCGGGTTGAGAATGCCCTGTCCCGAACCGATCGGCGAACCGAGTGGCATGACGGCCGCGGCGCCGAGGTCCTCGAGCTTGCACGCCGTGATCGGATCGTCGGAGGTGTAGACGAGAACGGTAAAGTTCTCCTTCACGAGGACGCGCGTCGCCTCGAGTGTCGCCTCGAGGTCGGGAAGGAGCGAGATCTTGTCGCCGAGGACTTCGAGCTTGATCAGGTCGGAGATCCCCGCCTCGCGCGCCATGAACGCCGTGCGGATCGCCTCGTCGGCCGTGTAGCAGCCGGCCGTGTTCGGCAGGAGGGTGTACTTGTCCCGATCGATGTAATCGAGAAGCGATTCACCTTCGCCGCTGAGGTTCACGCGCCGCACCGCCACGGTGACGACCTCGGTGCCCGACGCCTCGAGAGCGTCGGCCATGAGTTGGAACGTCTCGTACTTGCCGGTGCCCACGAAAAGGCGCGACTTGAATGTGTAGTTTCCGATTTGAAGGGGCTTGTCCTTCATCGTCTTATCCTCCTCCCACAAAGGTGACGATCTCGACGCGGTCGCCGTCGCCCACGTTGACCGTGTCGAACTCTTCCTTGCGGATTATTTTCCGGTTTACTTCGACTGCCATGGCCTGGGACTTGATTTCGAGGTGCTCCACCAGTTCCCGGACCGTCAATGTAGTGCTCAAGTCTTTCTGCTCTCCGTTGAGAGTGATCGTGATCGTCATTCGCCGGCTCCTGTGAGCGTTTCAAATCGCCTGTTGTCCCGGAGACCTTCGAGGTCAGGATCCCGGAGAGCCCAGGCGCGGGCCAGATCGAGTCTGAGAGGCCGGACGTATTCGTTGAAATGCCTCTCCAGATAGTCGAGAGCCTTCTGTTTTTCTCCCACAAGGAGAAAAAGGCAAGCTTTATTATAGAACTGCTCCGGGTAATCCTCAACAGCAGCCCCGATCTTCGCGGCGGCGGTTTTCTGTCCCGCCCGTGCCAGAACGAGACCACGCGCCATCTGCACCTCGGTCAGCTCGGGCGCAAGGCGGCACGCCTCTCTGACGAAGCGCGCGGCGTTCGCCGGTTGGCCCAACCTAAGTGTCTCGATCGTGGCCAGTTGCAAGAGCCCGAGCGCCCGAATGCGTTCGGTGGATTCGATCATCTCGTCGTAGACGCCAAGCGCTTCCTTCTCCTTGGCTCCACTGTACTCGCTGAGAAGATCGTCGCAGATTTTGAGCCCCTTGCCGATGGTCTGCCGCGAACGGTCGAGATCGCCGAGCTCCAGCTCGGCCGCGCCGCGGACGAAGAGGGCCTGGACGGTCAGGTCGAGATTTCTCCAGAGCATCGATCCCTCGACGACAGTCACGAAGTCGTCGAGCTGTCCCACGGCGGCGGCCAGGTCGCCCGCATCGCTGCGCAGGAAGGCGCCGAAGGTCATGGGAATGCTCGATCGGGCGCGGTCGTCGATGGCGGCGAGGTCGTCGACTGTCGGATAGTAGTCGCTGCGCGACGCGTCCTTTCCGAGCGCTGTCGTCAACTGTGACAGCACCGCGCGGCACTGGGCCTCGCCGTTGCGGCGGCTCAACTTCCAGACAAAATGCCAGAGGCTGAATCTCCCCGTGATCAGCGCGTCGATGAGGGCAAGGTCCGGTTCGTAGGGTGCGATCTCGATCGCTTTCAGAAAGAACTCCGTGCCGTCGCCGCCCTGCGCGGCAGTGAGCGCGCCCTCGAGAAGGAGTGCTCGCGCGCGGACGCTCTTGGCGAAATCACCCGGTGTCTGTTCGATCTGGGCCGGCAGGTCGCGCAGCGGCGGACGCCACGGTTCATTTTCGTCGAAGGCGATGAGTGCCAGGGCGAAGCGGGCGTCCGATCGGGCGATCAGCGCACCCGTCGAATCGTCGCCCGCCAGGGCGAGTGTCACGTCGATGGCGATCTCTTTCGCCTCGGCCAGGTCGCCGCCGTATCGGATCAGGGCGTCGGCGATGTCGAGGCGAACTCCCTCGTCGCCGACGAAGAGGCGCGCCAGGCGGCGGTTGAGTTCGATGATGGCGCTGTAATCGTTCATCCGCGAAAGGTGGGTGGTGATGGCGGCGAGGACACGGTTGGCCTTTCGGGCCACGAGCGGCGAGGGGGAGAGAAGGGCGTCGGCCGCCGTCTCGAAGGAGCCGGGCAGCGCGCACTCGGCAAGGCTGTCGAGAAGGAGGGGGACGAGGCTTTCGTCGAGCCGGCCCGACCTGACGAAACCGTAACATCTCGCCAGGCACGTGGCCCCATCGTCGCGGTGGCCCCGTGCGAGGGCGCGCAGGGCGGATTGCTGAACCGGCTCGGGCAACCGGCAGAGTGCGTCGACGACGAGTCCTGTCTGGAAAGGGGGCGCAGGCCGGCGCAGGCCGTCGACATAGGCCTTCTGCCGGGAGATCGGACCTGCGGTGAGCAGGCCGCGCGCCCACTCGATCTCGTCACTGTCGCCCGGATCGGGGTGGTTGGCCAAAAAACCGATCGCCGCGAGCTGGACGACCTCTGCCGGGTGGTCGACGAGCACTTTCACCGCGCTGCGGAGCGGCTCATCGGGCACGCCGCGGGCGAGGAGGTTGATGCAGCCGGCCACGGAGAGGGGCTCCGAGCTTTCGAGACCTCGACGAAGGTGGGGCTCGGCGTCGGAACCGAACGATTCGAGCGCCGCTGTCGCTCTCTGGCGGACGATGAAAAAGGGCGACGCCATCTCCTCGATGAGAGTGGCGATCTCGTCGGACCGGCTTTCTTTCGGGATGCGGCCCGTTTCGCCGCTCCCCTTTTCGTCTCCCTGCGCCGGAATCAGGATGAAGAGAAGTGCCGCAAGGATCGTTGGCGCCAGGCGGCCCGTGGGGAGGCCCGACTCAACGGGCCGTGAGGATCTGTTTGCGCGATCAGGCAACTGCCTAAAGTCCTCTAAGATAGTAAGTTGAAGTAAATTGTTCCCGGTCGGCCCTCGCGGCGCCCTCCGTTCGATCGGGACCGTTTCGAGCCCCAGATTAACTGATTTCGAGGGAACAGGATACGCATTTCTCGTCTGCTTCTAAGTAGTCGTGCGGAGAGCGACGTAACAGTCCGATGAAAAAGTCATTCGAGCTGAAGGCACGGTGCCGCGGGGCTGTTAATTTAATTAATAAAGCCTTGACGGTGTCTGACAGCGTCTTTAGCATGGCCGAGTGTAATAGACCGCTCCTGGTATAAGAAGCGGGGTCATCTGACCCGCTTTTTCTTTTACCAAGAAAGATGTTACGTCATGTCGGCCACAAGGATCTCTCCAGAGAGCCGCCGTGACGTGGAAAAGTGAGAAACGTCGGCGCCCGTTGCCCGAGATCGGCGATGGGGCCTGCTAGGATCACACGATGAACGCCGCAGAACTCTTGAGACTGATTGAGATCCTTCACAAAGAAAAGGATATCGACAGGGAAATCCTGTTCGAAGCGGTCGAAGGAGCCATTGCGTCGGCGATCAAGAAGCGGCACAGCACCGAGGACGAGATCGAGGTCAAGATCGACCGTTTTACGGGCGACATCGAGGTTTTCGAGGGTGAATATCTGGCCGAGTATCCCGACATGGGACGGATCCAGGCTCAGACCGCCAAGCAGGTCATCATCCAAAAGATCCGCGAAGCCGAGAGCGAAGTGATTTTCAGCGAGTACGAGAACCGGGCGGGCGAACTGGTCAACGGAACCGTTCAGCGCATCGAGGGCGGCAACGTGATCGTCAACCTCGGCCGGGCCGAAGGGATCCTTCCGCGCCAGGAGCGGATTCGCGGGGAGAATTATCAGCCGGGGGAGCGGATCAAGGCCCTCATCTACGATGTGGTCAAGTCAGGCCAGAAGGTCAAAATCCTCCTCACACGGGCCAGCCCCGATTTCGTGATCAAGCTTTTCGAGCTCGAGGTTCCCGAGATCGGTGAAAAAATCATCGAGGTCAAGGCGATCGCGCGCGAGGCGGGTTTCAGAACCAAGGTGGCTGTTTCGTCTTATGATATGCGCGTCGACTGCATCGGCGCCTGCGTGGGGATTCGCGGCACGCGGATCAAGTCGATCACCGATGAGCTCAACGACGAGCGCATCGATATCATCCGCTGGAACGATTCTTCGGAGGTGTTGATCATCAACGCCTTGCGTCCGGCCCAGATTCACTCGATGACCCTCGATGAAGCGACAGGAACAGCCAGTGTCCTCGTGCCCGACGATCAGCTTTCGCTCGCCATCGGCCGTAAGGGGCAGAACGTGAGGCTCGCCACCAAGCTCGCCGGATGGGAGATCAAGATCCAGGGCCTCTCCGAGTCGACTCTCGGTCCGGGCGCCTCGACCGATTCCAAGGAAGAGGATCCCGAGGTCGCCGCCGCGCGCGAAGCGCTTCTCCAGGGCACGAGTCTCGAAGCGATCTACTCGAAGGAAAAGAAAGCAAAAGCTGAGGACGCGACTGCCGACGGCGATGGCGGCGAAGATGGGGCGGTGGCCGACGCGTCGGAAGAGTCATCCCCAGCCGAAGGCGTCGACGCAGACGTCGAAGGCGTCGACGCAGACGTCGAAGATGTCGACGCAGACGTCGAAGATGTCGACGCAGACGTTGCAGATGACGTTGCAGATGACGTCGCAGATGCCGACCTAGATGTCAAGGACGTCGAGGAAACTGAAAAAGCCGTCGAAGGAGACGGCGACGCCGGAGACGAACAATCAGAACCTGGCGAACAGCTCGATGAGACCAGCGAACCTGACGCAGATGCCGACACCGCCGTCGACGACGAAGACGACGTCGAAGATGTCGAAAAAACAGGTTCGAAAGAAGAATAGTGCGCCAGTCCAGGAGGCCAGAATCTTTTGAGACTTCACGAACTCGCCAAAGAGTTGGGTGTCACCAGCAAGGAGCTTCTCGCACAGGTGCGGGAGATCGGGCTCAATGTGAAGAGCCACTCCTCCAACCTCGAAGCCGGAGAGGAGTCAATCCTTCGCTACGCGATGAAGGAAGTCCTGGACGAGCGTCAGAAGAAGGAAGAGGAAAAGGCAGCCAAGAAAGAGGCTGAGAAGAAGGCCAAGTCCGCCAAGAAAACTCCCAAGAAAAAGACCGCCGGCGAAGGCGAAACCGATGAGGAGACCGAAACCGGTGCCGATGCCGTTGCGGTGATGGAGCCGGATGCGGACGATGCTGCTCCGCCCGAAGAGGAGACTGCCGCCGTCGCCGTTGAAGAGGCCGCGGTGGGCGACGTGGAAGAGGAAACTCCCGCCGTCGAAGACAGCCCTCCCCAGGAGGCGGACACGGACGTTGCCGCCACTGAAGAAACGGTCAGCCCACCAGCCGAAGCCGCTGCCGCTCCGGAAGCGGAATCCCCGGCCGAAGAGCCTGCAACGGAATCTGAAGCTCCCGCTGAAGAACCGAAACCCGACGCTTCGGCCAAGACTCCTCTGAAAAAACTCCGAAAGATCGCCCGCCGGAAGCCGACCGCCACGATTCTCGGCCGGATCGAATTGCCTTCGGCAGCGCTCGAGGCGCACAAGAAAGCCAAGGAAAGAAAGCGCAAGGACGATCTTCCTCCATCGAGGCGAAAAAGCGCGGAAAAGAAAAAAGACGCCGAACCGCCCATCTTCACCATCGAGAAGTCGGCCAAGCCGTTGCGCGAAAAAGACGCGCCCGACTCCTGGACAGACGACAAGGCGAAACGGTCGATCAAACCGAAACAGTCAGCGTTCGACCACTCCGAGATCGAGGACGATCCGCTCCTTCAGGGCATCCGGATCAGCAACTGGGACAGGCACTACAAGCGGAGGCGGCCCGTCTTCCGACACGGCCGCAGCCAGAAGAGGTACAAGCGTCCGGCCGTGCAGCTCGACAGAAAGGTCGACGTGGAAGTTCCCATCGCGCTCAAGGATCTCTCGCAGCAGACCGGCATCAAGGCCCAGGATATCCTCATGGCGCTCATGAAACGGGGCGAGATCGTTCATATCAACTCGGTCCTCGAGGAAGAATCGGTCCTTCAGATCGCCATGGATTTCAACCGGGAGATCAACATCACGCAGATGAAGGACGAAGAGGAAGTCTTCATGGAGGAGGTGGCCGGAAGCGAAGAGACCGCCGAAGGTTCGGCCCGGCCCCGTCCGCCGATCGTGACCTTCCTCGGTCACGTGGACCACGGCAAGACATCGCTCCTCGACGCGATCAGAAAAACCGATGTCGTCTCCACCGAAGAAGGCGGCATCACGCAGCATATCAGCGCCTACCAGGTGACAACGTCGAAGGACGCAGTGGTCACCTTTCTCGATACACCGGGCCACAAGGCGTTCACCGAAATGCGCGCCCGCGGAGCCAACGCCACCGACATCGTCGTCCTCGTCGTCGCTGCCGATGACGGGGTCATGCCCCAGACCGAGGAAGCGATCGCCCATGCCAAGGCGGCGGGTGTTCCCATCATCGTCGCCATCAACAAGATCGACAAGGCCAATGCCAACGTGCAGAGAGTCAAGCAACAGCTCTCGGGCGTCGAGGTCATGACCGAAGACTGGGGCGGCGAAGTGGGATGTGTCGAGGTTTCGGCCACGAACAACGTGGGACTCGACGAACTGCTCGAACGGCTTGCGCTGGAAGCGGAGATTCTCGAACTCTCGGGCAATCCCGAGGCGCTCGCATCGGGCGTGGTGCTCGAGTCGCGCAAGGACGAGGAGATCGGCAACGTGGTCACCCTTCTGATCACCGACGGCTCGCTCAAGGTGCGCGACACCATCCTCGCCGGAGAGGCGATCGGCCGCGTGCGGGGCATCACCGACGACAAGGGCCGCAAGCTCGAGATCGCCGGCCCCTCCACCCCGGTCAACGTCATGGGTTTCGAGACCCTGCCCGACTCGGGCGAACGGTTCCTCTTCGTCGAAGACATCGACAAGGCCCGGAGCATCGCCGATCTGCGCCATACACGGGCGCGCGAAAAGCGCCTCTCGCCCGATCGCAAGACGATCACCCTCGAGAATCTCTTCGAATCCCTCGAGGCGGGAAAGGTCACCGAGATCCCCGTCGTTCTCAAGGCCGACGTCAAGGGATCGATCGAGGTGCTGCGCCGGTCGTTCGACGACATGGCCCACGAGGAAGTCAAGATCAAGGCGATCCGCGAAGGCGTGGGCGGCATCACCGAGGAAGACGTCCTCCTCGCCATTGCGTCGAACGCGATCATCCTCGGCTTTCACGTCGTGGCCGACGCCAAAGCCCGCAAGCTGATCGAAGAGAACAAGGTCGAGGTCAAAACCTACCGCGTGATTTACGAACTCCTCGAAGACCTTCGCCTCGCCATGGAGGGCGCTCTCAGTCCGCTCCAGCGTGAGATCGTCTCGGGCCACGCGGAGATCAGGCAGGTCTTCAAGTCCTCGCGGCTCGGCAACATCGGCGGATCGTTCGTCACTGACGGCGTGATCAAGCGCAACAGCAAGGTGCGCCTCGTGCGGGACGGCATCGTGATCTACGAGGGCGATCTCGACAGCCTCAAGCGATTCAAGGACGACCAGCGCGAGGTGCGCGAGGGTTTCGAATGCGGCCTCAGGATCGCCGGGTACGACGACATCAAGGTGGGCGACTCGATCGAAGCCTTCGATGTGGTCGAAGAACGCAGGACCCTGCCCACTGATTCGGGAGCGGACAAGTCCGATTGACCGGCGGTCTGACCGCCCCTCGAGAACGCTCCGAACATGGCATGACCCATTTCCCTTAAGGTTCGATCGATGACGGCTGTTGTGGGTATTCTTCAATTCAGCCTTCTGATCCGCGGTGCGCGATCGCTGAAGGAGAAAAGAAAGGTCGTCCGTTCCCTCAAGGACCGGTACCGGAGCCGTCACAACGTTTCGATCGCCGAAGTCGACGACCAGGACCTGCACAACAAGGCGACACTCGCCGTTGCCATGGCCGGCAGCGACAGGGAGTACGTCGGATCGGCTCTGACCAAGATCGTGGAGCATCTTCGCTACCACCCCGAGGCGGAACTGATCGACCACAGTTTGGAGATTCTTTGACCATGGGATGGGATCGATTCGAAAAACTCGTCGCTCTGATCAAGCAGAGAATCACCACGGTGATCCTCTACCGTCTCAAGGATCCGCGGCTCGGCTTTGTGACGATCACCGGCATCGAGCTCTCCCGCGATCTGAAAACGTGCAAGGTCAGTTACTCGGTCGTGGGGGAAAAAGGCGATCAGGTCAAAACGGCCCGCGCCCTCCACGACGCCAGTGGATTCATCCAGAAAGAGATCGGCAAGACCTTGCGCACCCGCATCGTCCCCCGCGTGGAATTCGCTTACGACGATTCGATGGAAAAAACAGAGCGGATTCTGCGTGCGATCAAAGAAGCGCGGAAGGACAGCATCGAGCTCGAAGGCGACAACGATGACGTCGACGCGGACGTCGAAGATGCCGACGCGGACGTCGAAGATGCCGACGCGGACGTCGAAGATGCCGACGCGGACGTCGAAGATGCCGACGCGGACGTCGAAGACGCCGACGCGAATCTTGGTGATGGCGAAGAAAAGGATCACGACAGGTGAACCTCATCGGCAGGGAATTGCGCGGGATCAGGCTGATCCGCGTGATCGGCTCGGGCGGAATGGGGACTGTCTATCTCGGCAAACTCGTCAAGAGCCGCCGCGGACTGCCGGCCGGGATCGAGGTGGCAGTCAAGATTCTCCATTCCCACTACATGAAAAACAGCGACATGGTGGCCCGTTTCAAGCGCGAGGCGGGCTTGGGAATGATCTTGCGCCATGAGGGAATCGTGCGCATCCACCACGTGGGATCGGAGCGCGTGGGAAGCGAGCCCCTTCTGTTTATCGTCATGGAGTATCTGCGCGGCGTGACGCTGCGCTCCGTTCTCGATCGGAGCGGTTCGCAGAGCGACGACGTGCTCAGGAAGATCGGGCAGCAGGTCGCCGCGGCGCTGGCTGAGATCCACAGCCGCGGAATCATCCACCGCGACATCAAACCGGAGAACATCTTCCTCGAGAAGAATGACGTGGTCAAGATCGGCGACTTCGGGCTCTCCCAGCTTTCACGGAGGGCGACCGAATCGATTCACAGCGGCTTCAGCGGAAGCGTGGCCTATGCGGCGCCCGAACGGTTCGGGCCGGGAAGGGCCGAGAGCCCTTCCGATCTCTACTCCCTCGGGGTGGTCCTCTACGAGATGGCCGTGGGGTCGAATCCGTTCCTCGGCCACGATCTCGTGTCGACAATCTCCAGGCACCTCGATTTCGTGCCGCAGTCGCCGTCCGATACGGGCGCCGTGGTGGCCGATTTTACGAGCCATTTCATCATGGCCCTGCTTGCCAAGGATCCCCGCAAACGGCTCGGTCCGCCGGGGCGGGTGACTCGGATCCTGGCCAGGGGCGAAGAGTCGCAGTGGTGGAAGAGCGTGCGCCCCGCCCTGCGGGCGGCTCTCGTGAGCGGGCGCCGCGCGCACTTCGATCTTCTCAGGAAAACCGATTTCTACGGGCGGAAGGCGGAGAGCCAGGCGCTCTGGAATCTTCTCGAGGGAGTTCGGAGCGGGTCGGGCGGACAGGTCGCCCTCGTGCGGGGCGAAGCGGGCGTGGGCAAGACGCGCCTCATCGACAGGCTCCTCGAAAGGATGGACGACGCCGGGATCGAGGGCGATACGGTCGTAGTGCCCGGCCTTCAGTCGGAAATGAACATTCCCTACTTCTCGCTGATCAAGGCGGCGCTCTCCGTGCTCGGTATTCGCGAAAAGAACCGGCATGAGCAGAGGGAACGGCTCAGCGCGGCGCTGACCAGTCTCTTCGGCGAGCGGTCGGCGGCGGCCGCGGCATTGACCGACCTTCTCGTGGCAAACCTCTCCGAAGGCGCGCAGGCCGTCCTCTCCCCCGGCGAGGCCACACACCTCTTCACCGATTTCTTTACCCTCCTTTCGAAAAAGCGGCTTCTTGTCTTTGTCGTGGAGGATGTGCAGGGCACGGGAAGCCTCACGCGGGGCGTTCTCATGGAACTGGCCCGGCATATCGACAACTCGCGGATCATGATGATCCTCACCGTCCGGACCGGCGAATCGGTGGGCGAGAGGGGCGAGCAAGCGGAGCGGCTCGGCTCCTTCGTGGCCGCCCTCGGGGAGCAGGGCGCGCACATGGTCGACGTGGAGCGGCTCGACAAGGAGAGTGTGCGAAAGATTCTGCGCGATCTCGGCTTTCCCACCACCGCCTACCGCGGGGAGGTGGCGGACAGGATTTTCGAGGTCACCGAGGGCAATCCCTATTTCGTGCACGAGATCGCGCGCCTTCTGGCCGACGAGGGAGCGCTGAACAAGGAGAATCCCGACTGGTTCCACCTCTTGCGCTTCATTCCCACGGCGATCCAGGATGTCTTTTACCGGCGCATCTTCAAGCTCTCTCCCGAGGAACGGCGATTTCTCGATTGCGCCTCCATTTTCGGACTCCGATTCCGGGTCAGGGACGTGCTCCACGCCCTCGAGATGGATCTCGCCTCGGAGGCGCGGGTCGTCTCGCGCCTGCAGAACGTTCTCTCTTTGATCAGGCCGACGGCGGGCGGCATGCACCGCTTCGATCACGTGCTGATTCGCGAAATGATCTACGAGAATCTCGACGAGGCGACGCGCCGATCGCACCACCGCCGCATCGGTGCCTGGTATGACGGTCAAGCGTCCGAGCGCCGGCTCACCGGCCGCGAACTTTTTGCGGCCGCCGTTCACTTCTCGCGCGGCGGGGACCACATGGGCGTCCTGCGCTACTTTTTCAACGCCTACGATTACCTGCTCTACAAGGGCTCTTACAGGACGGCGCTCGTCCTGTCGCGCGAGGCGGCCTCCCACCTCCGCGCGCTCAAGGACGAGGGGCGGGAATTCGACAGCACCTACGAATGCCGGATCTACCTCAGGCAGGCGCGCGTGGCGGGCCATCTCGGCAAGCGCGACATGGAGTACCAGGCGCTGAAGGGGGCGTCGATCGCCTCGGACCGCAATCGGGTCCTCCGGGCGCGGGTCTCGCTCCGCCTCGCCCAGCACTCTCTCGCCGTATCGCACTTTTTCAGCGCCCTCAACAGCGTCGAATCGGCCCTCAGCCAGATGGAGGAGAACGGCGATCGCAGCGGCAGGTCGGACGCCTTGCAGACAATGGCGGCGATCTTGCAGAACATGGACAGCGAAGGCGAGGCGGAACAAAAGCTCGCCGAAGCCCTCGCCATCCGCCGCTCTCTCAAGGACAGGGTCGGCGAGGCGAGGATTTTGACCGATATGGCGACGATCCGTCTCGAACAGGGGGACAGGGGCGGCGCGGAAAAGATATTCGAGGAGTCCCTCTCGGTCCTTCAATCCGTCAATGACGAGGAGGGGATCGTGTCGAACCTGCTCGGGCTCGGACTCCTTCACCTCGAGAGGGGGCAGCCGGGCCGGGCGCGCAGCGTGCTGCGTCGCGCCGCGCGCATCGCCCACCGCCTCGGCCAGAGCCTTTTGCGCGGGTGGGTTCTTGCGGCACTGGCGGAGTGCTTTCTGGAAGAAAAGGACCATTCTCGCGCGGCGCGCGCTCTCGCCGAGGCGCGCCACATGGCCGAGGATATGCAAGACAAGAAGCTGCTCGTGCGGACCCTGGCCGCTCTGGTCAGACTCCGTTCCGATCCCGAAGCGGGTCCGTCGTTCACCGACGATGCCGCGGTTCTCGACGACGCCCGCGCGGCGGTGATCTTGGCGCGCGAGGCGGGACTGTCGGTGCGGGACCGGATCATCGCCCTTCACGCCCTGGCCGTGGTGTTCGCCCGAACAAGAAAGTTTTCGAGCGCCCTCGCCATCACGCGCAAGGCGCTCGAACTGCTCCCAACCAGCGTGCGGCCCACGCGGATCGAGAAGGAGTGCCGCCGCCTGCATCAGGCCGCCACGGAGGGGCGAAGGAAGATCCGTTGAGATGAAGGCCATCGTGGCCTATGATTAAATAGCCCGAAAGGGCTCCGAATTCGGACCGGACGCTGGGTGGTGATTGGCGTTTATGGACAGACCATTCAAGAGATACTTCCGGCGTAAGGCGGCCGTGACACTCTCCCTGGGGTGCGCCGTTCTGCTCCTCCTCTTTCTCTACGGAATTTCCATCCTCTTCGAAGGGACGCCGGAGGCGGTGAAACTCACCGATGCCGCTCTCGAGGGATTCTTTCTCAAGGATCAGAATCCGACCCGCATCGATCTCGATCTCGATCTCACCTCGGGCCGCACGATCGACGCCACGGCACTGATCTCGATGGAAACGGACTCTCGCAGCGATGGGGTCTACTTTCTCCTCAATCCGGCTCTCGAGGTCGCCGAGGTCAGATGGAACGGCAGGCGCGTCGACTCGATCGGGCGCATCGGCCCCCTCTGCCGCGCCACGCTCCCCGTGGAACACGGCGCGGGGACTCTTGCCGTGACCTACGCCGGTTCGCTTCAGCGTCCCGATTCGTCCAGCCTCTTCTCGACGGAACTGATCTACCTCGACCCTGAAGACAATTTTTTTCCCCGCGTTGCGTCGAGTCCGATCGATGTCAATATTGTGGCCTCTTTTCCCGCCGGCTTCCGTCCCGTGGCGGGCGGCGGGCAGCGCGCGATCCCCTCGCGGGCGAGCGTCGCCCGTTTTGAATGGGCCCTTTCGCGGCCGGTGTCGGTCTTTTCCGTGGCGGGCTGCGCCGCGCCGCGGCGCGCATTCGGCGTGGGCGATCTGGAGACATCCTTCTTTGCTCTTTCGGATCAGTCGGCGCTGTCGACCGATTTTGTGAAAACCCTCTATCGTTTTTTTCAGGACCACCTCGCCCCCCTCGGCCCCGATTCGATCTCCTTTGTCGTTGCGCCGCGCGATCTTTCGACCCGCATGCGCTACGACGGCGCCGAGACCGTTCTTTTGCACGACGATGCGTCGCTCGCCGATATCGCCCATGGTTTCGCTCTCTGCTGGATCCCCGAGAGGCAGTCGCCATCGACCCTCTTCTCGCGGGAGGAGATGGCCATGGGATGGGCTCTCTACTTTATCTCCGAGCAGCCCGAACTGGCTCAATCGTACATGACCTGGCTCGAAGAGATCGATCTCGACCATCCCAAGCCCCCCGCGAATCGCCCATCGGGACTGGCCGGCAGCCTCCACGGGACGCGGTTGTCGCCCGAGCGGAGCGCCGAGTATGGCGGCTTCCTTCTGACCGTGCTCCGACGGTTCGTGGGAAACGAGACCTTCGACCGCCTCTGTCTGGCGGCGCTCGGCGCCTCGCCCGGCACGTCGGTGGGGCCGGCTTTCTGGAACAGCCGCTGTACGCGCGCCGGTGACGACGAATACGGCTGGTTCTTCGAGGAGTGGGCCGGCAGGAGGGGCCGCCTCGACCTGGCGGTGGAAAGCCTGACCGCACGGCCAACGGGTGGACGGGGGGGCTACCAGGTCGACGTGGTCGTGAGGAATCGCGGCGACCTCGATCTTCCCGAGAAGGTCGAGATCATCCTCATCACCGAGGACCAGTGGCAACGCCGGCGGATGGCGATCACCCAGGGCGGGGAGACGTGGCCCGTCTGGGTCGAAGAGAAGGTGGTGGGAGTTCTCATCGATCCTGATTTCGAGTGGCCCGACGCCGATCGTTCGAACAATGTGGCTTATCTCGATCCGGGACCCGATCGCGTCATGCCCTCACGGGAGAACCGTTTCGTCGCCGCCGCTTACCGCCGCGAACCGGGCGCCGAATCGGTTTCGCTCGTCGTGACAAAAATCGCCACCGGAGAGGAGGAGACTTTTCTACTCGACGCGCCGGTGACGCGGCTCGAGTGGATCAGCAGGCAGAGGCTGCTCGTCGAAACGGGACGGTCGAACCGCAGCGGGGCCGGCCGGCCCGAGGGAACGAAGCACTATCTCGTCGAGGTCGGCCGGGGGGGGATCAGATTCCTCGGCCGCGACCTCCGCGTGAGTCCGTCGCCATCGGGCCAGTTTCTGCTTCTCAACGAGCGTAAACGCAACCGTTGGCAGCATCGCCTTCTCAACCTGCGCGACCGCATGGAGCACACTCTGCTCAACAAGATCTACTTTCCTCTCGCCTTTATCGAGGGCAAGGATCTTTTGAGGGTTCATCTTCCGGGGAGCCGCGCACGGAAGGTCTCTCTCTTCTCGATCGACGGGGAGCGCGTCTACGCGGGGATCGAGGCGGCCGATAAGGAGCTGTCCGATTTCGAAGGCTATGGCGAGGGCGTTTTTTTTCTCGGCCGAGGACCGGAACAGACCGCGTTTTATTATCTCACCAAGGAGAAGGCCAACTCGGACCGCGCTCCCGAGGTGGCGCCTCTATTCGTCTTCGACACGCGCGAGGTGCGCTTCCGGCTCGACCGCCACCTGGGGTGCATCGACTTTTTCGAACTGGAGTCCGCCACCGGGGCCTGCCGCATCTCGCGTTTCGATCTCGACCGCATCGGCCGGGGCGAACGGATGCTCCTCTTCCGGGGACCCATCGAATCGCTTCCCGACCTGATGGCCCACAACGGTTGGGTCAAGATCGAGCAGGGCGGGCGGCGCATCGCGTTTCAATACTATAGCGATGGGTCGCGCGCCACCATCGCCGCAGGCAGCGCAAGGGTGCGGGTTCTCGATCTCGTGGGTGACGCGGGGCGCAGAGAACTATACTATGTGCGCGAGGAACCGCTCCGAAACCTGCCCCATCGCTGGGCGGGGCTCGCGTCGTACATGAGATACAAGTTTTACCGATTCGATTTTCGTAGCGGATCGAGCGAAGAGATCCCTTTTTCCGGTTGAGGCAGCAGACGGAATGGAGAGACCGAGCTATTTTGTGATCTACCGCGATCCGAAGGGCGCCGAGCGGGTTTTCCACCTGACCGGGCCCCTTCAGGTCGGCCGATCGTCGTCGTGCCAGATCGTGCTCCACGACGAGGGTGTGTCGCGCCACCACTGCGAGCTGCGCCCCACGCGCGCGGGGTGCGCGCTCGTCGATCTCGGCTCCACGAACGGCACCTACCTCAACGGCACCAAGGTCTCCGAGGCCGCCGTCCGTCCCGGGGACAGGATCGTGTGCGGCCAGGCCTGTCTCGTCCTCGAGGCGGCCCAAGGCGCCGACGGGGGAGCCGGGCCGCAAACGGGCGTGCTCGGCGATACGACGGTCGAGGTGATCCTCAAGGCGGCTTCGGAGAAGGCGCCCGATGGGGCGCTGCTCCGCGATGCGCGCCTCGCGGGCGATGCCTATGGCGTCCTGTTCAGCGTGACGCGGCTGATCAACTCGGGCACCGATGTGGACGGGATCTTGAAAGAATTTCTCGAGCTCGTGATCGATCTCCACGGGATGGATTTGGGCGGCGTCTTTCTGCGGGATCTCACCGAGGACAGGCTCGAACCGGTTTGCGAGATCAACAGGAGCGGCGTTGACGGGTATGTCCCGTCCCGGTCGGTCCTCAACCGGGTGCTCGCCCAGAACGTGTCGGTCGTGGCTACCGATCCCCTCAGCGATCCCCGGTTCCGCAAGGCGAGCTCGATCGCCATGTCGGGCGCGGCGCGCATCCTGTGCGTGCCCATGCGCGCCGCCGGCCGGGTGACGGGAGCCGTCTACCTCTCGTCGCTCAAGGCGGCGATCACCGGCGCGGCGCCGGGCGAAAACGCCTTGCAGATCCTCGTGGCGATCACCTCCCAGGTCGCCCAGGCGATCGACAACCTGCGTTATCGCAAGAGGCTCGAGAGGGACAACACGATCTTTCGCGATGGAATGACGGGCGGCGCCGAGCTCGTGGGACGGTCGGGCGCGATGGAAGAGCTCAGGGCGCTGGTCACAAAGGTGGCCGCCACCGACGCCACCGTCCTGGTCACCGGCGAGAGCGGCACGGGCAAGGAGCTGATCGCCACGGCGATCCACGCCAATTCGAAACGCCGCGAGCGTCCCATGGTGTCGATCAACTGCGGCGCGATTCCGGAGACGATGGTCGAGACCGAGCTCTTCGGGCACGAAAAGGGCGCCTTCACGGGAGCGCTCGAACGAAAGGCGGGCAAGTTCGAGCTCGCCCACGAGAGCACCCTCTTTCTCGACGAGGTGGGGGAGTTGCCCCCTGCGCTCCAGGTCAAGCTCCTCCGCGTTCTCGAGGAGAGGCGCTTTTATCGCGTGGGCGGCCAGGAAGAGGTTTCTGTCGACGTGAGGATCATCGCCGCCACGAACTCCGACCTGGCCGAACGGATCAAGGAGGGCTCCTTCCGGCAGGATCTGCTCTATCGCCTCGAGGTCTTCCGGATCATCGCGCCTCCCCTGAGGGAGCACATGGAGGATATTCCCGATCTGGCCGCCTTTCTCCTCGACCGTCTCGGGAGCGGGACGATCGCTCCCGAGGGGTTTGAGCGGCTCGCGTCCCACGACTGGCCCGGCAACGTGCGCGAGCTGCGCAACGTGCTCGAGAGAGAGTTGATCCTCTCGGGCGGGGGGCCCCTCACCTTCGAGACCTTTACCTTCTCCCGCGGGGGGCGGGCCGACGGAATCGTGCCGGGTGCACGCGTTCCGCTGCAGGTTCTGGCGCGCGCTCATATCGTGGGCGTGCTCAAAATGGTGCAATGGAACAAGAAATTGGCCGCTGAAATACTTGGAATCAGCCGGCCCACACTGTACGACAAGATCAAGCAGTTCGCGATCAGCGAGGACGAAACCCGCTCCTGACAACCGGCACGCTCCTGAAGGAAGCGCAAGATCGAGGCATGAACGAGAGGCTCGAAATCATCTGTCCCTGCGGCGAGATCCTGATCCGGGAGCCCGACGACGACCGTCTCGAGCTCGAGTGCCCCACGTGCGCGCGGATCAACGTTCTTCCCGACGCGATCTCCGATCAGGAGGCGGGCCAGGTCGAACTCGATCTCTCCAAGGGCGACACGACCACACTGCGCGAACCGGTTCCGGGCGTGATCCGCGAGGGAACGCTGATCGGCCCCTACCGCATCGAGCGCCTCGTGGGCGAGGGCGCCATGGGAAAGGTGTTCATCGCCACCGATCTCAACCTGCAGCGGCGGGTGGCGATCAAGATCCTCTCCGGTGATCTGCGCGGCAAGACCGATTTCGTGGCGCGCTTTCGGCGCGAGGCGCGCTCCGTGGCGCGGCTCAATCACCCCAATATCGTGCAGATCTATTTCACGGGCACCCACGGCGAGGTGCCCTACTATGCGATGGAGTTCGTCGACGGAGACAACCTCGAGACGATCCTCAAGCGCGACGGCGCGATCAGCCCCCAGCTGGCCGTCGACCAGATGATCCAGGCCGCCCGGGGGCTCGCGGCGGCCGCCGCCGAGGGTGTGATCCACCGGGACGTGAAACCGTCGAACATGGTCGTCGAGAAGAGCGGGATCATCAAGATCACCGATTTCGGACTGGCCAAGCTCGCCTCGAGCCAGAGCGAACTGACCATGACGGGCACGATCGTGGGCACGCCGTGGTACATGTCGCCCGAGCAGGGCGAGGGGCGCGATCTCGATTTCCGGGCCGATATCTATTCGCTCGGCGCGTCGTTCTATCATCTGCTCGTGGGCGGGCCGCCCTTCGACGCCAAGAGCCCGGTGAGCATCATTCTCAAGCACATCAATCAAAAACTCGACTCGCCCGACGCGCGCAACAAAAAGATACCCTCCGGTCTGGCGGCGGTGATCCGCAAGATGATGGCCAAGAATGTCAAGAACCGTTACGGCTCGTACAAGGAGTTGATCGGCGACCTCGAGGCGCTCAGGCGCGGCCGCACGCCGCGCGCGGCCAATTGGAAGGAAAATGCCCCTCCCCTTCGGCCCGCTGCCGACGGCCCGAAGCCGCGGAGTTACGTGATCGAGGAGCCACGCGCCGGCGGCGGAGAGGAGGTCCGTCTCGTCCGATGCGGCACGGTGCGGCGGATTCTGGCTTTCGCCATCGACATCGCCGCGCTCCAGTTGCTCTTCAAACTGTTCACGCTCGGTTTTTTTCCGCAACTCCCCGCGTGGAACGGCATTTTTCTCCTCCTCACCTTTCTCTACTTTTTTCTCGGCGACGCGAAGGGGGGGATCACCCTCGGCAAGGTCCTCTTTCGCTGCCGCGTGGGTAACAAGGAGGGCGAAGATCTCGGCCTGATGCGCGGTTTCTTGCGCACCGTGCCCGTTTACTTCCTCCTCTTTGCCGTGCGCGAACTCTCTTTCTGCCAGGCGCTGGAGGGGCTCCGCGGAATGCTCAGCCCCGGCCTCGATCCGAAAGCGATCGCGTCGTCGATCGATACGTTCAGCTTTTCGTGCACGATCTGGGCGATCCTGAGCCTGGGGTGGCTCGTCATGAGCCCCGCGCCGGGCGGCGTGCACGATCAGATCTCGGGCGCGTCGCTCTTCAGGCGGGTCATCCAGCGGCAGCCGAGGGAGAAGAGGAAGAAGAGGGAGAGGCAGGCGCGCGTCGAAGCCGACGTCTTACTTCAGACCAAAGCGCCCAAAGACCCCATGCTGGCCGCCGTCCTCTCGACGATCGTTCCCGGTCTCGGCCAGTTCTATCTCGGCGACTACCTCAAGGGCTTTCTGATCATGGTGACCTTTTTCTTCATCATTCCCTGGGTTTTCGGCGTCTTTCACGCCTGGTCGAAGGCGAAGAGGATCAACCGCCAGCTCGGCGCCACCCTGTAACAGATCTTGACACTCACCGTCGGGGAGCTTGACAGACGCGGCCCGGATCGTGGCCGGCCGCTGCGCGCTGCCGAAGATTTCTTCCACAAATTCTTTCCTTTTTGCCGGCAACCGCCGGGCGCACCGCGCGCGTGCGATTTACCTTAGCTCAATTTATTTCATGACTTGAGGGCGCTACTCATCGAGCGTCCATCGTCGGCTCGGCCTGGGGGCGTTGATCGGTCCCGCCCGCGGCGGCGCCGCCCGCCCGCCGGCATGGCGCTTGTAATAAAAGAAGGGAAAGTACGAAAGAGAGGTGTCCAGTGATGCGATGTTCCCACACAGAAAGACCTGCAGTCGCGCGCTGCGTGGTGTGCGGCACCACGGTGTGTCACGAGTGCCGCAGACACTACAAGGCCAAGAACTTCTGCGACAGTTGCTGGCCGAGGAAAAAGAAGATTTCGCGGAAGAAGAAATCGCGGAAGGAAAAAATTCCCGGCCTCAAGTCGCCCACCCTGGCCTTTCTCCTCTCGGCCATACCCGGCCTGGGCCAGATGTACGTGGGCGCCAAGCTGCGCGGCATGGTGTTTCTGTCAGCGGCCATCTACTCGATTGCCAATCTCGAAGAGTTACCGCCTCCCATTCCGGTCTTCGTCTTTCTCTTTGCCGCCTGGGAGGCGCGCAACGCGGCGTACAAGAAGAATGACCGGCTCCTCCCCGAGGGGCGCCGCAAGCGGCGGTTCGCGTCGGAGGCCGACTGGATGCTCTGGATCGGAACGGCTCTGCTCGCCGCCCTCTGCCTTTATCTACCGGGGGAGTTCGGCGTGACGATCGAACCGTGGACTGTATGGATCGGATTTGTGGTCGCCTATGGTGTGTCGACCATGCTGGGGCGCAAGCAGCCGGCCCTTACCGTAGAGGGGGTGAACGATGTTCCCGAAGCGTGAGAAAAGCAATTCTCAACCCGAGATGGTCGAGCCCGAACGATTTTGCGGCTACTGCGGCGAGCGCCTTCCCCATCTCGCCGAGGGCGAGTTCGGATCGTGCCCCGAGTGCCGCAGGCGCTATGGCAAACGCGAAGAGCGGCGGGTCAAGCCCGAGCGGGTGCGCTTCAGCTACGGGCCCGGATACTGCGACTTCAACTACAGCGCGCCCGGTCCCGTCTATCGCGACCCGGTCCTCGCCGCGGTGCTCAGCATCATCATTCCCGGCGGGGGGCAGGTCTACAACAACCACTTTTTCAAGGGGATCCTGATCTTCGCAACGAGCTTTCTCATCGTCCCCTACGTGCTCGGCGTGCTTGACGCATTCATCTGTGCGCGGAGCATCAACCGGCGCCGGACGGCGGCGGCGGCACGCAGACGTGACTATTCCGGGTCCGGCGGCTATTGCCAAGGCGAGTACTGCGCCGAGCCCAGTTACTGATAAACCTGTTCGTGAAAGGACATTTCTAAAAGGAGTATCATCATGAAGACCATTTTAAAACTCAGCGTACTGACTGTTGTGGTCGCCGCGGCCGTGGGGTTCTTCATCTTTCCCGAGAAGATCAAGCTCTACGCCGGCACCGGCAAGCGCCTCATCCAGGAGAAGATCGAAGAGGCGCAGGGACTCGAGACCAAGCTCGCTCTCGTCGAAACGCGGGTGTGCAGTCTCGATCGTGAAATCAACAGGCTCAATACCGAAATGGTGCGGCGCCAGGTCGATGTGGAATACCTCGAAGACCTCGTTTCAGAAAAAGTGGAAGCCCACGAAAACTTGCGCCGGGCCATGAAAAGCGCTTCCGAGCTGCTCGCCGAGGGCAGGGAAAACTACAAGATCAACGGGCGTACCTACACCCATGCCGAGGTGTCGCGCGACGCGTCGGAGAAACTCAAGATCTTCCGGATCCAGTCGGAGACGATCGACAATCTCAACCAGACGTTGAACACGAAAAAGAACACGCTTCAGATGGCGCGCGAAAACGTGGTCAACGCCGAGAGCATCAAGGGCGAGCTGATCGCCAAGGTGCGCTTTCTCAAGGCCGATCTGGAGAAGTTCAAGGCCAAGGAGGTCTTTGCCGAGACGAAAAGCACGGGCGATCTCACCGCCGAGTTCAAGACCGAGATCGGCAAGACGCAGAAGATGCTCGCCGATTTCGAGAAGCAGCTCAATGTCAAGGAACGGATCCTCGACGAGCGGATCAGGATCAACGGCGACTTCGTGGGCGGCATCGACTACACGTCACCCAGAGTCATTATCGACGAGGACGTGGCAGCCGCCATCGAGGCCTGCCTGCAGAGCGACGTCTAGTATACCGTGCCAGGCTCATTTCGTCGGGCTAAGCCCGACGAAATGAGCCTGGCACCGAATGGAGTGTTTACCATGAGAGCGTCGACATTGATTTTCACGACCCTGTTCATCATCTTTGTCGCCCACGGGGAGTACGACATTCCGGGTAAGGATTTCGCCAGGAGTTTGTGCCCCTCCAAGAAGGCGGCGCACAAGAACAACGAGAGCGCGCGCTGTCTGAGAGAGATCGATCAGCGCATCGCCGACGCCGGGTCGATCGTGAAAAGACTCGAACGGAGCGAGAAGGCGCTGACCCAGAGGCTCAAGGAAATCCGCAGATCGGATCTCGGCCGCCGCAATCGGACCGCCGGGAACGATCCTTACGGGGAGAAAGCGCTGCTCCGGCAGCTCAAGGACCTGCAGGCCGAACAGGAATCGGCCGTCGCCTCGCTCGAACGGCTCAAGTCGGAACGGGTGAGGATCGAGGTGCGCCAAGATGTGCTGCAGACGGCGGCCGAAAGAAGAACGATCGACGGTTTCCTCGACGAAACCTCGGTGAGGCGGGATTTCAAGGGCCCCGTCGACGAACTGGCCGACGAGAGAGCCGCCGCAAAAAAGATCGACTACGACGTCTTTTGACAACAGGTTTCACTCAGTGAAAAAACGGTTACTGCCGGCGTTTCTGTCGCGGGGGGCGTCGGCAACCCGACCCCGGGGGGAGGTGACGGGCGGTCTCAGCGTATGAGTCGTCCCGATCCTCTCACCCGGGATTTTTACGTGGTACGATCCGAGCCTTTGAGGAATAATACGACGTGCCTGGCGCCCATCCAGAAGAGGTTATGATACACGCGGGAACCCAATCCGGTTTGATCCAGCTCGAAAACGTCAAGGTATCCTACGGGGCCTTCGAGGCGCTCAAGGGTGTGACCGTGGCCATGGAAGGCGGCGCGGTCGGTCTCCTCGGACCCAACGGCGCGGGCAAGTCGACACTCATCAAGGCGATCCTCGGCCTCATGCCGCTCACGAGCGGGCGGGGCACGCTCCTCGGCCGCGACATCTCCCGCGCCGGCCTCGAGATCCGCAAGCGCGTCGGCTATTCGCCCGAGCACGACTGCCACATCCCGGGGATGAACGGCTTCGAATACGTCTCCTACTGCGGCCGCATGGTGGGCATGCCGGTCAAGGACGCCCGCCGCCGCGCCCACGAGGTGCTCGAATACGTGGGGCTCGGCGAGGCGCGCTACCGGCCGCTCGACGGCTATTCGACCGGCATGCGCCAGCGGGCCAAGATCGCCCAGGCGCTCGTTCACGACCCCGACCTCCTCATCCTCGACGAGCCGACGAACGGCTTCGATCCCAAGGGGCGCGAGGAGGTGCTCGACCTGATCCACGACGTGTCGCACAACAAGGACATCCACCTCATTCTCTCCTCCCACCTTCTCAGGGATGTGGAGAAGACCTGCGACCATGTGATCCTTCTCAAGGACGGCGCCCTCGTCCGCTCGGGGCTCATCTCCGATCTCAAGTCGTCGGACGAGAAGGTCTTCACGATCGAGGTACGCGGACCCAAAGAGGAATTCACCGCGGCGGCGCACAAGGCGGGCTGGCGTTACGAGTCCAAGAACGGCCGCACCGCCGGAAGGCTCGTTGTACCCGCTGAAGTGGACACGACGGCCATCTTCAAGCTCGCGCGAAAGGTGGGGCTCCAGCTCAGGATGCTCGTTCCCGCCGAGGAGTCGCTCGAGGAACTCTTTCTCAAGTCGTTGGAGGATTGATTGTGCCGATCTACGACCAATCCTACGCCCACTGGGACGGCACGCTCGAGGGGAGGCTCCTCCGGTGGAAGCCGATCACGCTCAACGCGATCCGGCTCGCTTTTCGGTCGAAGCTTTTCCTCATCGTCTTCTGCCTCTCGCTCGCGCCCTTCGTGATCAGGGTCGGCATGATCTACGCCTACAGCTTCATTCCCCAGTTGCAGCAGGAATCGCATTTCGCCCGGCTCGTGGCCGTGGACGGCACGTTTTACTGCAACTTTCTCGTGCGGAACCAGTTTATCAGCATCGTGCTCATGTGCCTCTTCGTGGGGTGCGGCCAGATCGCGCGCGATCTCAAGGTGCGCGCCCTGGAGATCTACTTCTCCAAACCGCTCACCCTGCTCGATTACGTGGCGGGCAAGTTCGGCGCCATCGGGTTCTTCCTGCTCTGCATGTCGCTCTTTCCCGGCCTGCTTCTTTTTCTCTCCGACTTTCTCCTCTCCGAGGAGGGGAGCTTTGCCGACAAGGTGCAGTTCCTCCCGGGAATCCTGGCCACGTCGGCGCTGGTGGTGACGACCTTGTCGCTCGTGGTGCTGGCAGCGTCGGCGCTCTGCCGGACGACGCGCAACGCGGCGCTCGTCTGGATCGGTTTTCACTTGGCGCTCATGATCTCGGGGCAGATTCTGGCCGAGATCTTCAGAATGCCCTTTCTCGTTTTGCTCGACATCCGGGAATCGCTTCAGTTCCTGGCGCAGACCGTCTTTGACGTGGAGAGGGATTTTCAGATTCCCGGTATCTATCCCTTTCTCTACATCCTGCTCATCAACCTGGCCGCCGGATGGGTGCTCCTCCGCCGTGTGAAAAAAGTGGAGGCCACCGAAACATGAGAAGCGCTGATCTGGACAGGGCGATCGTTCTCGACGAGGTGACCAAGTGGTACGGCCAGGTGATCGGCATCAACAACGTGTCGCTCACCGTCGGCCCGGGCGTGACCGGCCTGCTCGGCCCCAACGGCGCGGGCAAGTCGACGATCATGAAGCTGATCACCGGCCAGATCCTGCCGAGCCAGGGCAAGGTGTCGCTCTGCGGCGAGCAGCCCTTCTTCAGCCGCCACATCAAGAGCCGCGTCGGCTACGTGCCCGAGCTCGAGGCTCTGCACGACCACGAGAGCGGCTTCAGTTTTCTCAGAAAGCGGGCCATCCTGCGCGGTTACTCGGGAGGCGACGCGGGGCGGATCGCGCGCGACGCGCTCGAGACGGCGGGGCTTGCCAAGGCCGCGAATCGGAGCATCGGCACCTACTCGCGCGGCATGCGGCAGCGGATCAAGCTCGCCCAGGCGATTTTTCACGATCCCGAGGTGCTCATTCTCGACGAGCCGCTCACGGCGCTCGATCCGGTCGGCCGGCGCGAGGAGATCAACCTGATCAGGCGGATGGGCGACGAGGGGCGGTGCGTGCTCGTCTCGAGCCACGTGCTTCACGAGGTGGAGGCGATGACCGACCAGGTCGTGCTCATCGCCCACGGAAAAATCCTCGCCGAGGGGTCGATCGACCACATCCGCGGACTCATCGATCAGCACCCCCATACCGTCGAGATCGGCACCGACGATCCGGTCCGCCTCTCGACGAGCCTCTTCGAGAAGGGGATCGTGGTCAGTGCCAGCCTCGAGAAGGGACCGGGCCAGCTCCTTGTCAAGACGCGCGAACCGGACCGTTTCTACGATCTGCTCTGCGACCTCGTCGTCGAGGAAGGATTGAAAGTGGAGAGCCTCCACTCTCCGGACAACAACCTCCAGGCGGTGTTCAACTACCTGGTCAAGTAGCAAGGTCTGCGCCCTGCGGTGCGCTCGGCGCGCCGCTCACGCGGCGTAGAAAAAAAGGATGACGAAGGACAACGACACGACCGCGATCGACCACCCCGCTCAGGGTACGGACCGACCGGAGAGTCCCGCCGCCGGAACGGGGAGCCTCGCGGCTCGGCCGGCGCCCCTCTCGGGAGTGGCCGCGGTGAGGGCCGTCTTCCGGATCAGCGCGCTCAGCCCGGTGCGCCGCAAGAGGGGAGTGATCCTCTTCATCCTCGCCATGCTGCCCGTGGTTCTCATCGTGATCGCCGATCTCTTCGGCGCCGAACGGGGCGGGGGGAGCAAGTTCTTCACCGTCGGCATCGTGCCCGTCTACCACTACATCGAGATGGTGATCTTTATCTTTCTCGGCTGCAGCGTGCTCGGCGACGACATGGAGACGCGCACCCTGGCCTATGACCTGATCTGTCCCGTGTCGCGCCTGGCGATTTTCGCGGGGCGCTATCTCACCTATCTCGTGTCGGCGCTGCTCCTCGTCCTGCCCGCGCTGACGGCGGTCTTTTTCGCTTGCATGACGCGGTATGGGTTCGATGCTTTGGCGCATAGCCTGCCCCTGCTGTTTGCGGTGCTCGTGGCCGCCACCGTCGGCGCTCTGGTCTACGGGTCCGCCTTCGTTTTTCTCTCCCTCCTCACGAAGCGCGCCGTGCTCGCCGCCGTGATCATCACCATCTGCATCGAGGGATTTCTCGCCCACATGCCCTTCAGGATCTGCTCCAGCTCGGTGCTCTATCACCTGCGCAATCTCATGGTCGCCATCTCGGGCGAGACCTGGTTTTTCCCCATGGCCGATTTCGATCTGGCGGTGATGAACGAGATCTTCGAGGTGACCCTCTCTCAGTCGGTGACGACCTTGTCGCTGCTCTGGGTCGGGTTTACCGTGGGTGGGGTGATGCTCTTCAACCGGAAGCAGTTTCCCTGAGAATTCCCTAAGAAATCCCTGCGAACGATCAAATCCAGCGATGTTCGTGAATCTTCGACCACGGCACAACTGTGATCGTGCTCCGCTTTTGAGGAGTGTGTCCACCGTAGATGAGGATTTTTTCGATCCGCTGCTTCGAACGGTCGGAGTCGAAGATTCCTTCGAGTTTGTCGAAGGCTGAGAAAAAATCAGACGCAATCGTCTGGCCCGATTTGAACTCGGCGAGCACGAGATCGTCTTCCCGCTCGAGCACGAGGTCCATCTCGACTTTTTTTCTGTCCCGGAAAAAATGGAGATCGGGTGACTGTCCGCGATGGACCCGTGCCTTGAGGATTTCCGAAATAACCCAACTCTCGAAAATTTCACCGCGCAGCGGATGCTGCCAGAGCTGGGTTGCGTTTTGAATTCCGAGGAGATAGCAGAGGAGGCCGGAATCATAGAAATGGAGCTTGGGAGTTTTGACGAGGCGTTTTGTCAGGTTCGAATGAAGAGGCTGGAGCCTGAATACGATATATCCGGCTTCGAGGACCGAAAGCCACGCACGGGCCGTGTTGTGAGTGATACCGCAGTCGGCGCCGACCTTGGAGAGGTTGAGGAGCTGGCCGGTCCTCCCGGCACAGATCTTCAGGAAGCTCTGGAATGCGTTGAGGTCGGTAACGTTGAGAATTTGCCTGACGTCCCGTTCGACGTATGTCCCCACGTAATCCCGTTGCCACTCGCCGGGAGGGATCGACCTGTCGAAGATCGCCGGATATCCGCCGGAGTAGAGCGTCGAGAATAGATCTTCCGGAGTGTTTTTGAAGAGACGGATCTCATCGAGCGAGAGGGGGAAGAGGTTCAAGAGAGCGGTTCGACCGGCCAGAGATTGTGAGACCGATTGCATGAGGGCGAAGTTTGCAGATCCCGTGAGAATGAAACGTCCAGGTGTTTGTGTTTTGTCGACATCTTCCTGGATGTGAGAGATGAGGTCGGGCACGCGTTGTACCTCGTCCACGATTGCGCCGGACGCGTACTGCTGTAGGAATCCGCGGGGATCGTTCTGTGCAAATTCGCGATGGTCGGGAGATTCCAGGGTGACGTAGAGTTTGTCGGGGAAAGCCATCTGACAAAGGGTCGTTTTCCCCGATTGCCTCGGTCCGGTCAGGGTCACCACCGGATAATATCCGGAGACCTCGAGGAGCCGATCGTGTAGGTTTCGCCTGATCATTCCCCTATTAAAGTCGAATGGGGCTAATTGTCAATTGAATTCTCAATTTGCCACGATGTTCCTTAGTTGTTTAAATTAATTAGACTTATGGGTGTATAGTTTCTCACTCCACCACGAGGAGATCGATCTCGGCGATGGAGGTGTAGGCGCTGCCATTGACCTCGCTGAGGGCGACGAGTTTGACGAAGCGGCCCGTGACGGGACGGCCGAAGAGGGCTTTCTGGAGAGTCGACCCGTTGGCCCACGTTCCGATGACCGCCGGCTGGCCCCAGTTGCCTGTGCTGTCGCTCACGTAGACCTCGAATCGACCGATTCGTCCGTTGGCCATGTCCTGGCGGGGGAGGACGCTGAGTCCGGCGATCGGCAGGGATTCCTCGAGTTCGATGACGCACTCGTGCGGGTGGGGTTCGGGTGACGGCTCCCAGCTCGTGTGCCAGATCGTGTCGGGATTCCGATCGATCGCGTTCAGGGCTTCGTGTCCGGGCGCGGCGCTGTCGGCGGTGATCGTGGCGCCCAGTTTCTGGAGGGTCGAGAGGGGGCGAAAAAGGGCGTTGACCTGCTCGATCGACAAGGTCTGGGAAGGGACGAAGCGGTCCGACTCCATGTAGGCGAGGATCGAGTGGCGCATCTGGCGCGCAGCGAGGCGCTGGTCGATATCGGTTTTCAAATCCATGGTGCAGACCATGAGTTTTCCCTCGCCCACTCGCGCCTCGAAGAGCAGGCCGAGGCGCCGCGCCTCGAACCAGGTGTCGATCGGCTGAACGAGCGGGGAGAGCGTTGGCGGCAAACTATCGAGGGTCATGGCGGCGGCGCCGTGGATCAATTCCCACCACTGCCAGTTGCTGAAATACTCGGTGGGGAAGGCGGCGAAGGCGGGGTGCGCCGGGTCGCAGAGGAGGCCGAGGGTGTGGGGCGGCTGTCCGCTGGTCCAGGCGGTGTTCCAGAAGACGGATGAGAAACCGATGACCGCATCGGCGTTGACGCCCGCCGCCGGCGGCACAAGAAGGACCGTGCCGCCGTCGGCGAGGGTGGCTTCGCCCGCGCCGTCGAGATGGTCGACGATCAGCACGCCGTCGCCGACCATCTCGAGCTGCGAAGGGTAGATCCAAAAGTCCCAGTCGTTTTCGATCTTCGTTCCGGCGAGCGATAGGAGGAGCGTGCACCGCGCGGGATGGGGGAGCTCGGCGCAGGGCGTCTCGATCCGGCCGAAGGCGATCCCGTTGCCGATGGGGATCTCGCGGGCGGGCAGGGTGCCGGCGGCGAGGACCTCGCCGCGGTCGGAAAGGATCTTCCAGATTACCGGCGTGGGGCGGAGAGGTTCGGGCCCGAAATGGGCGATTTCGATTTCGGCCTCGAGCGTGTCGGTCGCGGCGAAGAGGCGCCGGCTCATTCGCGCCAGCAAAACGGTGGGGGCGCAAAACCTGTGGAACTCGGCGGGAGTCATGTAGGGCTTGGAATTCCAGAAAGGATCGAGCATCCCGACGAGCGCCGTTCCCTGGCCGGGGAAGTCGTTGAGCTGGAGGAGCTGGAAGCCGCCGAATCCGCTCGTGCGCAGCGCCGACTCGACCTCTTCCTTGTAGCACAGAACCTGCAGCTTGCCCGACGCGAGAAGGAAGTCGCGCGCCTGCGGGCCCATGTGGTTGGCGTTGACGAAGTCCCTGAAGATCTCGAAGTTCTTCGCCTTGAGAACACCCGTGTAGCGCGCGATCTCGTCGAAATCGGGGTAGACGCACCACTGGCCGATCTCGTGGCTCACGATCGGGCGGCCGGCGCGTTTCACGTGGCCTTCGTAGTCGGTATAAGTCTCGGGCCGCTCGGCGTTGATGCGCGAGCCGAGGCCCTGGCCCCAGCCGTGGATGCGCGGCGCGGGGATGTTGTGAAACTCGTTCTCGTCGATCGCCGGCCAGCCGGCGGCGCTCGTGTAGACGCGGCGGCTGTCGGTTTTTTTCCAGTGGTCGACCCAGCGGGAGAGGAACTCCTGATGCTTGCCCGACGGTTCGTTGCCGTAGGCCATCATCACGAAGGAGGGGTGATTGCCATAGGCGCGAACGATCCGTTTTCCCTCGGCGTAGAGCCAGTCGTCGATCGGTTCGCCCGTGCCGATACGCGCCCAGGCGGCGCACTCCGCCTGAAGATAGACGCCGAGCTCGTCGGCGGCGGCGAAGGCCGCCTCGGGCGGACACCACGAGTGGAACCGCATGTGGTTGAGACCGTGGGCCTGGCAGATGCGCAGGATGCGCAGCCACGATTCCTTGTCGGTCGGCGGATAGCCGGTGATCGGGAAGACGCAGCATTCGAGCGTGCCGCGGAGGAAGACCTTGCGGCCGTTGATGGCAAACTGAGTCCCGTCGACGGCGAAGGTGCGCAGCCCGAATGTTGTGGTGCGCTTTTGGTCGAGCGCGCCCAGAGTCGGGTGCACGGAACGAAAGGAGACGGTCAAGGTGTAGAGGTCGGGCTGGAACTCATCCCAGAGGCGTGCTTCGGGTCCCATGGGGAGCTCGATCGCTTCTGTCCAGCTCTTCGCACTGTCCCACTCGATGGGGACGGTCTTCGTTTCGGTCCGGTGGCCGGGACGCACGGCAGAGAGGGACAGCTCGCCGCGGCCGCTCGCGCCGGTCTGGTTCCCCATGGTGATCCGCACCGCGGCGGTCCGTTCGATCCCATCGGGAAAGACCTGGATGTCGTCGATCCAGACGGGGCTTGTGGCCCGGAGCTCGAGGCGGCCCACGAGGCCGTTCCAGTTCGACTGGGTGTGGTCGCTCACGCTGTGGGCGTTGGCGCCCACGTTGACGATCATTCCGTTGTCGACGCGGATCGTCAGTCGATGGTTGCCGGGCGACAGCGCGCCGGTGAGGTCGTGGACATGGGGCGTGGAGAGGCTGTCCATCGTGGAGACCTCGGTCTCGTCGATCCAGACCCGCGTCTGCCAGTGGGGGCGTTCGAGAAAAAGAACGATGCGCTGCCCGTCCCACCCCCGGGGAATGGCCAGATCGCGCTGGTACCAGGCGGCGCCCACGTAGTGCTTGTCCGGTTGCAGCCAGAAGGGAACCTTGACGCTGTCCGGCTGGCGGTAGGGCGCGTAGCGGTCCGATTCGAACCACGATTGGTCGATGATCGAGCCGGTCCATTCGGTGTCGATGGTGACGTCGTTGCCGAATCCCCGTTCCTGAAGGGAGCCGGGGAGCTCGATCTCGCCGGCCAGGTTGGACGCATACCATTCCTCGTCCAGGCCGCTGTCCTTGGAGTCGAGCTGGAACCGCCAGGTGCCCGCGAGGTCGATGGAGCCTTCCTCGCCCGAACACTGGGACGCGGGCCACGGAGCGAGGAGCAGACAGAGACCGGCGATGACGAGGCGGCATCGGTTCGAAGCGATCGCGATCAGGCGCATGGAGTTTTCCTCAACGTAAAATTCTCAATGTGAAAGGGCGAGCCCGATGAGGCGGGCGACGAGACGGGCGGCGGTGTAGTCGCAGTGGTGGAGACATTTGATCGGTGAGAGCTCGACCACGTCGAATCCCACGATGGTCGTGCAAATCGCGACGCGGGCGAGCAGGTCGGTGGCCTGCCGCCAGGAGAGGCCGCCCGGTTCGGGGGTCCCCGTGGCGGGTATGAGCGCAGGGTCGAGAGCGTCGATGTCGAAGGTGATGTAGGTGGTTTCGCCGAGAGCGGCCACGACCCTGTCGATCCAGTCGGCGTCGCGATGCACCGTTGCGGCCGGAATCGTGACGAGCCGGTGTGGGTGCGCCGAGGGGGAGGTCATGAAATCCTGTTCCTCGCGCGACCAGGCGCGCACGCCGACCTGAACGAGTGGGGCGAGCTCCACCATGCGGCGGCCGACCGTTGCGTGGCAGATCGGGCGGCCTTCGTAGGAGTCGCGAAGGTCGGGGTGGGCGTCGATCTGGAGGACGGTCAGGCCGGGGTGGCGGGCGAGAGCGGCTTTGACGAAGCCGGCGGAGACGGTGTGTTCGCCGCCGAGGCCGGCGACGAGCTTGTTGTCGGCGAAGAGCGTCGATGAGTGCTTTTCGACGAGATCGACCATCTCTTGCGGTTCGAGGCTGTCCACGTCGAGGGGCGGGAGGGTGGCGATTCCGATCGTTTCGAGATCGAGGTCGAGTTCCTCGTCGTACCATTCGGCATTGGGCGAGGCGGCGAGAATCGCTTCCGGGCCGCCTGCGGCGCCCTTGACGTAGGAGCAGGTCCGGTCGTAGGGCACCGGCAGGAGAGCGGCGCGTGCGCTTTCGTACGCGGCGGCGTTTCCTTCAAGACCAAGAAAATTCACGACTTATACCAACCAAAAAAGAGTTCTCAGAAAAGGGTCGGAAACATAATAAAATATAATGGAAAGGAGGAGAAGCTGTTTCCTGAGGCTGCTGACTCCAGTATATTCTTTGAATAACCCTGACGCTCTTAGATGAAAAGGACTTTCGAGATCGATGCTTAGCTCGCCCACGCTGGTTCTGAACCGCTCCTGGGTGCCGATCAATATCACGACGGCGCGGCGTGCGGTGGTGATGGCCTTTGTCGATCTCGCACGCATCGTCGATGTTCAGACCTACGAGCTCCTCTCCTTCGACCGCTGGGTTTCGCGGGGGCCGACCAACGGAAACATCATCCACTCGACCAATAGCGCCTTCGATGTACCCGAGGTGGTGGTGGCGCGCCGCTACGATCGGATCCCCAAGAGCGGCGTTGTTTTTTCGCGGCGCAATCTCTATCGGCGGGACAGTTACACGTGCCAGTACTGCGGCGGAAAGCCGGGCGTGCCCGAGCTGTCCCTCGATCATGTGCTTCCCCGAACGCAGGGGGGAAGGACCACCTGGGAGAACTGTGTTCTGGCCTGCACCACGTGCAACACGCGCAAGGGGGGGCGCACTCCGGAGCAGGCGCGCATGAGGCTGCTCAGCATGCCGCGCAAGCCGAACTGGTCGCCGTGGTACTCCTTCGCGCGGCGGTTCAAGAAGCCCTCGTCGTGGGACGCCTTCATTTCCGATATCTACTGGAACGCCGCGCTCGAAGAGTAAGCGCCAAGCGCCCGTGGGCGGGTTTGCTCTCAAATAGCCCAGAAGCAGCGAAATTGGCACTTTTTAGGCCTTGACCGAGGCGCGGATGGCACTTATACTTCCGCGTTCCAGATGACAAATGCTGCCGGATCGTCTAATTGGTAGGACGGCGGACTCTGGATCCGCTAGTCTAGGTTCGAGTCCTAGTCCGGCAGCCACTTTATAATCCACTGAGCGGTAACGACTTACGTCGGTGCCGCTTTTTTAATGTCAAACCCAGACTAGCGGTTTACGGGGAAAAGACTTAGGGCAATTGGAGATGTGCGGGGAAGTTCTCTGGAGAGGCGTTAGTAGCTGGGGAGAAGGGGATTAAGGGCGAGTATCGGGCAGAGATTGCTCTCTGCGTCTCTCCTAAGTCTTTTTATCTGGCGATAAGGGGAGAGCTGGGAGTGCTCTACAAACTAGCGGATTCCAGACTGAATCAGGCAATTGTCCTTCCTTGCGCGGAATACCCCGTTTCCAATACACTCTAAAGGGGCATCAGAGCAGATTTGACTGCGGGAATTCGCTTACGGGAGCCATCGTGATGCATACCAGTATGAATTTCGTGGGATTAGCATTGGCGATATTTGCGGTGAGTATCACTGTTGGCTATTGCTGGCCGAGCGCGATCATGGACGAAGATGGAGGTCAATCAGAAGAGAATCAATTTGCTGGACGATTCGTGGATCAGGCTGGCGAACCCATCGCAGGAGTCAGTTTCTACGTTGGAAAACGGACTCCTTTTCTCGTTGGAATGAGCGATCCGGACGGACGATTTTGCGTGGCTGGCATGATGAAACCGTCCGACAAGCAACGCAAGTTTTCCCTTACGGCTCGGAAAAGATGGTATGTCACAAAGCGGTGGTCAGCCTTGGCGAAGGCTGGAGAGACCACCTATCTTGGAGACATCGTTCTGGAATCAGGCGGTGCCGTATCCGGTCGCATAATAGACTCCAGCGGAAAAGCTCTAGAAGGGGGCGAAGTTTGCTGCACTAATGGTTCTGATTTATTTCTATCGTTCTATCTGAGACCGGAAATAAGGTCAGAGAAGAATGAGAAAACACCGAGGCTTCCTAGGTCCTATAGAGTAGGCGACAAGGCAGTAACAGCTGAAAATGGTGCGTTCAGGGTGGATGGTATTCCAGCTGGCCAAATTAGAATCTGGGCTGGAGGCGCGGACGCATTTGTGAACTGGACTGCTCCTATTGAAGTTCACCATGGAAAAGTCACTGCAGATGTTGTTCTCGCACTCGATCGGATAACGAGCGAAAACCGAGTCGATGGGACAGTCCTGACTCCCGACGGGGCACCTTATCCGCATGCCAAGATGGACGTTTCTTCTAATGTCTCGAAAAACTTGGGGGAAGATAGGGCGCGCGGCGTTATATATGTTAATGATCAAGGGCGGTTCTCGTTTGTCACCAACTGCACGGCTCCTCTCTCATTGATTGCCTACGATACGGAAGGGAAGTTCGGTGAGATCCAGCTTAAAGGAGTTGTAACTGGTTCTTTGAACGTTGTACTCCATCTCGTTTCTCGCGACACCATGTTTCTCATGGTGCGGGATGATGAAGGGAATCTCGTCGA
>Ga0180429_10000429_pt1 | contig 37824 bp, 29 predicted proteins | sample SS_ome_FD_132428 | JGI IMG/M metagenome (GOLD analysis project Ga0180429, IMG submission 132428) | Hypersaline lake sediment archaeal communities from the Salton Sea, California, USA - SS_1_S_1 metaG | ecosystem: Environmental > Aquatic > Non-marine Saline and Alkaline > Hypersaline > Sediment ...
CTCCTGCTGGCCCACTTCGGTTCTCTCGAGGCGCTGCGTCGCGCCGCACCGGAGGCGATTCAGGACGTACCGGGCATCGGGCCCGATCTCGCCGCGCGCATCGCCACGGCGCTGGGGGAGGAGGCGTGAGCGCCCCGTCATCGCCCGCCCTGCCCGCGCCGGCCCACGAATCGATCGAGGAGTTCATCTTTCATCTCGGACTCGTCCGCGGGCTCTCGCCGCGCACGGTCGCCGCCTACCGCGGCGATCTCGAAGCGCTCTACCGCCAGCTCGCGCGCCGCGGGATCAGCGGCCCGGCCCAGGTGACGACGCCCGCCCTGCGCGATTACCTGATCCGCCTGCACGAGGCGGGTCGCCAGCCGGCGAGCGTCGCCCGCGCCCGCTCGGCGATCCGGACCTACTTCGCCTTCCTGCTCGACGAGGGCGTGCTGGGCTCCGATCCGGCCGCCGAACTGCCGGCGCCGAGCGGCTGGCAGCGCATCCCGCGCGCACTGGCGCCGGAGGAGGCGGCCCAGCTGATCGAGGCAACGGCGGGCGAGGGACCGCTCGATCTGCGCGACCGGGCGCTGCTCGAGCTCGCCTACGGCACCGGTGCCCGCGTCTCGGAGCTGCTGGGCCTGACACTCGGCGCGATCCAGTGGGACGAAGCGCTCCTGCGGCTGACGGGCAAGGGCCGCCGCGTGCGCCTCGTGCCGCTCGGACGGCCCGCACTCGCCGCGCTTCTCGCCTATAGTGAAAGGGCGCGGCCGCAGTTGGCCGGCCGCCGCAAGCAGGCGGGCACCGCGCCCGAGGTCTTTCTCAACGCTCGCGGAGGGCCGTTGAGCCGGATGGGATTCTGGAAGATCCTGCGCAAGCGGGCGGCCGCCGCCGGTCTCGGTGACCGGCGGGTCCATCCGCACCTCCTGCGCCACAGCTACGCCACCCATCTGCTGCACGGGGGCGCGTCGCTGCGGGTCGTGCAGGAATTGCTCGGGCACGTTCGCCTGGCGACGACGCAGGTTTACACGAGCGTCGATGCCGCCTACCTTCAGTCGATGCACCGCCGCTATCATCCGCGCGGGTGAGGAGGATCGCATGCGCGTAGACCCGGATCGTTCCCGGCCTGCCACCGAGACCGCCGCCCCCCGCAGCCATGCCGGCATGCCTCGAAGCAGCTTGAGACATGCCGCTCAAACTACTTTCCTACTGTGCATTGTAATCATTGCAGCCCATCTGCTTGCTCCCGCCGCCGGCGCCTACGAACACCGGCGCGGCACGCCGAGCGTCGGGCTCGAGCTGCAATATGGGGGGATCGAGGGCGATTCCGACTGGGGGGATGGGTTCGACTACGGCCTCGGCGTCGCGGTCCGCCTGCGCCAGTACATGGCGCGCAATCAGGCGATCGGCCTGTCCTTTGAGTTGCAGCGCTTCGAGGCGAGTGGGGCGCTGCAGGCCACCGATTCCGCCTTCAGCCCCGATCGATTCCAGGCCCAGATCCTGATGTTCGACTACTACTTCTATCTAAACCGCCCGAAGCGGATGACCCAGTACTTCGTTGCCAGCGCCGGCTTCTACCGGCCCGAGTTGCTCGACGAGTTCGAGGATGAGTCGGGGGCCGAAGGGGAGCAGGTCGAACACCCGGGTGAGAACCTCCTCGCCCGCCTCGGCGTCGGCGGGGAGTACTTCGTCGCCCGCACCTTCTCAATCGACGGCTGTGCCTCGCTCTACTACTGGAATGCCCCGGACGTGGACGGCCTGACGATCTCGGGCCAGATCGCTGTCGGCATCCACCTTTACGCAGGACGCTAGCCGCTCGATTGTGCTATGCTATTCGCCCCTTTTTCGGGGAGCTGGGCGCCGCGGGCGCCAGGGGGCGAATCCTTGCCAGGACAGACGTATCACGTAGGAAACCGAGTCGTGCATCAGGCCTTCGGCGAGGGCCTCGTCGTCGACGTGCGTTCGCGCGACTTCTTCGACGTGCTCGAGATCGCGTTCTCCGATGCGGTGCGCAAGGTCACCTCGATCCACCCCCAGCTGAGCCTGATTGGGGACGAGGCCGGCCAAGTCGAGTCACCGCCGGCGGAAGGGGCGTCGACCCCGGCCGGGGAGCAGCATTCGCGGGCGCGCACGCCGGTCCCCGCTGCGCCGCCCCCGGGGGAGGCGGAAGAGCTCGAGCGTGATCCGGCCCACTTCGCCTTCCGCCGCTCGGCGATCCTGCAGGTCGAGGTCGACTCGCTCGCCCCGTTCCGCAAAGCACGGCTGCCCGAGCCCGCCGCGCCGCAAGCCTTCCTGCATCATCTCGAGGCGCTCAAGGTCGCCCGCAGCCGCGGCTTCGCCCGCTTGCTGGCGCTCAATCACGTCCACGAGGTCCAGCGTCTCGAGCACCAGATTCGCGCCTGTCTGCGCGTCCTGCGCGAGATGAAGGGCCGGGCGCTGCTCGCCGACGAGGTCGGACTCGGCAAGACGATCGAAGCGGGCCTGATCCTCAAGGAATACGTGCTGCGCGGGCTCGTGCGCAAAGCGCTCGTCCTCGTGCCCGCCTCGCTCGTCTCCCAGTGGCGCGAAGAGCTGCGCCAGAAGTTCTCCGTCCCGGCGCAAATCTACAACCGCGGCGACGATTGGGGGGCGCATCCATTCCTGATCGCCTCGATCGATACGGCGAAGAACTTCGGCAACCGCCGCCACATCGCGCGCGCGGGCTTCGACCTGCTAATCGTCGACGAGGCACACCGTTTGCGCAATCATCTCACGCAAGCCTGGAAGTTCATCGATTCGTTGAGCCTCAAGTACCTGCTGCTGCTGACGGCGACGCCGGTGCAGAACGACATGCGCGAGCTCTACAACCTGGTCACGCTGCTGCGTCCCGGCGTGCTCGGCACCTACCGCTCCTTCCGCAAGGAATTCGTCGTGCGCGGCGACAAGCGCTTGCCGAAGAACACGCATCACTTGTCGCGCCTGCTCTCGGACGTGATGATCCGCACGACGCGCAGCAGCACCTCGATCAAGTTCCCGCGCCGCAGCGTGCAGACGGTGCACGTCGACCTCTCGCCAGCCGAGCGCCGCTTCTACACCGCCGTTTCGACCTTTGTACAGCGCATGGCCCGCTCCGAGGAGCAACCGCGGGGACGCCTGCCCTGGCCGCTGTTGCTCGTCGTCCTGCAGAAGGAGATCGGCTCCTCCGCCGCGGCCGCGCTCGGCACGCTCGAGCGCGCGGCGCAACTCCGGCTCTCGCACCTGCGGGCCGAGATCGAGGAGCTGCTCGTCTTGGGCCGCGCCGTCGAGCAGCAAACGAAGCTCGAGACGCTCGAGCGGCTGCTGGAGGAGCGTGCGGGCGACGGTGAAAAGGTGATCGTCTTCTCGCAGTTTCGCCGCACGGTCGAGACGATCGCCGCGGCGCTCAGCCGGCGCGGGCTCAACGTCGGCGTCTTTCACGGCAGCCTCACCGGGCGGCGCAAGGATGCGGTCGTCGAGGCCTTCCGCGCGCGGGACGACGTGCTGGTAAGCACTGAAGCCGGAGGGGAGGGGCGCAACCTGCAGTTCTGCCGCATGATCGTCAACTACGACTTGCCCTGGAACCCGATGCGCGTCGAGCAGCGCATCGGCCGCGTGCACCGCATCGGGCAGACGCGCGACGTCGAGATCCTCAACCTGGCGGCGCGGGGAACGCTCGAGGCCTACGTGCTTCAGGTGCTGCAAGAGAAGATCGGCATGTTCCAGATGGTGATCGGCGAGATGGACCAGATCCTCGGCTCCCTCGACTGGGCCGAGCCGTTCGAGACGCACGTCTTCCGGCTCTGGACGCAGCATGAGGACCCGGGGCAGCTCGAGCAGGCGTTCGCCGAGCTCGGCGATCAGGTCGAGCGCGCGCGGGAGCGCTATGAGCACGTCAAGGCCTACGACCGCGAGGTGTTCGAAAGCGCGGAAGCGCGGTAGACGGAGTCGCGAGAAGGCATGAAGAAGGCCGACATCCGATCCTTCGTCCTCGGCTACCTGACGCTGCGCGGGGCCGAGGTCATCGAGAGCAACGGCGACCTGCTGCGGGTCCACGTGCCCGAGGCAGACACGCTCGGCCGCGAGCACCTGCTCGCCTTTGGCGCCCGCGCGCACCGTGCCCATCCCGGCTCGGAGCTGGTCGCGGTCGGCTCCGCCTTCCTCGACCAGCTGATCCAGGAGGCGACCCAGACCGGTCGCTACACGGTGGTCCATGAGAGCTCGCCGACCAAGGTGCGCCGCGTGCGCTCGCTGCGGCCACTGCCGACCGTCGCCGGCTACGACTGGGGGCACGCGCGCGCCGCCAGCCGGCCGCTCTTCCTCTTCGTCTACGTCTCCGAGTATCACATGATCGACGTCGCCGACGATCTGATCCTGATCGGGTACGATCCGCTGCGGCGCGAGGCGCTGGCGTCGCCGCAGGAGTTGCTGGGGGAGATCCGCGCCGGACGCGTCGAGCCCGACCCGCAGTGGCCGGCCCTCCCGCCGGTGCCGACCGCGGGTGACGTGCTGCGCTCGCTCGACGCACTCGATCGCCGACTGCAGCGCCGTGCGCGACGGGTCAAGGAGGCTTCGGCGATCGAGATTGCCCGCGAGACGGCCAACATCGAGGCCTACTACCGCCAGCTCGTCGCCGAAGCGCGCTCACCGGTCGGGCGCGGGCAGCTTTCGGCCGAGGAGGAATCCGAGCGGGTGCGCGTTCTGCAGCTTGACTGGAAGCGTCGCGTGCAGGAAGTTTCACGTTTTTGGGAGGCGCGCGGTGACGTGCGTCTTTCCGCCCTCGGCGCAATCATGCGTCCCTGTTGGGTCATCCCGCTCGAGAAGTCGGGGAAGAAGCGCGCAAGTCGCAAAACCAAAGCGCCTTACGCGATCGCAGATTGCAACACCGGCAGCGTCGCGGAACCCCGCTGTCCGCTGTGCGGTGCTAAGTTGGGAAAAGAGGCAGATATTTGGGGCAGCGATCTGGTATGCCCACGGCATGTACGCGACGCGGACGCTGCGGCGGACGGTGAGCCGGGGCGGTAAGAGGGGGATCGGCATGGACGGTCAGAAACGACTACGCTGGGGAGTCCTGGGACTCGCCGTTTGGCTGGCGCTGGGTGTGTCGACGACTGCCTGGGCAGCCGATGAGTACGAGCGCATTCGCGAGAAGGCGGCCGAGATGGCTGTCGCCGTCAACGGCCGCATCTACGACGCCTACGGCGAGGGAAAGGATTCGGACCTGGAGCGCGCCTACGGGGACTTCCACTACCTGCTGACGCCCGCGAAGCTCAAGGACATGGCGGCGCTCGTCGCCGCAGCGCCGGATGAGATCGAGCGCGAGCGGCGCAAGGAGACCGAGGCCTTCCTCCAGTATCACGCCATGCGCGCCGCCTCGGCGCCGCTGATCGACAACACGCGCGATGCCTTGCGCGACAATTCGATTCGTGTCGAGGAAGGCTTGATCGTCTTGCGCGGCCTGGAGCATCGCATTGGCCGCGAGCCGGACCAGGACATCCGCCGCAAGTGGGCGCTCGCCTCTTCGCAGCTCTACACCGGCATCAATGTCTATCTGCTTAACACGATGGTCGACCTCGACATGCAGGCCGAGCAGCTCGGCTTTGAGGGGTACTACGACTTCCTGCGTCAAGCGCAGGACTGGGATCTCGAGCTGCTGAGCGCGACGGCGACCACGCTGCTCGAGAACACGCAGCAGTCCTACGAGACGGCACTCGAACGCCATGCGCAGGCTGAGCTCGGCGAGGAGTTGCGCAAGGTGCGCACCTACGATGCGCTGCGCATGCTTTTCTTCCCGCAGCTTTCGGAGAAGGTCGAGGCGGACGACGTCGAAGAGATCGTCGAGCGCTCGCTCGAGGCCATGGGGTACGACCTCGGGGACCAGCGCAACCTGCGCCTCGATCTCAAGGAGCGTGACGGCAAGGTACCCGAGGCGATGGCCCACCAGATTTCGCCCGGCAAGTCGCGCGTCACGATGATTCCGACCGACTACTTCACCGACGCCCAGGACCTGATGTCCGCGTACGGCGCGGCGGAGTTCTATCACTACATTCCCGACAAGGTCCGCTTCGAGCGAGCTTACTTCGGCACGAACATCCTGCCGCAAGTCTATGCCTCGCTCTTCGCCCTGATCGCCGCTGAACCAGCCTGGATCGAGCGCCATCTCGAGCTCGACGGCGCGACCGCCGAAGAGGTTGCCAGCGCGCTGCACTTCCGGCACCTGTTGCAGACGCGTCGTGCGGCGGGGCAGTTCCTCTTCCAGTTGCGCCTGCACGAGAATCACCGCATCGACCCGGGCGAGTACAATGAGATGATGGAGGAGGCGCTCGTTTGGCGCCGAACGAGCAATGATGCCGAGGCCTACTTGTCCGCCAACGACGACTATCGCAGTGGCGGCCAGGTACTCGGGGCCGTGATCGCGGTCCAGATTCGCGACGCCTTGCGCGCGGAGTGGGGCGAGGAATGGTTCCGGAACAAGGAACTGGCCCGCCGCCTCAAGCAGGGGACCGCGCAGGGCTTCGTCATGCCGCTCGACGAGTTCCTGGCCATCTGGGGTCTGGAGCAGGTCGATGTCGCGACGTTCGCGGCGGCGATGGAGTAGGGACGGGGCACTAGGGACGTGAGCGCGGTGCTCTAGAGACAGGAGGGGAGCGTGGCGGCGCGGATGACCAAGGACGAGTTGCGGGAAGATCCCGTACTCGAGAGAATCCAGGGGGTGATCGGCTTCATCGAGCGCCACGGGCGTTGGCTGCTCGCCGGTCTGGTCGGGATCGTCGTCGTGATCGTGGCGGTCGTCGCCCTGCAGCGCAGCCAGGCGCGGAGCGCGGTCGAGGCGTCGCAAGTCCTGGCGGAAGCCCAATCGGCCTACCTGCAGGGCAACTACATGATGGCCGAGTCGCAGTTGCGCACGATCATCGACGAGTATGGCGGCACGCCTGCGGGACCGGCGGCGCGGCTTTACCTCGGCGATGCGCTGCTCGCCCTGGAACGCCCGGCCGAGGCGATCGAGGTCTACGAGCGGGCGGCCGGCAAGCTCGAAGACCGCGAGCTCAAGGCCGCGGCGCATCGCGGCCGGGGCGCAGCGTTGGAAGACTTGAAGCGCCACGCCGAAGCCTCGCAGGCCTACGAACGGGCGGGCGAGCTGAGCTCGCTGCACGAGCAGAGCGATTGGCTGGCCGCCGCGCGGACAGCGCTCGACGCGGGCGACGCGGGTCGGGCCGAGGGTTTCATCGAGCGGGCGGAGGCTCTGGTCGCGAATCCGCGCACCGAGCCTCAGCTGGCCTTGCTGAAAGCCAAGCTGGAATCGGCCGCGCCCTAGCGCTCAGGCGCGGCGCGCCTACTTGACGATCACCTCGAGCGTCGTTTCTTTCGGAGCGCGTGCCAGCGTGCGCAGCACGCGGCGCACGGCCTCGAGCTCGGCGCCGGCGAGTTGATCGGCGGCATGCCACCAGGCGAGTGGATCGCGCCCCGCGCGCGCCGACCAGACCGCCTCCATCGCTTGGTTGACGCGGATCTCCTGGCGGCGCAGCTCGCGGCCGAAAATCGCGTTCGCCTCACGCTGTGCGGCACGCGCCCCGGCCAATGCGCCCGCACCCTCGCGCGCCTCCCGGAACCCGGCGGCCATCGCCGCCGCATTCTCCGGCCGCGTTCCCGCGCGGGCCAGGTAGAGCCAGCGATCGCCGATGGGCGTCAACCCGGCCCCGATGCTGTAGGCGAGCCCCTGACGCTCGCGCAGCTCAAAGGCGAGGTCGGCCGAGAGGAGCGCGGTCGCGATGCGCGCGGCCGGCAGGTGGGCACGGTCTCGCGATGCATCGGACGCCGCTGCGGACTCGACGTCCCCCAGTCCCGCGGGCAGCAAGACCGCCTCGATCACGTACCCCTGCTCGAAGCCCCGCACTCGCTCCACGCGGCGCTCGCCCCCGAGCTGCGCCAGATGCAGCGCCGCCTGCGCTGCGAGCTGCTCGCGCGCCTGCCAGAGCTCCCATTGCTCCGGGGAAAAGCCGAGGCGGGGGGAGGAGGCTCCAGCCTCCGGCGCGATCCTCTCGGCGAAAGCAACGACGTCCTCCCGCGGCAGCGCGGAGGAGATCGCGATCCAAACGCGGCGCGGATCGAGCAGCCGTTCATGGTACGCGGCGAGATCAGCGGCAGTGAGCCCCTCGAGCGAGAGGGAGTCGCCGTAGGGCGAGCGCGCTTCCGGGTGCTCCGCGCCGTAGAGACGTTCGCGCAGCAGCCGCCAGGCTTGCGTTTGCGCCTGTCCGGCCTCGCGCGCCAGCCGGGCCAGCATGGCGGACCGCGTGCGTTCGATCAGGCCCGGATCGAGGCGCGGCTGGTGCAGCATCTCGGCCAGCAGCCCGATGCCCTCCGCTGCGTACTCCTCCAGGCACTGGAACCGCAGGAAAGAGAAGTCGCGGCGCGTGTAGCGGTCGTCGAAGGGCAAGAACGCCCGGTCGGCGGTCTGCAGTTCCGCGCCGACCGCCTCGAGCGCGGCGGTGAGCGCCGCTTCGTCGTATCCGTCAGTCGCGGTTCCCATCAACGTGTGCAGCATCTCGGTCGCGCCGTGCTCGCCGCGGCGTTCGAGGTAGTTGCGGCCCTCGATCAAGACGTAGGCCGAAAGCACGCCGCTCGGCGGCGTCTCGAGCCAGAGCAGGTGGGTACCCGAAGCGAGCAGCGTGTCGGTCACGCTGTAGGGCGCGGGCACAGCCGCAGTCTCTCCGGCAGCCGCCGCGGACACCGGCGCAGCACCGCGCGCAGCCTGCGCACCGGCGGCCGTGGGGGAGAGCGCCTCGATCGCGATCTGTAGATTCGCACCGCGGCCCAGCCGTCCCGCCGCCAGCGCGACCTCAGCCGCCGTCAGCTCCGCGATCCGCGGCACGCGCCGCTCGAGCGCCCAGAGGCCCTCCAGCGCGGCGATGTGCGCGGTCAGGGGGGCGAACATGTAGGAACGCTGGCGGGCATAGAGCTGTGCGGCGCGCTGCGCCGTCTGCCAGGCGGCCAAGCGCTCGGCGCTGATCTCGGGCAAACGGCCCCAGGCCGCGGTCACCGTCGCGGCGATCTCGCGCAGCGGTGCGCCCGGAGCGAGATCGAGGTCGAGAATCAACCGCCCAAACCCATAGCCACCCGCCAGGCCCATGCCCCAGCTCTGGATCCAATCCGGGTGCTGCCCCTTGACCGCTTGGGCGAGCGGGCTCGCATCATCACTGGCGAGCAGCGCCACCGCCGCCTCGGCGGCCAGGTAGTCCGGATCGCCAGGTGCCGGTGCATCCCAGACGATGCGCAAGCGCGCCTGCGGCAAGGGGAGCGCGTGCTCGATGTAGCGCGTCGCATCGATCGGCGGCGGCGCGGGCGGGGCCTCGAAGCGGACCCCTGCCGCAGCGGCCGCGCCCCAGTAGTGCGCCAGTGAATCGCGCGCCACGGACGGGTCGAAGCCTCCCAGCAGGACAACCTGCATCCGCTCTGGAATGTAATTCCTTTCGTAGAAGTCGGTTACAGTATCGCGCGACAGCACCTCGAGCGAGCCCGCAGTGCCGAGCACGGGCAACCCATAGCCGCACCCGGGGTACGTCTCGGCCTGCAGCAGCCGGTCCCGCTGGTAGACGCCGCTCGCCAGATCCTTGGCAAGCTCCTCCATGATGATGCCGCGTTCCTTCTCGAAGTGATCCGCAGGGATCGTTGAGCGCAGCAGCATGTCGGCCTGCAAATCGAGCGCGCGGCCAAGATAGGGTTCCGCAACCGCCATCATGAAGGCCACATGGGTGCGACGGGTAAAGGCATTGTTGAAGGCGCCGTAGAAGTCGGTCGCGGCGTAGAGCTCTTCCTGCGTGCGCCGTTCGGTGCCGTTGAAGAGCATGTGCTCGAGGAAGTGCGACGCGCCCGAGCTCTGCAGCGTCTCCCAGGCGGAGCCGGTCTTGATGACGACCATCGACGTCACGATCCGACTCGCCGGATCGGGCAGCATCAGGACTTCGATGCCGTTGTCGAGCCAGTAGCGCTGCGGGGCAGTCGCCCGCGCGGCGGCAGCGGCCGGTGCGTCCGCCGGCGATGTGCCGGCAGGTTCGCGATCGGCCGGCATCATGCCGGGCGGCATACCGGGCGGCATCTGGCCGGGCATCTTGCCGCCCATGCCCGGCGTCGCCATTGCGCCGGGGAAACCGGTGGGGAGACTCGCCAAGAGGCCCGCGGTTGCAAGCACCGCCAGGCCGAGCAGACCGACCCGGCTCCGGGCACCGTTCGAACGCCCTCTCAGGAGCCCGCTTTGACTACGTCGCATAATCATCATTATGTAAACCTCGCCACACATCGTCCCGAATCCCAAGTTCCCTCGTCCAGCACCGCAGCCCGAAACCGCTCCCGCGGCAGCCCTTGGCTTGAGCGCAGAACCTCGTTCCACAAGCCAGAACGCACGCCGACCGTGCAAGATGCGCGCCGCCTGTGCCTCCACCGCACGTCCCTGCACCAGCTCGGCGGCCCCGAACACCGCTCGACACGGCCGCCTCCGGCGCGTCGTTTGGCCCGCATGCTACGCGAAATCAAGCGGCTAGGCCAGCAGTGGCGCAGCCAGGACTACCTCGGCCGCAGCCCTCGACCCTGAAGCGCCGCTCCTGGCACGGCGCCTGCTAGGTCTGTCTGTGTTCGGGAACGGAGCCTGATGGGTGGATCCAAGGTCGCTAGACAGCACGCCCGTTCTCGACTCGGAGGCTTGCGTTCTGCACCGCGCGTGTGCAGTCCGTGGGACCGAGGCCCAAAGCTTTGCGTGGTGACCTGCAACGGTCCCGCGGCACGGCGGTCGCGGACGCACGGCCTCCTGCTTCCAGAGAGCGGCCACCGAGCGTGGTCGCGGACCTCTCGGCTTCGGCCCCCGGTCCGAAACACATGCGGGGCGCGACCCATCGGTCGGCGCCCCGCATTGCTTAATCGGCGGGTGGAATCAGGCGCACGGCAGCCCGGATCGCCGGCCCGCTCCCGCGCTCGTCTAGCGTAGGCTCAGTTGCAGATGGTCGGCGATCTTCGTGGCCAAGACCTCGCTGGCCGCGGGTCCGATGTGATGGCCGACGATCTCTCCGTCGCGCACGAAGAGCAGCGTCGGCAGCGTGCCGACATGGCAGGCATTCGCGGTGCGCGGGTTGCTGCCGACGTCGACGCGGCACACCTTCAGCCGTCCGTCGTAGTCACGCGCAATCTGTTCGATCACCGGGTCGAGTGCCTTGCACGGCTCGCACCAGTCACCCCACATGTCGATCATCACCGGAAGGTCGGATTCAAGCACTTCTTTCGCAAACGATGCATCGTTGACTTCGATGACCCCTGCCATCCAGCGCCCCCTCGAACTCAATGGCGCGCGCGTTGCGCGCCGCTGCGTGTCGCATGCCCAATCAACACCGCTTCCAGGGCGTCGAAGCCATGCGTGCCCGACCAACCTCCGCTCTTCATTCGCCACTCCCAGTCGTAGCATTCGAACAGCATCCGGCCAAGCAGATTTTCGCGTCGCGCACCACTCGTTGGCGCCCGGCGCGAGGCACCAAAGTTCCCGCGTCCCCGGCCGCCGCTCAATGCGCGGTTGGCGGCGTAGGTCAGTTTCCAATTCAGACTGAACGCGGTTTCCTGCCGGCGCACGCGCTGCAATCCCGCCAGCGCGTCACGCGCGCGGCCGGCGACCGCGGCGTCGACACAGTCCCACGCTTCCCCCCACATCCCCGCCTGCACGAGGGCGCGCAGGTCTTGAATCCCGAGCGTACCCGCGCCATGCAGAAGCGTGATCTTCTCGATCTCCTGTCCCAGCGTCAACAGATCGGTCCCGAGGTGCTCGACAATGTGTCGCGCGGCGTCGCTGGTCAGCGCGACGTCGAAGCGCTCTGCGCGACGGACCAGCCAGCGGGCGGCATCTTCGGCCCGCGGCGGCCCGAAGTCGACGACGGTCGTCGCATCGAGCAAGCGCGCCAATCCCTTCGACCGCTGCCGCAGCTCGCGCGAGAGTTGGGTCGCCACGAGCACGACGGGATTGACGGGCTTCTGGCCCAGCAGCGCTTCCAGGGCCTGGCGCTCCCGCTGGCGCAAGCGTGTGGCGCGCTCGAACCCCTCGACCCAGATGACACGTTCGCCGCCAAAGAGCCCGCCCTGGGACGCCGCCGAGAGGATCTCGGCCGGGTCCTGCTCACCGAGTTCGTAGTGATCGACAGCGTAGCGCGGACCGCGCTCGAGCGCTGCGTCGCCCAGCAGCGCCTGCACCATGCGCTGCAGCGCCTCCTGCTTGAGAAACGCCTCGGGCCCGCAGAAGGCAAAGGTCCCCGTGGGCGGCCCCGCCCGCAGGCGGCGGAACAACTCGTCCCAGCGCAGCGTTCGCTTCGCCATCGCCGCCTCCCCTACCACTGCTCGAGCGAGCGCGCCAGAATGTCCTGGGCCAGCTTCTCGATCGCGCGCGCCCGCGCCTCCTGCTCGTTCGCCGGCAACGCCGTCGCCTCGCCCGACGTTCCGGAGCTGCTCGTCTCTCCCGAAGCGGGGTAGGTCGCCGACGCCTCGATGCGCTCCTCGGTCCAGAGATCGCGGTTCTTGACATTGTCCTTCAAGACCGCGGCGATACGCACGACGACGATGTAGCTTTCCGGTTCCTGGCTGGGCGTGTAGCTGTAGACTTTGCGCTCGTAGTACGTCACGCGGCCGTCGAGCACGCAGTCGGCTACCGACGCCCGCGCCACCTTGAGACGATTGTCCTCGAGAAACCGATCGGAGAGCCCCCGCGTCACCTCATCGGCGATCAATCCATCGAGCGTTTCGTTTTCGAACACCGGGACCGCGATCGTCTTGAGATGAGACGGCAGCGAACTGCTCGAGAAGGAGTAGGCGCAACCGCTCGCGCCAAGTGCGGCGAGCAACGCGGCGGCGGCGACATGGGCCGCCGCGCGGCCGCACCCGAGGGCCAGTTGTCTCGCGCGCCGGCGCATCTACGCCTCTCCTCCCGGCGGGGTGAACCGGTCGCGGTGCTCCCGCGTCCAGGCGATTAGGCGGCGCACGCCCTCAGCGGGTGAAACCTGGGGCTGCCAGCCGAGCACTTCCTGCGCCCGGCGAATGTCAGAGACATAGACCTTCTGATCGCTCGGCCGCCAGTCGGCGTAGCGCGTCGCGGGTGCGATCCCCGTCTCACGCTTGATCAGTTCCAGCAGCTCGAGCAGCGAGAGCGTCATCTCTTGGCCGCCACCCATGTTGAAGACCCCCGACGGCAGATCGCTGGTCAGGAACGCTTCGTAGGCGCGCAGCAGGTCTTCGACCCAGAGCACGTCGCGCACCTGCTTGCCGTCACCAAAGATCGTGAGCGGCTTGCCGGTCAGCGCGGCGATCACGAACCAGGCGACCCACCCCTGATCTTCCATGCCGAACTGGCGCGTGCCGTAGATGCAGGACATGCGAAAGACCCCGGTGCGCAGGCCGTAGAGGCGCCCAAAGTCCTGCACGTAGAGATCGCCGGTCAGTTTGGAACAGCCGTAGGGCGTGTGTTCGCAGTGATCGATCGAGAAGCTCTCCGGGATCCCGGCGCTCCAGCGTTCTGGGAAGCGGTAGCGGCGCTCCCCCGCTTCGACGCCAATCGCATTGACGTTCTCGCCGTAGACCTTGTTCGTGGAGCAGAAGACGACTGCGGGCTTGCGCCCCCCGCGGCGCGCCGCCTCCAGGACATTGAACGTGCCGAGGGCGTTGGAGTGGAAGTCGGTCGCCGGATCGACAACCGACGTCGTCACCGCCGTCTGCGCCGCCGCGTGCAGCACGACGTCGGCTTCCGCGACGAGCGGGAGCACCTTCTCCATATCACGCACGTCGCCCTCGACCAGCGTCACGCGACCCTGCCGCGCCAGATGATCCCAGTTGAAGCGCGCGTTCGGGTCGTCACGCTTCAGCAAGCGCCCGCGCGATAGATTGTCGAGCACGGTCACGTCGTATCCGCGCTGCGCGAAGAACTCGGCCGCATGCGAACCAATGAAGCCGGCCCCGCCGGTGACGAGCATGGTCGCCATTCGGATCCTCCCTCCTGCCCCAGCGACGGCACAGTGTCGCGCACCGAAGAGCGGCGCCAGCGCGCGGCCCATGCCCAGCGCCGTACCGTAGCAGCGCCGGAGCGTGCGAACAAGCGCGCGCGCGGTGTGCGCAGCGGATGAGGATCTTGACTGCAACGGGAATGCCGGAGTGGCGAGGGCGGGGATCGAGCCGGGCGGAAGGGCTGCCGGTCGCCAGCGCTAGGGACTGCGACCCAGTCGCAGGCCGAGGGAGAGCTGGTGTGATGCTTCCAGATTGCGCTCCGGCAAGTAGCCGTAGGCGAAGACGGTCGGTCCGAGGTCGAGCGTCAGACCGAACGTGGGTTCGACCGCGCGCTCAAGGCCCTCCTCGATCAGTCGCGCGCCGGCGAGCGCGGTCAGTGATGCGCTCGGCCCCCACGAGCCGGCGAACAGCAGACGCGGCGCCTCCTGCGCCACCCACTCCGCGGCGGCGTGAACGTGCGCGCGCTGCGCCACGCGGTAGCTGCCGCCGCCGCGCAACGTCAGAGGCAGCGGGTAGGGTTCGCCGCCCGCCTCGACGTCCGGGCCGAGATGCAGGGCCGCCAGCCCCAGCTCCAGCCGCCCGATGGTGTACTGCCCGCCGAGATTGGCAGCCCAGGCCTGGTAGCCGTGCCCCTGGCCGTCATCTTCGAGCGCTCCCTCGAGCGCCGCCCCGAACTGCAGCCGCCGGGCGACGGTGCGCCCGTAGCCGAGGGCGAGATGGAGCTGGGTCGGCGTGAACTCTCCGGTCGGCGTCCCGTCGGCCAAATAGCCGTCGAGGGCACCCGAGCGAAAGACGCCGCAGGCCAGGCCGACGCCTCCGCCCGCCACCGGCAGCGCCAACGCACCCCATTCCGCGGCCGTTCCCGCGGTCCAGGTGGCGTGTGAAAGCACCGCCTCGGCGCCGGGCGTGTAGCCAAGCCCCGCCGGATTCCAGGCCATCGCCGCCGCCCCGCTGACCTGGCCGAGATGCGCCCCCGCGAGGGAACGCCCGACCGGTTCCTGGGGGACGCGGATGAAGTCGGCCCCAAACGACCCTTGAGCCGCCGCCGTCACGGCCGCGGCCACCAGCAGCAGGGCGACCAGACAGGCGCTCCGTGCCACGACGCGGAGGGGATTGCGCTGCATGCCCCGCTTCCCGTGCAGGGTTCATGCCCGGCCCGCAGAGAAGCGTCACAAGGTTGGAATCCACATTCACCAGTGCGGCCAACCGGCTTCATGAAAACGGATTGCCGCTCCCGCAGCGAATCGACGTCCAGCCCCCGGCCGGCGCGCGCGCGCCGCCGCCCGTGCGCGCGCATTGCATGTCGCAGGCCTGGGACTGCAGATGCCACACCGCCCCGAACGCGCTAGTGGCTCAGTTGGGCCGCCGGGCCGGCGCTCAGAACAAACTGCCCGACGAGATAGGCGATGTAGATCAGCACCAGCGGCAGACCGTAGATGCGGCGGAAGAAGCCGCGCCGCACGGCGGCGAAGATGTAGAGGCGGAACAGCAGCAGGATCAGGATCATCGTCGGCAGGTGCAGGTAGAGGAAGATGCGCGGCACCTGGGCACCAACCTCGACCACCGGCAGCCGCGTCGTCGCCGCCGAGGCGCCGATGACGAAGAGCACGTTGAGCACATCGGCGCCAATCACGTTGCCGACCAGCAATTCCCGATGTCCTTTGATAATGCTGGTCATGCCGACGACCAGCTCCGGGAGCGAGGTGCCAAAGGCGACCAGGGTTGCGGCGATGACGACGTCCGGCACGCCCCAGCGCAGCGCGAGCTCGGAGACCGCACCGATCAGGACGCGGCTGGAGAAGACGACGACGAGCAAACCCAGCAGGACGAAGCCGAGACAGGCACGGACCGAGCGCAAGGCGACCGCCGGCCCCGCCTGCGCCTCGGGGGTTGTGTGCGCGCGGCTCCAGCGCACGGACACAACCAGGTAGACAGCCAGCAGGAGCAGGAAGAGGAAGCCGATCGGACGCGTGATGGCCGCCGCGTCGCCGGCCAAGGCAAACGTCACGTAGCAGATCGTCGCCAGCAGCATCGCCGCCCCGAACTGGACCCAACCCTGGCGCTGCAAGACGAACCGGTCGGCGGGCAATACCGCGAGCAAACAGCCGAGTCCAAAGATCAGTCCCGTGTCGGCGATGATCGAGCCGACCGCGTTGCCGAGCGCGAGACCGGAATGCCCGCTCCAGGCGGCAAGGACCGAGACGGCCGCCTCGGGGCTTGTCGTCCCCAGAGAGACGACCGTCGCCCCGACGATGATCTTGGAAATCCCCAACCGATAGGCGAAACCGGCCGCCCCCTCAACCAGCCAGTCGGCCCCGCGAATCAGCGCCAACAGCGCCCCAGCGGTCACCGCGAGCAGCAGCAGGGGTGCCAGGGAGACGAACCAGCTGTCGGGGATCAAGTGCTCCATCGCCCATCCTAGGCGAGTTGCTGGCGGAAGTAGGCGACCGTTTCTGCCAGCCCCTCATCGAAATCGACGCGCGGCCGGTAGCCCAGTTCCCGTTGCGCCCGTCCGATGTCGGCGTAGGAATGGGGGACGTCGCCGGGCCGGGGCGCCTCGTGACGCGGCGGGATATCGAGTCCGAGCAGCGCTTGCAGGTTCGCCAGCAGGGCATTGACCGTCGTCCGACCGCCGCAGGCGATGTTGTAGGCGCCGTGGGCGCCGGGCGTGTGACAGGCGGCCAGGTTGGCATCGACGACGTTGGCGATGAAGGTGAAGTCGCGCGACTGCTCCCCGTCGCCATGGATGACCGGTGGCTCGCCGCGCAACAGCCGGCGCATGAAGATCGGAATCACCGCCGCGTAAGGCGAATCCGGATCTTGGCGCGGTCCAAAGACGTTGAAGTAGCGCAGGGTGACTGTCGCGACATTGAAGTGCTCTGCAAACAAACGGGCGTACTCTTCTCCAACGTATTTGCTTAGCGCGTAGGGTGACAAAGGAGCCGGCGGCATCGTCTCGACCTTGGGCAGCTCCGGGTTCTCCCCGTAGACCGAGGAGCTGCCGGCGTAGACGAGGCGTTCGACGCCCGCGTCGCGGGCCGCCAGCAGGAGATTCAGCGTCCCGGTCACGTTCGCCCGGTTCGTTGCCAGCGGATCGGCCAGGCTGCGGGGCACCGAGGCAAGCGCCGCCTGGTGAAAGATGTGGGTCACGCCCTGCACCGCGCGCTGGCAGACCTCCGGCTCGGCGAGATCCCCATGGTGGAAGTCCAGCCGTCCCGGATAGCGGTCCTCGAGCCCGGTGACCGTCTCGCGCTTGCCGGTCGACAGGTCGTCGACGATCCGCACCTGCTGCCCCTCGCCCAACAGTCGCTCGGCGATATGGGACCCGATGAATCCCGCGCCTCCGGTGACCAGGTAGTACTTCGCCACGTGGACTTCCCCCCGTTGTCGCTGTGTTCGTGGACTCAGAGCCGGTAGAGCTTCGGATCGTCCGTGCCCCCGAGCGCGTTGCGCGTGTCGACGACGGCCGGGGCCGCCGCCAGCAGGGCGGCGTAGTCGATCTCCCGGTGCGCGGTCGTCACGACGATCAAGTCGTAGCCGCCGATCCGCTCAGGGGAGAGCGCGACGGAGCGGTACTCACTCTCCCCCACGGTGAACGCCGGCACGAAGGGGTCGTGGTATTCGACCTCGGCCCCGTCCTCTTCGAGCAAGCGCAACACATCGAGCGCCGGCGATTCGCGCAGATCGTCGATGTTCTCCTTGTAGGCGACACCGAGCAGCAGGATCCGCGACCCCGCCACCGGCTTGCGTTGTTCGTTTAGTGCACGGCGCACCAGGTTGACCACGTAGGTCGGCATGCTGGCGTTGATCTGAGCCGCGAGCTCGACCAGCCGCGACTCAAAGCCGGTCATGCGCGCCTTCCAGGTCAGGTAGAAGGGATCGATCGGGATGCAGTGGCCGCCCAGGCCGGGACCGGGATAGAAGGGCATGAAGCCAAACGGCTTCGTCGCGGCGGCATCGATCACTTCCCAGACGTTCAAGCCCATGCGGTCGCACAACAGCGCCATCTCGTTGGCGAGCGCGATATTGACGCTGCGAAACGTATTCTCGAGCAGTTTGACCATTTCTGCCACGCGCGGAGAGGAGACCGGCACGACCTGCTCCACCGTCGCTTCGTAGAGGCAGGAGGCAAGAGCGGTGCAGGTCGGCGTGACGCCGCCGACGACCTTGGGGATCGTGCGCGTCGTGTGCACCGCATTGCCCGGATCGACCCGCTCGGGCGAGAAGGCGAGGAAGAAGTCCTCACCCACCGCGAGCCCCCCATCCTGCAGCTCCGGCAGCAAGAGCTCCTCGGTCGAGCCCGGGTAGGTCGTGCTCTCGAGAATGACGAGCTTGCCCGGCCCCATGCGCGCCTTGATCGCATCGCGCGCCCTCAGGATGTAGGAGACATCCGGGTCCTTCGACTTGCGCAGCGGCGTCGGGACACAGATGTTGATCGTATCCGCGTCGCGCAGCAGGTCGAAGTCGCCGCTGACTTCGATCCGCCCCTCGCCGATCGCCGGGGCGAGCGCCGCATCGGGAACATCGAGCACGTAGCTGCGCCCCGCTTGCAGCGAAGCGATCTTGCGCTGGTCGGTATCGATCCCGATCGCCCGGAATCCGGCCCGCGCCAGCTCGGCCAGCAGCGGCAAGCCGACGTAGCCCAAGCCCACGACCGCGGTGCGCGCCTCGCGCGCCGCGATCCGCGTCCTTAGCCTCTCACTCCATTCGCTCACGCTCCCCCCCTGCCACGCCGTGGCCTTCGGCGGTCCCGCGAAGCGCCGAGAATAGGCGGGCCGGGGACCGGATTCAAGCGCGCGCGACCGCTGGGCCGATCGAGGGCGATGGGCGACGCCGCCTGCCCGGGAACCGTTTGCGGCCGCGGGAACCCTTTGCTAGCCTTGTCGGTAGATCCTCTTAGTCCGTTGCGCCTGCGGGCGCGCCGTTTGCTGTCTGCTCCGTACGGAGGCTGCATGAATCGCCGACGCTGGATTCTGGGCTTGCCCATCCTGCTCTTCCTCTTAACGGTGGCTTTGGGCGGGATCTTTCTCCGAGACGTCGTCGCCTCGGAAGGCAATATCTACTCCGAGCTGGCCCTCTTCAACGAGGTGCTCCATCTCATCTCCGACTACTACGTCGAGGACGTGGCGGCCGATAGCCTGATCGAGGGGGCGGTCGTCGGCATGCTCGACCGACTCGACCCGCACAGCAACTACATGAACGCCGAGCGCTTCAATCGCATGGAGGAGCGCAATCGCGGCAGTTACTCGGGCATCGGCATCTCGTTTGCCATTCGCGACGGTCGCCTGACCGTCATCTCGCCGATCGAAGGCGGCCCCTCCTACGAGCTCGGGATCCGCTCGGGTGACATCATCACCCACATCGAGGGCGAATCGGCCTACGGGATCAAGGAACAGGAGGTCTTCGACCAGCTGCGCGGGCCGAAGGGCTCGCACGTGCGCGTCACCATTCGCCGCGACGGCGAGCCGGAGCCCTTCGACGTCGAGATCATTCGCGACAACATCCCGATCCAAAGCGTCCCCTATGCCTTCATGCTCCGCCCCCAGGTCGGCTACATCATGATGCGCAACTTCTCGGCCCGCACCGCCGACGAGCTGGAAACGGCACTGCGCGAGCTCAAGGCGGAGGGAATGGAGCAGCTCGTGCTCGACCTGCGGCAGAACTCGGGCGGCTACCTGAACGCCGCCGTCGAGGTTTCCGAGAAGTTCCTTCACAAGGGCCAGGAAGTCGTGCACACCAAGGGCCGCATCGCCGGTTCCTCCGAGGAGTACGAGGCCTCGGGCGATCCGCCGTATGCCGAGCTGCCCCTTGTCGTGCTGATCGATCATGGCAGTGCCAGCGCTTCGGAAATTGTCTCCGGTGCGGTGCAGGATTGGGATCGGGGCATCGTGGCGGGCGCGACGAGCTTCGGGAAGGGCCTCGTTCAGCGCCAGTACCGCCTGCGCAACGATGGAGCGCTGCTGTTGACCGTGGCACGGTACTACACGCCCAGCGGGCGTCTCATCCAACGTCCCTACGAGGCGGGTGAGCGCGAGGACTACTACCGGCACGCGGGCGAGAACGGCGAAGCAGAAGTCGATTCGACCGACCGGCCCGTCTATGAGACGCTCGTGCGCCGGCGTCCGGTCTATGGCGGCGGCGGTATCACGCCCGATGTCATCATCGACGACGTCTACCGCACGAGCGCGCTCTACCGGCGCCTCGCTTTCGACCGCAAGTTCTTCGACTTCGCCAAGGAGGTCCTGGCGGACGAGGATCTCTCCTACGGCGAGGACTTCACCGCTTTCCTCGAAGGCTACGAGGTACCGGACGGGACATTGGATCGCTTCCGCACGTTCCTCGAGGCCGACTCGGTCGACTTCGAACCCGATACGCTGGCCGTCCATGCCGCGGAGATGGAGCGCGGGATCCGCGCCGAGCTGGCCCGCTATCTGTGGGGCGAGGAGGAGCGCTACCGGGTGCTCGTGGCCGACGATCCAGTGCTCCGCCGGGCGCTGCAACTGCTGCCGGAGTCGATCGCGATGCTCACCGAAACGCGCCGCCTGGAAGAGATGCAGAGCCGGGGGAAGGCCGATCTATGAGCACCGGCGCGGCGGAGCGGCCGGCCGCCGAGTCGGTGCACGCCAGTCCGCCGGCACCGGTCTCGCCCGGTCTGGCGATGCTGGGCATGCTGATCTGGCCGCGAGCGACGGTGCGCCGCCTTCCGACCCGCGGCACCGCGTGGCTCTTGCCGGCCGGAGTGATCGCGCTCCTCCTCGTGCTGCCGTCGCTGACCGTGCTGCGACCGCTCGAGCTCGAGGCGCGGGCCGAACTGCTCGACCGCTACGCCGACCAAGGTTGGTTGAGCGCCGAGGAAGCGCACGACGCCGAGCGGCGACTGGCTGAGCTGGGCCAAACCGAGCCGGCTGCTCACGTTGTCGCCTTCCAACTCGCGATCGGCTTGCTGTTTCAAATCGCCGTGCGCTTTCTGCTGCCCGCCTGGTTGCTGCTGGCAGGTGCCCGCTTCGTGCTGGAAGCCGAAGTCCGCTATCGTGAGCTCCTCTCAGCCGTCGCCTTCGCCGCCGTGCCGGCCGGCGTGCGCGAGCTCGCGCGCACGCCCCTGCGGCTCGCGCGCGGGGATCTCGATGTGCACTTCAGTCCCGCCGCTCTCGCCCCGGCCGAGACCTTCGGCGCGCAGGCGCTGCGCTGCCTCGACGCCTTCGATCTGTGGATCGTCGGCCTGCTCGTCCTCGCCGTGGCAGCGACGGCGAGGCTCTCCTACGGCCGCGCGGCCGCGCTGGTGGTGCCGCTCTGGGGCGCGGCCTGCTTGCTGCGCTTGGGGCTGAGCGCGACCCCGATCGGCGGCGGCTTGTAGGCCGTGGGTTGTGGATCGAGGAATCTGATGAAGTCGCTTGACCTGAAGCCACGCAAGAGCCCGCATCGCTCCATGCGTGACTGGTGAAGGAACTTGCAGCTCGGCACGCCAGGCAAGCGGCGCCCGCTGGCTACGAGCCGCTCGCGGCGCTCCCGCCACCGAGCACGGCATGAAACGCCTCCCGGTAGGCGGTCCGACTCTCGGGCTTGCTCGTCATCAAGCGCACCTTCTCGAGCGAGGTCTCGCCGCTGAGCTCCTCGAAGCAGGCCTCGACGACCAGGCGCGCCGCTTCGTGGAACGGTCCGGTCAACTCCTCTGACTCGAGCGGCGCCACGGCCATCGAACGCAGCCCGTCGCGCGCCGCCGCAGCTAGCGCACTGCGCAGTGCGGTTGCCAGCTGGGCATGTTGGACCTTCAGATCCTGCCCCATCACGACCGCATGGTAGATGCGCCGGAAGGCAAGGCGACCGCCGCCCGTGGCGGCCGTCTCGCCGATCGCCAAGGGGCCCTGGCGTACGGCCTCGACTTCGATCTCTTCGCCACCCGCCTGCTTGATGGCCAAGGCCGTCCCCGCTCCCATCCAGAGATGATCGTTGGCGGCCAGCAACAAGCCCTCGGCGTCGGCCTTGAGCACCTCACCCTCTTCGACCTCGACTCGCGTCGCGAAGATATTGAACACGCTCGCACCCTCCCTCTGCTCTTCCGACCTCCCGCGCGTCGTGCTATCGTCGCGCCGGGCGTGCCGCGCCCAAGGAGGAAGCCGATGGAGAACCGCGCCGCATGGATGCTCCTGATCGCCGCGAGTCTCTTGCTGGCTCTCTCCCTATGGTCGATGCACGCCCTGCTCAGTCCGCTCGTCTCGACGCTCGGCCTGCTCTTCCTGCTCTGGCCGCTGCGGGCTCAGCCGCTCATCCGGCGGCTGCTGATCGTCGTCAGCCTGCTTCTGATCCTGTGGATACTATCCGAGGCTCGCCCCATCGTCTATCCTGCGCTCGCCGGCCTGGCGCTCGCCTTTCTGCTTGATCCCCTCGTCGCCCGCCTGCGGGAGCGCGGTGTGCGCCGCAGCCTGGCCGCCCTGGCGGTCATCTTTCCCGTGCTCGCCGCCGTGACCGTGCTGCTCATCTTCCTGATCCCGGCCCTCATCAATCAAGCGCGCACGCTCATCGATCAACTGCCCGAGGCATATGCCCAGCTTGTCGCCTGGCTCGAGCCGCCCCTGAACCGCCTCCTGCGTCGCGACAGCCTCTTGCCACCCGATCTCACCGACTGGCTGCCCAACGCCGAGCGCCTCTTGCGCGGCCTCGGCTCCTGGCTGACCCAAGTCGGTCGCGGCGTCGCCGCCGTCTTTCAGGTCACCTCGTTCCTGATCCTCGCCCCAATCCTGACCTACTACCTACTGGTCGACTTCGATCGCCTGCGCGCCTCGCTGCGCCGCTACGTGCCACCGAGCTGGCATACGCCGCTCGGCCGGCTGGGCGAGCGCTTCCAGGAGTCGGTCGGGGCCTGGCTCAAGGGCCAGGTGCTCGTGGCGCTCATCATTGGCGCCTTGCTGACCGGCCTCTTCCTGCTGATCCGGCTGCCCTACGCGCTACTGCTGGGCGTACTCGGCGGCGTCCTGAACCTCGTCCCGGTCCTCGGGTTCTGGCTCACATTCCTTCTGACAATCATTGCCGCGCTCTTCGCCGACCCGGCCGGGCCGATGCTGCTCAAAGCGCTGATCGTGCTACTCGCGGTCCAGGCGCTGGAGCAGCACCTGCTCAGTCCCAAGATCGTCGGGCACAGCCTGGGCGTGAAACCCGTCGTCTTGTTGCTCGTGATGCTGACGATGTCGCTGCTGCTCGGGCTGCTGGGGATTCTGCTGGCGGCGCCGTTGATCGGGGTCGTCCGGGGGATGTGGGCGATCTGGGGGCCGCGTCCCTATGCGCCGGAGCAGGCTCCGGCCAGCCACCGCGTTGACCCCTGATTCTCGTCCCCGGGTTGCGGAATGAGGTCCTGCGCTCACAGCACCCCGCCGGTCTCCTCGCCGATGCGCTCGCGCACAGCCTCCTCTTGGCTCTGCATCCAGGCTCGCACCTCAGCATAGCGCTCGAGCAATTCATCGCGCGCCGCCGGCGGCAACAGCTCGGCAAAGACCTCAACCGCCCCCTCCGAGAGCCGCACGGCCCGGCTCTCGACCAGGAGCGGATGGCGCTGATCGAGCACGTAGGTCAGGCCGATGACGACGAGCAGCGCGATCAGCGCCCCGCGCACGCAACCGAAGAACAGACCCAACATGCGATCGAGCCACCCCAGATGGACGGTGCGAATCAGGCGCGTGATGAAAGAACCCAGCAGCGAGACCATGATGTTCAGCGCCAGGAAGACGACGAGGAAGAAGACAACTTCGGTCGCGACCGCACTCCCGAGCAGCTCCGGCAAGCCGGGGGCGAGCGTGCGCGTCAGCACGATCGCCCCGAAGATGCCGATCAGAAGCGCGCCCAGCGCAAAGACCTCGCGGATCAGGCCGATGCGCAGGCTCATCAGGCCCGAGATTCCAACCAAGGCCAAGAGGACGATATCGAGCGCGTTCATCGTCGCCTCCTCCCTGCTTCTTAGGAGGTACCGCGAATCTCGATCTTGTCGCCCGGCTCGAGACCCAGCTCCGTCGCTGCGCTATCGCCGTTCACCGCGATCTCGACCCGCCCGTCGCCACCGATCAAGGCGATCGTCTCTCCCTCCGGGACATCTTGGAAGACGCGCTGCAGAATCCCGTAGTCGCGATCCGCTCCCGTGACATGGTAGGGCCCGCTGCCGATCTCGATCAGCATCGAGCGCGGGATGTTCGTCAGGGCATTGCCGAACCGATCGATGCGCAGCACTTCCCCGCAGATGCACCCATCGGCAACGACCGCGCGGGGCAATTCCTCGATCAGGAAGTCCTCGACTCGCGGCCCGAGGCGTTCGATCGACACGCCCGAAGCGAGATGCCCCGCGGCGGGCGCGAAGACGTCACGCCCGTGAAACGTGTCGCTGCGTTCCGGCAACTCGTAGTCGACCTCTTCGATCAGATGCGCGACGACACCGCGACCCGAGAGTGGCGCACTCAAGACCCCGTTGTCGGGGCCGACGAAGAGCTGGCCGTCGGCCGACACCGCCAGCGGCCGGCGCTTCGTCCCAACGCCCGGATCGACGACGACGACATGCACCGTGCCGGGGGGAAACCAGGGGTAGACCGTACTGAGCAGGTAGGCAGCCTCGATGATCTTCTGGGGTCGGATTTCATGCGTGATGTCGACAATGCTCACCTCGGGCAGGATGCTGCAGAGCACCCCCTTCATCGCCCCGACATACGCGTCACGCGTCCCGAAGTCTGTCGTCAGGGTGACGATTCCGCTGCGTCGCTCCACCGTTGGCTCTCCTTCATCGGTTGCATCGGCCCACGCCCGCCCCCCACTGCAGGGCGGCCCCTTTCCCGGGCGCCCATGCTATGCGCCCCCCCCATGAGCGTCAACCTCGCCGCGCCCTCCTAGGGCGCGGCGCGCAGCCGGCGGCGCCAGCGCTCCAGCGATTCGGCGGCGACCGTCATCGGCCGGCGTGGAAAGCGCGTTCCCACCGCCGTCCCGTAGGCCGCCTCCTCCGGTGCCCCCCCCGCCGGCGTCGGGGTGAAGTAGATCCAGGCGTGCTGCCCGTCGCGATCCCAGAGGTGGATGCGCAAGTCATAGTGGTCAGCCGCGGCCGGAGCGGCGAGCGGTTCTGCCCAGCGCTCCCCAGCCAGAACAAAGAGGTTGGCGATTTCCTGCTCGATCGCCGGATCGCGCGCCGGCAGCAGGGCGCTCGTCTCGCGCCACGGCAAGCGCCCCGCCTCCCAGACGCCCAGGCTCTCGGCCGGCGCCGGTCCCGTCAGCCATTGCGCCGTGCGCGCCCAGCAGCGCCCGCGCTCGCCGTCGGTCACGAGCAGGCGCACAATGCCCACGCTGTCGGGACGCAGGAACCGGCGCACCTCGAGCGCGGCCAACCCGCCGGTGAAGAACTCGAATAGATCGTCGCGCATCCGCCCGGGCGGCCGCCCCGCCAACTGGACGGCCATCGCACCGTCGTCGAGGCGCCGGCCGATGCGCAGCGTATCGATGCGTCCGCCGCGAAAGACGATCCAGCGCGCCAGGGGCGGGTCGAGCCCGAGAAACGGCCATTGCGCGGGATCGTCGAAAAATGCGTTGTACTGGAAGCGCCAGAAGCCGGCCACGGTGCGCTCGAGGGCGACGCCATCCGCTTCCCGGTCGCGCGGCGCGAGGAAGCTCCAGGATTCGAGGCGGTGGCGCTGGGCACGGATGCGCGGCCCGCCCGCGTCGACCCAGACGCTGTCGATCGGCGCGCGCACGCTGGGCAGGATCTCGCGCTCACGCCAGAAGAAGAGGTCGTTGAGGAAGAACTGGTGGGCGATGAAGCGCGGGATGATCGCCACGCCCGCGAGCCCATCCCAGTGGGCATAGATCTGTCCCGAAGCCGGAGCGGTGGCGCCGAGACGGATCGCGCGTTGCTCCCCGTTGCGCAGCGTCAAGGTCATCCGTACGCGCGGCGGATCGAGCTCGAACGGCGCGAGCTCCGCGTCCGGCAGAAGCCGCAGGACGTCGAGCGATTCGAGCGCGCGCAGGCACTCGCCGACCATGCGGCGACTGGCCAGGTCGGCGAGCGGCGCTTCCAGGCGCCACTGTCCCGCATCGGCCGTGACGCGGATCTGCTCGCCCGGGCGCTCGAGCTCGATCGCCGTCACGCGCGTCCCCGCGCCCCGAGCAAGGAAGCTCGCCAGCGCGTCCCCCTCCCGCGCCCGCTGCAAGCGGTAGCTGCGCACGACGACGACGAGGAGGATTGCCGCCAAGAGCATCAGCGCCCATTGGATTCCGCGCTGCCATCGCCGGGGAGAGCGATGGGGAGCGGGCTGCGGTACCATGATTATCCTCCCGCCGGCGCGCGGCACGCCTAGCCGCCGGTCCCACGCCGGCGCAGCCAGACGAGCAGGCCAAGGGCTGCCAGCAGCGCCGGCAGACCGAACTCGACCACGTAGAGCAACACCCGCAGTCCGCGCAGGTCGACGCGCAACCGCGCCGGCCGCGCGCGCTCGCGCGCCAGGCCAAGGTAGCGCTCCTGTTCGGTCAACCAGTGCACAACCGCCAGCGCCAAGTCGCGATTCGCGCCCGTGCCGAGAAAGCGGTTCGTGACGAGCGCCGCGTCGCCGAGCACGGCGATGCGCGCCTTCGGCTTCAGCGGGGGCAGATCTTCGCCTCCGGCTGCGCGCTCCCGATCCCACGCCTCGCCGACCGGCACGGGCCACTCGAGCACGACGCCCACGTTCTCGATCTGGCGCCGTACGGGATCCCCCGCGCGCTCCGGCGTGGGATAGACCTCCACGCGCCCCGCCGTCTTCAAGAACGGCTCGATCACGAGATCGATCGGATGAGGCGATTCGACTGCCAAGCCGCGCGCCCCGGAGGCGACAACGAAGCTGCGCAAGCCGGCGGTGATCGGATGCTGCGGATCCCCGACCAGCGCCGGTGCCCAGGGACCGACGCCGACACCCGCCGTCGCCCGACCGCGGTCGTGGATGAAGCCCGGCAGCAACTGCAGATAGTAGACGTCGAGCCACGGCTCGAGCCCGGTCGAATCGCCCGGCTCGACCCAGAGCCCCAGACGCCCACCGCCCTCGACATAGCGCCGTACGGCGGTCGTCTCGCTCGGGTAGAGTGGCGTCGTCGGGTGGACGATCAAGAGCGCATCGTAGTCGGTCGGCATCTCGCCCGTCTGCAGCAGCGTCAGCGGCGCGGCGAGTACGTTCGCTTCTCGCAGCGCCTGCATCCAGGCCGTGATGCCCGCCTCCCCGCCCGCCACGAAGCTCGGCTCACCGTGCCCCTGAAGGACCGCCACGCGCCGCGGGCGCCCGGCGAGCACCCGCAGGATGCCCTGGGTAATCGCTTCCTCCGTCAATTGCGTCACCTCGGCCCGCGCTTCGCCGCTGGTGACGACGAGCACGCCGGAGCGCTCGATGCCCGCTTCGCGCGCCCGCGCCGGCTCGCGGTCGGGATCGATCAAGTCGGCCTGCAGACGGCGCGACTCGCGCTCGTAGAGCGCCAGCATCCGCCGCGCCAAATCCCACTGGGGCGACGGATCGGCATAGAAGGCTTCCAGCCGCACCGGCCGTTCGAGCGCGGCGAGGACCTGGCGCGAACCGCGCGCCAGCGAATTGAACCGCTCGGCGGTGAGATCGACTGGCGCCAGCAAGCGCTCGGCGGCGACCGCGCCCAGGGCGAGCACGAGCGCCAGCAGCAGGAGGGTCGTCGCCGGCCCCGGTTCGGCATGCTCGCGCACCTGGACGAGCAAGAAGCGAATCTCGCGCGCATTGCGGATCGCCGCCAGGGCGAGCAGCAAGCCGCCGGCGACGGCGACGAAGCGCGGCAGATAGCCAGTCGAATCGACGCTTGCCCAGAAGAGCCCGAGCAGCAGCAGGAGCAGCCCGGGCAGAAACAGCGGCAGTGTCGCACTCCGGCCGCGGGCCATCAGCCCCTCCACTTGATCAGGTCGACGCCGCGCGCGCTGAGCGCGACGAAGAAGACGGTCACCGCCACGAAGTAGAGCACGGCGCTCCAAGAAAAGAGCCCTTGCCCGAAGCCGGTGTATTGATAGAGCGGCGAGAGGTTGGCGATCACGGTTTGATACCAGGCCGAACCCGCGCGCAAGACCCCGCCCGCCATGGCCAGCATCAGGAACAGCCCGAGGGTCAGGACCGCTGCTTCCACCTGGCCCTGCGCCAACGCCGAAACGAAGAGCCCGATCGCCAGGAGTGCCATCGTCATCAGCAGCAAGCCGAGCAGCGCGCCGATCAGCGGCCCGCCGATCGGAGTGCTGACCGCGATCAGGATCCCAGCGTGCAAGACGCTGATCCCGATCAGGAGCAGCGCGAAGAGCAGGACGCCCAGATATTTCCCCACCACGAGCTGCCAGACGTGAAGCGGGTAGGAGGCGAGCAGCTGCAGGCGCCCGGAGCGACGCTCTTCGGCGAAGCTGCGCATGGTGACGAAGGGGATCACGAAGAGCAGCTGGCTGGCGACATTGATGAAGTAGGGCGTCACCACCGCCAGTTGGACGCTGACCGCTGCCGGGCGCAGGCTGCGCGCCGACTCCTGCGCCGAGGCGACCAGTTGCTCGCGCATCAGAAAAAGCAGCGTCACGAAGATCAGGCCCGCCGCGAGCGCATGCACGGCCAGCAACACGTATCCGAGCGGCGAGCGCAAGAAGCTGCGGAACTCCCGGAGAGCCAGCGCCCACGCCTCAACCATCGGTCTGCCCCCTGTTCCGCGCCGGCGAGGGCCGGGATGGACGGTCTCCGGCCGGCGCAACGCGGTCGTCGGCGGCGCCCTCCTCACCCTCTTCGAGCGTCAGGCGCCGGAAGACACGCTCGAGTGCGCTCAGTCCGGCGCTCCACTCGACCAACTCGAGCCCCAAGGCCGCGATGTGGGCCACGAGGCGGTCGCGCTGCCCGCGATCGAGTTCTCCTTCCAGGCGCCACAGCGCCGCCGCGCCGGTGGCCTGCACCTGCTCACCCTCCCGGTGCGCCGTGAGCCGTTCGCGCGCCGCGAACCCGGCCAGCGGATCCGGCTGTGAACCACGCACCAAGACGGTCGTCGCGACCGGCCCCGGAGCGTGCCCCGCCAGATCCCCGGGACGCCCTTCGGCGACCAGCCGCCCGCGGCTCATGACGAGTACGCGGTCGCAGAGCATGCGCGCTTCGGCCAGGATATGCGTCGAAAGCAGGATCCCCTTCGACGAGCGCCAGGCAGCAAGAAGGCGGCGCAGGTCAGCGATCTGGTTGGGGTCGAGACCGGTCGTCGGCTCATCGAGTACGAGCAGCGGGGGATCGGCAATCCAGGCTTGCGCCAGGCCGACCCGCTGGCGGAAGCCGCGCGAGAGCTGCGCCGTCGGCCGCCGCCAGACGCCCTCCAGCTGCAGTCGGGCGCGCACACCCGCGAGCGCCGCGCGCGCCTCTGTGCCGCGCAGCCCCTTCAGCCGCGCGACGAGCTCCAAGTACTCGCCGACGAGCATCTCGGGATAGAGGGGCGGATTCTCGGGCAAGTAGCCAAGCCGACGCTTCGCCTGCGCGCCGGCGCGAAAGACATCGCCCCCGTCGATGCGAATGCGCCCCGCATGGGGGACTTGGTACCCGACGAGCACACGCATGGCGGTCGACTTGCCCGCTCCGTTGGGCCCGAGCAGGCCGACGATCGCGCCGCGGTCGACCTCAAAGGAAAGGCCGTTGACGGCCCGGATCGGGCCGTAGGATTTCACCAATCCCGCCACCGCCAGAAGCGGCGGCGTGGCCCGGGCCGGTCCGTGTGCGAGCGCCGAAGTGGCGTCTGCCTGCATACCCTCTTCCCGCCGGCGGGTGAACGCGATGCCCCGGGCGGCCGAAGCCCCCGGGAGGAACTGCGGGGCGAGTCTAGGCGGCTCGGCCGGCGGCGGCAAGGGGAAGCCCCCAATTGACTTCGCCTGAGTCATTGGGGAAGATCGCGGAACCGTTTTCGCTAGCGGCCACTGCGTTGCCCAGCTCGGGCCTGGGCCTCGATGGGCGGTGGCTGACCTCAGGCTGATGCACGCTCAGATCGAGAAGGAGCCACCATGTCTGAATCCGGGATCACGCCACGCGCCGAGGACTTCTCGCAGTGGTATCTGGACATCGTCCAGAAGGCGGAACTCGCCGACTACTCCCCCGTGCGCGGGTGCATGGTCATTCGGCCCAATGGGTATGCGATCTGGGAGAAGATGCAACAGGCGCTGGACGGCATGATCAAGGCGACCGGCCACCGCAACGCCTACTTCCCCCTCTTCATCCCCGAGAGCTTCCTCACCAAGGAGGCGGAGCACGTGGAAGGCTTCGCCCCGGAGTGCGCCGTCGTAACGCACGGCGGCGGGCGCGAGTTGGAAGAGAAGCTGATGGTGCGCCCGACCTCCGAAACGATCATGTACCACATGTATGCCAAGTGGATAAAGAGCTACCGCGATCTGCCGCTCTTGATCAATCAGTGGGCAAACGTCGTACGCTGGGAGATGCGCACGCGCCTCTTCCTGCGCACGACCGAATTCCTCTGGCAAGAGGGCCATACCGCGCACGCGACCGCCACCGAGGCCGAGGAAGAGACCCGCAAGATGCTCGACGTCTACCGCGCCTTTGCCGAGGAGTGGATGGCACTGCCGGTCTACATCGGCAAGAAGACGGAAGCCGAGAAGTTCGCCGGGGCGCTACGCACGTACTCGATCGAGGCGATGATGCAGGACGGCAAGGCGCTGCAGGCGGGCACGTCACACAACCTCGGCGACAACTTCGCCCGCGCCTTCGAGGTGCGCTACCAGGACGAGAATCAGCAGTGGCAGTACTGCTGGCAGACCTCGTGGGGCGTCTCGACGCGCCTGATCGGCGCCCTGATCATGGCCCACAGCGACGACCGCGGCCTGATCCTGCCGCCCAAGCTGGCGCCGGTCGAGGTCGTCGTGGTCCCGATTTGGCGCAGCGACGACCAGAAGACGGCCGTCCTCGCGTATTGCGACGAGTTGCTCGGCGGGCTGCGCGCGCGCTTCAGCGTGCACCTCGACGACCGCGACCAGTTCAAACCCGGCTGGAAGTACAGCGAATGGGAGCTGAAGGGCGTGCCGCTGCGGATCGAGGTCGGACCGCGCGATCTCGAGCAGCGGGGGGCGATGCTCGTGCGTCGCGACAACCGCGAGAAGCAGGCGGTACCAGCGGCGGAGTTGGTGCCGGCCGTGGCCGCCAAGCTGGAGGCGATCCAGGCAGCGCTCTTCGAGCGGGCGTTTGCCGCACGCACCGAACGCACGCTTACGCTCAACGACTACGGGGAGTTCCAGAAGCGGATGAAGGCGGAGAATCCCTTTGTCTGGGCCCACTGGTGCGGCGGGGCGGAATGTGAGGCGCGGGTGGCAGAAGAGACCAAGGCGACGATCCGCACCGTGCCCTTCACCGCCGAGGACGGGCTGCAGACCCCCGGCGCGCCGGCAGCGGAAGAGGGCGCCTGCCTGGTGTGCGGCACGACCTCGAGCCAGCGCGTGCTCTGGGCGAAGGCCTACTAGCGGGGTCGGCCTCCCCCTCCCCTTCCCCCGCACGCTGTGCTACACTCGATTCGGCAAGGGCCTCGTTCTTGTGTGGAGTCAACGAACGTCGATCGCGGGGGAGGCCGGACATGGAAAGACAAAGCACGCGGCATGACCGCCGATGCAAGCTCCGGATTGGAACGCTCGGCATCCTCTGGCTGATCCTCGCTTCAGCCCCCGCTCCGGCTCAGGAGTGCTTGCACTACGCCGACTACCTGCATTGGGTCGGCCAGCAAGTCGTCGCCGCCGAGACGAGCGACTGGTTCGGATACCTCGATGTCGCCGTCGACGGCGACTACGCCTACGCCGCCTACATGTCAATCGGCCTGCGCGTGATCGACGTCAGTGATCCCGCCGACCCACAGCCGCGCGGTGAGCTTCCGCTGACGCCATCTCCCGTGGCGGTCGCGGCCGGGGGCGGCCATGCCTATGTCCTCACCGGCGCCCTGCTCCACGAGCCGGGGGCCCTGCACGCGATCGATGTCTCCGATCCTGATGCCCCGGTCACGGTCGGCCTGCTCGAGCTGCCGGCGCGGCCGTTCGAGCTCGTACTGCGTGATCAGCACCTCTTCATCGGCTGCGGCACGGCGGGCTTCTTCATCGTCAAGGTCGTCGATCCCGAGTCGCCGGAGATCGTCGGCTGGGTCGACACGCCCGGCTGGGCGCGCGACGTCTCCATCGTAGGCTCCGTCGCCTGCGTCGCCGACCATGAGGGCGGCGTGCAGGTCCTTGATCTCTCGGCGTTGTACGACCCCGTGATCCTCGCCACGCAGGAGTTCACGCAGCCGGTACTCGGCGTCGCCCTCGATGGGAATCACGCCTATGCGGGCCTCGATGACGGGACCTTGCAGGTCATTGACGTCACTCTCCTTCACGCGCCGCAGATCGTAGCGGCCGTCACGACTGACGATCGACTGCACGACGTCGAGGTGTCCGCCGGCATCGCCTACTGCTCCAACGGCTGGGACGGACTGCTGACAGTCGACGTCAGCACACCGACCGCGCCCGAGATTCTCGGCCAGCCATTCCCACTCCCCCACGGCTGGAGCGAAGCCCTGACGCTAGCCCATGGGCTCGTCTACCTGGCGGAGCTGGGTGATCAGGCGCGGCTCGTCTACCGGGCCGGCTTGCAGATCTTTGATCCCACCCACCCCACACCGGCCCCCTACGTCGGCGCCCGAAGCTTCGGGTATGGCGGCGCCCAGCGCGTCGCGGCCGCCGGCGACTACGCCTATGTCGCGCGCAGCGACGCGCTCTACACGATCGACCTCGCCGATCCCACCGATCCGAGCGTGGTCGACATCGAATCCGGACTCGAATCGACGTACGGCTTGGCGATCGACAGCGGCTGCCTCTACCTGGGCGAATGGGACGTCGGCTGGGAGCACTACTTCGAGGTGTTCGATCTGGACGATCCCGCAGCGCCCGCGGCGCGCGGGCGGGTGACGACCCCGGATCTGGCCGAGGGAATCGCCGTGCAGGACTGCTACGCGTATCTCGCCTGCAACGGTGCCGGCCTGCTGACGCTTAGCATCACCGACCCGGACGATCCGCAGATCCTCGACATGCTGCCGCTCGGCTCCTATGCCAACAGCATCGCGCTCGACGGCGGGCATGCCTGCGTCGCGACCAACGCCGGATTGCACCTGATCGATCTGAGCCAGCCCGCCGCCCCGGTCGAGATCGCCGACCTGCCCCTGCCGGGCATCGCCTACGACGTGGTGATCCAGGACGAGTACGCCTACGTCGCCGTCGAGGACTATGACCCCGGCGACCTCGCCGGATTGGTGGTCGTCGAGATTGCCGACCCGGCCCATCCCGCTTGGGTCGGGTACGTCGCGACGGCCGATTTCCCGCAGCATGTCGCCGTCTCGGGGATCTGCGCCTACGTCGCGGACGGTCGCGGCGGGATGCAGGTGATCGACGTGAGCGACCCCAGCTCTCCCGTGCGCGTCGGCGCCCTGCCGACCATGCGGCCCTGCCACCAAGTCGAGTTCCACGACGGCTACCTGCTGGCGCTGCACTCACTCGCGCTGCAGATCGCCTGGCCGCAGTGCCAGGCGGCGGGCACCCTGCCCGAGGTGGCGCGCGAGGGCGGCCAACCCACGCTGCTCGCCCTCCCCAACCCATCGCGGGGCGAGGTGCGCTTCCTCCCTCCCGGCGTAGCGCCCGCTGAGCCGGCCCGGGTATCGATCCATGACGTCGCTGGACGTCTGGTCCGCAGCTGGCGCATCGAAGCTCCCAGCCGCGACCTACCGCTCGACTGGGACGGCAGGGATCGGGCGGGTGCGCCGGTCGGGGCCGGCTGCTACTGGGTGCGATGGTCGAGCGGCTCGCGCGAGGCCGGCACGCGGCTCGTGCGGCTGCGCTGACACAACGGCGCATGACACGACCACGGCGCAACAGCGGCGATGCCTGCGCCGGGCACAGCGCCCTTAGGCGAGCGTGCTGTAGCCGCCGTCGACGATCACCGTCTGACCGAGCACCATCTTCGCCAGATCGCTGACCAGGAACAGCACGACATCGGCCACATCCTGCGGCTCCGTCAGCCGCCCGGCAGGCGTCTTGACGCGGCTGTTGCCGATGATGTCGTCGCGGTTCGGGAAGTGCTTGAGCGCGTCGGTCTCGACGACACCCGCACTGACGGCATTGACGCGAATGCCACGTTCGGCCAGCTCGATCGCCAGGTGACGCACGAGCGACTCGAGGGCCGCCTTGCTCGCGCCCACCGCGGCATACATCGGGATCGCGCGCAACGCCCCGAGCGAGCTGACCGCAACGATGCTGCTGCCCGCCGGCATGCGTGCCGACGCGCACTGGGTCAGGGGCAGCAGCGTGCCGGCGTTGATGCCCATCGTCCAATCCCAGTGATGCTCGGTCAGTTCGAGCGCCGGTTTGATCACGCCCGAGGCGGCATTGCTGACGAGGATGTCGAGCCGCTCGCCCCAGCGTTCGCTGAGCGCGCCGCAGAGACGCCAGATCTGCTCGTGCTTCGCCAGATTCGCGCGTACCGTAAACGGCTCACCGCCCGCGTCGCGAATCATATCGGCCGTCTCTTCAGCGGCGCGCGTGTGGCGCACGTAGTTGACAGCGACGCGCGCGCCGCAGCCGCCGAGGCGGACGGCGATCGCCCGGCCGATGCCCCGCGAACCGCCCGTCACGAGCGCGATCCTGCCGCTTAGATCGATCTTCACTCCATTCCTCCCGGACGCGGTTGCGGGTCAACGCACGAGAACGAGGCGGGCTGTCTGGCGAACGACCCGCGGGTCGATTGATTCCAGTCGCAGGAAGTAGATGCCAGCCGGCAGCGGATGTCCAGCCCGATCGCGGCCGCCCCAGTGGAACGCATGCCGCCCGGCGCCGAGCTGGCCGTGATGGAGCCGCTTGACCGCCCGTCCCGCGACATCATGCAGCGTGAGCGAAAGATCGGCGGCCGCGGTCAACTGCAACTGAATGGTCGTTATCGACTGAAAGGGATTCGGCGTCGGCCGCGCCCAGGCAACCGGCGCCAGGCGCGGATCGACCGTGGCCGGCGGCTGCGCAACCGTGAAGTCGGCGTCGCTATCGTCGTAGGCGGCCAGGCCATTGCCGTCGCGCGCGCAGACGCGCAGCCGGCAGGCGGCGGATCCGGTGCCGGAGACGCACCAGAGTAGACTGTCGCTGCCCGCCAAGTCCTCCCCCAAGGTCTCCGTAAACGTTGCACCACCATCGCGCGAAAGCTGCACGTCGACTGCGGCGACGCCGCTCGCATCGCTCGCCTCCCAGCGCACCCAGGTCTCTTCGAGGAAATCGAAGGACTCGCCGCCGTTCGGGGCGAGCACGGTCACACTCGGCGCGTCTCGATCGGGCCAATCCGCCACGAGCCACTCGAGCGACGCCGCCAGCAGATCGCGGCGGTCTTGCGCCGCATTGATCGCCTCCAGCCCAAACGCCAGATAGACGAGCCGGTAGTCGCCCGCGTAGCGCACGGCAGCGGGAACATCAAGGCTGTAGATCAGGAACTCGATCGCGTCGCCCTGCGCGACGATCCAACTCGGGTAGTCCTGCGCCCGCGAGCCGCTGCCGCCCCCGAGATCGAAGCTGAACCCATCGCCGAGCGGATCGCCGACCGCGCCGTAGACGTGGGTGAAGCCGCTGTCGTCGGCGATGTAGCCGGCACGCAGGTACGTTTCGTAGAAGACGCGGTCGGCTGCGCCACCGGCGTCATTCAGAAACCACCCGATGTCCTGACCGCTGATCAGAAGCGCGCCACCCTGATCGAGATAGGCGGCGAGCTCGACCTGGTCCTCCGGCTCGAGCGTACCGGCCAGCCCGGTGGCCCACACGACGACACTGTGGCGCGCCATCAGCGCCGCGCTCGGCGTCCCCTGGCGCTGCGTGTCCCAGAGCCGGTACCGGTACCCGCCAGCGTCGAACGCGTCGGCAAAGAACTCATCCACGATCGTCGCCCCATCGTCGTCGACGAAGAGGACCGGCAGATCGCCGATCGGCAAGGCGACCGTGTCGACGGCGGTGCCGCCCCCGATCGCGAGCGAGGCGACGCGCAAGCGCACCTCGCTGCCGACGGCGGCAAACGGGCTCACCGTGACCCGGAACGCGGGCGAAAGCCACACGCTGTCGCCGGCGGCGGCGCTGCCGCCCGCCGCTTGCCGCCGCACGACGGTCACCTCGGGAGAGAGGCTCTCGACGACGGCGATGATGCCCGCGCGATCTTCGGCCAGCACGCCGTTGCGCAGCGTGATCTCAAGCTCGGCCGTCTCGCCCGGATCGAGCCAGCCGTCCCCGTCCCCCGCGCCGGCATCGTCGACCGCCACACTCAGCAGCTCGAGGTCCTGGCCGGAATGGTAGGCGACGAACTGCGAGGCCACGCCGATGCCGCTGCTGCCATAGCGAATCCAGCCGTATCCGGCATCGCCCCAGTCGGTCCCCCAGCTGTTCTTGATCAGCCACGCGCCCTGGCCGGCGCAAGCCACATCGTCCCAGCCGACCAACGTCACACAGTGGTTGTTCGGCTGGTCGCCGGAATGGGCATAGCACCCGCCGGTGTAGTAGTAGAGGTCGGGATAGACATGCATCGTCGTCGCCAGCGGGCCGAGCTCGTAGATTGCGGTCTTGAGCTCATCGATCCCGTTGGGCACATCGAACCAAGTCTGCGTCGCGGCGGCCGGCAAGCAGCCCTCGTCGGCGCACGGCGTCAGGTCGTTGGCTGTATAGGGGAAACAGCTTTCGCGCGCCGCGCCGAAGTGGCGAATGTAGTCCCAGGCAAGACTCGGCCACCCCCCCGCGCAGCCGTAGCCGTAGGTCACGCAGCTCAGAATCTGCTGCTCCGAAAGGTCGAGCGTGTCGCCCGTGGTCTGCAAGACGACGCCCTCGAGTGCCCCCAGCGCGCCAAAGATCCAGCAACTGCCGCAATTGCCCTGGTCCTTGACCGCCGTCAGCCCGCCCGCGTCGCGCCAGCTGAAGTAGTCGGGCAGGTCGGTGCGGCACGGGAATCCACTCGCCCCGGCGGGCGGCTGCGTGCGCGCGGTTCCGGGCGGCGGCCGGTAGCCGAGACGCGCCGCGAGCGCCTCGGGCGCATAGCGGGTGAGCCCGGTCCAGCCCGGCACCCAGTTGCCGCCTTCGGCGGCGACGCGCGCCCGTGCCGCGGCGATGTGCTCGGCGTGGTAGGCCGTCACCCAGGCGGGCGGTGGGGCGTCGGCGCGAGCCACGGACTTGGCCCTGCCAGCAGCGGCACCCGCGACGGCCGGCCTGGATCCCGCCGCAGTGGCGGAAGCCTCCGCTCGGGCGAGCCCCCCGAAGGGAACCAGCGCGAGGACCCACGTCACGCAGGCCAAGATCAAGACGGTCGGCCGACCGGAGGCCGGCCACCGCCCCCCACGTCCAGATCGAGTCCTCGAGTGGGCCCGCGCCGACCGGCCTGGCACTCGTAGATGCGTCATCGAACCCCCCTCCGCGTCAAGCTGCCGCCCGGCGCACATCGGCCGCCGGTGCCTTGCCTCTAAGCTTGAGTATAGGCATTCCACGGCGGGACAAAAGCTGGATCGGCGGCTCAGCGGCCAGGGCGTTCACGCCGTTGCAGACAACGCCACAGACTGGTCAGACCGGCGGCCATGCGCGTGCCGTACCAGGCGGCCCAGCGGCCGGGGATGCAGTGCACGGCGTCGCGCCGCCCGGCAGGGGTGTGCCGGAAATGCTCCCGGTCGGCCTCCCCAAAGGCATAGGGCTCGTCTGGCAAGAGCACGATCTGCGGATCCCGGGCTTCGATCTCGGCCCAAGCAACCCGCGGGTAGGCCTCGGGGGCATCGCCAAAGATCGATTCGCCGCCGGCCGCGGCGAGCATCTCGGCGGCAAAGGAG
>Ga0180429_10000431_pt1 | contig 37732 bp, 60 predicted proteins | sample SS_ome_FD_132428 | JGI IMG/M metagenome (GOLD analysis project Ga0180429, IMG submission 132428) | Hypersaline lake sediment archaeal communities from the Salton Sea, California, USA - SS_1_S_1 metaG | ecosystem: Environmental > Aquatic > Non-marine Saline and Alkaline > Hypersaline > Sediment ...
GCATCTGTAGCGGCTATGTTCCTGACAACTGAAGCAGTTGTTGCCGACAAGCCTGAAGAAAACAAAGGCGGCGCAGGAATGCCTGACATGGGCGGCATGGGCGGTATGGGTGGAATGATGTAAAGCCCACTGAAAACCCCTTGAAAATCAAGGGGTTTTTTGTTTTGTTTATTAAATTGGTCACGAAATGGTCACATCCATCATGAGGATTGGATTTTCATAGATAAGTCATTTACAAAAGAATTGAATTGATGAGAAGTTTTCTCCTTACTTTTTCTGGTGGAATGCAGATAAACTTTTCTAGTCACTTCGTCTTTTTCGTGGCCTAAAATTTTCTGGATTTCTTCCAAAGGAACACCGGCTTCGGCTGCAAGGGATGTAAAGGTGTGACGGAAAGTGTGTTGAGTTATTTTTTTGTTCAGGTTCATTCGTTTTAAAATTCTTCTCATTCTCGTATCCATTTTCTTTATGTTTTCAGGATTACCATTTGGACGTGAAAAAATGAAATCATCATCGCTAAATTTCCGCCCGTTTGCATATGCTATCTTTGCCTGTTTAATTTTAAGCCTTTTTAATAGAGACGCTAAGAAATCAGAAAGTGGCACCTCTCTGACAGCTGCTGGCGTTTTAGGAGGTAACAAATAATAATCAGAGGCTTTATTTTTAGGACAATATAAAGTCTTTGTAATTTTAAATACTTTTGGTTCACCGTCTTCTAGGCATAAGTCTTTCCACTTTCCAGCTAATCTTTCCCCAGCTCTACAGCCAGTGAATGCAGCCATACAAAAATATTCAAAGTCAAGAAATAGGCCGTGTTTTTCAGTTAAATCTAAAAACTCTACTAACTCATTCCCCTCTAAAAAATTTTCTATATCATCCAATGCCTCAAGTTCTTCAACAGTTAATTTGGGCGCCTGTGGCTTTGCAAATTCTGTAGGACTTTTGATTATGAGATCCTCCTGGCGTGCGTACTTAAAAATCATACCTGCTGTTGTATGAATCCCACATATTGTGTTGTATGAGTATCCAGCGTCTCTAAGGTGGTCTAAAAACCCTTGATATACAGTGCGGCTTATATCTTTAATCCTCATGTTGCCAAAATAATTTAAGAGATGATCTCTTTCACTTTTCCGTGCTCTTAATGTGCTGGCTTTTACGGTCTGCTTATATTCTTTGTACCAGCGGGCTTCTACTTCCTTAAACAAAATATTTTCATTTTCTAAGTCTAAACCTTTTGACAGCTTGTTCATCAATTCCCTGCAAGCCTTTTCTGCTTCTGATTTTGTTGCAAAACCGCGGCGTTTTATTTGCTTTCTTTTTCCGGTTTTCGGATCTACACCAATATCCATTACAAAGTACCATGTATAGCCGTTTTTTGAACGTTTTGCTTTCTCTTTTTTAAATGTTGCCAACGAAAATCATATCCTTTCATGATAGTTGTTTTGCACATGCTTCATACCAAGCAAAAGAAAACTGTTTTCTCCTATACATTTCAAGGCGTCTTGCTGCAAAAGGATAAGTGACTTTGAACGTATCGCCAATTAATTTTATAGCTTCAGACTGTAGGCGGGGTAAATTGATTTTTAAAAGCATGAAAGTAGGAACGCAGAAATGATACATAAAATTGTTTGCCTGAAACTCTTGCAGCTGCCTGAACATTTTATTCATTACGAATTGATTCCCATAGTGTTTTAAAACATGACAAAGTTCATGAGCAAAATCTTCCCACTGCCTTTCCGGAGAGAGTCTATTGTCTAAAACAATACTGTAACAGCCATCAATACAAAACATACTGCTGTCAGCTTCTTCATAGTGAACGAATATATTAAAGGCGGATGCTATTTTTCCAACGTTTATCTGTTCGGGTTGCATTATATTTAACCGTACATAAGTTGTTTTGACGTCTTCTTCAAGCATTGATAAATAAACAGCCATGTAATCCTCCTCAGAAACGAGAATATATGTTCGGTTGTTTGTCTGAAAGAAAAGACCGCAGAAAAAGGGCCTTTTTATAAATTTAGTAGCTGTTTCTTCTTGGCGTCATATTCTTCCTGAGTAATCGCGTCCAAATCCAACAACTCTTTGTATTTTTTTAGTTCGTCAGCTGCTGAAGTGCTTGGAGCAGGAGCTGCTGGCGTTGGAACTGGTTGAGCAGACTTAGATTGATGTTCTTCTATCTTTCTCTGTAATTCTTTCGCCATTGGTAATTCAGATGCTGTGAAAGTAAAAGAGTTGTCATCCTGCACTGCATCCCAAAGCCCTTTAGTTTCATTTGCTGCGGGGGTCAAGAATTGAAAATAACCCGATGTTACTAATCCTGGCTTTTTAATTTGCACTCCAGACAAATCACTTATTCTATAAGACTTTTCCCCACTAAAACCACGATTTATTGCATTGATAACGCCTTTCCGAGCAACCCTAACATAATCTCCATCAAGAGTTACCGTCGTTTTATTAGATTTAAAATAGTATTCCTTTATGTCTTTCTTTAGATTCTCTTGTTGGTTGAGGTATTTTTCCTCGTTACCGTCGATTTTTGATTCTACTTGCTTAACGAATGCCTGTACATCTCCTTCAATGATATTACTTAGGGTGAATTCTTCATCAAATGTTTTAATATCTAATTTATATCCTAGAATCATATTTCCGCCGGTTTTGACCTTAGTAATAGAATCAAAAGTCCATTCCTTTAAAATTAATTCTTTCTTTTTCAAGAAACCAAAATAAACCAGGTTTTCCGTGAGAATTATAAGCCCATAAGGCAGGCTTGGAGTCTCAGGATGTTTAAGGTTACCGCCAACTGCTTCGAGTATTTCCTCGTTTTTTCCATCGAGTGCATTTTTGATTGCCTCAAAGTTTTTGATGAATTTTTTAGAAGGCTTCATGCGTTTTTTAGATTGACAATTATAAACTTCTCCATTCGATAAAAAAGTCAATTTGCATACCCCTTTAAATAATGATTTCTTTATGTAATCAAGTTAAACACTCTAATTTCAACCCAATTTTTCCGGAAGAGAATCCCGATTCAATTCAGAAGAGAATCCTGATGAGAGCAATTGCTCAAACCCTTGGTACATAAGGGCTGATCGTCTTGTAAAATTTAACTTTCCGGAAGAGAATTCCGATCCAGTCCAGAAGAGAATTCTGATCTTATTAGTAAACAGAATTTAAACATAATAAACAAATATTTTTAAATCCAATTATTACATCATTATTAATTAGTTTTGTTTCGTTTTTTTTCTTTTTCCTTGAGATATTTTATAAAATCAATGGTCTGTTGCTTTGCTTCTTCGGAAAAATCAGAAGCTTCTCTAAAAGCAATTTGCAAGTCAGGGTCACCAACATTGTAAGAAGCTTTCTCTTCTTTGATGACTGATTCACTTTTAGGCTTGCCTAACAAATAATCGACAGTTACCTCAAAGAAATCGGCAATTTTTAATAATAAATCATAGTCAGGGTTTCGTGATCCTAACTCATATTGAGATAAAGCTGAACGCGTTATATTCAATCTTTTTGCTAATTGTTCTTGAGTTAAGCCTGCCTCTTTTCTCAAAGCAGTTATTCTTTTTCCAAGCAAAAAACTCACCTACTTTCATAACTACCCATGTATATTATACGCCACATAATGTAGCAAAAAAATGTTTGCTACAAATCGAGCCAATAAGTATTGACAGCCACAATATGTTGCATTAGAATGTAGTCAACGAGTTGTTACGATTCGTGGCAAACGGAGGTGAATTTGAGTGAGCAAAACAAATAGTCGCCAGTTATTAACAACATTAAGAAAAAGAGAAGGTTCTCAGTCGTTAGTTGCTAAAAAGCTGGGAATTTCTCGTCAATATTTATCTGCAATGGAGACTGGAGATAGAAACCCGGGTGTTAAACTCATGGTTAGATTGTCAAATCATTTTAACGAAAAAGCTGAAAAGTTGTTCCCTGATCTTTTTTTTGAAGATGATTGCCACGAATCGAGGCAAAAATCCCACACAGCATAGGAGGTTCAAAACATGATTCAAATTGATCAAGAAGCTTTTAAAGCTATGTTTAGGGAAATCATTACGGAAGAAGTGGCAAAGGCTATGCAAGATTTCAGAACAACTCAGCTGCCGCCCATGCTTAATAAAAAAGACATCATGAAATTGTTTGGAATCCAAGTTACTAAGGCATCACAACTCTTAAATCGTGAAGATTTCCCCGTCTTTCGAGAAGCAGGTGTCCTTGTTCCAACTCATTTGCTTTTCAAATGGATTGAACGCAATACGCAATGGGTTGAAGAGAACACGAATTACTTCAAAAAGGAGGCATCAGCGTGAATCAATTACAAACATTCAAAAATGAACTCTTTGAAGTCGCTGCAAAAATTGAAAATGATCAAATCTTATTCGATGCCGAGCATGTCGCAAAAAGTCTAGGCTTCAAACAAATAAAAAATAACAAAGAGTACATCAGGTGGGAAACAGTCAACAGGTATTTAAACAAATATCTTTCCCAAGATGTTGGGAAAGGCGATTTCCTCCCTGAACCACTGGTTTACAAGTTGGCTTTCAAAGCCTCGAACGAAGTTGCTGAACAGTTTCAGGACTGGCTGGCAATCGAAGTCATTCCAACAATCAGAAAAACAGGCCAATACGGAGGCCCAAAAGTTCTGTCTGAAAGAGAACAACGCATCGAATCTCTCAAACTCTTAATAGAAACATCACAACGTCAGGACGAAATGCAAAAAGCTATAAACAAGCATGAAAACAAGCTGCTCGAACTTAATGAAAAAGTGGACGAGCAAATCACACTCGACCACGGAGAACAGCGTCGGCTTCAAAAGGGCGTAGCTCGTCGAGTCTATCAATTCACGGATGACAAAAAACAAGCGGCCAGGCTTTTCAAGGAATTGTACCGTGAAATTAAAGACAGGTTTGGGGTTTCAAGCTATAAAGATTTGAAGCGCAGAGAGCTGTTAACCGCGATCAAGTATATAGAAAATTGGGTTCCTCGAAAGGTTTCTTAAGCCTGACGAGTACCCTCATTAATAAATTTTACCAATAGAAAGACTGTAGATCAGGAGGCGAACAAATGACGAACAACCCGTACAATAGGCGGAATTTACCCAAACTGATGAAGGAGGTAAGAAAAAGGGCGGGCTTCGCACAGTATCAGCTCGGAAATTTAATAGGTGGGAAAGATCAAAGGTATGTTTCAGACGTTGAAAACGACCTGATTAGACTTACTCCGGAACTGTGTATCAAATGGTTTGAAGCATGCGGAGCCTATGAACATATTGATCTTGTACATTATCTTTTCCGGCTTCACCCGACAGCGGCGGCCCCGATCGATCCGGCATTAAATAAAAGTGCCAGCACAGCGGTACTCAACATGATTCATCAGTTAGAAGAAGCTCTACAAGCAACGAGGCATTTGGCGCAATGGATAGCGCGGGACCGGCCCGGTCGATCGGTGGAATTACCAATGAATGAGATTAAACAAATTTTCGATCTTATCCCTGCAAATAAAACGCTGATTTATTCATTGGCCCGGAATCACGGTCTGAATATTAAAGAACTGGCCGATAGATGGACTCGAAAGGCAATAGTTGATCACGTGGCAATGGCAAGAAATGAAGAAAGGCAGGCGGTATAACGTGAAAATCAATCATTTCCTCAAAACAGATATTGAGGCGGCAAAAAGAAAAATGGAATCAGTGGAAGATTTGTCGGATATGCTTTCAGAAGCATTACAAGATGGTGATTTTGATGAGGCCATTAGTATGGCGGGAACCATCAAGGTTTTAGCTGAGGATTTAAGCAGAATGGCAAACAAAGCACGATTGTATGAAGCAGCTTTAAAAATGCGACAGCGCGAAGTTAGCGTAACTGTAATAGGGAGGGCATTCCAGTGAATATCGAACACCCAATGATCACGGAAATTAATCGTTACGGATATCCAAAAGAGTATTTGCGGCATGAGGACGAGGAAGAGGAAGAGGAAGAGCAGGAAGATGATGAGGAATAAAAAAGAGCCCACTTGGCAGAGTGGACTCCGGACGATTAGTAAAGAATCATTTATCTAATTATACCAAATCGCCCCATAAAAGACAATGGAGGTTTGAAATATGGCAAAGGCAATTACAGCACCATTCAGCAACAGACGTGAAGATCAGCAAAGGCTTTATAAGGTCGGCGGGTCTATTGTAATCGATAAACAGGGCAGGACGGTTTTCAGTTTCCCTTCAATGGATAAGTACCGGGAATGGCAACGGCTCGGGGCAGAAGCCCATAAAAGAAAGGTGGGGATCGTCTGATGCAAGCCGAAGTCCTTTCATCTACGGCCAATATGTCGCGGGAGGAATGGCTTTCAATAAGACAAAAGGGTATCGGCGGGTCGGATGCTGCCGTTGTACTAGGATTGAGCAAGTGGAAAACACCGTTTGAATTGTGGTTAGAAAAGACAGGACAAGTCATGCCGGAAGAATCTCAGAGCGAGACAGCATATTTCGGGACCATTTTAGAGGATGTGGTCGCAAAAGAGTTTGAGCTTCGTTCAGGAAAAAAAGTGCGTCGCAAAAATCAGATGTTGAAGCATCCTGACCATGAATTTATTATCGCTAACCTTGACCGGATGATCGTTGGGGAAAAAGCCATTCTTGAGTGCAAAACAACATCAGCATACAACATGAAGGAATGGGAAGACGACGAGATTCCAGCGAACTATATCGTTCAGGTTCAGCATTATCTTGGTGTCCTTGGCCCCGAGTATCGCAAGGCGTATTTCGCAGTTTTGATAGGAGGGAACAAGTTCGTTTGGAAAGAGATAGGGCGTGACGAAGAGCTTATCCAAATGATCTTTGCTGCTGAAATTGAATTTTGGAATGACAGAGTGTTAGGTGGACAGGCTCCGCCGCTGGACGGTTCGAGCGCGGCAGAGGAATTTCTAAAAAAGCGGTACGCCGAAACAGAAAGTAATAAAGTGATTGATCTTTCTGCCACGAATCGCGAGCGCATTAAACAGTATTTGCAGCTAAAAGAGCAAATTTCAGAATTGCAGACGCAAGCGAAGGAACTTGAAAATCAGATCAAATTTGAGATGAAAGATGCCGAATACGGATTTATCGGTAACTACCAAACAAGCTGGAAACATGTCGCCTCTAAAAGAGTTGACACCGAAAAATTGAAAACGCAGTTTCCTGACATTTATGAAAAAGTCACAAAGGAAACACATTCCAGACGTTTTGGAATTAAGGAGGTTGGCTGATATGGCAACAACTCAATCAATTAAAAATAATATTCAGGCGAAACAAAATAACTCCCCGATACAGCAGCAAGGGGCGACGATGAAGGGGCTTCTTAAATCCCCATCAGTTATCAAACGTTTTGAGGAAGTCTTAGGAAAAAGAGCAACACAGTTCACAGCATCCATTCTGAGCCTGTACAACAGTGAAAATACTCTTCAGAAGGCAGAACCCATGAGTATTATTTCTGCGGCAATGGTGGCTGCCACGCTTGATCTTCCTGTAGATAAAAATTTAGGCTATGCCTGGATTGTACCGTATGGAGGAAAAGCACAGTTTCAGCTTGGGTACAAAGGTTATATCCAGCTTGCATTGAGGACAGGGCAGTATAAATACATCAATTGCATACCGGTTCACGAAGGGGAATTGCAAAAATGGAATCCGTTAACCGAAGAAATCGAGATTGATTTTGAAAAGCGCCAGTCTGATGCTGTGATCGGTTACGCTGCTTATTTCGAACTATTAAACGGTTTTCGGAAAACCGTCTATTGGACAAAAGCACAAGTCGAGAAGCACAAAAAGAAATTCAGTAAGTCGGATTTCGGGTGGGGAAAGGATTGGGACGCAATGGCCCTCAAAACCGTTCTGAAATCCATTCTTAGCAAGTGGGGGATTCTCTCTGTTGAAATGCAAAAGGCAGTTGTCGAAGACGAGACGCCGAGGGAAAGAATAGACATCACAGAAGAGGCGGACGGCCCCGAAATCATCGACTATAACCTTGAGCAGGACCAAGAAGAAAAAACGAATCTACAGGATACCGATCCTTTTGACGGCAAGCCTGTAGATATGAGCGACGATGAACTCCCATTTGATTAAGATTCCGATCCCCTTCTGCTACAAGTGGATGTCAGAAGGGGCACCGAATCGCGCAAAGCTGTTCCGGGCTTATGTTGAGAGCTATTTGAAGACAAGCGAACCGGGTTTACGCCTAGTCCGCATCAGTGGAATGACAGCACTTTGTAAAAGGAAGTAGGTGAGCAGGATCGATATGCAAGGTTTGGGGTATGTAATCCTGCCCCGGCTACCCTTTAAAGATGGACGCGATGAAACAATTTACGATTATTTGTTCAAAAAGGCGGAGTATCGGCTTGATAGAGAATTAGATCCCGGCCAGACGATCATCAAGCTGGCTGATCTTGCAAAACGTTTCAACTGGTCATCGGATCAGATCAAATATTCCTTGGATCGGATGGTTAAGCAGGGATATTTAAAGCTGGATCGGTTGCCTCAGAAACGTGGTTTCATTGTAACGGTGGTCAATTACGCCGATCTCATACAGCTTGGCAATTACAACAAGAAAAAAGCCTTGGCGCCAGCACTAACAGAAGAAAAGGGGGACGACAAAGACATGCAGACAAACCCATTCCAATTTTTTGAGGATGAAGGGTTCGGCTTATTATCTTCATTTTTAGCGGACATGCTTAAAGGTCTGATAGACGATTATGGCGAGGAAAAGGTGCTTGATGCAATGAAAGAGGCTGTTAAGCGAAATGCCCGCAATATGGCTTATGTCCAGCGCATCCTACAATCAAATGAACTTAAAAGTAAGGAGTGGGGAAATGGCTATCCAGCAAAAAAAGCAGGTAACAAAAACGGTCAGTATAGACACGGCATTCCAAAAAATGATGCAGAGCCTTCGGGAAAAGTCAGCCCACTATTCGGCACCGGCCGCCTCCGCAGAAAAGGTTGAATATAGTTGTGCAGAATGCAAGGACAAAGGCATCATAGTTTATCGAATTCATAAAGACACTGAACGTGAACTAAAAAAAGAAGGAAAGACGTTTGATAGCCTTTCGACTGATCAAATGGTCCGTGAGGAGGATTACCTTGCCGGGAAGGTGTGCACACCAGAGACAGCGCGAGAATGGAAGACAGCGTACTCTAAACAATGCGATTGCGTCCGGCGAAAGAAGATAGCCCGCATCATGGCAGCGAGCGGCATTACAGAAGAATTTGAAAACCTTGTTTTCGGCAATTTTAAAACAGAGGGGAAACCAGAGTTGATCAAGGAAGCCTATGATTGCGCGGTGGAATACTTCAAGGATTTTGAAAAAATCCGGGGGAACCGATCAAACAGCATTGCACTACTCGGGCAGCCCGGCAGCGGCAAAACTCATCTGCTTACAGCCATAATGAATAATCTCATCAAGAAAAAATTCGTCCACTGTTTGTATTTTCCTTATGTAGAAGGCATGGGGGATCTGAAAAAGGACTTTGATCAATTGGAAACCAAGCTTGATGCGATGCGTAAAGTCGAAGTGCTTTTCATTGATGACTTGTTCAAGCCAGCAAGGGGAGAGCCTCGGGCTACGGAATGGCAAGTCGAACAGATTCAGTCAGTTGTAAATTATCGATACCTGAATCATTTGCCTCTGCTTGTCTCTTCAGAGCTTACAACGGACGAGCTCCTGGATATTGATGAAGCACTCGGATCCCGAATTCATCAAATGTGCCGGGAGTATACGGTGATCATCAAGGGCGACAGGATGAAATTAAACCATAGATTAGGAGATTGGTAATGAAAGACGTTCAAATTAATCAATTAATGTCGGGAGTTTTTGAGTTAACGCCGCGGCGGCAGGGGAACGGGCAGGATCTGGCCCCGGTTATCCGAGTACTAGAAGACAAAATCAAACAAATGGAGCTGATTCAAAGTGCTTAAAGCGGTGCCGGCTCTGCTGTCGATCCTGCTGCTCGCCGGATACAGAGAAAAACAGATTGAACAATGGATTGAGGATGACGGGAGGTAAGGAGATGAAATTGGGCGATAAGGTAACAGTCAAAGCGATATACAAAAAGCATCCAGATAGCTCTATTAATTTTCACGAGCTACTTAAAGATATTGATACCACTGAAATAATAAATCAACAAGTTTTGAAGAGAGTGGAAATGCGGTTTGATGGGATTGTCTGCGGTAAGCGTCGGAGAGCGGTGGAAAGAATGTGGGAATATGGATGGTTAGATGAACTTGTTTATGGAGGCAGTGATGTTGGATTCACGGTTGTCGATGTAGAGCCTGAAAAAGGACAAATGATAATTGACACAGTTTGCGAACCGTTTTATCTTGTCGCTAAAAATTTAACTGGCTTCTACTTTGTCAAAGCTGAGGATATGGAGGTAAGAAATGAAAGCCAATAAATTCAACGCCAAGAAAACATACGTTGACGGTATCAAATTCGACAGTAAAGCCGAAGCCCAGTATTACTTGCAGCTTAAATGGCTCAAGCAGGCGAAGCAGATCAAAGACTTTAAGCTTCAGCCGAGGTTCCTTCTGCAAGAAACTTTCAAAAAGAACGGAAAAACTTTTCGGAAGATTGAGTATGTTGCAGATTTTGAGGTCCATAACTTGGACGGCAGCACCGAGATTATCGACATTAAAGGCGTTGAGACAGAGGGCTTCAAAATCAAGCGCAAACTGTATGAACGACGATATGACACGCCTCTAAAAGTCTTAGCCAATGATGATTCGTTTGGCTTTATAGAAATAGACAAGCTGAAAAAGATCAAAGGAAAGGCGGAGAAATCCACTGCAAAACGTAATTATCGCCGACGATCGGCCGTTGTGGGTTCGCGAGGAAGATAGAATTATGGTCTGCATGATGCGTTGTTCCAAGTTTAAGAGGTGCGCCAGTCGCATGGGAGCGGATTGCAAGAAGCTCGGCGGCTCTGAAATACCGAAAATCAATTCAGGAGGTAGTTACGATGCAAAAAGAAAACAATAACCCATATAAGCCCGGACCGGTTCATAAATGGCAAATGACACCCGAGGAGCTGGCGGAATACGTCAAAAAGCATCCAATTGTCTACCGGGAACATCTGAAACCGTCACCGGCTTTCACAATGGAAAAATGGCAGCCTGAACAGTATTAAAAAAGCACCGAAGCGCGAGGCCTCAGTGCCCTGATATGAACTGGTACTTCTATCATAGCACAAGGGGGCTGCCTAGTGTACAAACCAGAACGAATAAATTTAAACGATGATTTAAGCTTCACAGAATCTATTGAGTCGGGGAAAGTCCGTGTCATCGTGTTAGATGGGAAAAACGGCACGGCGCACATCATGGATGCCCCGGAGCATGGTAAATCAATTATTCAAACGATAGACGGTAGTTTTAAGCGTGTAGATCATGAATTAGGCTATAAAGCCGAATAAATGCAGGGGTTTTCCCTGCGGGGGAGGAACATAATGAAAACAATTCCAGCGATAGCATTTAAAGCGAAGAATAAGGAGAACAGGTATTTATCTGATGGTCCAGATTGTGGCGACTGGTCAGATGAAAACTTGGACGTTACAAACATAGAGGACGCCTTGTGCTTAGTGAGAAAAGACAAAGAAAGGCCGACAGATGATGACGTCGATAGCTTTTTTCATATGCTTCAGTTTTTAGATTGGGTAGATGCTATGGACATTAAAGAACATTATTATCCTGTTCATGTCGATCTGACAGAAGCGCAATACAACGTTATGAAAAAGCGGAATGATTGGGGGAATAACGAATAATGGAACTTTTACAATCTTCTTTGCTCCATACAATTAAGGCACAACGGGACAATATGATGACAATTGAAGAGCTGGCAGAGAAGTATGAACTTCACCCAGAATACTTGCGATCAATCATTGAGCGCACAGAAGGGATTGCGATTAAGGGCAACGTTGCCTATGTACCGAAACAATCTTTTCTGCTGCCTGCGCTTGGGGTTGTCGGCCTGTTCGTGGCAATCGTGATTCTTCCGCAGATGATAGGGGGATGACCGATGAAGCAGCTTAGTTTATTTAGAGAAATCATAGTTGATAACTTCGCCGGAGGCGGCGGGGCCAGTACTGGAATTGAACTAGCTACTGGGCTATCCGTGGACATTGCGATTAACCATGATCCGGCGGCCATTGCAATGCATCAGGTAAATCACCCAGATACTGAACATTATTGTGAGTCTGTTTGGGAAGTAGACCCAAGGGAAGTAGCCAAAGGCCAGCCGATTGGTTTAGCCTGGTTCTCCCCGGACTGTAAGCATTTTTCAAAGGCCAAGGGCGGCAAACCCGTCGAGAAGAGCATACGGGGGCTTGCATGGGTAGCGGTCAGGTGGGCAGCCACAGTAAGTCCGCGGGTAATCATTCTTGAAAACGTCGAAGAGTTTCAGACGTGGGGGCCTCTTACGAAGGACGGGAGACCGGACCCAGACAAAAAGGGATATACGTTCCGGTCTTTTGTCAGGGCGTTAAACAGACATGGATACAAAGTGGAATGGAGAGAGCTGAAGGCGTGTGATTACGGCGCCCCGACAATACGAAAAAGGCTGTTCTTAATCGCTCGGCGGGATGGCCGGCCGATCATATGGCCTGAGCCGACACACGGCGATCCCAAAAGCACAGCGGTGAAAACCGGAAAACTCAGGCCTTGGCGGACTGCCTCCGAGATTATGGATTGGTCACTCGAAACGCCATCCATTTTTAACAGAAAAAAGCCATTATCAGAAAATACGTTACGGCGGATCGCCCGCGGTATTCAGCGGTTTGTCATAGAAAGCAAAAAGCCTTTCGTGGTGGGAGATCGCGGAAATTCACTTATTCAAATGGGCTACGGCGATCCAGAAGGCCGGCGGGTGCTAGATTTAAAAAAGCCTCTTGGAACTATCACGGCGGGCGGAAATAAGTTCGCAATTGCTACAAGCCACCTGATTAAACTTCGCGGCACTTGCAAAGACGGTCAGCCTGTTAAAAATCCTATGCCAACGATTACGGCGGGCGGGCTACATGTAGGAGAAGTTAGGGCCTTCCTAACAAAATATTACGGATCGGATATCGGGCAATCTTTGGACAATCCCCTTCATACAGTCACAACAAAGGATCGTTTTGGATTGGTCACAATAAAAGGTGAAAACTATCAAATCGCAGACATAGGCATGCGAATGCTTCAGCCTCATGAATTGTTTGCGGCCCAAGGATTCCCGAGTGATTACGTGATTGATAGAGACATAAACGGGGTGAAGTATTCAAAAGCGAAACAGGTCGAGCGGTGCGGAAATGCTGTTCCTCCACCGTTTGCGGAGCATCTTGTCAGAGCGAATCTCCCTGAATTATGTGTAAATGAACATATGAGCAAACTTAAGAGAAAGGCAAATTAAGGAGGCGGTGTCTGTGATCGAATACAGCTGCCGTGAGTGTGATTACACCGAGTTAGATACAATGGTGCGCCCGAATGCCTGCTGCCCCGTCTGTGGGCAGCCCATGAGCGCAGAAGAAGAATTTTGTGAGCAATAAAAAACGGCCGCAGGCCGGAAGGGGAACTAATATGAAAAAATTTATTGTAACAATCGCTGTTTTGCTGCTTGTCGCAGTTATTACAGGCTGCGAATCATGGAACAGAATGACGAAGGATTTTGATTCAGCTCATAACGGATTGGAGCGGACGGCAACCGTCTACGACCAGAACGGAAATAAGATCAAAACATATAAAGGCAAGTTTGATGTTGAGATCAATGACTATGGGAATAAAGTCAAATTTGATCTGAACGGTAAGCGAATCATGATAAATAACGCTGTTGTGATTGTTGAAGAAAACTAAAAGAGGGGGAGAAATCGATGACATTAGACATGATCATAAATGTAACTTACAAGAATGGTATCAAAAAAGAATATAAGATGATCGGTGACGTTAATTTTGACGAAGAACCTTCGGAAGAAGTAAAGGCGGGTATGGCCGAGAAATTTCTAGATGCTTTAAAACAAGGGAAGATGTATTTTGCACATCCGAAGGGCGGTTTCTTAATAAATGGCCATGAAGTGATAGACGCAGAAATCAAATTTGTAATTAACGAGAAAGGGAGTCTGTCATGATCATAGCATTCAAAATCATCCTGTTAATCATCATGTTTTCATCGTTTTCATATGCAGCAGGAGAGAAAGAAAAATCGAAACGGGATAATATGACGGCTATCTGCATAGCCTCAATAATCGGTTCTCTCATCGCTTTCATCATGATTTAAGGGGGAAGAGATAGGGTGAAGGGTTTAAACGTGATCAAGGGCTGTTTAATCGCTCTTGGCGGGGCATTTATGATCGGGTATCAGTGGGTATACCGGCCGACTATCGGAGAATCTGCGACAATTATCGTGTTCACTCTTGGATTAGTGTTTGCGACGGAGGTCAGAAACTGGTTTTACAGCTTGATCTTGGTTCTGATCAGCGCTTTCGCCGTCGTCCTGTATGGATATATGTATCTCGAAAACTTCAAGCAACTGATTGTCATGCTGTTAGTCTCTTTGCCAATGGTATCAGCAATGTTCCTGCATGTGGCGCAGCATGATGCAGAGAAATAAACATCGGCGCGAGCCGGAAAGGGGAAAACTCATGAAAAAACTATTTAAATCTATTGTTACATTGTCACTCTTGATTTCTGGAACACTTTTATTCTCGCAATCTGCGGCGGCTGATTGGTCACCGTGGCAAACGGAGTTATTCGGCCATACAGTGCGGGTTTTCACGGACGACACTAATTACTATTCAGGAGCGAAAACAGTTGACTGGCGGGCCGAAAAGAAAGGTTCTGGAACGCTTTACTACACGGCGGGCGTCTATAAAAAACGTTCTGGCGGCGGCTTAACTGATACAAATCTTGTGCAGCGGGGATATTTCAAGCACTCAACGCCGTTAAAGTCATTCAGCGTCAGCGAGATTCGGAAGCGCACAGGGAAAGGGTCATATGTCATTCAGCTTGATTGTTACACGGATGCCAAGAAAAACAACTATGTCGGGACGTTTGAATCCAAGACGTTTTATATCAAATGAGGGGGCTGCAGCCCTCTTGAAAGGGGAAATGTAAAATGACATTTATCGAATTGACGTTTGAAGGTGAAAAATATTTGGAGAATGGCGATGAAGTCGCAAGCTTTTGGAGAGACGGCGAAAATTGCAAGGTCGTTTATAAAAATCAAGCAGAAATTACGGTCGAAGAAAGTTACGATGAAGTAAAAAGGATGTTGGAAAAAGCGAGATACCTTAACCCGGCGGCATTAGGTGAAAAATAATTGAGGGCTGCGGCCCTCTTATAAGCGGCCGTGGCCGGGAAGGGTGAAGAAAATTGAGGAAATACGAAAATAAAGAGGTCACGATAATAAAAAAGGTTGAAACAGAAATCATATGTGACACTTGTAAAAAGGTCATAGATACAAATGATCGTTCAAGCCATTATTACGAAGTCAGAACAAGTCACGGCAGATGGGGAAATGATAGTCACGAGAGCACTAAAGATTTGGACTTTTGCAGCTATAAATGTCTTCTCGAAAACATGAACAAATTTTTCGAGAATGGGGCACATACCGATAATTATGATATTGAGAGAATCGGATAACAGCGGCCAAGCCGGGAAGGAGAATGTTACAATGTGCAATTGTTTCCAGTGCAACATGACGGAAGAGGAATTTGATGCAGGTTTCGAAAATTATATAGAACGGGAACGACTGATCAAAAAAGCGCGATCCTTCCATGTTCCGGGACACGGGCCGAACTTTGAAAATATGACGAATGAGCAGATCGAGAATCATATAAAATTTATCGGAAAAACGTTCGAAATGGCTTTCAGCAAGGATGAAAATAAGTTGTTTGAAGAATGTCAGCGGCATATATCAAGAAATTCAGGAGATGACAATAAGGCGACGGAATAAAAAACTGCCATGCGGCGGCCGTCAAGGCTAGCCTTAAAACATAATTTTATGGTAATATAAAAGCAAATGAAAACAAAATAAACGTCCTAGATGGAATGCCTGCGGACACTGAACTTACAGCATTTACGCTGTTTGTTTGGTGTCCGTTTTTTGTTTTTCTCCCGGTCCCGGCCTAAGTGTAGTCAATGAATAAGGGGGGAAGAAACGACATGAAAAAAATCAAAAAGAATCAGAGGGAAAAGCCCGAGAAGCTCTCTGAACGGGATTTAAGGAACCTAATGGATACAAACAGGCCCATCTATAAAAGAGCCAAAGGCGGAGCATTCAGACAAAGATGAGGAGGATAAAAAAGCATGAAAAAATTTGGGGTAGCTTATAAAAACGGGGAAGTTGTCGCTGCACTTTGTTTATATGAAGATTCATTTGAAGAAGCGAAAAAATTCTGTAGTGAAGTTTTAAAAGCTAGCTTGATGGAAATTACCAAATCAAAATATCTTGAGGAATTTAAAGCAAATAAATGGGACGACATTTTCAAGATTTAAGGCGGGATGATCAATATGGATAAAAAAGAAATCGAAAACTTGATCAGTAGCTATTATTGGATGGTAAAAGAGGTTCAGAGATTGCAGAGGGTTCTTTATGGCTCTGAGATTCCTATGAGAAGCTGGGGCGTTGCGCGCTACGGATTGGAGGCTGCTATGCCAAAAGGAAGCCCAGGGAAGAGCCAGGCCGAACTGAAAGAAATGGATATGAGAGAAGAACGGCTCTTCAAACGTCTGCAATATTTCGAGGAACGTGTATATGCCATTGAGGCGGCAGCAAGGACAATCAAAGGCGAACGGCACCGGGTCATTTATGATTGCATGATGGAAGGCATGAGCTATCGAGCTATTGGCCTTCATCTCGGTATATCGCGGGAAACCGTAAGGCGAATGAAAGACGAAATCATCAACCAGTTGTGCCAAAATTGTCGCATTGTGCAGTTGTTGAATCAGGAAAAATCCGTCGTGTAAAATGGAAGGCAGGACGGGGAGGCAGGTTCCCCCGGTTCACCACAAAACAAAATTAAGTGGGAAAGAGCGTCACTGCGAATGAGCGGGGGGCACTTTTTTGTTCGACAAATTTCGCATATTGTTCCAGTGTCACTTTCTTTCACCGATAATAAGGTGGGGTGAGTTTATGAACAAGCAGTCTATGGAAATTTTCGAAAGAGAGATCAAAAGACAATGTAGAATCTTTTTTATGTCTGTTGAATATTTGAATGAATATTATAAAAATCCAACAGAAGTAGGTGTAGATAAGGTTTGGTATCATATTCAATCTTTTTTAACATCCTCCGCTAATATTTCCAAGTTATTGTGGGGGGTTAATAAGCAGATTAGTCAATCAAGAAAAGAATTAAGAGAAAAACTGGGTGTATCTGAGGACTCTCCATTGAAACATAGAAAAATGAGAAACTTCTTTGAACACTTTGATGAGCACTTAGAAAAATGGGTAAAGGATAATTCTAATTCTATATTTATAGATTCAAATATTGGTCCGAAGACAGCTATTATTAATGATTCAGATAAGTATCAATTCCTAAGAAACTTCAACCCTGCATCAAACATAATTACCTTCAAAGATCACGAATATGACATGAAAGTAATAGCAGATGAAGTTTACAAGATTTATATAGTAGTTTCCCAACAATAGGCATCCCGCGGGGGTGCTTTTTTATGTTTGTTGTGATGCGCGTCCGGTGAGACTTGGGAAAACAATTGGATACCGCCAAGCACGGGCGTGGCTCAGAACAAATATATATTCCAAAACAACACAATCCAGAAGGGGGCGGCGGGTGAATGTAGATGGCCGAAAAGCACATTCAAGCACAAAAAGATTACGTCAAAGGAATGAAATACAAGGACCTCGCCGAAAAGTACGGGGTGTCAGTGAACACCATCAAGTCATGGAAAAGGCGGCACGGTTGGGAAAGAAAAAAGGGTGCACCCTCTGAAAAAAGTGTGCACACAAAAAAAGTGGGCGCGCCACCTGGTAATATAAACGCACTCGGGAACAACGGCGGTGCACCAAAGGGAAACCAAAACGCTAAAACACACGGCTTTTTCTCCAAGTATCTCCCGGAGGAAACGCTGGAGATCATGGAAGAGATTCAAGAGCGTTCGCCGGCTGATATGATATGGGATCAAATTCAAATACAATACGCGGCCATTATCCGGGCGCAGCGCATCATGTTCGTGCAGGATAAGGACGATATGGCAAAAGAGCTGAAGAAAACGAAAGAATCGGATTTTTCTTCTGAAGAAGAGTTTGAAATACAATTCGCTTGGGATCGTCACGCAACCTTCCTGAACGCTCAATCGCGGGCTATGGGTGAGCTGCGGAGCCTGATAAAGCAGTTTGACGCATTAGCCCACGAAGAGGACGAGAGGCGGCTTAAACTTGATCAAATGCGCCTGAACATCGATAAGACGAAAGCCGAAATCGAGCGACAGAACGACGACGAAAACGACTCAACATTTGAAATTATCATCAAGGATAAAGGTGAGCGATGATGGAAAAAGAAGTGAACCCCCGTTTCAGGGACTTGCTTTTTGATTGGTCACAGAAGTTTTATTTCCTCGTCGGCGGTTACGGATCATCTAAGAGCTATCATGTTGCTCTCAAGCTGATTTTAAAGATGCTACAGGAAAAGAGGACGGCGTTAGTCGTTCGGGAGGTCTACGACACACATAGGGACTCGACTTTTTCCCTGCTTGAAGAGATCATCACAGACTTAGGGCTTGACCATAAAATCCGGTGTGTCAGCTCACCGATGCAAATACGATTTCCAAACGGCAGCAAGATCATTTTTAAAGGGATGGACAAGCCGGCAAAGCTGAAATCGATCAATAATGTATCAATTGTATGGGTTGAAGAGTGCTCAGAAGTCAAATATGACGGATTTAAAGAGCTGCTGGGACGCTTACGGCATCCGACTTTAAAATTACACATGATCCTATCAACAAACCCCGTCAGCAAAGGGAACTGGTCATATAAGCACTTTTTTAAGGACGAAGCCAATCAGTTTTTTGTCCTTGACGACGACGAGCTGTACAAAAAGAAAACGATCATAAAAAATAACACCTATTATCATCACTCAACGGCTGATGATAATTTATTTTTGCCTGAAAGCTATATTGAGCAGCTGGAAGACCTGAAAAGCCACGATCCAGACCTTTACCGCATTGCCCGGAAAGGTCGTTTTGGCGTTAATGGAAAGCTCGTCCTGCCACAGTTCGAAGTTATGGAGCACGAAAAGGTTATGAACGCAATCAGAGCGATCGACAGGCCGATTTTAAAGAACGGCATGGACTTTGGTTTTGTTGATTCATATAACGCCTTGGTTCGCATGGCAATCGACCATAATCAAAAGATTCTATATATCTACTGGCAGTATTACAAAAACGACACGACTGACGACAAAACGGCGGAAGACCTGAAAGACCTTAAACGCGTTCTGATCAAAGCTGATAGCGCGGAGCCTAAGACAATTCGGTTCTTCCGACAACAGGGCTTCCGTATGAAGGCCGCAAAGAAATTCCAAGGTTCACGACTGCAATACACCAAGAAGGTGAAGCGGTTCAAAAAGATAATCTGCTCCGATCAATGCCCTGACGTCATTAGGGAGCTGAAAGATTTGACTTTTGCAGTGGATAAAGACGGGAACGTCATTGAAGACGAATTCAACATCGATCCACATACTTTCTCGGCCATTTGGTACGGCTTAGATGATTATGAGGTGTCAAGCCTCAAAGGGCATGGGGTAACAAGGAGGTTTAGAGATTGATAAAATTCTTAGATCAAATCAGGAAAAATGGCATATCGGGGGAATTGATTTCTCAGATTATCCAAGAGCATGAACAAGACCATGACCGCATGAAAAAATTGTACGCCCGATACAAGGCGGAACCGGATGGCGTACCGATTCTTCAACGTAAAGCCGTGGATTATGAAGACTTTGAGACCGGCCGCATCAAGCGGATTGATCACAAGGTCAATAACAAGCTGAATAACTCTTTCGACTCGGAAATTGTAGATACCAAGGTAGGCTATCTTTTCGGACATCCAATCGCTTATGAGGTGGATGACAAATCAAAAACCGGGAATGTTTCAGCGATCAAGCAACTGATTGCAGATTTCAATTTGAGAAATCACGTTCCTGATGAGGATAGCGAATGGGGGAAGATGGCTGCAATTTGCGGTTATGGCGCCCGCCTCGCTTACGTGGATAAGCAAGCAAAAGAGCGCATTAAAAACATCGATCCTTGGGAAGTTGTTTTCATAACCGATGGCAATATTCATGAACCAGAATATGCATTGCGCTATTACGAGACTTGCGACGGACAGCAAAAAGCCGAATTTTACGATTCTGCCAATATTCACTATTACAGCACGAAGGATAGTTCAGCTTTTACCGAAGACCGCATACAACCCCACATGTTTAAAGGCTGCCCTCTATTCGGATTAGCCAACAATAAAGAGTTAAAAGGCGATGCTGAAAAGGTATTGTCTCTTATTGATGCCTATGACCGGACAATCTCGGACGCCAGCAACGAGATCGAGCAGTACCGGCTTGCGTATCTTGTCTTGAAAGGCTTAGGGGCAGATGATGAAACCTTAGAAAAGCTGAAAGAAACCGGGGTTCTACAGCTGCTAGAAGAGAATGACGATGTCAGTTATCTTACAAAGGATATCAATGACGCGATCATCGAGAACCATTTAAACAGGCTGGAAAAAGATATTCTCCGTTTCGCAAAATCTGTGAATTTTACAGACGAATCATTCGCTGGCAATGTTTCGGGCGTTGCTATGAAATTTAAACTGATGGCACTTGAGAATAAAAGCATCACGATGGAACGGAAAATGACGGCAGCTCTCCGTTATCAGTTCAAAATCCTTTTTTCTGCATGGGGGACGAAGGGGAAAGCAAGTGAAGACGATTATTTAAAGGTTTGGTTCGGCTTTACACGCAACCTTCCGGCCAACATTCTTGAAGAAGCTCAAATCGCTGGAAGCCTTAAAGGCCTAGTCAGCGAAGAGACGCGGCTTTCGTTGCTGTCATTTGTGGATGATGTTCAGTATGAAATTGACAAGATGAAAGAAGAGCAGGACGAATATACGCGGCATTTAAGACCGTTAGATGACAGCGAAGATAAGGCACCGCAGGACGGTGAGCCAGACGATGAAGAATCAGAATGAAATAGATAAATACCTTGATGAAATGATCGAAAAGGCTGAAAGGAAGATCGATCAACTGTTTGCCAGACGTATGAAAGAGATCAAAAACCAGATAGCTGCAATGTATGACAAATACAGCAGGAACGGCGAGCTTTCATACACTGAAATGAACAAGTACAACCGTTTTAGAAAAGAAATGGAGCGCATGGCAGCCGAGATTCACAAGGATTATCGAGAGCTTCTGAAAATGATCAATGACTTAATGGAAAAGCAATACGTTGAGAATTACCTAAGATCGGCCTATCTTTACGAGTTCGAAGCACAAGTAAAGATGGGCTTTACTATTCCCACGGTCGCAGTTATTGCCGCAGCATTGGCGAACCCAATCGAAAAGTTACAACTGCCGAATGTTCTTGAAGCGGCTCGCGATGAAATCATAAACAATATCAGCATTGAAATCGCTCAAAGCCTGCTCGCTGGCGAAAGCTACACCAAAATGGCAAAGCGTATTGAAAATCGTGTCCATTTTAGCCGTGCAAAAGCCCGCAGAGTGGCTCGAACGGAAGCCCATAGGGTTCAAGTCGAGGGAAGACTTAAAAGCGCTGAGAAGGCCGCGAAAAAGGCTGATTTAAAGAAAATGTGGGACAGTACGCTGGATACAAGAACAAGAATTGCGCATCGAAAGCTTGACGGGAAGGTCTTGCCCTTCAACGGCGTTTTCAAATCGATATATGGCGGCGTCGGGGTTGCCCCTGGCTTCATGCACAATCCGAAGGATGATATAAATTGCCGTTGTTCAATCATTTTCCTTGTGAACGGCCAGAAACCAGAAAGAAGGATATCCAGAATCAACGGCAAAAACGTCGTAATTCCATACATGACCTATGAAGAGTGGAAAAAACAACTTGAAAAGGAGGGTTGAAATATGATTTACCTATTAATTTATGGAATCATCGGGCTGATAATTGCCGGCATCATGTTTTTTAATCTCTGCGCCGAAACAATGGACAAGTACAGTAATGAGAATGAACAATTTATAGGGCTTTTAGCTGCCTTAGCCATTTCCCTTTTCTTTTCGGTTATTTGGCCGATGATTATCACTCTTATCATCATAAAACACATCCGGAAAGCAAAACGACGGAAGGAAGGTGAATAGCATGGCTAAACTAGAAATTAAATTGACGGAAGAAGCGCGGAAAAGGAAAGAAGAGAATCCCCTATCAAGTGTCGGTCTTAAATTTTCCGATTATCATACTTTGATAGACGGCCACGAGCCGACGCATTTGATTAATTTAGAGCTTTCTATGAGAGTCGGAGAGCTTAACACAGCTACGGCAACGTTTGCCGTTGACGAAATTGACGTCGACGCCGAATTTTTAGCGGCTCTCGAAGCGAAGATTGAAGATGACAAGGCAGCGGCAGAATCAGCCGAAGAAACGACAGAAGACACGACAGACGAAGATCATTCAGAAGAGGGGTAAAAACATGGTAGCTGACAACGGAATCAACTGGCGTGAAAAAGCGATAGACGCAACGGGGAAGCTTGCGAACTTGCTTGAAAGAATTGAGAGCGAAACCGAAAACGAGCTATTCGAAGAGGGGGACAAATAACATGCTACCAGAAGAAGTGAAAGGGAAGGAAGCCCAATTTTTTATAGTCGTACCAGGCGAAGACGGAGAGGAGACGTTTATTCCTCTAATAACCAATGAAGCTGAGGGGAGCGAATAACATGCCAAAGTACAGAAAAAAGCATGTGACGGTGTCCCTTGATGGGGCCGAGGCATTCACAAAATCGATGAAGTCAAGACGCTAAAAGGCAATTCGCCCATGCAGCGTCTTTTTTATGGCGTCCTGAGCATGACGCCATAAAAGGCTTATTTTTTATGCACTCATAACAGGCGCGCACTGTAGAGGGCAAAGGAGGAAATCAAATTGAATTTAGAAGAAGTCAAACAGTTTCTTGATGCAAATAAAGAGAACGAAGATGTAAAGGCTTATCTGGAAGAACTTTCGGCCGTGTCAGCCGACAAGGTGAAAGGTTTTCTGGAAACAGATGAGGGGCAAAAGTTGATCCGTCCTAAACTCGATCAGCACTTCACAAAAAGCCTTGAAACATGGAAAGCAAACAATCTCGATGAACTTGTTGATGCCAAGGTAAAAGAGCTGTATCCGGAAGAAACCGAGGAACAAAAGCGCATTCGAAAGCTCGAACAAGAGCTTGAGAAACAGCAAAGAGAAGCCAAGCGCGAAAAGCTCATGAACACGGCGATTTCTTACGCATCTGAAAAGGGGCTGCCAACTGATCTTGTTGCTTACTTCCTTGGGGATGACGAAGAAACGACAAAAAGCAATCTTGGCACCCTTGAAGAAAAATTCAGTGCTTTTGTTAACAAAGCAGTCGAAGACAAATTCAGAGCAAACGGCAGGGATGTGGAGCCGGGCGGCGGCGGTTCTGGCTCCGGTGAAAATTTAAACATTGGTTCGCTTGCAGAACAAGCAAGCATCAGAAAATAAGGAGGAAAAAAGATTATGAGTTTTGATCCGAATAACGTATTGATGCAAGATGCAGTCAAAGGAAAAGTACCATCTGATCAAGGAACATTAGTATTAAAAGACTTTATGACACAATCAGCAGTCACAAAACTAGCAAAATATGAAGAAATGGATAAAACCGAGAAGACATTCACTTATCTTGCGTCTGGCCCCGGGGCTTACTGGGTTGGTGAAGGTGAGAGAATCAAAACTTCTAAGGCTACATGGTTAGAAGCGAAAATGACCTCTAAAAAACTCGGGGTCATTGTCCCAGTCACAAAAGAGTTTTTGAATTACTCCGTTAAAGACTTCTTTACTCAAATGCGGCCAGCAATCGCGGAAGCATTCGCTATTAAATTCGACCAAGCAGCACTTTTTGGCATTGATTCACCATTCGGAAAAGGCACTTCTGTATTCGAAAGAGCAGAAGCAGCAGGAAACACTGTTGTTTTGAACTCTCTAGGCAACCTTTACGATGAGTTAAACGCAGTCATGGCACTCACTGAGGACAATGACAAAGACGTGAACGGCTTTACTACTACACGTCGTTTCAAACAAAAACTACGCGGCACTAAGGACGGCAACGGGCTGCCTATTTTTAATGATGCAAGAGGCGGCGCGACATCAGAGGCATTAGGTTTGCCGATTGGCTATGTCGATTCTAAGTCTTGGGATTATACAAAAGCACATCTACTGGCTGCCGATTGGGATTTTACCCGTTACGGAATTCCTCAAGGTATGGAATACCATATTTCGCAAGATGCAACTTTAACAACGGTTGTCGATGAAAATAACAATCCTATCAACTTGTTTGAGCGTGATATGTTTGCTCTCCGAGTGACTCAACAAGTCGGATTTATGACACTTTCTGACGAAGCATTCGCAGCTCTTACTCCGGAAGCAGAAGCGGGGGCGTAATAGATGAGTTTCACATCGAAAAACTACAGAACCAGCGGCGGCGATAAGTGGGTTATCGGTGGAGAACTAGAAGTCAAAGCGGGCGCGAAGGTATCCGGCATGCCCGCAGGCACCCCGGGGCCGGACAGTATCACTTCCGAAATGATCGGAGAAGGACAGGTCAGAAACCGAAATATCGGTGATGGGTCTGTAAATAGCCGTAATATCGGGAATGGCAGCGTTCAAAATAATCACATTCAAGCTAAGGCTGTCACATTGGACAAAATGGGCGATGATGTAACGGCCAAATTCACGGATATCGAAAACCGACTCAAAGCACTGGAAGGCTCGGGAGGTTCTTAATTTGAAAATTACAGACGGTTCTATAGTTTTGAGCGTGTCAGATAAGGCGTATAGGGTTGTCTATGCGCCTTTTGGCTTTAAAAGGGTAGAAGAGTCCGAAGAAGTTGCTCAGGAGACTGACGCGCCATTTGATCTTTTTGAAATGAGCAAAGAGCAACTGACCAAAGTAAACAAAAGCGACATCATAGCCTTTTTGGAGCAACAGGAATTTGAATTTGATCCAAACGCCAAAAAGGACGAACTGATCAAAGTCGTTTTGGGTGAAGAATAGGGGGACATCTGAAATGGACGTCCAGACTATCAAAACAATGCTTGGGATAACTACAGATAGGCACGATGCCTATTTGAAAGAGGTTATCCCTCTTTTTATTGATTTCGCAAAGGATTACTGCAATAACAGGTTTCTTGTTGACGGCGCGGAAAATCTGCCGGCGGGCGTAAAGCTGTTTGTCGCAAAGGCTATTGAGTTTAACATGGCGCCATCGAATTTAAGTGCCCGCAGTATGGGCGATGTATCTTACTCCTATGAAACGGAGCTGCCGGAATCCGTCATGAGGCATCTAAAACCTTACAGAAGGCTGAGGGTTGTCTGATGATGTACGAAGAGTTTCCGCACACAATCACATTTCAAAAATTCGAACAGATACCCAATGGCGGGGGCGGCTTTAAAAAAGATTGGGTGGACACGATCACCAACTGCGAGGCATTTGTCGATTCACTGACCGGAAAAGAATACTACCAAGCCCAACAGCTTGAGAACCCGGTCGAATATAACGTCTATTTTCCCTACCGGGAAGACGTTAAAAACGACATGCGGATCATTTGGAAAGACCGGAATGACAGAGTTTTGGTCATCCAGTCTCCGCCTATCGATCAAGGCGGCCAAGGTGAAATCTTGTGCTTTAAATGCCGTTCAGGGGAGAACATTCGCTGATGAACAGGATTACAAGGCAGATGACGAGGGCTGTTAATTCGTTCAGTGACCGGGTGCATGATCGAGTGAAGCGAATCATTGTTGAAACGGCGGAAATTATTGCCGGCCAAGCAGTGGCTACGGCGCCAGTAGACGACGGAAACCTTAAAAGTTCGATAGAGGTTAATTACTCTCATGGTGGTTTCAGGGCAAAAATCACCGTCGGGGCTTCATATGCGATTTACGTTGAATTCGGCACGGGCATATACGCCGAAAACGGAAACGGCCGTAAAACACCTTGGGTGTATTTTGATGAGAAATTAGGGCGCTATGTGTTCACGCGCGGTATGCGCGCACAGCCGTTCTTTTTCCCTGCTGTGGAAGCGGGCGCCCGTTATTTCGAAAGGAAGATGAACCGACGATGATCATTCAAAATAAACTAGCTTCCTGGAACCTTCAAAAAGCGATATACAACAGGCTGTCGACGGATGCGGCGCTTAATGAAGTGATAAAGGGCGTTTTTGACAATCCGAATAAAGACACACCTTTCCCGTATGTATCCATCGGGGAAGACACGTCAACGCCATTCGAAACAAAGGTGACATTTGGCGAAAACATCACAACTGTTATACATGCGTGGAGCCGGGCAGAGGACGGCAGGCGCGAGGCAAAGGAAATCCTTTCTCTCGTCATGCAGGCCCTGACAAAAGAATCTTTAAAGGTGGAGGGGTTCAAACCCCTTCAACTCAGTTTTTTGCAATCGCAAGTGATCACCGATATTGACGGGATCACACAACACGGAATTTTGAGAATCCGAATTTATATCAACAATTAAGGGGGCTATCAAATGGCGGTATCAGGTAAACCGACTACCGGTAAAAGCATCATTTATATTGTGCAAGCTGCAAATGCGCCACTTGGATCAGAAGCGAAGATTGTAGGCAACCAGACAGAAGGAACATGGACAAGGGAACAAGAAACGGTTGACGAACAAACAAAATTAGGCCGTATCGTTGGGTACGGGGCGAAAAGTGAGACATTCGAACTTACTTTATATGCACAACAAAAAGACGGCGGACAAGAAGCCTTAGAATGGACTTATGATAATGAATCCGAGTTGAAAGTTTGGCGTGTAGACACCAGCCAAAAGAACGACAACGGAAAATATGATTGCCGTTTCGGCTGGACGATTATCGAAAACATTGAGTTCAGTGAGCCGACAGACGGATTCGTCGAAGCAAGTACATCATTGCCGGTTCTTGTTCGTACAGTGCCGGGTGAAATTGAATTGCCAGACGACTTCATCCAATCAGCTAACGAAATCTTATTCGAAACGCCGGGCGAGACTACAGGCGGATTCGAGAACAGAAAGCAGCCTACTTCTACTCCCTGATGCGCCCCAGAATCTACGGTACGACAGTACAACTGATTCTATCACAGTTGAATGGGATCCCGTAGATGGGGCGACTTCATACAAGGTGTACAGGGGGGCGGGTAAAACTTTCTATGAGGAAGTAACAGAACCGACAAGCACACTCACAGGCATTGCGCCGGATACGCCTTTAACGGTTAATGTCACGGCCGTAAATGAGGCAGGAGAATCGCCAATGAGCGAGATTTCGACCCGGACACAACCAGAAACAAGCGGAGCATAAAAAACGATTCAAAATAAAGATACAGGGCATCCTTCACGGGTGCCCTTTTTTATAGGAGGAATATAACATGCCAACATTAGAAATCGAAGGAAAACAATATCAAGCACGCTGTGATTTTAAATTCGAAAGGACAGCAGAAGAAAAATATAACGAAAAAGACGAGAGCGGCAACAAGCAGGGCGGCTTACGAAATGTTTATCTCGGCCTGCTTGAGCAACGCAGCTCTCTTTACTTAATCCGGTTCTGGGATTGTGCACTTTCTCACTTGAAAGATAAAAAGCCATCCGTTGAAAAAATCGAGGAAGCGCTCGCGAAAGTTATTGAGGATGAAGGTGCAAAAGGTGCCGAAAGACTTTACAAAGAAGCGTTTCAGGCGGTGGATCAATCCGGTTTTTTCGCAGTTCAAGTGAAGAGAATTTGGCAAGACTTCGACGTTCTCAAGAAGGAGATCAAACAGAGAGTCGGGGAGACGGAAGCGGAATTCCTGAAACGGAAGCAGGAGCGCGAGGACGCCAAGGAAATGATGGCGGAACTCGAAAAACTAAGGAAAGAGATGAACAAGTAAATTATGACGCAGTTATTTTGAATGCTGCACGTTATCTCAATATACATGATCCAGAGCTTATACTTTCGTGGACACCGCACGAATATAAGCTCTTTTTAAAAGGCGCGCAGTATCGGCAGATCGATGAAATGGAATTGTTGACGAAGAACGCCCTATTCCATCGATACGCTTTGAATAAAAAAGGGCGTGTGACCCCTAAAAAGATGTTTGACGCTGACAAAGCCCGGAAGATGGTGGACAACGAGGAAGACGGCTGGCGCAATGCGCGGAGCCTTGGCGTTAACCCTAATGCCCTAAAACGCGCGACAGATGCCCTTAAAACGATCACCCTTCCGGATTTCAATAAGAAAGGGGGTTAAGGCTATGATCGAACGCCTCACAGCGATTGTCGATGCGGAAATAGGTAAATTTAAGCGCAAAATGGGCGAAGTTAAGGCGTTAGCCCGAAGCATCCCGAATAGAATCACCGTGACTGTTAAAGAAAATTTTAAAGAGGCCGAGCGACGGATGGGCGTTTTCGAAAGCAGGATGGCCCGGCTAAGCAGGGTAATAAACGACTTTCAGACTGTGTTCGGAAACGCCTTTAGCGGCATGAAAATGTCGATATTCCCGGCTCTTGTGCCGGTGATAGCGTCATTAACGGCGGCTTTGGGGTCATTGGGGCCTGTCATCGGCGTGGCTTCCGGCGGTCTTATGGGGCTGGCGAGTTCATTCGGGACAGCGGCAGCAGGCGCCGGAGCGTTTGGAGCTTTAGCCATTTCCAATATTAGCGGGGTTTTCAAAGCTTCTTCAGACTTGGCAAAGCTTCAGCAAAAACTGGACGAAACAACAGACCTGAAAGAGCGCGCCAAGATCATGGAAAAGATCAAAGCGATTCAGGAAAGCCTTGGTGCAGAGGAACGGAAAGCACTCGACACCTTGGAGGACTTCAAAGCAAACTGGCGCGAGATAGCCCAAGAAACACAAAAGCCGATCTTGAAGACGTTCACAAACTCTTTGAATAGCTTCAAATCCATTCTTAACACACTGCGGCCGATGTTTAAATCTGTTGCGGCGGCTGGACTTGAACTATCTGAGAGCTTTCAAAAGTCCTTGAATGCTCCTGATGTAAAAAAGTTTTTCGATTATATGAATAAAAACGCCGGCCCGCAATTCGCCACGACAGTTAAAACGATGGGGAACTACTTGCGCGGCTTTTTAAATATGATGGTTGCTTTCGGGCCGTTGGGACAACAAATGTCTCAAAGTATGTTGAAATCGTCCGAAGCATTCACGAAATGGTCTGCGAGCTTGTCAAGTTCGGATAAATTTAAGTCGTTTATCCAATACGTTCAGCAAAACGGCCCTAAGCTGCTGACGATCCTTAAAAACATCGGATCGGGATTAATCGGAATGTTTACAGCATTCGCGCCGATGAGTGCGGACATGCTGACCGGACTTGTAAATCTTACAGCACGCTTTAAAGAATGGGGAAACAGCCTGAGCGAATCGAAAGGCTTCCAAGAATTTATCAATTACGTCCGACAAAACACACCGACAGTGCTGTCACTGATCGGGCAACTAAGGGACTTGATTGTTAACTTAGGTGTCGGCATGGCCCCGTTGGGTTCGCAAATCCTGCAAATGGTCACAGGGTTCTTAAAATTCACTAATTCGATGATGGAAACAAACCCTATTATCGGTCAAATGATCGGTTATCTCATCACGTTCGGCGGCCTTTTCAGAGCGTTAACGCCTTTAACTGTCGCTTTTTCAGCGGCTTTTAAATGGAAAGATGCAATAAGCACGGTGAAAAAATTAGGGACGGCGATAAAGTGGATTGGCTCAGTCATTGGGATGGTCGGAAAAGCATTTTTGACCAATCCTATTCTAATGGTTGTGGCAGCTATTGCGGCAGCGGCTTATCTGATCATTACGAACTGGAAACCGATTTCCGAGTTTTTTGCCGGTTTGTGGGAAGGAATCAAAACAAACGCGATAGCGGCGTGGAACTCAATATCTGAGTTCTTTTCCGGCCTTTGGTCTGGAATAGTCGAACTTGCGTCAACAGCATGGGGCGGCCTGTCTACATTCTTCTCAACTTTATGGTCAGGAATCACCACGACAGCACAAGCAGCATGGACTGGATTCATGAATTTAGTAAAGCCGATTTGGGACGGAATTGTCGCGGTTTTCGGCCCGACTTTTAACGTCATAGTCACAACGCTGTCAAACATCTGGAACACGGTATCTACTACGGTATCATCCGTGTGGAATACGATCAAAACAACGTTGATCGGCGTTGTCACGAGCATTGTAGACGGTGTGAAAAATCACTTTTCGATTATGTCCCAAACCCTTTCCGGCATCTGGAACGGTATCACTAATATTGCAAAAGGCGCATGGCAAGTTTTAAAAAATGCGATCCTTGGCCCGGTTCTGCTTGTCATCGACCTTGTACAAGGCGATTTTAAAGGATTCGCCAGTCACTTAAAGCAAATCTGGACAAACATTAGCAACGGGGCAAAGCAAATCTGGAACGGTATCAAGACGGTGGTGTCATCACTCGTTAAGGGTTTAGTTAACGCTGTGAAAAATCAGTGGAATACAACCAAGAATGTGACGACAACGATCTTTAACGGGGTCAAAAGCTTCCTCAGCTCAGTTTGGAATGGTATCAAAAATACCGTGGTGAATCTCGCAAAAGGGCTGTGGAACGCAGTCAAAGCCACATGGAACACATTCAAGACTGTAACGACAACAATTTTCAATGCAGTCAAAACCACCCTGACAACCGTCTGGAATGCGGCCAAGTCAGTAGTCATAAATGCGGCAAAAAATATCTGGTCGAGTGTCCGAAATAACTTCAATAACATGAAAAATGTTGTCTCGACTGTCATGAAGAATGTCAAATCTACGATCCAGAATCTCTGGAATAACGCCGTTAAATTCTTGAAGGGGGTCGATCTGAAACAGATCGGAAAGAACATCATTCAAGGATTGATTAACGGTATCGGAAGCATGGCAAATGCCGTCTGGCGGAAAGTCGGCGACATTGCGGACGGGGTTAAGAAGAAAATCACCGGATTACTCAACATTCACTCGCCTTCACGATGGATGCGCGATCATGTCGGGAAAATGATCCCGGCCGGTGTAGCTGTTGGTATTGACAAAGCGGGCGGCCTTGTAGAAAAAGCTACTCAGAAAATGGCGCAACTCACCATGTTTACGCCAGATCAAACGACATTCGCCTATGACACGTCCCTCAGCAGCGGCGCATTAAGTGATGTGCGCGGTCAGATCGAGGCAGAGGTCAGTGATTTCGAGCTTTCAGATCAGCCGATCGTTATTGAAATGGACGGGAAGGCCGTAGGACGTGGCGTCTATAAGCACGTCAAGAACTTCCAAAGTCGTGAAGACGGAAGGAGGACGACCATAAACCGATGATCGATTACAAAAAGATACTGACAACGGCAATAGATGACGCATTCGGCCAAACGATTCAAGAAGTAGACTATTGGATTAAATTCAACGGTTACACCCTGACGGATCACTTTTTCGTGATCAACGACAGGGGGCGCGGCATTGTCGGCAGGGAGCTGAATTTAGTTTCCTTGCCGGGGATCGATGGCGCTAAATTAAAGGGCGTAAGATACACGGAACGTACTATCGAAATCGACACCTTATTTATAGCGTCCGACGATGCGGAATTACGAAAAATTTTAGAAGAAATAAACTATATCCTTGCAACAGACAAGGAAGAAGCTTTGATCTTTTCAGACGAACCAGACCGAACCTATTACGCTGCCTTCAGTACAGCACAAGAGAGTGAAGGGCAAAACGGCGTCTATAAAGTGACACTGACATTTGTATGCCCGAATCCCGAAAAAGAAGCGGCTGAAACGGTTGTCACAACTGAAACAAATAGCCCTACAGTGGTAAAAAACGATGGGAAAAGGGCGGTTACACCGACTATTACATGCGTTTTCGAGTCGGACGCATCTACCTATGAAATTCAGTTGTTGAAAGAAGACGAAACAATCGAAAAGCGGATAAAAGTAAATTTCAACTTTATTCAGGGGGACACCCTTGTTATTGATTTCAAAAAGAGAAAAGTAATCATCAATGGCAAAGTCAATATGAATGCGCTGCTTATGCTCTCAAGATGGTTTAATATCCCGGTCGGAGAAATCACCGTGAACACAACACACAAAAGCAGTATTTCATTTCACAAGGCGTATATGTAAGGGGGTGCGTTTATGGCCGATATGTGGATTTTGGACGACAAGGATAAAAAACAAACAATCATATCAAGCGAAGCAAAAGAAGCATGTCGTTTCTATGATGCGCCATTTCGAGAAGAACTGAATGTCGGTTCTTCTTTTTCTTTTGTCGCGGACGCAGATCACGAGGATAGCGTCCATGTAAAACCGGAAAATCAGGTCGTTTTCGAGGACAGGAGAGGCAGAAAGCGCAATTTCGTTATAAAAGAGCTGGAAGACGCCGACGACGGCGCAAATGCACGCATTAGGGCCTATTGTGAGCCGGCACTGTCAGAGCTATACGATGAGTTTGTGACCGACATCAGGCCGCAAAATAGAACAGTCCAGTACGTTCTTGACCGTATTCTTGAGGGTACAAGGTGGCGCGCGAATGTTCCGGTCGATCTTGGCTTGCATTCAACGAATTTTTATCGCATCAGTGTCATGGAAGCCATCAACCAGATATTGCAGATATGGGGCGGAGAATTTTATGACGAGGTTGTTTTTGATGAAAATGATAATATCGTCGATCGAGTGATTCATATTCTGCCCCGACGCGGCCAAGACACCGGGAAGCGTGCGGAAATCGATAAAGACATTCAGGAAATCACCAGAACGGTACTGAGTTACCCGGTAACAGCCCTGTACGGTTACGGCGCAAGCCTTGAAACCGAAGGCGGCGGCAACACCCGTTATATTGATTTCTCAGATGTCGAATGGGTCAAAGCAAACGGCGACCCGGTAGACAAACCGAAAGGGCAAGAATGGGTTGGTGATCCTGAGCTTTTGGAGAAGTTCGGCCGAATTATGTACGACGGCAAGACCAAGCGGCACCGGTTCCAGAAATGGCAAGACGACAGCATCCAAGACCCGGCCGAACTGCTTAGAAAAACCTATGAAGCGCTCATCAATCACGAAATGGTGCAAGTCAATTATTCTCTAAAGCTGGAACTGCTTGAATACATTTCGGGGTATGAGCACGAGGCGGTTGATCTAGGTGACACAATGATCGCAATCGACGACAACTTTCGACACCCCATTGAGGTTCAAACGCGAGTTATTGCGATAGAATACGATCTTTCCGACCCTGTGAATACGGCACAAGTAGAAATGGGGCAATTTTTAGACCTGTTTTCGACCGAAAAGCGGATCAAAGAAATCGAAACGACGATCGACACGAATCGCGGTAAATGGGACAACGGCGGTGATCCGGTAATCGGTGACGGGAGCTTTCCTGATAAAGTGCCGCCTGTACCGTCAAATGTAAAAGTTGAATCCTTATTCCAAGGCGTGGCTATCTCATGGGACTATGATCCAAGTTCATATATAGCGGCTTATGAGGTTTATGCATCACCAAACAAAGGCTTTACGCCTTTACCTGAAAATCGGATTCTTTGGGGAAAACAAAGCAAATGTGAACATACGCCGGGTGTCGATCAAGTTTGGTATTACCGCCTGCGGACGATCAACACACATGGCACACCAAGCGCATTCACACAAGAGTTCACAGGCACGACAAACCGGATTATAACCAAGGATATTCTTTTCGGCGCGATCACATCCGATTTATTGGCGGATTTAGCGGTCAAAGCCGATAAGATTTCACGAGACTTTGAAGACGCGAACATCCTGCCGGGTTCAATTTTAAATGCGCCTGATTTATTCGTCGATCGTGCTAACCGAACCGTAACACAAGTGAACGGATTCAATGAGGTAACGGTGACAAAGAATAGCACGTCATACAGTCATTTCGGAATAACAACAAAAGGGCGGCCGACTTTATCACTTACAAAAGATCAGGTATATACTCTTTCATTCGAGCTGAAGCGGCTAACAACTAATAACTTTTCATTTTTGCAATTAAGAACAGAAAGCGGAGCAACATACGAAATACCGAACACCCTTTCAGACATTTCGAGTTATCCTACTGATGAATTTGTTCGTTTTGATGTTGTATTTACGGCTCCAGCTACATTTAATAACGGTCGTCTTGTCATTGGCGGCAGGACAGCAACAAACGGAGATTCAGCCGAATTTGTTTTAAGGAAACTGCAAATTCGGCGGGGAGACGTCCGGAAAGAGTTTGGATTCAGCCCTTATGATACACAGCTAACGGACGGCGTAATCACAAGCCAATATATTCAAGATGCGGCCATTGTTTCGGCTAAAATCGCAGAAGCGGCCATCACAGAGGCTAAAATCGCAAACGCGGCCATCGGTTCAGCGGCAATCCAAAACGCAGCTATTAAAAGGGCGCACTTAGAAACGGCGATCATCGGGACGGCTCAGATCGAGGACGCGGCCATCACAAACGCGAAAATCGGCAGTATTTCAGCCGACAAGATCAACGCCGGGACGATTAAAGGTATCACGATTGAAGGTTCATTGATTCGCGGGGCGAGGTTTGAAGCGGCAGGAGAAAACAACAATTTTAAATCATGGATACAAGACGGGACGTTCTATCAATGGACAAAAGACGCAGACACCAGAGAATACAACGAATTAATGATCACGTCAGGAATGTTCAAACAAGAAACGGGAAAACATTGGACCGATGGCTCAAGAGATCGACATACAACAATCAAAATAGGCAACGGAAAACTAGATGTACAAGGCATTGCGGGCGAAAAAGATTATGGGACAGCGCCTTTAATTTCCATGTTCTCCGAATATGATTTACAGGACAACTCCGAATGGGAATTTGAAGACAATGACGTTTCGCGTTTTAGAATGGGGAGCAATCTAGGGGAAGATTATAGAAATATATTTTCCGCCACAACAGGCGATTATAACCTGCTTGATCGCCTAAAAGAAGATAAATACGGGACTTTTGGCGTTGTAAATGACAACGGAAATTCTTATCTCGCCCGATTCGATGGTTCGTCATCAATGTTTAGATTTAAGCCTTTTAGTTTTGATGTTGTGGCAGAGGGCGGCGTCCGACTAAAAGCTGATAAGATGTTATTTGATGCCGCCAAACAATTAATACTTCCTCCTAAAACAAAAATTAAAGGTGGCGACGGCACATATACGCCTTATCCTGCTGTTTTTGGAAGCATTCGAAAAAGCATTACTGACACCCACGGAGGATTACAGCACTGTTTGGGTGTTTTGCTTGATGAAATTACCCTTACTATGCCAATGAACGGCGGAGCCTATGGATATACAAGCTTCGATTATACCTTATACCATGATGGAAGTGTCAACAAAATTGAGAACGTTTTTGCTGTTTTCGGTCAGGCTTACGGAGCGTATTCAAACGCCGTTACGGTCGGGATTGAAAAACAATCGTCAAGCGGATTCACAATATATATAAGAGGAACCGGCGCAACATCCAATATAGAATACAGATCTATGACTGTAAGGTTAGCAATTTTCTATGAAGTAGTTTAGAGAGGTGTAAAAAATGATTCAAAGAAAAGACGTTCCGGCCGCATGGTACTTTGAAGGTATGGAAGTGACAGAGACGGACACAGGCATAGAGATAAGCGCCTGCGTTCTTAAACATAGAGACGATATTTACCCGTTTGAAGAGGTTTCATTCGATTTGATTCCTGACGATAAAGTGAAGGTCGCGTATGATCTATACGTCGTTTTGGATCAAGAGACAAACAAAATGGACTACATGTTAGTCCGTACCTATATAGAACCCGACGGCTATTATCCCGGTTACAGAGGGGAGAAGCGTCTCATTCATACGCTGTTAACAATAGAGGTTGACACTGCCGGCAACCGAAGCGGCACAATACGCAATTACCACGAGTAGGAGGCAAACGATGAAACTTGAACCCATTGAACAGAATATCGAAGCGAAAGAGAGATCCGGCCAGAAAACCAAAGAAGAAATGTCGCGAGAGCAGTTGGTATACACTCAGCGCCTTGCTAATGACTTGATAATGAAGCTTGAGGGAACACAATCGTGATGGAGGCGGTCGATATGTTCGAAGGTAAAAGTCGCTACTACGGGCACTTTTATTACTGCTGGCTGAACGGAAGTGTGACAACAAAAGAGCTGTACATCCATGCCGAAAACGGAATGATAACCGAAGAAGAGCGTATTGAAATCATGAATAATCCACGCGGCGACGCTTTCCCGGACGAAGTATAAGGAGGAAGAAAATATGACCTTTGAAGAGTTAAAAAAACAGAATGACGATCTGAAAATCCAATTAGAAATGCAAACCTTGAAATCAGCGGCTTACAAGGAAGAAATGGTTCAAGCTCATGATAGATTGGCGGAAACACGAAGCCTTTACATGTATGAGCGGCGGACGCGACAGAACCTAGAACAGGAAAATGAAAAGCTCAAAAAAGAGCTTCAAGAAGAGCGGATCGGCAATTCGCAGGCGGAAGATGAAGTGATAGAAATGAATCAAGTCGAAGCAAATAAAGAATATCACGAAAAAAGAGCAGAAGCGGCGAAATAAGCGGCTTTTTTATTTTGTCTAAAAGGAGGAAATGCAATGGATCAATTTCATAAAGGTGTCATTGCTGTTGCGGGTGGAATTGTCGGATTTCTTTTTGGGGGTTGGAGCGTGCTGCTTACTATTTTATCTGTACTTGTGATCATTGATTATGTGAGCGGTCTGGCGGCTGCCGGAATAAATGGAGAAATGAAAAGCAAGATCGGATATATTGGGATCGCTCGAAAAGTCTTTGTTTTTGTGATTGTTGGGGTAGCTCATATGATTGATTTGTTGCTTATTGAAAGCGGAATTGAAATGGGCTTTCTTGTCATGACAGTGACAATCGTATTTTACTGTATCAATGAACTGATCTCCATTACTGAAAACGCGGGAAAAATGGGTGTTTATGTACCGGAGCCTATCACGAAAGCTATCGAAATTTTAAAACAACAGAATAAAACAAAATGAGGTTGCCGTCCAGCAACCTTTTTCTTTTGTATTAATATAAGAAAGGATTGATCAAGCATGGTCAAAGTCGTAAAAAACTATGTTAAGGTTAACCGGTATACTCGTCCGGGATTGAAATTGTCAGGGGTTAAGGGTATTGTCATGCACTGGACGGCCACGCCCGGCGCGTCGGCCCTGAATGAGCGAAATTATTTCAATGGCACGTGTATTGCGGACAAACGATATGCGTCATCCCATTATTTTGTGGATCGAAAAGAAGCGCAATTAATTATTCCTGAAAATGAAGTCGCCTATCACGCCCATGATCAAAACCGCTGTTATGTCAGTTTTTTAAAGCCGAACGCCAATACAAAGGCGATCGGTGTTGAAATGTGTGTTGAAAAAAACGGGCAGATTCACAGCGAGACCATTCAAAATGCTGCTGAATTGGTCGCTGATCTGTGCAAGCGTTACGGCCTTTCTACAGATAAGATTGTGCGGCATTATGATGTGACAAATAAAAGCTGTCCGACTCCCTGGGTGAGGGATGCAA
>Ga0180429_10000432_pt1 | contig 37725 bp, 28 predicted proteins | sample SS_ome_FD_132428 | JGI IMG/M metagenome (GOLD analysis project Ga0180429, IMG submission 132428) | Hypersaline lake sediment archaeal communities from the Salton Sea, California, USA - SS_1_S_1 metaG | ecosystem: Environmental > Aquatic > Non-marine Saline and Alkaline > Hypersaline > Sediment ...
CGCAATATTGGAGCATGGTTGACATCAGACTGTATTCCTGGAGAAGAGGTGTCTTGGTCGGATCCGACATCTCATAGGAGCGCCCCCAAGGACGCCCTTCTTCTATAATGCCCGCGAAGGCGGAAATCCAGGGGCTTCAGGAGCTTAGGGACTCCCGCTGGAGCCTGCCCCCGCAATCCTTAGGAGGGGGCGGGAATAGCGACGGTGAAGAAGAAGGCGTCGGGAACCCTTTTGTCGGGCACGGGCGCGCACACGGGCACGAAGTCCGGTCGCCACTTGTCGCTGTAGACATGCTCGATGTCTGTGTGGCCGGATATCTCGGAGTTGGTCGTACAGAGATCCCGGATCGACATTTTGTGTACGTCGTCGTTCCCGGTGAGCCTCGCGAAGTTCTCGAGTCTCCTCGTTGATTCTTCTATATCGAATCGAGCCCGCAATTCCGGGTCCTGCGTGGCGATTCCCATGGGGCACTTGCCGGCCCCGCACATCCTGTACTGCTGACACCCGCAGGCCATCAGGGCGGCGGTCCCGATGGCCACTGCGTCGGCCCCGAGGGCAAGGGCCTTGGCAAAGTCCGGAGAAATCCTGAGCCCACCCGTAATCATCAACGAAACGTGGCCGACTCCCTTCTCATCCAGGAAACGCCTGGCGCGGTGCAGGGCGAACAGGGTGGGTACCGATGCGGAGTCCTTCACGAACTTGGGGGCCGCACCCGTGGCTCCTGCCCGGCCGTCGACCGTCACGTCTGGAGCGTTACGGGCCGGGCGCTTCCCGGTCGCCTCGGTTGATACAAAGACAGGCCATTCTTGTCAGGAATCATTCCGTATGGATCGAGGAATTTCCTATTTCTTGGCACATTTCGCACAGGTCCCGTAGAGTTCAAAACGAGACCGAGAGGCCCGAAACCGGGTTGTTTCTCGAATGTGGTCCATGTCAATCGTGTGGGCGGTCATGTAGTCGGAGATGCTTCCACAACGGGTGCAAATCAGGTTGATGTGGTGTGTGAGGTTTCCCTCGTACCGATTTTCCATCTCGTTGAACTCCAGCTCCCTGATCAGACCGAGCCGGCTCAATTCCGAGACAGAACTGTAAACCGTCGAGAGGCTGATCCCCGGAACCGACTGCCGGGCGGCCTCCCAGATCTGACGGACCGACGGATGCTCATCGGTGGCAAGCAGGTAGTCCAGGATGGCCTCTCTCTGGGGGGTAACGCGAAGGCCTTTCTCTCGCATCTCGGCGATGACCTGGGTCTTGGATCGATATAGAGGAATGGCAGGGCCTCCCTGTTCGGAACCATTCCAGCATAGGACAGGCGCAGGCTCGCTGTCAAGAAGGAAATGTCTGCAAAGAGGAATCAGGGGGTCCAGGCGAACTTGTAGACGTTTCCGCCCGGGACCAGGGCACCGGAGGCCCTGGCGCGGTCGCTGCCGTCGGGCACGGCGAGGTACAGCTCGAAGACCTTCACCTGGTCCTCGTCCGCGATGTAGCCGAGCCCCCACCCGTTCGGGTCCCACGCGAATTCTTCAACGTTGCCGCCTGTCACGAGGGCCCCGGACGCCCTGGTGTTGTCCCTGCCGTCCGGGGCAGAGGTGTAGAGCTCGAATCGGTTCACCCTGTCCTGGTCCGCGAGATAGGCGAGGCAGGCGCTGTCCGGAGACCATGCGAAATCAACCACGTTCCCGCCCGCAACCAGGGAACCGGAAACGCGGGCATCTCCATCACGGACAGCGGGCGGTGCGGTGTAGAGCTCGAAGGTGTTGATCATGTCCTGGTCCGCAAGGTAGGCAAGCAGCGAGCTGTCGGGAGCCCAGGAGAAGCCGACAACATGGCTGCCGGCCGCCATGGGGCCGGAGACCCGCACATTCACCCCGGATACGGTCGGTTGCCCTGTGTAGAGCTCACGGACAGCGGCACTGTCCTGATTGGCCGTGTAGGCGATTCGAGAGCTGTTCGGCGCCCACTCGAAGGCTCCGACCGCGGTATTCGGAAAGTTGAGGCTCGAGATTGGGGTGCTCGGGGCCTGGTTTTGTCGGGTCGTGTACAGGTCGAACCGCGTAACGTTGTTCTGGTTGGCCCGGTAGGCGAGCCGGGAGCTGTCCGGGGCCCACGAGAACCCGGTGACATTGCTCCCGGGTAACAACCTTCCCGAAACGTTGATACTCGAGAGGCTTGCCTCGGAGGTATAGAGGTCGATGACCAGAACCTTGTCGTGATTGGCCCGGTAACCGACACGAAGACTGCTCGGGGCCCACGCGAAATCGTCCTCTACGTTTCCACCAGTTATGGGCGTGTCCGAAATCCGGAGGTTGGCGCTCCCGTCCGGCATCGAGGCATAGAGCTCGAACACGATCACCTCATCCTGATCCGCCAGGTAGGCGAGTCGGGCGCTGTCCGGAGACCAGGCGAACCCTTCGACGCTACCGCCGAGGATCAGGTCTCCCGAGACCCTGAAGTTGTCCGCCCCGTTCGGCAGGGAGGAGTAGAGCTCGAAGGTATTGCGTGTATCCTGGTCCGCCAAGTAGGCGACCCGCGAATCGTTCGGGGCCCACGCGAACTGAGTCACCTGACGACCGGCCAACTCGCCGGACACCTTGACCGGGCCCCCCACGTCTGCGTCGAACACGTACAGTTCGAAGACCTCGTCCGTTTCCTGGTCCGCAAGATAGGCGACCAAGTCGCCGTCGTGGGACACCCGAAAATCGACCACGTCCCCGCCCGACACCATGGTGCCGGAGATCTTGCGAATCTCTTCGCCGGCATCGGAAGACAGGTAGAGCTCGATCGTGCCGACCACATCCTTGTCCGCCATGAACACGACGGGAGGAAGATCCTTCGTTGCCTTCCTGCCGCCTCCACCACCGCCCCCGTCGCAGGCCGGCAGCGCGGGCGCCAGCAGGCAGAGCAGGGCAAATACACGGCACAGAATTCTTGACCGGCCTGACCTTTCCATTGGGTGACCCTCAGCGTCCGTATATTTCCTGAGAAGACAGACTAAACATAGAATCGGCCGGAACCGTGCGCAAATCAAGATTCGACTTAATAAATCCCAGACAATAGAATACCTTAGCTCATTTTTAACAGGCTGATGGGGACATGACCGAACATCCTCCCGGATTCTTCCGCCGCCTCTGGCGTTCCATCTTCAGTGAGCCCGTCTTCCCTCGAACGGAGCGGGACCGGAAGAGATTCCCCCTCAAGTACCTGCTCCTGCACCTCCGCCCGGCAACCGTTCCTGAATCGACATTGCGGTTTTCCCTGACCTGGGGCCTGGGCGGAATGGCCGCGGTCCTCGTTCTGCTGCAACTCGCGACGGGCGTCCTGCTCAAGTTTGCCTACGTGCCCATTCCCGCCCAGGCCTACGCGTCCATCACCCACCTGCAAAACGAGGTCCTTTACGGCCCTTTTGTCCGCAACGTCCACCACTGGAGCGCCAACTTCCTCGTCCTGGTGATCTTCCTTCATCTGCTCCGGGTGCTCCTCACCGGGGCCTTCCACGCCCCGCGCCAGTTCAACTGGGTCATCGGGCTGGGCCTGCTCCTCCTGGTGCTCGTCTCGAACTTCACCGGCTACCTGCTTCCATGGGACCAGCTGGCCTACTGGGGCACGACCATCTGCATCGGCATGCTTGAGTACGTCCCGGGGATCGGAACCTGGCTGCAGAACATGGTCCGGGGTGGTACAGAGATCGGGGCGGACACGCTGCGCATCTTCTTCGCAACCCACACGACCGTCCTTCCCCTTCTCATTGTCGTCTTGATGGCGTTTCATTTCTGGAGGGTCCGGAAGGCGGGCGGACTCGTCCGGTCCCTTCCCGAGGCAGAGGAAGCCGTCGCGCCACCCGACCGGGTACCGACGATGCCGAACCTGCTGGTCCGCGAAACGGTTGTCGCGCTCGTGCTGATCGCCACCGTGTTCGTGCTCTCGGCCGTGCTGGACGCCCCGCTCGGCAACCCGGCCAACCCGGGCCTCAGCCCGAACCCGACCAAGGCCCCCTGGTACTTCGCGGGCCTGCAGGAGATGCTTCTCCACTTCCATCCCGCTTTCGCCGTCTTTGTCCTGCCGGCCCTGCTCTTCGGTGCATGCCTGCTCCTGCCCTACCTGGACTACGGAACCGCGTCGGGAGGGGTCTGGTTCGCATCCCGGAACGGCCTTCGCACGGCTGTCCTCGCCGCTGTTGCGGCTTCACTCGTCACGCCCGTTGTAATCCTCCTTGACGAATACGTCCTCGACTTCCCCGCCTGGCTGCCCGGCCTTCCGCTGACGATCGCCAACGGCCTGCTTCCTGCCGCCGTCTTCCTGGCCGTGGTCGTCGCCTGGTATGTATTGATGGTCAGGCGGTTCTCTGCAACGCGGATGGAGGCGGTCCAGTCGGTGTTCGTATTCCTTGTCGTTTCGTTCGTCTACCTGACCATGACCTGTGTCTGGTTCCGTGGCCAGGGGATGAAGTTGATCTGGCCCCTGTAGGGTGGCCCAAACAAAAGGATGCATTGAGATGGTCGAGCGAAAGGGGAAGGAAGACCGGAAGCCGGAAGAATCACGCCGGGGTTTCCTGAACAAACTCTGGGCCGCCCTCGGCCTGGTCGTCCTGGCCGAACTCGTCTGGCTGGTCGTCTCATTCCTCCGGCCCCGTAAGCCGGGCTCGAAACAAGACGGTTACGGCACCGTCATCCTGGCGGGTTCGACCGAAGGCTTTGCCCGCAACACAGTGACCGCTTTCCCGAGGGGGCAATTCTATCTTGCCTGCCTGGAGGACGGGGGCTTCCTTGCAATCTCCCGGAAATGCACCCACCTGGGGTGCACGGTCCCCTGGGTGGAAGAAGACAAGCGATTCGCCTGCCCCTGTCACGGCTCGACCTTTGACATCACCGGAAGTGTGGTCCAGGCCCCGGCGCCCCGGGCCCTGGACCTGTTTCCCGTCACCATCGAAAACAACGTGGTCAGGGTGAACACGGGCAAGAGGATCAAACGCAGCGGGTTCCAGGCGTCACAGGTTGCGTATGCGAAGGGATAGAGGGGTCAGGGATCAGGGGTCGGGGGTCAGGCCTCGCCTTACCGCCCCGAAAGAGTGGCCGGGACGATGGGCATCAGGCTGCGCTAGGGAGGCGGCAATCCCCTCGTCTGAAACTTGGACATGATCTGACATGAAGAACTGGAAGATCGCAGGTCTCATAGCGACCCTGGTCATCGGCCTTTCGATGCCGCTCTACCTGGCGAGGGTCCATTTTCTGGGCAAGCCTTCGGCAACCCTGGTGCCGGAGCGGCTTGCCGACTTCGTGGGCAGCGAAGACTGCAAGGCCTGTCACAAGCGCGAGTACGACCTGTGGAAGGGCTCCCACCACGACCTTGCCATGGATGTCGCCTCGGACGAAACCATGCTGGGCGACTTCAATGACGCGAGCTTCGAACACCACGGCGTGGTCTCCCGGTTCTATCGCCGGGACGGCAAGTTCTACGCTCGCACCCCGGGGCCCGGGGGCGAAATGGGCGATTTCGAGTTGACCCACACCTTCGGCTGGTATCCGCTCCAGCAGTACCTGGCGCCTTTTCCCGGCGGCCGCTATCAGTGTCTTCCCATCGCCTGGGATGCAGCCGAGAAGAGGTGGTATCACCTCTACCCGGACACGCCCATCGACCCGAACGACTGGCTCTACTGGACGAATGCGGGCCAGAACTGGAACGGTATGTGCGCCGAGTGCCACTCCACGAACCTGAAGAAGAACTACGATGTGGACACCGACTCTTATGAAACGACCTGGTCGGACATCGATGTGGGCTGCGAAGCCTGCCACGGGCCCGGGTCGAGGCACGTGGAGTGGGCCGAACTTCCGGACATGGCCCGCCCGCCGGTGAAGAACGTGGAGCTGGTGGTGCAGACCTCCGGACTGACGTCCAGGAGCCTGGTGGAGCTTTGCGCCCCCTGCCATTCCCGCCGAGCGGCCCTGGGCGACTACACGCACGCCGAGCCGGACCTGCTCGACAGCACGCTCCCCCAGACGCTCAACGAAGGCCTCTATTTCGCCGACGGCCAGATCCTCGACGAAGTCTACGTTTACGGCTCCTTCACACAGAGCAAGATGTATCACCGGGATGTGCGCTGCAGCGACTGCCACGAGGTGCACAGCATCGGGCCGGTCCGGGAGGGAAACGACCTCTGCCTGCAATGCCATCGCGCGCAGGCCTACGACACGAGGGAGCATCACTTTCACAAGAAGAAGGGCGAACAGGGCGAGCCGATCAAATCCGCCGATGGGACGGTTCTCTTCGAGGTCGGCACCGGCGCCGAGTGCATCCAGTGCCACATGCCGGGCCGCATCTACATGGGAATCGACTACCGCCCGGACCACAGTCTTCGCCTGCCGCGGCCCGACCAGAGCGTGAAGCTCGGCGTTCCGAACGCCTGCAACCGCTGCCACATCGACAAGAGCGCCCAGTGGTCCGACGAGGCCGTCACCAAGTGGTACGGCCCGGGACGCCGACCCCATTACGGCACAATCATCGACGAGGGACGAAGACAAGAGCCCAACGCCCGGGACGAACTCATCCGGCTGGCAGGGGACACCCTGTACCCGGTCATCGTTCGGTCCACAGCCCTCTCCCTCTTGAACGCCTACCCGGCAGAAGAAACCACCAGGGCCCTCGAGCTGGCCTTGATGGACGAGGAGGCCCTGATTCGAAGGACCGCTCTCGACAGCCTGAACGTCCCGGATTCGCAATCAAGACAGAAGCTCATCTCGCCCATGTTGTACGACCCGGTCAAGGCGGTGCGCATCGAAGCGGCCCGCCTGCTGGCTGAGGATCCCTCCCTGCAGCTCGGCCCGACCCTTCGGAAGGTGTACGAGGAGACGCTCGACGAATTCAGGGCCTCCATGGAATACTCTGCCGACTTCGCCTTTGCCCGTTACAACCTGGCCAACCTGTACGTATCGCTCGGTCAGCCGGACAAGGCCATCCGGTCCTTCCGCGCCGCCATCAAGATCGACGACCTCTTCTATCCGGCCAAGGTAAACCTGGCCATGTTGTACGACCAGAGGGGCGAGAAGAAGCAAGCGGAAGGCTTGTTGCGCGAAGTCCTGCAGGCGGACCCGGACATGCACGAGGTTGCCTATTCCCTGGGGCTGCTGCTGGCCGAAGCAAAGCGGTACGAGGAAGCGGCCGTGTACCTCGAAAAGGCCGCTCGTGGAATGCCGCAACGTGCTCGCATCCACTACAACCTGGGGCTGCTGCTCCAGCTTCTCGGCCGGGACAGCGAAGGGGAGCAGGAATTGCTCGCAGCTCTTCGAATCGAGCCGGACAACATTGACTTTCTCTACGCGGTGGCCGACCACTACCTGAAGAGAGGGAGGCTCGGCGAAGCGAAACGCATGGCCGAGAGGATGATCGAAAAACACCCCTCCAACCGCCTCGGACACAACCTGCTCGGCTTCATCAACAACCGGACGAGCGAGAGCCCGTAGGAGCTGGGAGTTCGGGGACAGGCACCGATCTCTGTTATCTCGGATGGCCGTCTGAAGGAGATTGGTGCCTGTCCCCGGGCTCGGTGCAAATCACGCATCATTGGGGAGAGGATAAATGAAGGGATCCGAACCTCTCCCCATGTGGAAGCACAAGGGCGCAGTTCTCATCATCGGCCTCTTGATCGCTTCGGGGATCACGGCACGGTTCTGCAATCTGGGACGCATGGTTTATTGGAAGGACGAAGCCTTTACGTCCGTTTGGATCTCCGGTTTCCGCTGGTCGGAAGTGAAAAAGGATCTGGCCGATCGAAAGGTCACTCCCCGGGACGTTTTGCGCTACCAGCGCCTCGATCCGGAGCGAAATGTGGTCGACACGGTTCGAGCTCTTACAGACTACGACCCCCACCATCCTCCCCTCTACTATGCGCTGGTGCGCTTATGGGCAGGACTGGCCGGCGATTCCGTCGGCGCTGTCCGGGCCTTCTCCGCCCTGGCAAGCGTCTTTGCGCTGCCTCTCATCTTCTGGATCTGCCGGCTGCTCTTCCAAGAACGATCGGTTGCCTGGGCGGCCGTGGCGCTCGTCGCTGTATCTCCCTTTCACATTCTCTACGCGCGGGAAGCGCGACCCTATGCCGCATGGATGATCCCAACGCTCCTGTCAACCCTGGCACTTCTGAAGGCCGCTGATTCCCGTTCCTTGAAAGCCTGGTGCGCCTACTCACTCACGATCGCGGCCGGCCTTTACGTACACCTTCTGTTTCTTACGGTTCTAGCAGCCCACGGGCTGTACATCGGCTTGGCCGGCTTTCAGTCCTGGCCTCCCAAGGGAAGGAGGCTCTTCCGCGAATACAAGGCTTTTCTCCTCTCCTCGCTCCTCGGGTTGCTGCTCTTCATGCCTTCCGCTTTCCTGCTCATCCCTCACGGTGCAAGAGCCGCCGCGAAGCTGTCATGGGCCGGCGAGCCGATCCGTCCCCTCCTGCTGCTTGCCCGATGGGGGTTCAACTACAGCGTTCTCTTTCTGGACACGAACTGCAGTGGCCAGTTTGCCGAGTCTCTGAGCCCCGCCACAGTGGCCGTGCGCGTGCTGCAGGTCTTCATCCTGCTCGGGGTTCTCTATGCCATGTGGTTCACCTGGAGAACCGCGCGGCGGCAGACAGCTCTGCTCGTACTCACGCTCATCGGCGGGCCCTTCCTGGTCCTGGCGACCTCCGACCTCTTCCTCGGCGGATGGCTCTCCGGCGTGGCCCGGTTCCTCGTACCCAGCTACCTGGGCGTTCACATCGCAATGGCCTATCTCGTGACGGCCAAGTGCGAAACTGCGCGCAAGCCCTATCGGGCCATCGCCGGAGCGGGCCTTCTACTCGCCGGGGCCCTTTCCTGCGTCATGATTGTTCGGGCAGAGACATGGTGGACAAAACCCACCCAGTACTACACGCCTGAGGTAGCGAGGATAGTAAACCAATCTCCCCACCCCCTGTTGATCACGCCTATGGAGGGGGAAATGATATCGATTGCTCACGGCCTCCACGCGAACGTACGCATCCTTCCGGTTACAGAGCAGACAGATCTCGGAGCCTTGGAGGGCGAAGAGGAGGCCTTCCTCTACGACCCCGAAGGCGATCTTTTCGAACGAATGGCAAAGATCCCCGGCGTCATTTCGACGCCTTGGAGCAAGAAGGCAGGACTCTGGCGGCTCGAAAAGAGAGAATAGGTTTCAAGAAGTATAAGGGTCAGAATTTCGGGGCCAGTACGAGATCGAGCTTGCCCGACACGGGATCGATGCGGTGGATGCACACGTCGAGCGTCTCCCCGAGCCGAAACTTGCGGTCTTTGCCTCGCAGCACCCCGTCTTCCACCCGGAACGGACCGCCCGGCAGCAAGTCCACGGGCAGGAGGCCCGACGTGCCGTATTCGGGCAAATCCACCAGCAGGCCCCGATCCACCACCAGGGTGACTTGCCCCTCCGTGGGAACGTTGCCCAGGCGGAGCAGGAACTCGAGCACCCGACGCCGCCGAATGCGCGACTCCGCCCGGTCGGCTCCTACGGTTCGGTCGGTCACGTGCTCTCCCAACGCCTCCAGGGCCTCATCACCGGCCGGGGCCGGAACGCGGTCGCCCATGGGACCGACCTTTATTGCGCCTTTGCGGCCGCCGAGCATCCCGTGCAAGATTCTGTGCACAACCAGATCCGCGTAGCGCCGAATCGGCGACGTGAAGTGCGTGTACGCTTCGAACCCCAGATTGAAGTGTGAGGCATCTCGCGTCGTGTAGCGCGCCTGCGGCATGCACCGAAGCATGGCAGCCGATACCGCAGGCCCGTACCCCTCCGCCACCGCCCTGGCGATGGCCCGCGGAAGGCTGCGCTCGTTACCCGTCGCGGCGCCCAGCTGTTTCAGGGCGTCCCACACCCCGGACATGTCGGCCGGCTCCGGGTGGTGCCGAAACAGCACCGGCTCGTTCTTTCTCAACAGCAGCCGCGCCACTTCGCGGTTGGCCGCCAGCATGAACTCCTCGATCACGCCGTGTGCAGCGTCCTGGGATGTGGGCCGGATGTCGACCACGTCCCCTTGCCCGTTGAAGACCAGTTCGATCTCCTCCCGGGGCACGTCGAGGGAAGGCCGCCCGCGCTTCAGGAGCTTGGCGAGGCGGGCCATGTTCAGCAAGAGTTCCCCTACGCCTCCCTTCTCCTTGACGGTCTTGTCCATCACGCGGGACGCTCGCTCGTAGGAAAGGCGGCGGTCGGACCGGATGACGCTCCTGGCAAAGCTCGTTTTCAGCCGTTTGCCCCTGCCGTCGTAGTGGATCAGCACGCTCATGGTGAGACGATCGACGCCCTCGCGCAACGAACAGAGATCGTTGGAGAGCTTCTCCGGCAGCATGGGGATCACGCGGGTCGGCAGGTACACGCTCGTACCCCGCTTGTGTGCCTCCGTGTCAAGGGCGCTTCCGTGGCGAACGTAGTGTGAGACGTCTGCGATGTGCACGCCGAGCAACCAGCCCTTGCCACGCCGTTCGAGAGAGATCGCGTCGTCGTAGTCACGGGAGGTGACCGGGTCGATCGTGACCACCGTCTTGGTGTCGCGCAGGTCGAGGCGCCCGCGGAAGTCTGTCGGGCCTGGTTCCTTGAGCTTGGCGGCCTGCGCCAGAGCAGGCTTCGGGAACTGGGGAGAGATTTCCAGCTCTGCCAGGACGGCTGCATCCTCGACGGCCGGGTCGCCCGCACGGCCGAGCACCCGGCGAATGCGCAGCGCGTCGGGACGCACTGCAACGAGCACCTTGTCCCCCTTCCGCGCCTTTCCCTCCACGGAAAGGATCTTGGGGATGCGATGGGCATCGGGCAGGAAGGCGCCACGGCCGATGTATGTGCCGCAGAGCCGGGATCGTCCGCGTGCGACGACGGCCGTCACTTTCGCCGCGCTCTCGCCCCTCCTCTCCGCAAGCACGGTGTCGCCGTCAATAGCGTCGCCCTCGTGCTTGGGCGGCACGAACAGGTCCGCCCCACCCCCTTCGAGCAGCAGAAACCCGAAGGCACGCGGGTGGCCGACGTACGTTCCGCGGACACGATTGTCCCGCTTGTCCTCTCTCCTTCGGCTGCCTCTTGCTTTCGCCATGCAAGCATCCCTTCAAAGGGGTCAAGTCTGGACGTTGGACAGTTGCCGGCCAACCCCTTGTTCTGATTAACCATCTGTTTCAACCGTTGGTAGATAACATCCAACCTGACGTCGGCTAGTTCGATAATTTAGTCTGTGAGTCTCTTTTGATTGTCCAATGTCCAGACTTGACCCCTTTTCCGTGGCGGATATGTGGTGGGGCGCAGGAGGCCCCAGGTTCGCATCCCGTGCCGGGGTTCACGGCCCGCTTCGCCCAGGTGGAAGCCGTGGCGGGCGTAGAAGTTCAGGTTCCCCTCCTTCTCGGTCTCCAGGTAGCAGGCAACCCGCTCCTCGCTCGCTCTCGCCAGGACCGGCTCGATCAGTCTCCCTCCAAGCCCCTGCCCCCGACAAGAATCGTCGACGCCGAGCAGCAACAGGTACCAGTGCGGCTCGGGCACACAACGGGCACGCATGGTCGCTGCGTACTTCGTGAAGTCGCTCAAGCGGCGATACGCACCGAACCCCAGACGCACAGGGAGAGCGTACAAGCCACTGCGCAGGATGTCTCCCGCCCCAGGGCTCATATGTCCCGGAGGAAACCAGCACGCCACCCCCGCCACCGCCGGCGTCGTGTACACGTGGCCGTACGGGAGGCCGTAGCACAACATCCGCTCCATGAACCACGTCAGCCTTCTCGGCCGGCTCTCCTCCCGAGGCAGTATCGCTTCGTAAAAGGGATCGTCGTGAAAGGCTCGCGCCAACACCTCGGCTGCCTTTCGTGTTTGCGATCGCTCGAGCCTCACGACTCCGTCCTTGCCGTCCATCTCCTCAGGCCTCTTCCTCCAGGCGCATGCCCGTGTTGTTCGCTTTGGTCAGGATCGCCTTGCCCCCGCCGTGGGAGGCGAGCCACCCTTCGGTCTTCCGATGGAGTTCGGACAGATCCTCGCCGAAGGCGTAGAGGGCCGGGCCCCAGCTGCTCATGCCCGCTCCAACACCGCCGTTGTCCTTCAGGAACTGCAGGCAGTCGTACAGGAGTTGGGTCTGCGCCCGCATTTCGAAGACCTTGAACCCGAGTTTCTGGAAGTCCTCCATGGCCCTGCCGAACATCTCCAGATCTCCTTCGAGGACTGCAGGCATCATCTGCATCAACAGGATGTGGCACATCTCGCGCACTTCTCCGAGCGGGATCGGGCAGACCACCTTGAAGATCGTCACTTCCCTCAGGCCGGAGGCGCCTTCGCCGAGGGGGACCGCTACGAGGACGTCCCAGTCAGGGAAGTTGTAGCGGGCCAGGACCGGTGGAGGCTCGAACCCTGCGGAGGCTCCGGACGGCGTGTATTCGTGCTTGCTGTTCTCCCCCCGGCGGAAGGAGTGCCCCGCGTCAAGGATGAATCCTCCGGACTGCACTGCCTCCACTCCGATGCCGGACGTCCCTCCCCGACCGACCAGCTTGGCGATCTCGACGGAGGATTTCTCCACGCCGTATAGTTTGCACAGAGCGTGCCCGGCCCCGAGAAGTGTCTGCGTGGCACTGCCCATCCCGACGTGAGCCAGAGGACGTTCCCGGATGTTGATGTGCGCACCCCCGATGCCCAGGTGCTCCCGCACCTTCTCCATGGCAGTCACGACTCGCTCGACTATCTCCGGCTCGCCTCTGCACTCGGCACAGACCTTGTCCGCTTTCTCCGCCTCGACCAGTGTGTGGGGAGATTCGAGGGCCAGGCCCACGCCTCCGTCGATGCGTCCTATCTCGCCGTTCAGATCCAGAAGGCCGAAGTGAAGGCGGGCGGGTGTGCTGAGGACGACTCTGTTCACTGTGCTCCCCTCCCATTATGAAATCCCCCGGTTCCCGCCTGCACGGGAATGACGGGGAACAATCAGCCGATCTTCAGAACCAGCGAGGCAGCGCAGTCGCCCGCCGAGCATCCGCCGAACAGGAGATAGCCCCCGCCGGCCATGGCAACCTCTTCGATTCCCTCGATGATCAGCCTCGCAGCCGTGGGCCCCTGCGGGTGCCCGAAGATCAGAGAACTTCCGTAGTTGTTGATCCCGTCCACGTCGATGCCCATCTGCTTCGCCAGATTCAGATCGTTCACGATGAAGGGGTTGTGGGTCTTCACGGCCTTCACGTCGCCGATCTTGATCCCGGCATTCTCCAAGGCCATCTTCACCGCACCGGGCACGGCCGCGGGCATGAAGGCCTTCTTCGCCCTCGCAAACCCGTAAGAGACGAGCTGAATCTCGATCCCGGTGTCGGCGCTCAACTCCGCCGCCTTCTCCCGGGTCGTCACGACGATGCCTGCGTTCCCGTCGGCCGGGTGGGTCTGGCACCCGAAGGTGACGACCCCGTCCGGCAAGACCGGCTTGAGCCGAGCCAGGCCCTCTGCCGTGGTCGGCGTTATGCCCTCGTCCTCCTCGACCAGGACCGTCTTCTTCCTGGACACCCTCACCTCGGCCGGAAACATGTACCTCCTCTGGAAGGCGCGGTCGTCGTGGAGCGATTCCCTGTACTGTTCGTATTTCCTCAGGGTCGCCGCGTCGCACTCCTCCCGGGTGATACCGGCCTCTCGTGCGACATTCTCGGCCGTGCGGATCATGGCCTGGCCGGCCCAGGGATCGCGGTTGAAATTGTCCATGTTCCAGTTCTCGTGGATCACCTCCCCGCCCGGCCCGTTCGGGTTCGGCCACACGGTGTGGGGCCCGTTGGAGCACCGGTCCGCTGTCAGGACGTAGACGTTGTCGTGAAGCCCCGTCTCGACGCACATGCCCGCCTGATAGAGGCAGACCGTGGAGGTGGCGCATGCATGGCTCATCGTCACGCCCGGCGTCTCCTCCGCGCCCATGAGCGCCGCGGCCCAGGGCGCCCCATAGAACCACTGGGGCTGACCCACCGTCATCCCGAGGAAGACATAGTCGAACATCCTGGGGTCCCAACCCTTCCGGGAGAACCATCGCTTCGAGGTGTTTGCCCCCAGAACGACGGCGTGCTCATTCCCCATCGATCCCTGCCACCGGGTAAAAGGGGTGCTGTAGTAGCCCTTGTACGGAATGTAGGCATTCGTCAGCATCGAACCGGCCTCCTCGCCGGGACCCGGACTACGGATCCGAATCTCGTCCGTGATTTCTTTGCAGCGGGATTCTAGCCGGTTTTGGTGAGACGAACAAGGGAGAGGTCAGAGCTCGAGTTCCGTATCCTGAGGAATTGTCTTGATGCCGTGCCCGACGCTGCGATCCAGCGGCGACGCTCCCGCGCCGTCCGCTGGATCGGTTGTCAGCCAGAAGAAGTCTATTTCGGAACCTCGCTCAGCGGAATGCCGAGTGCCTTGGCCACCCCTTCTCCGTAGGCCGGGTCCGCCTTCACGCAGTTGCCGATGTGGCGAACCTTGATCTCCTTGGGCGCGTCGCCCATGGCGCGAGCCGTATTCTCGAAGAGGGCCTTCTGCTGCTCCGGGTTCATCAGCCGGAACAGCGCTCCGGGCTGGGAGTAGTAATCATCATTGTCCTCCCGGTGGCTCCAATGGTCGGCATCGCCGGAGAGACCGAGTGGCGGTTCACGAAAATCGGGCTGCTCCTGCCACTCGCCGTAGCTGTTGGGCTCGTAGCCGAGGGTGCCGCCGTAGTTGCCGTCCACACGCATGAGGCCGTCGCGGTGGTAGCCGTGGACCGGGCAGCGGGCGCGGTTGACCGGAATCAGGTGATGGTTGACGCCCAGCCGATAGCGCTGGGCATCCCCGTAGGAGAAGAGCCGGCCCTGCAGCATCTTGTCCGGCGAGAAGCCGATCCCGGGCACCACATTGGCCGGGTTGAAGGCAGCCTGTTCGACCTCGGCGAAGTAGTTCTCCGGGTTCTTGTTCAGCTCGAGCACGCCCACGTCGATGAGCGGGTAGTCGCCATGGGGCCAGACCTTGGTCAGGTCGAAGGGGTTGAAGGGGCACTTGGAGGCGTCCTTCTCCGGCATCACCTGGATCCTCATGTTCCACTTGGGGAAATCGCCTTTCCCGATGCTTTCGAACAGGTCCCGCTGGTGGCTTTCCCGATCCTTGCCGATGATCGCCTCGGCCTCCTCATCGGTGAGGTGCTTGATGCCCTGCTGGGTCTTGAGGTGAAACTTTACCCAGAACCGTTCGTTCTTTGCATTGATCAGGCTGAAGGTGTGGCTGCCGTAGCCGTTCATGTGGCGATAGGAATAGGGGATTCCCCGCTCGCTCATGGTGATGGTGATCTGGTGCAGTGCCTCGGGCAGAGAGGTCCAGAAATCCCAGTTGTTGCGGGCGCTGCGCATATTCGTCTTTGGATCCCTTTTCACGGCGTGATTCAGGTCGGGGAACTTGAGTGGGTCGCGGAGGAAAAACACCGGCGTGTTGTTGCCCACGAGGTCCCAGTTGCCCTCCTCGGTGTAGAACTTGATCGCGAAGCCGCGGATGTCCCGCTCCGCGTCGGCCGCGCCGCGCTCTCCGGCCACGGTGGAGAAACGGACGAACAGTTCCGTCTTCTTGCCAGCCTCGGAAAAGATGTCTGCCCTGGTGTACTTGGTGATGTCATCTGTGACGGTAAAAGTCCCATACGCGCCGGAGCCCTTGGCGTGCATGCGGCGTTCGGGGATCACTTCCCGGTCAAAATGGGCCAACTTCTCCAGGAACCATACGTCCTGGAGCAGCATCGGACCACGTGGTCCGGCAGTCATTACATTCTGGTTGTCCGGAACGGGGGCTCCTACTGTGGTGGTTAGTTTCTTCGAATCACTCATTGTCTGGCTCCTTTCTCTTCCAGCTGTTGATGGGGGAAAGCGTTTTCATAAGGAATGATTCCTGATAAATCCTAGGATTCTTTTACCGCCTAGAACAATGATCGAAGACTTCATAGAGCTTGTAAAGACATTCAAGAAGCCGAAAGCAGTTTTTCCTCTCATCGGGCCTCAAGTATTTATTCGTAATCATTCCGCATTCTAGCCAGAACTTCCCAGGACTGTCAAGGAAAAAAGAAACGCATCTTCTGATTGGGTTTCGTCAACCCGGGGGGTTCTGTGCGGGCAGTGGACAAGAGCGAGTTCAGGATGCGAGGAGCTCGATGAAGCCTTCCAGCCTCGTCCTGATCTGTTCGGGCGAGTATCCGCGGGGGTCGCTGATGTCCATGTCGAGCAGCAGGAACGGGAGACCGAGCCGCTCCAGGGAATCCTTGAGATGTCGGCAGGCCGCGTTCGCCTGCCGGCATGCGGGAGTGGCGAAGAGAATCGCACCGTCCAGGCCGTATTCCTCGACGATTCTGTCCAATCCCCGGGTTCTGCGCGTCACCGGCCCGACGAAGGGGTTCTTCAGGCATTTCAGGGCGAGGCCCTCGAAGGGACGGTCCTCGTCGATCTCGTCCCAGAACACACGGAAGGTCTCACACAGCGGCACGGACACGTCGTATTCCCGAAGTGTGTCGAAGAGGTTGGATGCGTAGGTCGGCAGCCACGCGAACCAGTACAGTCTGTGTTTCTCGGGCCGCAGCCTTCCGGTCCCTATCTTCTCCTTGATCCTTTCCAGGAAGGCCTGATTCAACCGCTCCTTGATTTCCGTTCCGTTGAACATGGGTCCGTTGATCGAAAACGCAATGAACTGGTCGCCCCCCCACGGGGTGGGACTGTGCTTGAGCAGGTCCAGCAGTTCTAGGTGGGACCTCCTGGCCCGGTTCGAGCTTCGCACCGCTTCCTTCAGCCTGTCCTCGTCCAGCTTCTGTCCGGTGATTTCACCGAGCTTGGCAGCGACCTCCCGGAGTTGCTTCTCCACGTAGGCGACCGACGCCTTGCTGACCGTCGCAGGCACAGCGAGCAGGAACGATTCCTTGCCGTGAAGCAGCGCAAGGATCTCGTTCGTCTTCGCCTTCTGATCGCAGTAGTAGGAAGTGGTGAGAAGGATCTCGGGCGCGGGGAAGTACTCGCTGAAGGAGGCTCCCAGGGCGGTCCGGTGGAAGGAGCACACGTCCATGGCGTACCCCCGGTTCTCGGCCTCCTTCATCGTGGGCACCCCGAGTTCGGTCGTCGCAAGCATGGAGCTGGCAATCTCGAAGTCAAAGGGGGCAACATCAAAGGCAGCCAGAAGCTCCATGGGAAAAGCGTAGTTGGCCGTGTAGACCACCTTCCGGTCCGGTTCGTAGGCCTCGAGGAAGAGCCTGCCCCACTCCCGGATCCACAGCCAGCCCGCGGTCTCCTTCTCGGCGAGCGCGGTCTCGGCCTGCTCGACCATCAGCTGAAGCATCGTCTTAAACATGTCGGTCCAGGACCTCGGTGAAGGCCTCGAGACGTACCTTCATCTGCTCTCTCGAAAAACCGCGGGGATCGCTGATGTCCATGTCGAGCAGGAGAAAGGGCAGCCCTTCCTCAGCCAGCGTGTCCTTCAGGACCCTGTGAGCAGCGTTCGCGTGTCTGCACGCCGGCGTTGCGAACAGGACCGCCCCGTCAAGGTTGTATTCCTCCGCAATCCGCGACAGGCCCCGCATCCTCCTCTGCACGGGCCCGATGAACGGGTTCTGCAGGCATTTCAGGGCAAGGCCCTCGAAGGGACGGTCCTCGTCGATCTCGTCCCAGAACACCCGGAAGGTCTCACACAAGGGAACGCTGACCTCCATTTCCCTGAGGGTATCGAAGAGGCCGGCGTCGTACACCGGGAACCAGGCGAACCAGTAGAGTCTGTGCTTCTCCGGCCTCGCCTTTCCTCGCTCCATGTTCTTCTCCAGGCGCCTCAGGTAAGCTTCGTTCAATTTCTCCTTGACTTCGGTCCCGTTGAACATCAGGCCGTTGATGGAGAATGCAATGAGATCACCGCCTCCCCAGGGGACCGGCGAGTGCTTGAGCATCTCCAGGAGTTCCAGATGCGACTTCCTTGCCCGATTCGAGCTGCGGACCGCCTCCCTCAGTCTGTTCTCGTCGAGCGGCTCTCCCGTGATTTCTCCCAGCTTGTCCGAAATCTGTCGCAACTGTCTCTCCACGTAGCGTACCGATTCCTTGGTGATCTCCCACGGAGCGTACAAGAGAAAGGCCTCCCTGTCGTGGAACAGGGACAGGAGCTCGTTTGTCTTGGCCTTCTGGTCGCAATAGTAGGAGGTGGTCAAGAGAAGATCAGGCACAGGAAAGCAGTCGCTGAAAGACGCGCCCAGCGAGCACCGGTGGAAGGAGCATACGTCCATGGCGTACCCCCGGTCCTCGGCCGTCTTCATCATCTCCACCCCTTTGTCGGTGCTGGACATCATGGCCCCGGCAACCTCGAAGTCAAAGGGGACGACGTCGAACGCGGCAAGAAGCTCCATGGGGAAGGCGTAGACCGAAGTGTAAACCACCTTCCGGCCGGGCTCGTAGGCCTTCAGGAAGAGCTTGGCCCATTCGTTGATATACATGGCCCCGGGGCTTTCCTTCTGATCGAGCACCGAAGCCGTCATCTCCTCCATCGTCTTCAGCATGGTCCGGTACATTTCAGGCCGTCCCCCTTTCGCCGATCATCCCGAGAAAGGCCTCCACGCGGGTCTTCATCTGCTCCATGCCCGTCCACTCGTAATCGTTCTCCAGAAAGAGGAGCGGGAGGCCGGAGTCTTCACAGGTGATGCGCATCAGCGGGGCCTCGTAAAGGTGCAGGTCGCAGAACTTCACCGTGCTGTAGATGATGCCGTCCGCGCCGCATTCGTTCGCCAGACGTTTGAGACGCTGGAACCTCTCCTCGATTCCCTCCATCCTCGGGCACGATGCCTTGGCCAGGTATCTCTCGGCCAACGCGAGGATCGGATCCGGCGTGTTGCTCTCGACCGGCCTGTCGAAGTGTCTCACACCGACACACGCGTCCAGGGCCACGACCCGGCCCCCAAGATCCTCGACGAGTGCGATCAGGTGCGGCCGGTGGATCACGTTGGCGGTCACCACGATCCTTCGCGCGCCATCAGCAAGCTGCTCCTGCTCTGAATCAGAGATGAATCCCTTGAGCCTTGCGGCAAACTCGGCGGGATGGGAGCGTGCCCCCTCAAGGCACAGTTCGAGCACGGATCGGCCTGAAAGCCCCCCCACGGGGTCCCTCTGGAGCCGGAAGACCTCGCCCATCAGCAGGCGGACCTCGTTGCACGTTTCGATCGCCTCCTGCAGGCCTTCGTCCGTCACCCGGGCGCCCGGAAACGCCTCCTGCAACTCCCCGGCAAACCTTTTCAATTCATGGGCAAAGAACTCGACAGAATCAGGGTCCTTCTTCTTGGGGACGTCCAGGAAAAACCCGGGCACCCCCTTCACATATTCCTTCCAGACATCGTGGAGCCTTCGCATCCCGTCGCAGGAGTTTGCGAACACAACGGCGCCCGCGCCGGCCTCGGCCCCGGCAAGGCCAGAGGCCAGCAGGCTCTTCACGTAGTAGCACGTGTTCGGATGCATGTACGCGTCCGCCCGGGAGGGTCGGGGTTCCGGGATCATTCGCTCCGGGCGAAGGCCCGCCGCGAGGATGATCTCCTCGGGAACATAGGAGCAGGCGTACGCAACGGTTTGCCCGACCTCTTTTGCTTTCATGGTCTCCGTCATACGACGCCTCCTTAGCGTTGGAAACGGGAACCTGTCTCTTCGAGATTCGCCTCAACTACGGATATTGCGAGGCCCTTGTCAAAGGGCCGAAGCAATCTCCCGGCACAGAAGCTCGGGCAGCCGAGGGATTGCCGCGTCGCCTTCGGCTCCTCGCAATGTCCACCAATCGGCCTACTCCTTTCGGCCGGGGGAGCGGGGCCTGCCCCCCGATCCCTGATCCCTGACCCCTTGAGCATACCTTAGCTTCCTCGTTGCTCTAACCCAGCTTCAGCTCCACCCCCCGGCTGGCGGCCCGGTCCTCGTACCATTGCATCAGGTTTGCCGGCGGCGTGTCGTGTTCCGATACGGGCTTCCGCACGAGGCTGACCGACTCGGTGGGACAGGAGGTCGTGCAGGCCCCACAGCCGATGCATCGCTCTTCCACCACACGAGAGTAACCGTTTTCCATGACGATCGCATCCACCGGGCACCGCTCGTCCGCACACACGCCACAGGCGGTGCAGCCGTCCGGGTCGATGACGGCCACGAAGTGGCTCTTGGCCACCATCTGCGGCGCGTTGAACTCCTTGATACCCCGCAGGCCCGCGCAGCAACAGGAACAGCAGTTGCAGACAAAGGCGTGGCCTTCCCGCACATTGTACGAGAAGTGGACCAGCCCGTCTTCCTCGGCATCCCTGATGACCTTCCTGGCCTCCCCTCTGGAGATGACCTTGCCCCGCGGAAACCTGTCGAAGGCCTCTTCCTCCCCGGAAATCGCGAGGCAGGTCTCGAGCTTGTGCGAACACTTCTTGCCCTGCAGGGCCTGTTCCTTCCTGCAGATGCACTCCATGAGCTGGAACGACTTCGCTTCCTCGATCATCCGTTGCACGTCCTCGTAGCGATGCACCTGCTGCTCCGCGTCGATCTCCGTGCTCACCGGGATGACCCGGCCCAGGGCCGGTTCGAAGCTCCCGAGCTGGCCGATCAGGTTGGGCGCGTACTCCTCGAACATCTCGGCCAGCTTCTTGTCCATCCGGTTCAGCTGAAACTCGTAGATGCCCACGAGGAATGGAAACAGCATGTACATCCGCTGCCCGAACATCTTGAAGGATGCGATGTGCCCCTGCTGAAACATGTGGTCCAGGACTTCCTGCATTTCCGGAACCGGCTTACCGAGTCGTTCCGCAACCTGCTCGACCGTCTCCGGCACGGACCGCATCTTCAGGGTCATTTCCGCCTCTTCCGGCGTGAAGATGTGCTCCAGGATCTCGATCTCCACACCGCTCTGGGTCGCGGGGTAGCCACTCGGCAGTTCGTCCAGTCTCGTTGCCAGTCGCTTGTACACGTCCGTCATGGCCTTCCTCCTTTCTCTTTTTTTTATCGTTATCTCCGAATATCGAGATTTACCGAAATGAATGGGCAAAAAATTTTCCTCGCTACCTTGAAGAACCGTCCCCGGGCACAATCTGAAGCAGATGCTCTCTGAGTTCCTCGATCTTCTTCTGGTTGATAGTGTAGTAGACCCACTGGGCCTTCTTGTGACGCTCCAGCAAACCCGCGTTGTGCAACTCCTTCAAATTCTGGGAGATCGTGGATTGGGCCATATCGAACTGGTCCACGATTTCGTCCACGCAGCACGCGACCGTCTTCTCGATGTCAAACTTCCCCACATCTTGCGCGCTGCAATCGTACTTCTCCTGATTTCTGCTGATCGTCTCCAGGATCTTCAGCCGGTTCTCGTTGCCCAGGGCCTTGAAGATCCTGACGAGCTCTGCTGGAGTCATATCATTCCATGATCAATCTTTTCGGTACATCGCATTATTGCGATATACGATCGTACCGCCAAGACCTCACCTTGTCAAGAGGTTTTTTCGAAACGCCTGGATCTGCAGCCGACCGATCCGGTCGAACAGGGCCGGGCAGAGCCGCATCAGCCACCAGGCGAACCGCGCGTGGAAGGGAAAGACGATCATCGCCCGGTTGCGCGCAATGCCCTTGAGAATGGCTGTCCCGGCCTTGTCCTGGTCCATGTACAGCCAGTCCGGCAGGCTCTCCTCGATCTCTTCCCGGGTGACCTTCACATTGAGTATGGGCGTGTTGTAGATGATGGGCGTCTTGATGAAGCCCGGGCAGACCGCGTTCACCTTCACGCCCAGGCTCGCCGCCTCGTCCCTCAGCGAAACCGAGAGCCCGACCACGGCGTGTTTGGTCGTGCCGTAAGCCGCGTCCATGGGGGAGGGAATGTAGCCTGCCATGGACGCCATGTTCACGATCTGGCCGAAGCCCTGCTCGATCATCAGCGGATAGGCCGCGGTGGTGCCGTGGAGCACTCCGTGCAGATTGATGTCGATGATCTTGTCCCAGTGCTCCTGGGTCTTGTCGCGCTCATCGCCCAGGATACCGACACCGGCGTTGTTGAAGATCAGGTCGAGCCGCCCGTGTTCCCTGGCGGTCTCGCTAACGAGATCGTGGACGGCCTCCCGCTGGGTCACGTCCAGATGGACGGCCCCCGCCCGGCCGCCCGCAGCAACGATAGACTCGGCAACCTCCTTCGCCCCGTCGTGATTGATGTCCGCCACCACCATCGTCGCACCGTGCCGCCCCATCTGCTCACACACGGCCCGGCCCATTCCGGAAGCCCCGCCCGTCACGATCGCAATCTTGTCCTTGAAATATTCCATGGCACTGCACCCCGTTCCGGCAAGAAGCCGATTCGCTCGAACATTTCAAGAAATGTTCGGGGTAGTCTCCCCCGTTAATACGCCCCCATCATCTCGGCCGCCATCTCGGAAACCGGATGCGGTAGCGTCGGATCGGTCAACACGTTCACACAGGCCGGCTTGCCCGAAGCGATCGCCCTTTCCAAGGCGGGCTTGATGTCCTCCGGGCTCTCCACGAACTCGCCGTGTCCGCCCAACCCCTGGACCATCAGGTCGTAGCGAACCGGACCCAGCTCGCAACCCAGCACCCTGTCTTTGCCGAACATTCCTTCCTGCCCGTGCTTGATCATCCCCCATGCCTGATCATTGCCGATGACGCACACAACCGGTATGCCGTGCCGCACGGCCGTGTCGAACTCCATGCCGTTCAATCCGAAGGTCCCGTCACCGGACAGCAGGATGACCGTTCGATCCGGGTTGGCCAGCTTCTGTGCGAGGGCGAAGGGCAGGCCCACGCCCAGACACCCGAAGGCGAGCCCCGTGGCGAGCAGGCTGCCCGGGCGTTCGGCCGGAAAGGTCTCCACACCAAACAGATGAATATCGCCTCCGTCGCAGACATAGACACCCTCACCGCCGACCACGTCCCGTATATCGCCCACCAGCCGGCTCGGGTGGATGGGAACGGCGTCCATGTCGACGGCGCCCAGGGTCATGTCGGTAACGTCTTGAACCATCTTGGTTGTCTCGGTCCCCCAGGCACGATCCGGCGTGGCGGGAACGGCTTCCGTAAGCTGTTCCACCACCACCTTGATGTCGCCGTGAATGCCCACGTCCGGGCCCCGGTTGATACCGAGCTCGGTGGGCTCGATGTCCACCTGTATGATCTTCACCTCCGGCGGGAAGAACCGGCCGTACATCATGCTGAAATTGATACGGCTTCCCAGCAACAGGATCACGTCGGCCTGGCTCATGGGCCCCATGGCGGCCATCAGGGTGCCGGTAATGGTCAATCGGTTGGAGTCGGGCACCACCCCGTTTCCGTAGGATCGGGTCATCACGGGGATGCCGGTCTTCTCCGCAAATGCGGTCAAGGCCTCTCCTGCATCGGCCCAGAGGCCGCCGGCGCCGCAAATGATGAGGGGCCGTTCCGCCTTTGCCAGCAACTCGGCTGCCTCCTCGATCGCCTTGGGCTGCCCGGCCGCCCGGTACTTGGGGCGGTAGTTCTCGGGAAAGACAACCTCGGACTCCTCCACTTCCTGGGAGAGCACATCAAAGGGAAGCTCCAGGTACGCCGGCCCCGGCCGGCCGCTCATGGCGTGACGGTAGGCCATGGAGATGTACTCGGGTATGCGCTTGGCTTCATGGCATTTGGAGGCCCACTTGGTGATCGGGAGCATCAGGGACATCTGATCCAGATCCTGCAGGGCCCCTATGTCGTTCTCGAAGAGCGCGCTTCGTCCCCCAAGGACCAGCATGGGACTGTTGGACATCTTGGCGTTGGCGATTGCCGTAACCGCATCGGTCAGCCCGGGCCCGGCCGTAACCGCGCAGACCCCCATCTCACCCGTCGCGAGGCTCCACCCCTCCGCCATGTGCCCGGCCGCCTGTTCGTGGCGCGTGTCGATGATCTTGATCCCGGCCTCGATCGTGGCATCGTAGATGCGCAACAGATGCCCGCCGCTCAGGCTGAAGATGTACTTGACGCCTTCCCGCTGAAGGGCCTTGACGACCAGCTGTCCGCCGTGGAGCTTTGCCATACCTGTCACCCCTTTCTTCTTTGCCTGTTTCGATCCGCTACGCACTACCCTCACGGTTGAGACGATACCTCTCCCTTGTACCCTTGATCGCGGAGCGATTGCCCAGTTGGGTGAGAAACGGAAAGAACCGGTAGGTCCACCACATGAACCGGCCGTTCCAGGAGTCGATGATGATCCCCTGGTTACGGCAAACGCCGCGCAGAATGACCTTCACAGCGCTTTTCACATCGTTCAACAGGAATTTCGGAATGCCGGCCAGGAATTTCTCCCTGTCCAGGTTGGGGTAGACGGCGGCCTGGAAGATCGGGGTGTCTATCATGGCCGGACAAACCACGCTCACCTTGACGCCCAGTTCGGCGCCCTCCGCTCTGAGCGAGCGGGACAACCCAACCACTCCGTGCTTTGTCGTCACGTAGGGAGTGCTGTTGGCGATGGGAAACAATCCGGCCCCGGAGGCGGTGTTGACGATGTGGCCGAAGCCCTGCTCGACCATGACCGAGTACGCGGCCCGGGCTCCGTAGACCGCGCCCATCAAGTTGATATCCAGTATTCGGCGCCAATGTTCCCAGTCCATGTCCCGCGCGTCACCCCCGATGGCGATGCCGGCGTTGTTGAACATGTAGTCGAGTCGTCCGAACTCGGCCGCCGTGTCCCGAACCAGCTTGCGCACCTGCTCGGCATCCGTCACGTCCAGAAGGACCCCCCTGGCCCTCCCCGCAGTCGAGCCGGCGATCGAAGACGCCGCCTCTTCGGCCCCCTCCCGGTTGATGTCCGCCACGATCACCGTGGCCCCGTGCCCGCCCAACTGCCGGCACAACTCGCGGCCGATCCCGGAAGCCCCGCCGGTAACTATCGCTATCTTGTCCCTGTAACAGTTCATCAACGATCCTCCCCGGCCCGAAAATATAAGTATACGAAAAGAAACTCAAGTGCCACCCCCCCTCCCACACCCTCCCCTCTCAAATCGGGGACAGCCACCGATTTACAGCGTGCAAAATTGGGGCGTTAGCCGGGAATTCCGTGGCTGTCCCCGACTTCGGCGCGGTTCCGGCTATCGTCCATTTTTGTTTTGACAGGAAGATCTGCGTTTAATTAGAATTCTACAGCTAGAGTAGGATTTGCAGGTCCGGTACGGGAGCCCGTCCGTCCGGACAAGAATCCAAGTGTTAAACAAAAGGAGAGGTGTATCATGAGAATAGGGTCTGCCCTGGCCATTGTCTGGCTCGTTCTGTTCTCTGCCTGCACCTAAATCGTCATCGTGGCCCCTGAGGACGGCTCGAAATGGGCGGAGGGCGCGGACGTGGATGTGGTCATAGAGTTCTCCGGACCCTTCCCCTTGAACGAGTCGACCTTCGCCGCCTTCCTGGACGGGGAAGACATAACGTCCATCTTCACGGTCGCCCCGAGCGGCGCCACGGCGGTCCTGACCGCCGTCAAGGCGGGCGAGCACCTGCTCGGGGCCTCGATCGACACCGTCCTTGGACAGACCGCTTCCGATTACGCCTCCTTTGAAGTCATTCCCGGCGCCGCCTTTGCGGCGGCAAGAAAGATCCTGGATGAGGACGACCTCATCGGGGGCCCCATGGCCAGGGGCAGGCCCGGCGATTACCTCATCGCGAACGACAAGATAAGAGTCATTATTTCAGATGTGGGACGGGACCCGGTCGGCTTCGTAGCCCCCTACGGCGGACACATCATCGACGCCGACCTGGTGAGGGGCCCCGGGGAGCCGGGCAACGACCAGTTCATGGCCATGAGTCACATGATCAACATCGAGGGCACCTTCAACGCCACCGACATTCAGGTGATCAACGACGGGTCCAACGGAGGCCCGGCGATCGTCAGGGCCACCGGCCTGGACGACTCTCTCGACTACATCAATGCCAGCCAGCTGATAAAGGCGGTCGGCATGAGCATCCCCCTGAGCGTCCCGTCCTCGGCCGATGATGTGGACATCCCCGTAGAGATCGTCGTGGACTACACCCTGAACCCGACGGACAACTACCTACGAATCAGCACGTCCGTGAAGAACACCGGAACCGGCCTCCAGGGCCTCTATTACGGGGACTACATCGTCGGCGCTGCAGGCGAGCTGGATCAGTTCGTGCCGGGCATAGGGTTCGGCGAACCTCTGGCAAGACTCAGCCTCGATTTCATCGCCTTCCGAGGAGAGGGCGCGGCAAAGGGTCTGGCCTACGGTTACATCCCGATGATCACGAGGAACTCGACGGCCTTCAGCGAAACGGGCGTGATGGTCACGAGCATCGGCCAGAACGTGGTGGCCGTGCTCCTGCTCGGACTTCCCCCGTGGGTCCAGATTCTTCCGGGTTATGTTTTCTCGTATGACAGATATTTTGTAGTCGGAGAGGACGTGGCCTCGATCAAAGACGCCCAGCTGGAGATCCTGGGCCTGGACACCGGCGTCCTTCAGGGAACCGTGACCGTTGCGGGCGATCCGCTGGAAGGAGCCACCGTGTCCGTTGTGAGAAGGTGGGGCCCGAACGGTTCCAGCTATGACGTGCTTTCGGCCTTTGAAACAGACCAGGACGGCCGCTTTCAGGGCAACCTCAGACCCGGTAACTACCAGCTCATGGTTGCCAAGGAGGGGTACCTGTATGATTCCGGCACGAGCAAGCCGAACCTCACGCCCGTAACCGTAAGCCTGGACGCGACCACGGAGGCGAACCTGAGCCTGCCGGAGACGGGAAGCCTGAGAGTAACGGCGGCGGACGAGGCGGCATCGCCCATACCGGCAAAGGCGAGCCTCGTGGGCTTCGACCCGAGCCCTCCGGTGCCGAACGTGCAGAGCGTGCTGGGCCTGCTCGATCTGAAGGGGTCTGTCTTCGACGACGACCGCGGGGAGGGCGTTTTCGGAATCGCAAAGGCGATCTTCATGGGCATGGACGGCGATTCGGGCGAGATCCCGGTCGAGCCCGGACCGTACGAGGTCTTCGTCTCCCGAGGCCCGGAATACAGCCTCTTCAGCGAGGCGATCGGTATCTCCGCCGGGGCCGTCACCACGAGCCGGGCACAGATCGCCCGCGTGATCGACACGACCGGCTTCGTCTCCGGCGACTTCCACGTACACATGATCAACAGCCCGGACGCGATCGTGCCCAAGGAAGTGCGGGTCACCACCTTCCTGGCCGAAGGGGTGGACTACCTGGTGGCCACGGACCACGAGTTCCTGACAGACCTCTGGCCCACCATCCACGCACTCGGAGCGGAGGATCTCATCTCCACCTCCGCAGGCCAGGAGATCACGCCGCAGGACTACGGGCACTACAACGCCTGGCCCCTGACCCTTGATCCGGCTCGAAGGAGCAACGGCGCCCTCGACTGGGCGCGCGAGGCCCTTCCGGGCCAGGACTACAGGACCCTGGGCGCGTATTGTCTCTCCCCGGGCGAGATCTACGAGCTCGCCTATGCCGACCCGGGCGAAGAGGTGGTCCAGATCAACCATTTCAATTCAGGGGGCGGGGCAGGACTGAACCTGCTGGAGATCGACACGGGCTTCGTTCCGCCCATCTCCGGGGTGGACCCGGCACCCTATCGGCTCGACCCCTTTATTACAAACCTGTTCTCCCCGGATTTCGACGGCCTCGAGCTCCTGATCGGGAACGACCGGTCGCAGATCGATACCTTTTTCCGCGAGAACCTGGGAGACTGGTTCAACCTGATGAACCAGGGACTGGTCTACGTCGGCACGAGCGACTCCGACACCCATCACAGGAACATGGCCCAGGCAGGCACCTTCAGGAATTTCATCGCCTCCTCCACCGACAGCCCGGAGCTCATCGATGAGGACGAGATGACCCGGAGCGTGAAGGAGGGGAGAACCGTGGGTGGTTACTCCCCGTTCCTCAGGGCCACCGTTCACGCAGAGAGCACCGGCCAGACCGGAGGGCTCGCCCTGGGACTTCCCACGATCATCAGCACCACGGACGGAAACGCGACCCTCCACCTGGAGATGCAGAGCCCGGTCTGGGTCGAGTTCGACACGGTCCAGCTGTACATCAACAACGTTCCGGTTCCTTACGATGACGCCGATGACGCATTTGCGACCCCGCAGTACCGGGCCTCACCGGACGTGGTGCTGACCGCAGGGGTTGACTTCACGGTAACGGAGGTGAATGATCATCCCGGGATTCCGGGAGCCCGGCACAACGAGGCCGAGGTGGACTACGCCCTGGGGCCCCTTGCACAGGACACGTGGGTCGTGGCCCTGGTGCGGGGCACGGACGGCATATCGATGCCTCTGTTCCCGGTTGTGCCGAACGACATCACGCCGGAATCCAACCCGACCCTGTCGGACCTGTTGGACGGCAACCTGGGGGAGGCGGGCATTCTCTCGCTCTCCTTCACGAACCCCCTGTTCATCGACGTGGATGGAAATGGAGTGTATGACGCGCCGTCGGCGCCCTAGCCCGGAAGGAAGACTCTCTCTAGCGCTTGCGATCTTCACCCTTCTCGTGCCGGCCGCGCTCTTCGCCGAGCGCGCACAGGACGAGCGAACCATCCTGGAGCTTCTCCGTTCCTGCGACCTTGCCGTCCAGGGCAAGGTCGAAGAGGTGGTTCCCCCGGGACCGGACCGGGTCTCGACGGCAAGAATCCGAATCAAGGAAGTCTTCAAGGGGGAGACGGAGGAGAAGAAACTCCGGGTGGCCCAAGAACTCCTCTTCCCCTCCGACCAACCCTCCTTTCACGAGGGGAAGAGCGTGCTGCTCTTTCTGGACGACCTTCCCGCATACTCCCGATGGAAGGACTACCGCTCGAAAGGCGTCGCCCACACCGCGGCCGGGAACGGGCAAGGCATCAAGGAGCTCGACCCGAAGGCGGCCGGTCAAGCCTCTGCCTTCCTGACGCGCTATCAAGAGCTCGCTTCCTTTCACACGCGGGATGAGAAAAAAGAATACCTCGCTTTCCTGCTCCAGGGGCTCGGAAGCCGGGTGGATCTCGTGCAGGAAGCCTCGGCCGAGGCCCTGGTCCGCCTGAACGACCTGAGGTTGTTGATCGGAAAAGACGAGAAAGAGACTCTTGGCCGCTTCCTCCAGGACAAGACCCGGAGCCGCGCCGCCAGGCGCAGGCTGATTCACACCCTTCTGGCCTGGGAGGGATTCGAAGAAAGCGTCGCAAAGGTCCTCGCCGACGAGCCGGAAATGAGGCTCTCCATCCTCCGGGACCTGGATGCCCTGGGAGCGGGCAAGAGACTCGATCACAGGGTTCTCGAAAGCTGTCTGAGAGATCCGGACGCCCGGGTCCGAACCGAAGCCCTGGGCTTCCTGTCCGAGGCCGAGGACCCGGCCGTGAACGCACTGGTCGGCGAGATGGCCGGCGGCGATGCCTCGGTCGAAGTCAGGGCGCGCGCGGTCGCTGCGGCAAGCAGGCAGGGGGGAGAGGCGGGACGGGAGATTCTTTCACTGGCCCTCGAGGACCCGAGCCCGCTCGTGGTCTACACGGCCGCAGACGAGATCAGGAGGCTGGGGGGAGAGGCTTCCGCCGGGGAGCTTGGAGGCCTTCTCCAGGCCGAGGACCCGCGGGTCCGGTTCATCGGCATCCTCATGCTCGGCTCCATGGAGGACGCCGAGGCCCGCGCCATCCTCGAGGACACCTCCGAACGACACGCCGATGAGAAGACCCGGAACTGGGCCGGAAAGATCCTCAGCGGGGACCGTCTCGACGCGGGCTCGATGCGTCAAGTACTGGGGCTGGAAGCCCGCCCGTAATCGCTCTCCGAGAACCCCAAGACAAAAACCGTCACTCCCGCGAAGCTGTCATCCCCGCAAGAGCGGGAATCCCTTGGCATCCCGCATCCGATATGCGGGATGAGAGTGGATTTGGGGGAGGTGTAAATGGTATATATGGAGGTTACGCAAACAACTGGATGGACAACAGGGAGGTTCTGGAATGGGTGACAGGCTGAAAGACAAGGTAGCGGTCATCACCGGCGGCGCGGTCGGCATCGGAGAGGGCGCGGCCCGGCGGTTCGTGGAAGAGGGGGCCTCGGTGGTCGTCTCCGACCTTCAGGCAGAGGCGGGCGAGGCTCTGGTGAGCGAGCTGGGCGCGGCGGCACGGTTCATCCGGACCGACGTGACCCGGGAAGAGGACGTGGCAGCGGCCGTGGACCTTGCGGTCAGCGAATTCGGCCGTCTGGACTGCATGGTCAACAACGCGGGCATCGTCGGCGTCATCGGGCCCATCGCGGACACCCCGGCCGATGCCTGGGACTTCACGATCGCCGTCCTGCTGAAGGGCGTCTTTCTCGGGATGAAGCACGCCGCGCGGGTCATGGTCCCCCAGGAGTCCGGGTCCATCATCTCCCTTGCGAGCACGGCCGGCGTGGCGGGCGGCCTTGGCTCACACGGCTACACCGCCGCCAAGCACGGCGTCGTGGGCCTGACCAAATCGGTGGCCTCCGAGCTCGGACAGAAGCACATACGGGTCAATGCCGTTGCGCCCGGCAACATCGTGACCCCCATGACCGCCGACGTCGTGACGAGTGATCCCAAGAATTTCGAAGGCACCGAAGAAGCGATCAAGTTCATGTCGCCCCTGGGCATCGCCGGCTTGCCGATCGACATCGCGAACGCGCTCCTGTATCTGGCGAGCGACGAGTCTCGCTACGTCTCCGGCCACACCCTGGTGGTGGACGCGGGCCAGACCACGGGCGCCGTGCCCTCCATGTTCCACATGATGGACCCCGGCATGATCCGGGAAGCAGGAAAGCGGGAACTCTAGAGGCACCGATAGGTCAGTGTGACGTATTCCGGAGGCTATGCAGGGAACATCCTGCGAGTGGATCTCTCCACGGGCGGCGTGGAGTCCGCACCCACAGAGCGGTACTCCGACCTTTTCCTGGGCGGACGGGGAATCGCCGCCAAGATCTACTGGGACGAAGTCCCGCCCGGAACCGACCCCTTTGATCCGGAGAACCGGCTCATCTTCGTGACCGGTCCCGTGACGGCCGCCACCGGGTTCTGCGGCTCCCGCTGGCAGGTATGCGGCAAGTCCCCCCTTCACAACCTCTTCTCCTACTGCAACCTGGGCGGGGACTGGGGCGCCCGGCTCAAGATGGCCGGCTACGACGCGCTGGTCGTCCGCGGCAAGGCCGAGAGACCCGTCTATCTGTGGATTTGCCCCGACAAGGTGGAGTTGAGGCCGGCGGATCACCTGATGGGCAAGGGAGCGATCGCCTGCCGGGAAGAGTTGAACCAACAACTCGGGAACACGGCCCGGGTCGTGGCCATAGGGCCGGCGGGGGAGAACCGGGTCCGGTTTGCGAATCTCCTCGCGGACCGGGACGCCAGCGGCTCGAGCGGATTGGCCGCGGTGATGGGCGCAAAGAACCTCAAGGCCGTCGCGGTCAACGGAAACCAGAGGGTAGCCGTGGCCGCCCCGGACAAGGTCAAGGAGATCCAGAAGCGGTTCCTCGGGAAGATGAGCGGCCTGGACAGCGAATACTACGACGCCGTGGCCCCTCATCACGAGATCATACCGGCCGGGAGGACGAAGAAAGACGTCTGCTACGGCTGCACCGGGAAGAACTGCATCCGCATGAACTACCGGGACGAGGGAGGCAGGAAGGGAAAGTTCATGTGCGGCTCTTCCTTCTTCTACATCTTCCGGGCGAACCGCTACTACGGGAAGACCAGCGACATCCCCTTCGAGGCGAACAAGCTCTGCGACGACTGCGGCCTCGACACCCACGTGGTCGAGCCGATCATCATGTGGCTCGTCCGGTGCTACAAGGCACGGATCCTCACCGAGGAGGAAACCGGCCTTCCCCTCTCCAGGGTCGGGAGCCTGGAGTTCGTCGAGACCCTGTTGCGGATGATTTCTCTCCGGGAGGGCTTCGGGGATGTGCTGGCCGAGGGGCCGCTCAGGGCGAGCAAGACCTTGGGCAGTGCAGCGGAAGCGCTGATCACCGACTATGTCGGCAAGAACGACCAGATCCCCTTTTACGGCGCCAGGATGTATCTCACCACCGGGCTCTTCTATGCCATGGAACCGAGACTGCCCATTCAGCAACTCCACGAAATCTGCACGCTCCTGATGAGGTGGGCCATCGACCAGACGCAGGGGCCCAAGAAGGGTGGGGTTACCTCCCGGGTGGTTCGGGATATTGCCAAGCGCTTCTGGGGGAACGAACTTGCCGGCGACTTCTCCACCTATGAGGGAAAGGCCCAGGCCGCGGCCATGATCCAGGACCGTCAGTACGCGAAAGAGAACCTCATCCTGTGCGACTTCACGTGGCCGGTCATCTATTCTCCCTTCACCGAAGACGGCGTGGGGGACCCGACCCTGGAGAGCCGGCTCTGCGCGGCCGTGACCGGAAGGGACATGGACGAGCAAGGCCTCTACAGGATCGGCGAGAGGACCTTCAACCTTCAGCGGGCCATCCTGATCCGTGAAGGCTGGAGAGGAAGAGAGGACGATTGCCCGGAGGAGTTCAACTTCACCGTCCCCCTGAAAGGCGATACGGCCGGCAACCCCGACGCCATCGTCCCCGGGCCGGACGGCGAGACCTTTGCCAGAAAGGGAATGGTGGTCGACCGGGCACAATTCGAGGGAATGAAGGACGAGTACTACGAAATCCGCGGCTGGGACATCCGGACGGGCCTCCAGAAGAGGGCCGGCCTGGAGGAACTCGGACTGGGAGACGTTGCCGCCGAACTCGAGGAACAAGGCCTTCTGGCCTGAAAGGAGGGATCCATGGACAAGGCTATCCAGGAACTGCTCGACCTTCGAGCCATCGAGCAGTTGATGGTCCGCTACGCCGATCGGATCGACGCCAACGACCCGGAAGGGGCTGCCGCCTGTTTCGCGGAGGACGGCATTGGAAACTACTGGGGCAAGTTCCAGGGAAGGAAGGCGATCACTGCTCGCTTGAGCAAGATTCTCGACCGTTTCTCGGCCACGAGCCACCACCTCTCCAACGTGAGCATCCGGCTCGACGGCGACCGGGCCACCTCCATGGCCTACGTTTATGCCTTTCACCGCATGGCCGACACGAACGACCCGATGCACTACTGGGGCCGATGGGTGGACCGCCTGGTGCGAACGAAGGAAGGCTGGCGTTTTGCGGAACGCGAGGTCGTCGGAATCGGCAGCATCGAGCCGGACGGCGCGGGCCGCAACCGCGAACAACCCGGCCACCCCGGCCGGCTCGAACGGTAGCCCCCCGGCAGAGCACCTGTTTCTTGACACACGCGAACCCCCTGTCCTAAGGTGTCTTCACGCCGCGTCACCCTCTCGTCCTCCAAGGGGGTCGTCCCGATGCCATCCCAGCGTCTCATGCCTTTCACGTCTCTCCTGCTCCAGGACATGGTCGGCACGCCCGAAATGCGCGAACTCTGGACCGAAGAGAACATGATCCAAGAGTGGATCGACGTGGAGAGGGCGGTCACCGACGCACAGGCGGAACTCGGCATGATCCCCAAGGACGCCGCAGAGACGATACGGGAAAGGCTTTCCCTCGAGCACTTGCCCGTCGAGAAGATCAACGAGCGGCGTGAGACGGTCGTCCATTTGATGGTCTCTTTTCTGAAGGCCTTCCGAGAGGCCTGCGGGCCCGCGGCGGAGCATTTTCACGTGGGGCCCACAACGCAGGACATCCTGGACACGGGTCTCACCCTACAGATGAAGGCGGCCCATCAACTCATCATGGGGCAGATCCTCGATCTGGAGCGACACCTGTGTGATCGGGCCATGCAGCACAAAGACACGATCATGTCGGGACGAACCCACGGGCAGCAAGCCGTGCCCGTCACCTTGGGGTTCATCCTCGCCACGTGGGCGACCGAAATCGCTGACCACTTCGATCGTGCAGAAGAGTCGGAAAAGAGGTGGCAGCTCGGGGTCCTCTCGGGTGTGGTGGGCGCGCAGAACACCTTCGTGGAACTCTCGGATGTGGAGACGGCCCGCGAACTCGAGCGAAGGGTGTGCCACAAACTCGGTCTGCGCGCACCGGTCATGGACCTGCACACCCGCACGGATCGATTTGCCGAGGTCGTCACGAACCTCTCGCACCTCCTGAGCTCGTTGGGAAAGATGGCGTTGAACGTGACCGCCCTCCAGAGGCCGGAGGTGATGGAAATCCAGGAACCCTACGGGCAGGAACAGCACTCGAGCAGCACGAACCCGAACAAGGTGAACCCGGAGGCGAGCGAACAGATCGAGGGACTGGCAAAGATCGCCAGGGGGCACGCCCTGGCCATCCAGGACCTCCAGATGCTCGACAACCGGGACGGTACCCGCATGCCCGTCGAGTACGTCACGATTCCCTCGGTGTACATGATGGCCTCGAGGGCGCTTGCCACCATGATCCGAAACATCGCTGGGCTGGTGGTTCACGAAGAGAACATGGCGAGGAACCTCAACCACCCGAACGTCCTTGGACAGACAGCGGCCGAGAGGCTGATGATGGCTGTCTACAAGAAGACCGGGCAGAGACACAAGGCGCACACACTTCTGCATCGATATGCCGGGGAATCCAGAAAGGCGCGCAGGCCCTTCAAGGACGTAGTGATGGAAAGCGAGGAAATCGGGGGACTCTTCACCCCCGAGGAGATAGACAAACTCTTCGATCTCACCACCTACACGGGGTCAGCTTCCCATCAGGTCAAGGAAGCCGTGGGCCTCCTCCGACGGAAGAGAGAACGCGGCCCTTTCCGTCACGCACCTGAAACAGAGTCGTGAGGCACGACCATGGTTGCGCCTCAGACGGTGCTGGTCCTCGGAACCTATCGACACAGCCTCACGGCGATCCGCTCCCTGTCGCGGGCAGGCCACCGGGTCATCGCGGGCATCGAGGAAGGCCGCATCCCCTATGGAAAACACTCCAGGCACACGCATGCCGTCTGGCACCATTCCATCATAGAGGGAAACGAGCCACGCTTTGATGAAGAGTTCCGAGGCTTCTTCCAGACCCATCCCGAAGTAAGCATGCTCCTGCCGATGGGTGATCCGGAGACACGCTTCCTGGCCCGGAATGGCTCGGCCATCCCGGGTCACGTGAAGCCCCTCATCCCTTCCCCGGAGATCGTGGCCCTTTGTCACAACAAGGTGGAGATGTGCGCAGTCGCGGATCAGCTCGGCATCCCTCAGAAGCCTTTTCATCGGGCAGCCGGCTTCACCGAACTCACGGAACAAGCGAATCGTCTCGGATATCCCTGCGTGATCCGCCCCCCCGATCAATTCACGCGAATCCTCGGGGAGAAGGTCTTCATCTGCGACGGACCGGACCGGCTCGATGAGCGTTTCGCCGACTGGCCCTTCTCCGAAAGCCCTATACTGATACAACAGTTCTCCCCCGGCCTCAGACACACGTATTATTTCCTGGCCCACAAAGGGGAGCTGGTTGCCGGTGTCGAGACGAGGATCCTGCGGACCGACCGGGCAAACGGAACCGGGTTTGCGGTTGAGAGTATCTCGGTCAAGCCAAACGATTCAGTCGTCCTCGCGTGCAGGAAGTTCCTCGAGCATTTCGACTATTCGGGGCTCGGGTGTGCCCAGTTCCTCATGGGTGAGGACGAACGGATCGATACCTTTCTGGAAATCAACCCACGACTCGGGGCCGCCCACGCGTTGTCCTACACGTGCGGGGTCGATTTCCCGCGGATGGCCGTGGAACTGGCTCTTGCAGAGACACTTCGGCCCACGCCCAACCCATCCGACTATGCGACCGGGGTGCGCTTCGGATGGCTGCACGGCGATCTCCGGGCCCTGCAAAAGGCCCTGGCCGAACGAGAGATCACTCCTGTGGGCGCGGTTGCCTGGCTCGCTCGGCTCCTCAGAACCTTCCTCCGTGCGCGCTCGCACCCGACGTGGACGCTCAGGGACCCCCTTCCCACGCTTCTCGTCTACTCCGGTTCCTTTTTGTCCATCTTCAGAGGAGCCCTGCGCCGGCTGCGTTCCAAAATCTTGATACGGTCCTAGATGGAAGAAAGGGCTTGTCACAATAGCTGAACAGCGTTAATCTGAACAGGAAAGGCAAACGAACACGTGAGGTAGAGAGAGGTATCGATGCCCAAAGCACCCCGGACGGCCGAGGAAGTGGAGGCGGCGAAACAGAGGATTCTCGAAAAGGCCCTGGACATCATCACCGAGCGCGGCTACGAAGGCCTGTCCATGAGGAGGCTGGGGCGCCATCTGGGCATGACCGCCGCGACCGTGTACAACTACTTTCAGAACAAGGAGGAGATCTACCTTCACGTACTCACCCGCGGCTTCGAACTGCTGTACGATGATATGCTGCAGGCCTCCAAGAGCACGGACGAACCTTTCGAGAAGCTGAGAGCGGTCTTGAAGGCCTGGCTCCACTTCGGGCTCAACCAGTCCAACTACTACGACATCATGCTGACCCTGTATATTCCCAAATACAGGGACTTCGTGGGAGGGCCCCTGGAGCCGCTGGCCCGCAAGGAGCTGACAACGGCTTTGCAGGTCCCGGATCTCATCATCAGAGTGCTGGAGGAGCATGCCGACGCCTATGGCAACATCCGGAAGGAAGACGCCAAAATCCACTTCATCCAACTCATGACGGCTATTCACGGGGTCGTGTCCCTCTACAACAACACCATCCTCGTCTACGTGCACGACCACCCGGAGGACATTCTGGACTCCCTGGTGGAGAGCCATTTGTCCTTCTTCTATCCTTCTAAGAAGCTGATTTAGCTTCTTTTTCTATCCTAAACGGGAGGAAAAGAGAATCTGAAGAAAATACTTGACATGATATATGAACAGCGTTAATCTAACATCGTAAGAACAAAAAGGCTGGTACAGTATCCTGTTTCGGAATTGTGGCGGCCTTCACAAAAACCCGGGAGAAATATCATGGCCTCAACAGACACTACGCTTACGACAGACTCCTGCGGTGTAACACCGCACGACCAGGAGTGGGGCGTGGGTATCTCAGGCAACGTGGAAGCCCCGTCGCCCTATGATCGAATCAACCGGCTCCGGCAGACGTTTCAGCAGACAAAGTGGACCATCGACCACGAAAGGGCGTGCCTGGTCACTGAAGCCTACAAGAAATTCAACGGGTTGACGCAACAGCTCAAGACGGCCCACACCCTGGCCCACGTCCTCAGGAACGTGACGATCAGGATCTATGAGGACGAGCTGGTCGTGGGCGAAATGGGAGCCCCCAACAAGGCCGCGCCCGTCTTCCCGGAATTCTCCTACACCTGGATCACGAACGAGATCCGGGACTTCCCCTTCGAAGAGAGGGCGGCTACCCGCCATTACGTCTCCGACGAAACCAAAAAGAGACTGCTCGAGCTGGAAGAATACTGGGAAAACAACACGCTCGACGCCCGCATCCTGAGCATGTTGTCCGAGGAGGAGATCAAAGGCAGCCACCTCGGTCGAGGGGTCTACGCTATGAATCTGTACATGCACGGCGGGATCGGCCACGTCTGTCCTTACTATCCGAAGCTCTTCGAACTCGGGTACGGCGGGTTGAAGAAGCAGGTAGAGGAGAAGCTCGCCCAACTCGACCCGACACTCCCGGAGGATCTCGCAAAGCGGGAATTCTACCAGTCCGAACGGATCGTGCTGGACGGAGCAATCGAGTTCTGCAAGCGCTACGCTCAGCTCGCTTTCGAAGAGGCGAAGACCGCGACGGGCGAAAGAAAGAAGGAACTGGTTCAGATCGCGGAGAACTGCTCCTGGATCGCCGAGAATCCTCCGAGGACGTTCTGGGAGGCCGTACAGCTCTGGACCCTCGCCTATCACATCATCCAGATCGAATCCAAC
>Ga0180429_10000435_pt1 | contig 37666 bp, 33 predicted proteins | sample SS_ome_FD_132428 | JGI IMG/M metagenome (GOLD analysis project Ga0180429, IMG submission 132428) | Hypersaline lake sediment archaeal communities from the Salton Sea, California, USA - SS_1_S_1 metaG | ecosystem: Environmental > Aquatic > Non-marine Saline and Alkaline > Hypersaline > Sediment ...
CCTTGGCAGGCCTATCCTACCACTGCCCGGCAAACCGCCGCCGAGGGCGTCCGCGCTCTCGGAGCGCCGCCATAATGGCGGCCCGGAAATGCCGGCTGGAAACCAGCGCTTAAGCCTAATTCACCTGTCCCTTGGTCACCTTCATGAAGATGTCCTCGAGGCTGTTGACGCTGTCGTGGACGCTGAGCACGTTGACGCCGCTGTTGACGAGGTGCTTCATCAGCTGCGGGCGCTCGGCCTCGCCGCCGTCGAAGTGGAACTCCACCTCGTCGTCGTCCTTGGCGAACACCTCCAGCACCAGCGGCATGCTCTCAAGGGCCTTGATCGCGCCCGCCGTCTCGCCCTTGGGCACCCGCACCACCAGCAGCTGGCCGTGGCTGACCGCTTTCAGGATCTCGTCCACGTCGCCCGAGACCACCATCCGGCCGGCCTCGATGATGCCCACCTTGTTGCAGAAGTCGGAAAGCTCGGTCAGGATGTGGCTGGAGATGAAAATGGTCTTGCCCATGTTCTTGAGCTCCTTGAGGAGCTCGCGCATCTCGATGCGGGCCCGGGGGTCCAGCCCGCTGGCCGGCTCGTCGAGGATCAGCACCTTGGGGTTGTGAATCAGGGTCCGGGCCAGGCACAGCCGCTGCTTCATGCCCTTGGAAAGCTCGGCGACGAAGGCGTCCTTCTTGACCACCAGGTCCGTCAGGTTCAGCACGTCGTCGATGATGCCCGTGCGCCGCGTGCGCGGGATCTTGTAGGCCGCGGCGAAGAAGTCCAGGTATTCCCAGACCTTGAGGTCGTTGTAGACCCCGAAGTAGTCCGGCATGTACCCCAGCAGCTGGCGCACCTTGTCGCTCTCGGTCACCACGTCGTAGCCGCCGACGCTGGCGGTGCCGCCGGTCGGCAGCAGCAGGGTGGCCAGCATCTTGATCGTGGTGGTCTTGCCCGCGCCGTTGGGGCCGATGAAGCCGTAGATGTCGCCTTCCTCGACCCGGAAGCTGATGCCGTCGACGGCCTTGACCCGCTTGAAATGCTTGACGAGGTTGTTTACTTCGATCATGTTCGTCCCCTTAACCCCGGCGGTCCCGCGCTGATTATACCGTGGCTCAGGGCGGGCGGCGCTCGGTCCATACTGCGAAGGACTGCCGGGCCGCGCCCTGGGTTCACCGCGCCCGCCATGGTGTAACGTAGTAGCAGAATCCGGGATACCGCGAGGTGCAGCAGATGGACAGCACGCAGACGCCCCAACTCAATGACTACGTGGTGGCGATCTACACGCCGGGCCCCAAGTGGCAGGCCGGACAGAGCGCGATGGAGCAGGGCGCCCGGGAGCACATCGACTACCAGCACCTGCTGTATGACCAGGGCCGGCTGGCGCTGGGCGGGCCGTGGCTGGACCGCGAGGGCGGGATGGCGCTCTTCAGCGTCGGCGGCGTCGACGAGGCGCGGGCGCTCACTGACGCCGACCCGCTGGTTCAGCGCGGCGTCTATGCCGTGGCGCTCTATCCCTGGCGCGAATCACTGGGCGCCGTGATCCTGCGCGGCGACGAGTTCGACGAGGAGGAGTAGCGATGAGTCGCGGAATTCGCTGGATGCTGGCAGCGGTGATCGCCGCTTGGTTCGCGCTGGCCGGGACCGCCGCCCGCGCGCAGTACTGGGCTGACATCGAGCCGGGCATCGAGCTTGTGCCGGTGGCGGACGATCAGCGGCTGGCGCTCAGCGGTAACGATCCGCTGGTGGTGGCCGCCGAGGCGGCCTGCGGGCTTACCCTCGACGGCCTGTTCCGGGCCGACGCCGGCGCGCGCCGGTTCTTCGAGCTGGGCTGGGTGGAGTCCGAGGACGGCTACGGCACCGTGCTGGCCGAGTTCGAGATCGTGCCGACGGGCGAGCAGGCGGAGCTTGATATCGAGCCCGCAGGCTACCAGTTCGAGGGCGGCGAGATCCTGATCGGCTTCGGCCCCGATCCCGCGGACGAGTGGGGTCCTTACAGCGTGGTCAGCTTCTTCGCGGGCGCCGAGGGCCGGGTCGAGGAACTGGCGCGCCATGAATGCGGCGCCCAGTACTGCTACGGCATCTACGCCCTGGACATGACCGCCGACGGGGTGCTGGAACTGGTGGTGCCCTGGATGACGGGCTTTGGCTCCAACGGCGGCGTGGAGCTGTTCGCCGTGGTGCCGACCGGCGGCTTCAGCGCCTGGGGCGACGACCTTGAGAGCGGCAGCTTCTGGAGCAGCCACGGCTACACCGAGCTCATGGACTACGACGGCGACGGCGACTGGGAGCTGACCGCCTACTTCCCGCTGCTGTTCAGCGCGGCGGGCTATTCGTTCACCGAGTTGATGACGTTCGATCCGGAGCGCTACGAGTGGATCGACGCCGAGCACATCGCCCCCGAGCTGTACCAGCAGCAGTACGACTTCTACGACCAGCTGCTGGCGGTGCTGGAGGACTTCGCCCAGGACCCGGCGCCCTACCGCACCACGGACGACGAGGGCTGGGGCGCCTTCGTCTGCGAGATGGACGGCGAGCAGTACTACCTCGACGCCTTCACCATGGATGAGGAGGGCACGATCGACGAGCACTGGCTGGGCGTGATCCGCGACTACATCGCCGGCTGGCACGGCGAGCCCGTGGGCGCGGATGCCGGCGGCGCCGATCCCGGCTAGCCGACCGGCACCACCTTGCGATCCTTGATCCGGTACCCATGGTCGGCGATGCGGCTGACCTGCTCCAGGTAGTGGGAAACCACGATGATGGTGCAGCGGTCGCGCAGCGCGACCAGCAAATCCTCGACCTGGCCGGCAGCCTCGCTGTCCAGCGAGGAGGTCGGCTCGTCCAGCATCAGCACTTCGGGCCTGAGCACCAGCGCGCGGGCGATGCACAGCCGCTGCTGCTGGCCGCCGGACAGCTCGAGCGCGCTGCGGTCCAGCCGGTCCTTGACCTCGTCCCAGAGGAACGCGTCGCGCAGCGCCGCCTCGCAGCGCTCCAGCTTCCGGGCCCGCGAGTGCCGGCCGGCCAGCGCCAGCGGCAGCATCACGTTGCGCGCGATGCTGATCGGCAGCGGGTTGGGCTTCTGAAACACCAGCCCGACCCGGCGCCTGAGGTCGGGCAGGTAGTAGCGGCCCGCGTAGACGTCCAGCGGGCCGTCCGCGAAGTTGATCTGAACCCGTCCGGTCACCCGCGCGCCGGGGATTTCGTCGCTGAGCCGGTTGATCGCGGTAAGGAAGGTGGATTTGCCCTGGCCGGACGGGCCCGTGATCGCGGTGATCCGCTGGGCGGCGAAGCGGGCCGAGACCTGGTCCAGCACGACGTGGTCGCCGTAGGCGAAGGTCAGGTTCTCGACGCTGATCTTGACCTCAGTGCTCATTTGCCCGTCCGCATCTCAGACCCGGCGGAAGGCCAGCCCGGCCAGCCGCCCCTTGATGATCCACGCCAGCAGGAACAGCCAGCTGCAGATCGCCAGCAGCACGATCGCCGCGCCGTAGCCCTGCATCAGCTCGTGCTGGTCTGCGTACTGCGATGAAGTGTAGTAGATGAAGAACGGCACCGCCTCGTACCGGCCGAGCAGCGAGCCCGGCAGCCCCACCGAGGCCACCACGCCGGTCAGCATGATCACGGCGGTGTCCTCGGCGCAGCGACCGATCGCCAGGATGCAGCCGCTGAGGATGCCGGACAGCGAGCGGGGCAGCAACACCTTGAAGATGTTCTGCAGCCGCGAGGCACCCAGCGCCAGCGCCGTCAGCCGCGTCTCCTGGTCGACGCCCTCGATCGCCACCTCCGTGGTGCGGATGATGTAGGGCAGCACCAGGCAGGCCAGCGCGACGCCCGAGATCAGCAGCGACGGGTAGACCCGGGCCGACAGGTGCTTGTGCATCAGGATCACCAGCGTCAGGCCGAACAACCCGACGACGATCGACGGGATCGAGGCCAGCACGTCGGTCAGCAGCGACAGCACCCGGCGCAGGCCCGCTGGCGCGTAGACGGCGAAGTAGACGCCCGCGGCGATCCCGACGGGCAGCGCGATCCCGACCGCCAGCAGCACCAGTGCCGTCGTGCCGACGATCGCCGGCAGGATGCCGTCGAACACCTGGGCCCGGCCGCTGAGCGCGGCCAGCGGTTCCGCTTCGCCGAAGATCAACTCCGGCGTCAGCGCGCCCGCGCCCTTGAGCAGCAGGAAGCCCAGCACCGCCGCGACCGCGCCGATCAGCAGCAGCGCCGCCGCCCAGCAGCAGGCCATCAGCACGCGCTGCGCCAGCCGGCTGCTCACCGCACCGCCCCCTTGTCGCGCGCCAGGCCCCGCACGGCGACGGCCAGCACGGCCGTGATCAGGTAGAGCACCAGGCCGCAGGCGAAGATCGACTTGAACTCCAGGCTCTCATAGTCGGCGGCCTTGATCAGCGCGATGTGGCTGGTCAGCGTCCGCGCCGGATCGAGCAGCGAGTCGGGAACGCGGGCGGCGTTGCCCGCGATCATCAGCGCGATCATGGTGTCGCCGAAGGCGCGGCCCATCCCCATGATCGTCCCGCTCAGCACCCCGCGCCACGCCTGAGGCAGGATCACGTATACCAGCGCCTGCACCCGGGTGCCGCCCAGCGCGTCGACCGCCCGCCGGTAGGACTCCGGCACGCCGGCGAAGGCCTCCGTGAAGAACAGGATCATCGTCGGCGAAATCAGCACCGCGAGCAGCAGGGCCGCGGACAGCACGCACATCCCGGAGCCATGGCCGAACAGCTCGCGCACGAGGGGCACCAGCAGAAAGACGCCCACGAATCCGTAGACCACCGTCGGGATGCCGGTCATGAAGCGCACGAAGCCGCGGATGAAGGTGCTGACTGCGTTCTGGCCCAGCACCGTCACCAGCGCCGAGACGCCCAGACACAACGGCAGCGCGATCAGCAGCCCCAGCGGCGCGATCAGCAGGGTGCCCGCCAGCATCGGCGCGATGCCGTACTGCCCCTGGTCCGGCTGCCAGCCCCCGCCGAGCAGCTGAAGGATCAGGCCGCCCCTGAGCAGCGGGAGGCCCATCACCAGCAGGAATAGGAGGATCGCGACGGTGACCAGCGAACTGGCCAGCGCGCTGGCGGCCAGGCCCCCCTCCGCCAGCCGTTCACCCGCGGGTCTCATTCGCTGACCGGAATGAACCCCGCGGCGGTGATGATCTCCTGGCCTTCCGCTGTGTAGAGATAGGCGATGAACTCGGCGACGACGCCCTGGGGCTCACCCTTCGTCAGCGAGTACAGGCCGCGGGCGACCGGATATACGCCGCTCTTGACGTTCTCCAGCGTCGGCGCCACCCCGTCCAGCGCCACGGGCCCGACCGTCTCATCGATGTGGCCGACGGAGACATAGCCGATGCTGTAGGGGTCCTGGGCCACCGCGCTCTTCATCGCCCCGTTCGAAACCACCACGTTGGCGCCGCCCGTGATCGCGCCCTTGCCCAGCGCCTTGTCGACGAAGACCTTGCGCGTCCCGCTCTCCTCGTCGCGGGTGTAGACGTCGATCGCGTGCGCCGGGCCGCCGACAGCCTGCCAGTCCGTGATCTCGCCGGCGAAGATCCTGACCAGCTGCTCCGCGCTCAGGTCGCCGACGGGATTGTCCGGATGCACCACTACCGCCACGCCGTCGACGGCCCAGCGGTGCAGCACCAGTCCGTACGTTTCGATTTCCTCATCCGTCGGCGTGCGACCGCTGTTGCCGATCTCGACCAGGCCCTCGCCGACCTGCTTGATGCCGACGCCCGACCCGCCGCCGGCGACCGAGATCTTCACCGCGGGATGCGTCGCGGCGAAGCGCTTCTGGACCTCCGTCATCACCGGAATGTGCGCCGTGCCGCCCGCGATGTTGATCGCCCCGGCCGCCGGGGCGGCCTGCGCATCACCGGCTTCCTCGCCGACGGTGCCACCGCCGGCGCTTGCCACCGGGCGCTCCTCACCGGTGCCGCCGTCAGCGTCGACGCACCCCGCCGCCGCCACGAGCGACAGTGCCATTACGATCCACAGCCCGACGGCCATACTTCTGGATTTCATTCCCCGTACCTTCCTTGATTGGATTGCCCGCGGCCTTGGGAGCCCCAGGTCCCAGCCTGATCCCGCTTATCGATCTCGACAACCGTATTGTTCCCGCGGATGTACGATATCCGACTGCACAGGCTACGGTCCAGGACCACCTGATATGCTAACATGACGTCTACCGGGAGTCAACCTAAACACAGACCGGCTTCACTGCCTGGCACACAACGAAACGCGCTCAAGCCAGTTACGGACTGCGATCAGTCGATCCTCCCATATGCATCCATACCAGGGGAGAAGCGAAGCGACGCCTGTATTAAGCCACGGCGGCACTGCGGGAATCTGGATGTATCGATGCAGACTATATATCAGTGCACCTGGTATAGGAATAGACGATATGTCTGCGCTGTGACGCGGGAGCAATTGCAGCGGCGGCCCGAACCGGCCGCAGACCGTCAGCCCACCCGAAGCAGCTTGAGCAGCAGTTTGCGGGCTTCCTTGGGGTCGGCGCCGCCGCGGGTCTGCTTCATCACCGCGCCGACCAGCACCTGCACGGCGTTGGTCTTGCCGCTCTTGACGTCGGCCACCACCTGCGGGTTGTCGCTGATCACCGCGCTGCAGATCTTCTCCAGGTCGACGCCGCCGTTCTGCTGCTCGAAGCCCTGCTCCTCCACCACCACGTCGACGGCCTTGTTGGTGCGGTAGACCTGCTCGAACACCGCCCGCGCCTGGGGCAGGGTCAGCTCGCCGGCCCGGAGCAGCTTGAGCACCTTGCTCAGCGCGCCGGGCTGGATCTTCAGCGGCGCCTCGCGCAGCAGCCGCAGCAGCTCGCCGGTCACCCACTTGGCGACCTCAGCGGGCGCGTGCCCGTCCTTGCAGCACAGCCGGTAGAAGCGGTGCACGGTGCGGTCGTCGGCGATGGTGGCGGCCATCTCGTGGCTGATCTTGTCCTCTTCCACCATCATCTGCCTCAGCTCGAAGTTGCTGGCCCGCACGTCCTCGCCCGCCTCGTCCAGCAGGCCCTTGGTCAGCACCAGCGGCGGCAGGTCGGGGTCGTCGAAGTAGCGATAGTCGTCGGCGGTCTCCTTGATCCGCATCGGCACGGTGATCCCGCGCGCCTCGTCGTAGCGCAGCGTCGCCTGCTGGACCTCGCGGCCGGCCGTGTAGAGCTCCACCTGGCGCCGCACCTCCGCCTCGATCGCGCGGCGCAGGGTGGCGAAGCTGTTGAGGTTCTTGATCTCGGTCTTGGTTCTGAGCTCACTCTCGCCCCGCGGCCTCACGCTGATGTTGGGCTCGCAGCGGAAGTTGCCGCTCTCCATCGCCGCGGCGCTGACCCCCAGGCGCTGCAGCAGCCCGCGGAGCTCCTCAAGGTAGCTGACGCACTGGGCGGCCTCGCGGAAGTCCGGCAGGCTGACGATCTCGATCAGCGGCACCCCCGAGCGGTTGTAGTCCAGGATCGCGGTGCCGTCGTCCTGGTGGAACAGCTTGGCGGTGTCCTCCTCGAGGTGGATGCGCACCAGCCCGGCCTCCTGCTTGCGGGTACCGTGCCAGTAGGGCAGCGCGCCCCCCTCGGCCAGCGGCAGGTCGTACTGGCTGATCTGGTAGCCCTTGGGCAGGTCGGGATAGAAGTAGTTCTTGCGCGCGAAGACGCTGCGCTCGTTGATTCGGCTGCCCAGCTTGAGCGCCAGCGTCAGCCCCCGCACCACGGCGCCGCGGTTGGGCCGCGGCAGGGTGCCGGGATGCCCGAGGCAGACCGGGCAGACGTACTGGTTGGCGTCGGCCAGCTCGCTGGTCACCACCGCCGGGCAGCTGCAGTACATCTTGGTGTCAGTACTGATCTGGGCGTGGACCTCCAGCCCGATCACCGTCTCCCAGGTGCTCGCGACGTCGATGGCCATACCATCATTGTAGCGGAACGCGGACGTCCCGTCCGCAGCCCCGGTAGGGGCGAAGTCATGCTTCGCCCGCCCCGGTGGGATTGACCACAGAGACCACAGAGAACACAGGGGAACCAACACCTGGGCAGGCGCGGATCTCATCTGCGCATTCGATTGAGCCGCGCATGAGATGCGCGGCTACCCCTGCAAGTGGGGCAGGCTTCCAGCCTGCCACTTGCCCCGGTGGCGCGGGCGTCCCGCCCGCGATCCGTCACGGCGTCTGCTCCTTGCGGATCACGTGCCGGTGGCAGCTGAGTGCCCCTTCACAATCTGGAGAGCGGTTTGGCACGATCGAAGTACACGGGGGCGAACCTGGTCTTCTTCACGGCTATCTCGAAGTCGGGCCCAGATACGCTATGGTCCCGACGCTCTATCACATCGACTTCAAGCAGCCCATCTGATGAGATGTAGCTGGTACTCAACGTGTCCCCGCCCTTATCCAGCCAAAGGAAACCAGCGGGTTGCAGCTGGCTCTCTATGTGCACAAGCAGCTTCTCAGTAGTCATCGTGCAGTTGAATCCCACTAGCCAGTCCTTGTCGATTCCCTTCTCAGCTCGTCCCGTATGCAGAAGGTTGCATCGCACATACGTGATCTGTGCTCCGGTTGGCACAACTCCTGCTGTCAGAGGCCAGTCCCTGGGCAGCGACCTGTTGCCACATGCATTCAGCACAACAACAAGCAGAGCCAACACCCCTATCCTCGCGAGCCAGTCAACCGTGTTTGCCTTCATACGATCCGTCCGAGAGCTCCCAATCGATGTTGCCCCGCTCGACTCCTGCTCGTGGATCCCGTGATGTTCTGGCAGTTGTCGCCGGTGATGGTCGCGGTGTAGCACCCATCATCAACATCCGCCATGGCCACCGGGGCGTTCACTACGGCGTAAGTGTAACCCAAGCCGGGACTGCCTGCCGGGCATGCGGACGGGCCGTCCGCGCTCCAGGTGAATCACAAGCGCGGCGCTTGCGCCACCGCGCATGGCGGGCGGGACGCCCGCCCCGCCGGGGTCCGGCCGCTACAACAGCTTCCCGATGATCACGCCGAGGCTGAGTGCCAGGCCGAGGCCCATGTGCAGCTGGGCGGTCATGGCGTCCGTCATCGCCAGCTGCTCGTCGCGCTCGCCGCGCAGCCGCCAGAACAGCGCGAGCAGCTTGATCGCCAGCGGCAGGGTGATCAGCGCGGTGAGCGCCGGCCAGGGGGCGACCCGGGTCAGCACCAGTACGACGACCGTCAGGTAGGGCGCCACCAGCAGGAAGCTGTAGAACACGCGCGCGCCGGTCGGCCCGGCCAGCGTCGAGATGGTGGTGATGCCGCTGAGGCGGTCGTCGGCGATGTCGCGGGTGTCGTTGGCCTGCAGGATGGCGGCCACCGTGAACGCGATCGGCAGGCTGATCCAGACCGCCGGCCAGCTGAGGGTGCCCGCCTGCACGAAGTAGGCTCCCAGCACCATCCCGACACCCATCATGACGAACACCAGCGGCTCGCCCAGCGCGTTGTACTTGGCATTGGCCGGGCTGGCCGTATAGAAGATGGTGCCCAGCAGCCCCGCCGCGCCGATTGCGAGAAGCGGCCAGCCCAGCGGGTACTGCCCGGAGAAGTGCCACAGGAAGTAGAGCCCGATCAGGGTGCCGAGGCTTAGGGCCACGGCGGCGCCGACGGCGATCTGGCGCGGGGTCATGGCGCCGCTGACCAGCATCCCGCTGCCGCCGAAGGTGCCCTCGCGGTCGACGCCGCTCTTGAAGTCGTAGTAGTCGTTGACCAGATTGCAGCCGGAGTGATAGAGCATGCCGGCGATCAGCGCCAGGATGAAGTGCGGCCAGTGGAAGGCGCTGCCCGCGAACCAGGCGAAGACGCTGCCCAGCACCACCGGCACGATGCTGGCGGGATAGGCGAAGGGCCGCACGGCGATGCTCCAGTTGCGGACCTGCCGGCTGAGGGTGGCTGCCGTCATCTTTTGCTCCTCTGCGGGGTAGTTACTAGCTGTCACTTCGCCGCCGCGCGGCGCTCTTGCGTCATACTACCATCCGCCGGGGAAGTGCATTCAAACCATGGATCTCGAGGCGAACCGGAAGCGCGGTCTGGCCTGGCCGCTGATCTTCAGCGCGCTGGCGGCCGCGGCGTGGCTGGTCATGTTCTCGCCGTGGACGGCGGGCCGGGTCAACTTCTGGCTGGCGATGACGCTGGCGACGGGCGTGCTGGCGAGCGCGGCGCTCACGATCGACCGCTGCCGCCTGCGCGAGGCTTACGCGTTCAGGCCCGTGCACATCCTGATCGGCATCGCCTCCGCCGCCCAGCTCTATCTGATCTTCTGGCTGGCTCACTGGATCGCGGTGCGGCTCTTCGACTTCGCCGCGCCGCAGGTCATGGGCATCTACGCCACGCGCGAGCAGGCCGCCCCGTGGCTGATCGGGGTGCTGCTGCTGATGTGGATCGGCCCGGCCGAGGAGGTCTTCTGGCGTGGCTTCGTTCAGCGCCGGCTGGCCGCACACACTTCGCCGCTGATCGGCTGGCTGATCGCCGGCGCGGTCTATGCAGCTGTCCACGTCTGGGCCTTCAACCTGATGCTGCTGGCGGCGGCGGCGCTCTGCGGGCTGTACTGGGGCGCGATGTACCTGCGCTACCGCTCGGTGTGGCCGGGGCTGATCTCGCACGCGCTATGGGACGTGGCGGTGTTCGTCCTGTGGCCGATCGGCGGCTGACGGCGGCCCCTACAATAGCCCCATGCCCCTTAACGCGATCATCACCGCCGGCGGACCGGTGCCGCGCAGCCTGCGCGGCCACACCGGCGTCTCGCGCAAGGCGCTGATCCAGGTCGGCGGACGCCTGCTGCTCCATACCGCCGCCGAGGCCGCGCGCCAGAGCCCGCAGATCGACCGCGTGGTGGCCGTCGGCAACGGCGACGTGGAGGCGGCGCTGGCCGGCGGCGCGGAGTTCGTGATGGAAGGCCCCGATCTGGTGGCCAACATCGAGCGCGGCTTCGACCACTGCGGCGGGGCGCGCGCCGACTACCTCGTGCTCTCCCCGGATCTGCCGTTCGTCACCGCCGAGATTCTCGGCCGCTACATCGCCGCGGCGCGCGACAGCTGCGAGCTGGCGGCCCCGCTGGTCAGCCGCGATGACTTCCTGGCCCGCTTTCCGGGCGCGCCGAACAGGTTCGCCCGGTTCGCCGGCGGGCTGGAGGCGACGATGGGCAGCTGCTTCTACTTCAGCGGCCCGGCGCTGAGGGCCAACCTGCCCCTGGCCCGGGACTGCTACCGCTACCGCAAGTACCCCCATCGCCTGGCGATCATGCTGGGCCTGCCGATCGTCTTCGCGTATCTGTTCAGGAGGCTCAGAATCGAGGCGCTGGAGCACCGCGCCGCGCAGCTGACCGGCGTCACCGTCCGGGCGCTGCCCAGCAGCGACGCCGAGCTCGCCTACGACATCGACGATCTGGCCAGTGTGGAATACGCCGAGCAGCTGCCGGCGGGAGAGCCGGGCGGCTCGGGCGGCTAGTCCCGGGCCAGCGCGTAGAGCGCCCCGCTGAGCAGCCGCGGCAATTCAGTGCGCAGGAATGGCAGGTGCACGCGCTCCTCGGCGGTGTGCGCGCCGGCGCCCCACGGCCCGATGTTGCAGACCGGACAGGCCAGAGCCCGGTACAGTTCCAGTTCATCCGCGTCGAACCACAGCGGGCTCTGGGCGGCCCAGTGCTCAAGGCCGCTTTGCGGAACGAAGCTGAAGTAGCTCATATCGGAGATATACGGGTAGGCCCGGCGGTGCTTGAGTCCCTGCTCACCGGCCAGAGCGACCAGCCGCGCCGTCCGTTCCTCGCGGGGGGCGCTCAGCTGCGCGGGGTAGAACGGCGGCAGCAGCGACACGACAACCAGCGGACGGCCCGGCGGCAGCTGGGCCTCAAGCCCGCGGATCACGCTCAGCGCCCGCTGGCGCTCGTCCTGGTACTTCTCATGCGCCTCGGCCCTGAGACGGTCCACCAGCGCGGCGGTGTCCACCCCCGGCGCGGCGACGCGGCCGAGCAGCTCGGCGTAGTCGATGACCTCCGGGCGCGGCTGATAGCGCGGCAGCTCAAGGTCGGCCCGGGCGACGAAGCGCTGATAGCGGCGCCGCAGCTCGCGGTCGTAGCGCCGGACCAGCCGCCGGACCTCGTGCATCAGCCCGCGCCACCAGGCGGCAGGCTCGGGGGCCAGGTGGAATACGTTCAGGTACAGCTCGGCGCTGTCCACCGTCATCACGTCGTAGCGGTCCCGGCGGTCGGCGACGTGCAGCACCGTCGGCGGCGGCAGCCATTCACCCCCGACACCCGCCAGCAGCCGGCGGTCGTGCTCCAGGGCGTAGGCCAGAAAGCCGCCCAGCGCGCTGGCGTTGACCCCCTCGAAGGTGCCGCCGACGTGGGCCTGCCGTCCGAAGACGGAGAGGCCCACCAGCAGCTTGCCCACCACGCCGGAGTAGAAGTAGCGGCGCTCGTCCCCGGCGGTCAGCGGCGAGACGTAGTCCGCGTTGACCACGTGGCCAAGGTCAAGGCCCCGCTTGGTCAGCAGTTCGCGCAGGCCGGGCATCAGGGCTCTGAGCCCGCGGCTGGCGCTCTCCTCGTCGGGGGTCAGCAGCAGGATCAGGTGGGCGCTGAGCTTTCTCAGGCGCGCCTCGCGCAGGAAGACCTCGCAGATCGCCGCCACCCCGCCCTTCATGTCCAGCCAGCCGCGGCCGAAGGCCCAGTCGTCGCTGAGCGCCGCGGCGGCGACCGCCGGGTCATCGCCGGACGCGAAGCGCTTCTTCAGCGCCGCACTGTCCAGCGCACTCTCCGCCAGCGACCCGTAGGGCTCCAGCCCCACCGTGTCGATGTGGCCCATCAGCACCAGCGCGCGGCGGGTTTCGGTAGGCGCTGGCGCATAGGCCATCACCGCGCGGCAGGCCGTGGGTTTGGGCACTTCGGTGAGGGTCACTTCAATGCCCGGCAGATCTGCGGCCTGCTCGCGCAGATAGGTCGCCAGCAGGTCGGCGACCGCCGCCTCACCGTCGGTATCGACCACCGAGGGCACCGCGACCAGCCGCTCGGTCAGCGCGATGACGCGCTCGCCGATCTGGGGCCAGTCCTGCATGGGATGATTCTACCGTCAGCCGATCAGACGCCGACGTGCTCGTCCGAGTCCAGCGGTAGCCCCTTCTGCTCCAGCTCCTTGCGCCGCTTCTCCTCGCGGCTGAGCTTCTTGTCCAGCGCCGGGTCGCCCCGACGCAGGTGCTGCTGGCGCTCCAGCGGGTCGAGCACGGCCAGCGGATTGCGGCCGTAGAAGCGCACCAGCCCGCAGCTGAGGCACATGAAGGCGTCGACGGCGGTCGCGCGGTCGTACTTGACCTGCATCCAGCCGTAGCTGGTGACGAAGTGGGGCTCGCGGGTCACGCCGAAGTTGGCGACCGAGGAGAAATCGCCGCGCACGCATTCGCCGCCGCAGGCGGGACAGACCCGGGGGTCCACATCCGGCTTGCTCCTGGTCGGCACTTGCTCCAGCCTTATCGCGCGCTGTTTATTGATCGCCATGCGCCAAAGCCCTAAATACTATCACAACCGGCCTGCTCTCACCTGGCGCGCACCACGCCGCGCCACGGCTCCGTCCTGCCGCCGGATGGGCCGCTGACGGTCCAGTCGGGCGGTCGGCGCCGCGTCTGCCGGCGGCCGAGATGCCGCATCAGCGAGACCGCCAGCCACAGCAGCAGCAGGCCCAGTGCCAGGCTGGCGCCGACCGGCACCCACAGCGCCGCGCCGGCGATCACCCGCTGCCGTACCGCAAATTCGACCACCGGCGGGGCGTCCGGGTTCGCGTCATAGACCCCGTTGACCGCCCGGTAGCGGAAGTAGTAGTAGCCGCTGTCCTTGTCCAGCGTGAAGCGCTTGGCGTGCCGCTCGCGCTGGCCCGGCTCAAGGTCGAAGTCGCCGATGATCCTCAGTTCGTCCTGGTGGAAGACGGGCTCGCGGCTATCGCTGAGCACCTCGAAGGTGGTGTGCCACCAGTCGCCGTCCACCTCGGGCAGCACGGCGCTGAGGAAGTAGCGGCCCGCTGCGCCCTGCTCCAGGTAGACCGGACCGAAGTCGAAGCCGCGCGCGACGTCCGCGGCGCTGATCTGCTGCCGCAGCACCAGCGCGCCGGAGTGGTTGATCGCCAGCCAGCCGTAGAGCGGCCCCAGCGCGCAGAGGAGCACGCCGAGGCTCAGCAGCCAGATCAATGCGCGCACGTGCGCGCGCATCGCGCGGCGCTCTTTGGGGGGGGCCGCACCCCGCTTCATCTCACCCACGAGAGAATTATACCAAACCCGGGACGCCGACGCGCGGCGGCGGTTAGCGATCGTAGAGCAGCAGCCGCGGGCAGCCCTGCTCGCCAATCACCACGCCCGGGCAGCTCTTCTCGAAGTACAGCCAGTCGTCGCCGTCCGTGAGCTTGCCGACCACCTTGAGGTAGCTCATCTCGATCGTCACGTCCGAGTCGTTGACCAGCACCGCCTGCTTGAGGTCGCAGGCCGGCAGCGGCTCCTGGAACTCGTAGCTGTAGGTATGCCGGCCACTGTGCGGACCGGCCAGATCGACGTAGTCGATAGTGCGCAGGATCGCGTCGCGCAGCTGCAGCTCAAGCGTGCGGCCCTCGGCCGCCGGCGAGTCGGCCTCCACGATGATCGTCAGCTCGGTCACCACGGTATCGCCCCGCGGCTGGTGCCATTCACCGTTGACGCAGCTGTGACCGCCGCCGTCGTCGTCCCCGCCGGCCAGGCAGTCGCATTCGGCGGTCGCCGCCAGCGGGATCAGGACCAGTGCCAGCAGCATCAGTGACAGTCGTAGCGTTGCGAATCTCATCTGAGCAACTCCTCCCTTGGGGTAGATCGTGGCCGGGGCGGGTGCAGCCCGTCCCGCGGCGAGCATTGTACCGCGCCGGGGCGCGGCTGTGCTACCATCGGGGCAAACCCGAGGCGGGGGTGAAGCGGATGGAACCGGCGATGATGATGCGGGCCCTGGCCGTCATCCTGGCGGCGCTGGGGGGCTGGATCCTGGGCCGCACCACCCCGCACTGGGCCGAGGACCGCCATCGCGAGTACAGCCCGCACACCGCGATGGAGCAGTATTTCAATGTGCCCACCGACTACACCGGCCAGCACCGCGGCTGCCTCGGCGGGGTCGGCCAGGACGCGTCGGGCGTTCAGACCGGCTGGCGCACGGGCATCTGGCTGCCCATCGTGCTGATCCTGGGCGCGGTGGTGCTGGCGTTCTACTTCTGGTACGAGGGACCCAAGGAGCACCGCACCGACCGGATCAACTTCCTCGTCGATCCCAGCCACTGGATTGTGCTGGGCAGCGCGGCGGCGGGCTACGTGGTCTCCGTGGTGCTGAAGGGCATCGGACGGCGCTAGGCGCTGCCCTCGGCATCGGCGTCGATCAGCGGCACGAAGGCGACCTCGCCCAGGTAGTCCTGCTTGTACTCGCTGTCGTTGGCGCGTCGGACGCGCAGCAGCCGCTGGTGGCCGGGCTGCTTGCCGACCGGAATCACCAGCCGCCCGCCGATCGCCAGCTGCTCCATCAGCGGGTGGGGCACCTCGGTGCCTCCCGCGCTGACCAGGATCGCGTCGTAGGGCGCGTGCTCCGACCAGCCGTGGTAGCCGTTGCCGTGCAGCACCTCAACGTTCTCATAGCCGCCCAGCTGCAGCCGGCGGCGCGCGATCGCCACCAGCGAGCCGTGGCGCTCGATGGTGTAGACCTTGGCGCAGAGCAGGCTGATCACCGCCGCGGCGTAGCCCGAGCCGGTGCCGATCTCCAGCACGCTGTCCGTGTCGAGGAGCGTCAATTGCTCGGCCATCAGCGCCACCATGTAGGGCTGGGAGATGGTCTGGTCTTCGCCGATCGGCAGCGGGCCGTCGTCGTAGGCGTAGCGGCGGTAGTCGCGGGGGACGAAGAACTCGCGCGGCACGGTGCCCATCGCCTTCAGCACGCGTTCGTCGGCCAGGCCGCGGCGCCTGAGCTGGCGACTGACCATATCACTGCGGAGTTTCTCGTAATCCCCGCCCATCCCGCTAACAGGATACCAGCACCGACGGAGATCGGAATCAGTGGCCAGTGGTCGGTGGGCAGTGATCAGTGGGCAGATGTCGGTAGCAGGGGGCTTCAGCCCCCTGACCTTCACCGCCGGACTGAAGTCCGGCCTACCTGGCAGGGCCGGCGCGGGGTTCGGCTACCGCCGCGCCGCAACTGTCCCCCGGAATCGCGGCACAAGTGTGTACTCGCTGTCCTCGGAGTTGCGTTACACTTCGATACCACGGGTCTGCCCGGGATGGGAGGTCGGCATGACTGCAATCAGCCGGATACTGGCCGGGGGATGCGCCGCGCTGGCGCTTGCGGCGCTGGCGGCGTGCGGCGGCGGGGCGAGCAGCGTCAAACCGGTGGCGCTGCTTAACACGGGCGGCGGCGGTGCGGCAGACGAGGCGGCACTCACGGACAGCGCGGATGGCTTCGCCCTGACCGTCTCGCCGGACAGCTTCCTCGGTGCGCAGCCGGCGGGGGGCTTCAGCGTTGACGTCAGTCGCGCGGGCGAGGAGTTGGTCGCCACGGTCAGGGTCACCAGTGCTCAGAGTCTGCGCGCGCTGTACTGCGAGCTTGCCTATGACTCCGCCACGTACACCCCGCTGAGCGTGGAGCATCTACCGCTGAGTGCCCATGACAACGCAGATGCGCCCGACGAAGACATGCTGACGATCAGCGTACTCGATCGCCCGGGCACTGCGCACATCGGCCAGGTGCTGGCGCACTGGCAGGATCGTGCGGGGCTGAGCGGTGATGCGGAGCTGGCGCGAGTGCGGTTCGCAAGTCGGCCGTTCGCTGCTGATGCGACGCGCGCTGTCAGTTCGGCGCTGACGAGCAGCGCGGTGGGGCCAAAGCTGGAGCTGAGCCTGACGCACCGGCGGCTCCGCTGGGACTACTACTATCCGGGCGACTACAACCAGGATGGCCTGGTGGGCGTCAGCGACCTGACCCCGCTCGGGGCGCACCTCGACGAGCGTGGCGACTCCCTGGGGAAGTGGTACGACGAGGAGCTGGAGCAGTACGTGCCGCTGGGCTACGCGTTTGACCCGGACAGTCTGCTGTGGGTGATCGACGGCAGCGGCGACGGCTTCATCACCGTCAGCGACATCACCCAGATCGGCCAGCATTTCGACGAGGGCGTCGAGTCCTTTCGCCTGTTCGAGAGCGCGGTGCCGAGCCGTGACATGCCGCAGGCCAACGGTGATCCGTCGACCATCCTGCCGCTGGCCACTGTCCCCTTCAGCACGGCGCAGGGCATGGCCGGGCAGGAGCGCATCTGGTTCAACCTCCCGCTGCTCAGCGCCCGCGACGGCTTCAGCTATTGGCTCCGGCCGCTGAAGGAAGAAGCCGAGGGCACGGCGAGCAACCCGGTGCGTTTCGACGCCGGCATCGCCGAGAGTTTCTGGCTGGATATCCAGCCGGACACGTACATTACGGGCGGCAGCCTCGAGGAAGCGCGCCTGGATGTGAAGGATGGCCCGGCTGGGCTGGTCGCCGACATCTGGCTGGAGGGGGCGGAGAATCTCAGCTACTTCACCGCCGAGCTGCACTACGACTACCAGCAGTGCGCGTTCGAGCGTGTGTACACAAGCGGAGAACCCTGCGCAACGCTGCCGCTGAGCGTTGAGAAGAGCTCCTCCACCTGCACACATCAAGCTTCCGGGCAGCTGCTGATATTCGATTTCCTGATGGAGGGATTCACTGGCAGCGGCTACGACGCGCGGGCGTTCTTCTCCAGAGCCGCTGAGGATGAATTCACGCGGGCGGGTCTTGCCGGCGCACACGGTTGCGGGCCGATCAGCCTCCAGTTCGATCTACAGCGGCAGCAGCTCAGCTGGTACTACACCAATCGTGGTGACTACAACCAGGACGGCGGCGTGTGGAGCGACGAATTCGTGCAGCTCGGACGGTTCTGGGAATCTGAATCACCTGGATTCCCTGGTCCTTTTCCCAGTGCTTCTATCGAGTGGATCGTCGACGGAAACAGCGATGGCTTCATCGGGTTTAGTGACGTGAACAGTATTGGCCTCAATTTCGCCCAGTCGCTCGACGGCTACAACGTCTACATGGGCCCCGTGCCGGCGGCCGAGCCGGGTCCGGAGCCGCTGGGCTATGTCAGTCTCGCCGAGGCCGAGGGCGATCCGTTCAACGAGCGCCTGCGCTTCAGCTTCCACGTCCACGCGCCAGCGCCGGCGCAGTTCCTCTGGGTACGCCCGGAGTTTCGCGGCGAGGTCGGCGAGATCCCCGAGGGCGGCGTGGTGCCCGTCGTGGCCGAGTAGCAGAGGATTCGTGTAGGGGCGACACATGTGTCGCCCGCAATCGTGGCTGGACCTCAGTGGCGGGCGACGCGTGCGTCGCCCGCACAAACCGGCGCCGGGCTGGGCCCCATACCTGCCGCGCTACGTTACAATGCACCGAGGGGGACCAGGCCAGATGTCTGACACCGCAAGCAAACCCCGGCGCCCCGGCTGCGGCTGTCTCTCCCGGCGCGGATGCGGTCTGGCCGTCCTTGTCGTGCTGCTGGCCGCCCTCGTGCTGTACCTAGGCGAGGTCTATCGCTGCTGGCGCCTGGAGCCGACCGGTGATGCGCTGTTCGACCGCTGTGCCCAGGCGGTGGTCGAGAAACAGGCCTGGCGCCTGTTCAGCGGCAATGACACGCTCGGGACGGCTCTTCCCGATCACCTTCTTGCGGAGTGGGAGGACGATTTCGGCGATGATCCGCGCTACTGGCAGCTGCGGTACTACAGCATTGGCCTCGCGGGTGACAGGCAGAAATTTGAGGCAATGCTGGGTCCCGCGCAGGACCACGAACTGGTTGACGAGCAGGTGCGCACGCGACTTGACGCCACGCTCAGGGAGGCAGTTGACCGCGGCTGTGCCGATGCGCGGATCTATCTCCAGCTCTACATGCTGCACACGAGGTTCCACAAGACCGACTACTCGGCAGAGCAACTCACGGAGTACTTCGGCTGGCTGCAGACTGCAGCGGAGCTGGAGCCGGACTACGCCTGGCCACACTACTACATCGCGATGCACTACGTGCAGCACGCGGGCGACACCAACGAGGGGCGCGAACTGGCCCTGCAGCATCTTGAGCTTGGCAACGCCGCGGCTGACACCAGCTTGCCCTGTGTGTTCCCGGCTTCGTTCGTGAACGACTACGTCGCAGGTAACGGAGCCTTGCCCGGCAATGCAGTGGTCTCCGGCTGGACAATGCTCAACGGGTGGGCCTTCACTCCCTACGACTCTCTGTACGAAGGACTGCGTATCAAGCAGTGCGGCAAGCGCATTGTCGAGCTTGACAAGGAGAGCCGTGACCTGGTCCTGCTGGAAGAGTACCTCGGCCTGCTCTGCCGCTGGGGGCTCGCGGATGGATCCGAGATGCTCGATTGGATGCGAATCTCAACCGCGTTCAGCTATGTCAACGACTATCTCGTGGTAGATGTGATTCCTGAGCGCGATCCGGGTGAACGTGAGATGCTGTGGAGGCTCTGCAAACGGATGCGCGGGCTCTGGCACGACATCCTCAGAGGAATCGGCGACGAGCAGCTTGAATCAATGCGGCTCTTCTGGCCATACAGGCGAGCAGGCGAGGAATGGCGCGGCGTTACGGGCAGGTACCTCATCTGGCACTACGGACCGTCGCATCTGAACTATGCACTTGAGGCGCAGCGCTACCTTGACGGTCAGCCCGGGGAGGATGGGGTCAGAGAGGATCTGAGGTATATCGACCGCTTCGACTTCGAGACGATGCACTTCACCGTGGGTGCTCCCGTCATCCAGTCCTCTGGCCAGTGACCAGGGCGGGCCTCAGCCTGCCTCTGGCGCGGCCGTCTGCGGCCGTGATTCGGAGGAGCGGGGCTCAGCCCCGCCCTGACGCCGGACCCGCAGACACCCGGTAGGCCGGACTTCAGTCCGGCGATTCAGAGGTCGGCGGGTTGAAACCCGTCGCTACCGGGGATGCGGACGGGGCGTCCGCGCCCCGGATGCCGGTAGGCGCGAAGCCTCTTCGCGCCCGCTGGGATTGTCGCGCATAGGATGCGCGGCTACCGGGGAAGGGCCGGCGCGGGGTCCGGCCCCGCGACCCGCCCCGGCTGTCGCGGCCGCCACGCTGGTTCTGCTCCTTCTCCTTCTCCTTCTCTCAATGTCCCCTGCAACCCATTCTCTTCACCTTCCCCTCCCATCCCCCGTCCCCCGTCCCATCCCCTTCCTCCCCTTGACAAACGCAACACACTTGGTAATATGGGAAAGTGACCATGGATAGACGAACGGCAAACGGAAGCGGCGAGGGACCGGAGTGCTGCGGCACTACTGAGCCACGCAGCCTCACGGAGCAGCGGGCGCTCTACGACGCCCGCGCGCGGATTCTCAAGGCGCTGGCGCACCCCACGCGGCTGTTCATCGTGGATCGCCTGGCGCGGGGCGAGGCCTGCGTCTGCGAACTGCAGCAGCTGTGCGGGGCGGACATGTCGACGATCTCCAAGCACCTGCGGGTGCTGCGCACCGCCGGGCTGGTGCGCGACGACAAACGTGGCAAGCAGGTCTGGTACAGGCTCAGGGTGCCCTGCATCCTGAGTTTCTTCGGCTGCGTCGAGGAGGTGCTGCGCCAGGACGCCGCGGAGCGTCAGGCGCTGCTGGGCGGAGGCGCCCGCTGATGAACTGGCGCACCGAATGGCGGCCGCTGGCGCTGATCGCGCTCGTCTTCAGCGCGCTCTACTTCCTGCCGGCGGGCCTGCTGCCCGACTGGGGCGCGGCCGGCGAGGCGCTCAAGCTGGCCCAGTGGTACGCCCGGGAGCACGTGCTGACCTGCCTGATTCCGGCGTTTCTGATCGCCGGCGCGATCGCCGTGTTCGTCAGCAAGGCCTCCGTGATGCGCTACCTCGGCGCGGGGGCCGGCAAGGCGGTGGCCTACTCCGTGGCCGCGGTCAGCGGCTCGATCCTGGCGGTCTGCAGCTGCACCGTGCTGCCGCTGTTCGCCGGCATCTACCGGATGGGCGCCGGGCTGGGCCCGGCCTGCGCGTTTCTCTACAGCGGACCGGCGATCAACGTGCTGGCGATCATCCTGACGGCGCGGGTGCTGGGCGCGCAACTCGGCGTGGCCCGCGCGGTCGGCGCAGTGGTGTTCAGCGTGGTGATCGGCCTGGCGATGCACCTGATATTCCGCCGCGAGGAGCAGGCCAAGGCCGCCGCCCAGGCCGCGCTGCCGCAGCCGGAGACAGCGCGTCCGCTGTGGCAGACCGCCCTCTACTTCGCCGCGATGGTGGCGGTGCTGGTGTTCGTCAACTGGGCGGACCCGGGCGCGGGCGCGGCGCAGTTCTGGGCCGCGATGTTCAGCTACAAGTGGCTGCTGACGGCGATCGCGGCGGCGGCGCTGGGGATCATCCTGCTGCTGTGGTTCGGCCTCAAGTGGTGGAAGATCCTGCTGATCGCGGGCCATACGGTGATGCTGCTGTACGTGATCGGCACCTCGCCGTATCTGGCGTTTGTCGCCGCCGAGCTGATCTTCGTCGTCGCCCTGCTGCGCTCGGGCGGCGAGTTGCGGGAGTGGCTCAGGGAATCCTGGACACTGACCAGGCAGATCATGCCGCTGCTCTTCATCGGCGTGCTGGCGGCCGGGCTGCTGCTGGGCCAGCCGGGTGGGCGCGGGCTGATCCCGCCGGAGTGGATCGCCACCTGCGTGGGTGGCAACGGCCTGGGGGCCAACCTGTTCGCCGCGGTGGTCGGGGCGCTGATGTACTTCGCGACGCTGACCGAGGTGCCGATCCTGGAAGGCCTGCTGGCCAATGGCATGGGCCAGGGGCCGGCGCTGGCGCTGCTGCTGGCCGGGCCGGCGCTGAGCCTGCCCAACATGCTGGTGATCGCGGGCGTGCTGGGCTGGAAGAAAACGGGCGTGTTCGTCGCGCTGGTGGTGACGATGGCCACCATCAGCGGGCTGATCTATGGAAGCATCATCGGATAGAGGTGGAAGATGAAGGAGCTGAAAGTACTGGGGCCGGGCTGTCCGCGCTGCAATCAGCTGGCGGCGGCGGTCGACATGGCGGCGAGGCAGCTGGGCATCGAATACGAGCTGACCAAGGTGACCGACATCGGGGAGATCACCGGCTTCGGCGTGATGCTGACGCCCGCGCTGGTGATCGACGGCGAGGTGGCCTTCCAGGGCAAGGTGCCCACTCCGGACGAACTGAAGGAGATCATCGGCTAGCGGCATTGGGGAATGCGCGCCAATCACAACAAGGGTGTGAACCGATGAACGTGAAAGCGATCGTGAGCGTAGTGCTGATTGTGTTCGTCGCCGCCAGCCTGTTGCTGGTGGTGCTGAAGGAGACCGGTGGCAACGGCGCCAGTGCCGAGGATGGGCAGGGTACAGAAGTGGCCGCCGCTGGTTCGGCAGCCGCGACGCCCGCCGCAACCCAGGCTGCGGCCCCGCCGGCGGCGACGCCCGGCGTCGATTACGACCCGGACGGCCCGGAGCGGCAGGTGACGGCGTATTACTTCTGCAATACCGTGCGCTGCCCGAGCTGCCACAAGATCGAGACCTGGAGTCACAGTGCCGTGACGAGCGGGTTCGAGGACGAGCTTGAGGAAGGCCGGCTGCGCTGGCAGCTGCTCAACACGGACCTCGACGAGTATGCGCACTACGTGGATGACTACGAGCTGTTCACCAAACAGGTGGTCCTGGTGGAATGGATCGACGGCGAGCGGGGGCGCTGGCGCAACCTGGATCAGGTCTGGGACCTGCTGGGCAGTGAGGAGCGGTTCAGCGAGTACATCGATGCGGAGGTCCGGCGGTTCCTCGCCGGTGACGAGCCGGCGGAAGGTGTGGCGGCCGACGGCAGTGACAGTGGCGAGAGCAGAGCGTGAGCGGACTTGTCGGCGGCATGCTGGCCGCGCTGTGGCTGGGGATCCTGACCTCGATCAGCCCCTGCCCGCTGGCGACCAACATCGCCGCGATCACCTACATCGGCCGCCGGGTGGAGCGCACCCGGCTGGTACTGCTCTCGGGCCTGCTCTACACAATTGGCCGCACGCTGACCTACGTGGCGCTGGGCGCGGCGATCGTGGCCGGGCTGCTGGCGATCCCGGCCGTCTCGCGCTTTCTGCAGAAGTACATGCACCTGCTGCTCGGCCCGCTGCTGATCATCGCGGGCATGCTGCTGCTGCAGCTGATCAGCTTCCGGTGGGTCGGCGGCGGCGTCAGTGAAGGGCTCAAGCAGCGCGTGGACAGAAGCGGCGTCTGGGGGGCGCTGCTGCTGGGGATCGTCTTCGCCCTGACCTTCTGCCCCACCTCGGCGGCGCTGTTCTTCGGCAGCCTGATCCCGCTGGCCGCTCAGCACCGCTCCAGCCTGCTGCTGCCCGCCCTCTACGGCATCGGCACGGCGCTGCCGGTGATCGTCTTCGCGGCGCTGATCGCACTGGGCGCGCACTACGTGGCCCGCGCCTTCAACGTGCTCACGAGCATCGAGCTGTGGGCGCGGCGCCTGACGGGCGTCGTCTTCATCGCCGTCGGCATCTTCCTGACCCTGCGCTACGTGTATGGCGCGGTGTAAGGGAAACGCGCGCCTCTCCGCTCCCGTAGGGGCCGGTCTAAGACCGGCCCTCAGGATGAGAATCACCTGATGCGCTGGGCTGATCCGCGCTGCCCGATTGATCGTTACGTCAGGGCGGGTCTTAGACCCGCCCCTACGAATCGCCGGGCTAAAGCCCGGCCTGCCGGGGGATGTGGATACTCGCGGCTACTCCGCCAGCATTTGCACCACGCCTGGTCCGCTGACCCCTACGGTATCTCCACCGGATCATCTAGGGGTTGGTAGCTCGTGGCTCCGACGTAGGGTGCGATCCAGAGGAACTGCCCGGATACCGGCTCATCAACGTGGAACTCGAAGCGCAAGCGCTCGTTGAAACGGTCACCAATGGCGTCCTCCAAGACAGACATCGAGCCCAAGAGCCGCGCGCCAACACCGTAGTCCAGATACGAGCCCCATTCTCCCATGTATACGCGGTAGCCTTCGAGGTGATAGCCGAGGTTCTGGCCGAGCGCTGTAAGGTCCGCAATGCTCACGTAGCCGTCGCCAGCCAAGTCTGCCAACGCTTCAGGCGCGAAGAAGCTCGACACAGCGGTTTCGTAGAAACGGAGGATCATCAGGATGTCGTCGATTTGCACAAGCGTATCCTGGTTCGCATCGCCTGTCAGCATGTAATGCCAAGTCAACTGCTGCGAGGCGGGTTCGTAGGCGAGAGCTGCCTGCGGCGGATAGTAGTAGGCGCTGAGCGGCCCACTGAGAGAGTAGTCAACGCTTCCATGCTCCTGCGTGAAGAAAGACCGGGCGATCCGCCATTCATCCCCGCTTGCCTGACCGTCGAAGTCGTTCAAGGCGAAGACCTTTGCCTCGTGCAGAGTGCGGCACGTTTCGAATCCTGGCCCATCGCCATGGCGAGGCATGACTGCGCGGGTGCTTGAGCTTAAGTAGGTGCCCCACGTCCCGCCCCACTCTCCGGTTCGATAAGACGTCACATCGTAGTCCAGCGACACGGACAAGAGCCGCATCCGGTCGTAGCCGCTGATAATGGTGTCCACCGCGATCTGATCGCCGCTGACGCCGACCTCCACTCGCACGCTGTCCACGTGGCCGCCGTCGAGGAAGCACTCCTCGCCGAGCCACGCGCTGAAGTCGTCCACCAGGGAGAGGTCGACGCGGGCGGGCTGGCTGGCCGGACCGGGCGCGTCGGCAATCAGCGGCTGAACCCAGTAGAAATCGCCATCGACGAGGCCGGGCAGCGTAACGTTGAACACCACCTGCTCTCCCGCGGGTTCTCCGCGGCGCACCTGTGCGTAGGGGAATACCGCCAGCGGCTGCACGCTGGCCGTGCCCTCGGCGCTGTACGCGGCGCGGCTCGCCGCGTGGTAGACCGCGAACGAGTCCGCGCCCCGGCCGAAGTTCACGCCGATCGCCGTAATATCGAAGATGTCGATCTCGCCGCTCTCGCTCGTGTCGATCAGCTGCCGCACGTCACCGCCAGCGAAGTCGAATCTCTCAACCCAGGTTCCATCGGGTGTGATGATATGCCCGCTCTCCACGTCCCCGGCCTCGCCGAAGTGCATCCCCAGCGGGGTCAGGTCGCTGACCCCCACCACCCCGTCCTGGTTGTAGTCGCCCAGCTGGTGAAAGCGCCAGTCCAGCCAGGCCGGCTGCATGATCACCGTCAGCAGCGGCCGCTCCGTGGCTACAGGCAGCGCAGCGTCGGCGCCCTTCGTCGCTGCGAACGGTCGCTGTGCGAACCGCACACGCGCCAGTTCACTGTCACCGCTGATCCCGTCCCGCTCCTGCCAGTGCGCCAGCACCTGGCCGATGTGCACAGTGCCCGGCCGGTCTAGTACGCTGAGCGTCAGCATCTCATCGCTGCCTCCGGATGCGGACGCCAGCGCTGCGCCATCCGCGCCGCCGCCCAGCGGCAGATGCTCCGTGCCGAGCGGCGTGTACCGCGATGGGTCATAGGTTAGCTCGCAGTACAGCGCGCGCAGGCGCTGTGCGTCAACAACCTCGATGGTGCCTACCAACTCCTCGCCCGCGCGACTGACGGCGAGCGAGAACTTGCCCGCCGGCTCTGCTCCAAGGAAGCTGTCTGGCAAAACGGTCAGGGGGAAGCCATCCGCGAAGTCTGTCAATGCCGCCTCGTCTGCCGCACCGCCGCCGCCCGTGTTAAGCAGCGCCACCGGTTTGACGCTGCTCGCCCCGCCGCCGCACGCCATCAGCGCCATCGTTGCCAGCGCGGCGCATCCCCCGGCCAGTATCCGGCTGATTGCAGTCATGCAGACCTCCCATCCCGGGCAGACCCGTGGTATCAAAGTGTAACGCAACTCCGAGGACAGCGAGTACACACTTGTGCCGCTCTTCCGAGGGGACACTTCGCGCGGGGCGGTAGCGCGAGCCTCCGTGCTCGCGGATTCGCGCGGATCGCAAGCAGGGGTGCTTGCGCTACCCGGTAATCAGGGCGGGGCTCGGCCCCGCCCCTGCCAGCGGAATGGCAGGCGAGACGCCCGCCCTGCTGACCACCGATCAACGACCACTGCCCACTGACCACCGACCACTACCTGCTCTTCACTGATGCCGATCCGCGCGCCTGCGTGCTCTGATGTAGTGCAATGGGAATATTGCAACTGGGGCGACCGGTACATCATCAAGCTGCCGCTCAGCAATTGGTAAGGACCGGTCCGCCGGGGCTTCAACTAATTGAGAATGAGAATAGTCCGGGCGTGCATATGCGAATCCGGTCGTTTTCCGCTACAATTACCCGGCGATGCTGAATCCAATCCTCATGAGACGTGTCGCGCAGCCGGCGGTTCTGGCGCTGGCGGGCGGCCTACTGGCGCTGGGGGCCTGCGGCGACTCAACTGAGACAGACGCGGACCGCCGGGCGGCCGCCGGGCTCAGTGGCAAGGTTGAAGCTGAGCACATCGAGCCCTTTACCCCGGAGGAGTTGCCCGACATCACGGGCAACCGCGAGCACGAGCTGCACTTCGCCGGCGGGGTGGTCTGCGGCGAGTGCCACCTCTCCACGGCGCCGCTGCCCATCGACCACGCCCACGAGGTCTGCAAGGACTGCCACGCGGAGCGGACGGTGGCCGCGCCCGTCTGGGAGAACCACTGCCTGAGCTGCCACTACTTCACCCGCGAGGCCCAGGCCGCCTCCGACGACCCCCAGCGGATGATGGACCACCTGTGCGTCAAGTGCCACGCGGGCGACGACTTCGGCGGCAACATCTACGGCCACTGCAAGACGGGCGTGGACGAGATGGTCCGCTGCGACCACTGCCACCGGCCCCACGACAGCGCCGCGCCGGCGGCCATCGAGCTGTGCGTCACCTGCCACCACGAACTGACCGAGGTCCGCCACCCCCAGGGCAGCGACGTCAAGTGCTCGCTGTGCCACGCCGCGCATCTGCCCCCGCCGACGGGCGGCAGCGTCTGCACCGTCTGCCATGGCCAGGCCGAGCAGGTGCTGGTGCACCGCATCCCGGCCCATCCCGCGGACTGCCTGGTCTGCCACGAGCCGCACTTCACCACGCCCGAGATCAAGCGCTGCTGCGAGGACTGCCACGAGGAATACCAGGGCATCGTCTGCGAGGGCCAGCCCCAGCAGCACCTCGACTGCGAGAACTGCCACGTCCTCGACGACTTCAGCTTCCGGGGCAGCGGCGCCTGCGGGCGCTGCCACGCGGGCCAGGGCGTCGCCCTGGCGGCCGAGGGGGTTCCGGAGCAGCACCAGCGCTGTATCACCTGCCACCCGCCCCATAGCTGGTTCACCTCGTTCAGGCGCACCTGTCAGCGCTGCCACGAACTGGACTCGGTGTTCGAGCACCAGCTCGAATTCCACCCCGACGACTGCGGGGCCTGTCACGATCCCCACGGCGTGGCGACGATGCCGAAGAGCGGCAGCTGCGGCGCCTGCCACCAGGGCGACGACAACCTGCCTTCCTTCGGCGCCAATCCGCCCGAGATGCACCTCAGCTGCGCCAACTGCCACGAGGTCGAGCCGATGCGGCAGGGCCGCTTCCGCTTCATCGGCCAGGAGTCGACCTGCCTGCTCTGCCACTTCGAGGCCGCCGACGGCCTGGGCTGGGACGATACGCCGAGCGGCCACCAGAGCTGCGATGTCTGCCACAGCCCCCACGACTTCGGCAGCGTCGCGATCAAGGACAGCTGCCAGATCTGCCACGCGGACGCAGCGGACGCGGCGCCGAACGACCTGCACCGCGACTGCCTGCTCTGCCACGAGCCGGACCACGCCTTTGCCTTCGCCGGCCAGGAGGCCTCCTGCCAGCTGTGCCACAGTGACGCCGCCACCGACGCGCCCAATCAGCTGCACGCCGACTGCGCCAACTGCCACGCCTTCGACCACGGCTTTGCCTTCAGCGGCATCGAGAAATCCTGCGAGCTGTGTCACGGCGACGTGGTGGACCAGGCGCCCAGCGAGCTGCATGAGGGCTGCGACACCTGTCACGCGCAGGATCACAGTGTGGAGTATGTCGGGGCGGACGGCTCCTGCTCCCTGTGCCACCCGGACCTGCCCGCCGAGCACCGCAGCCCGGGCCACGCCGAATGCAGCTACTGCCACGCCAGCCATACGTTCGCCGCCCACTACGACGCCTGCACCGTCTGCCACACCGATCGCGAGGACCACTTCGCCGGCTACCAGTGCTCGCGCTGCCACAAGTTCGGTCCAGGCGGCGTGTACAAGGAACACGGCGACGTCGATTAGCACGGCATCGAGATATAGTGCCCGCCCCGCGCGCATACGTGGGGGGGTATATTGAGATTGTGTTAGAATGAGACACAAAGCCGCCATGGACGGCCAGCGGATGAAGACCGCCCCGGCGGTGTCAGGAGGCATTGAGACACGTGAGCGCGATTGATCCACCCGGGCTGCCGCGGCGGCGGGGCGGCGACGTCATCCAGGTCGAGGCGCTGACCGCTTGGGACCTGCTGCGCCGCTACATCGTCGTCGGCAGCTGGTTCGGCCACGCACTGTTTCTGGCCTGGGGGGTGTTCTTCGGTGTTTCCTACGGCATCCTCGGGGGCTACGAGTTCTTCACCGACATGTTTCTTGTGGACCGCCTCGGCTCCCTGGCGGGCCTGGCCGGTATCGTCATGGGCGTCTTCATCGGCGTGGTCTGCGTCTGGACGATCTGCGTGATTCTGGCCGCCGGAATCGGCGCGGGCGTCTACTGGGCCCGCTTCCGCTCTTTTCCGATGCCACCGCGATGAAAGTGACAATGCACAGGTGCCTGACAATCTGCCTGCTGGCCGGTTGGCTGCTCGGTCCGGCCCTCGCCGCAGCCCAGCAGCCCGCAGTCGAGCCGGCCGACGACGGCTGGGACCACGAGCGTTTCACGCGCCAGCTGACGGGCACGGAGACCTGCCTGGCCTGCCACGGCAGCTACAACCCGGTCGTCAGGCGCCCCGACAACCCGCGCCACTCGCTGTGGGTCAACAGCCAGCTTTTCCTGCAATCCGTGCACGCGCGGCTGGGCTGCGACGCCTGCCACACCAACATCGACTCCCACGGCCACCGGCTGGCCGGGATGGCGCCCGTGCGGGACCGCTGCGCGCCCTGCCACGCGCCCGAGGTTGAGCCGCTGGACGGCGCCGGCGAGTCGCCCCGGGAGCAGGATCTGGCGCGGATGGTGGAGCTGGCCGGGCTGGACATGACGCTGACCGTCGCGCTCAACGCCTGCCTGGAGTGCCACCCGGAGGAATACGAGCAGTACAAGACCTCCGTGCACGGCGTCTCGGTGCTTGAGCACAAGGATACCGACGCTCCGTTCTGCATGGACTGCCACGGCATCCACTACATCCTGCCCGCCGACGACAAACGCTCCCAGACCAATCCGGGCAATGTCCCGGACACCTGCCTGACCTGCCACGACCAGGCCGACGTCAAGGCCCGGGCCGGACTGACCCGCGAGGTGGGCGCCACCTTCGAGGAGAGCTTCCACGGCCGCCGCGCGATGCTGGGCGGGATCAGCGTGGCGGTCTGCTCCAACTGCCACGGCACGCACGCCATCTACGCCGCCGACGACCCGCGCAGCATGGTCAACCAGCGCAGCCTGGCCAAGACCTGCGGCCAGTGCCACGAGGGCGCGCAGCTGAACTTCGCCGCCGCCTTCAGCCACAAGTCGGTCAGCCGCACGGAGCAGCTGGGCCTCTACATCCTCAAGCAGATCTACCAGTGGGTGATCTTCCTGCTGATCGCGCAGTTCGTGCTGTTCGCCGCGCTGGACATCCTGCAGGTCTACCGGCGGCGGCGCCAGCAGCGCAAGGGGGGGTCCGTCCATGTCTGACCTCGCCAGCGTGGACCGCCCAGTGGTCAACCGGCGCCGCGGAGCCCGCCGTCCACGGAGCTACGAGCGCTTCAACATCCACCACCGCATCCAGCACTTCATCATGGCGCTGGGCTTCACCATGCTGGTCATCACGGGCTGGCCGCTGCGCTTCCCCGAGCTTCGGGTCTCGCAGCTCGGCTGCTCGCTGGTCGGCGGCGTCGAGGTGGTCGGCATCATCCACCGCGTCTTCGGCGTCTCGCTGATCGTCGTCAGCGTCTACCACGTGATCTACCTGCTGGTGATGTTCCTGCGCGGGCACCGCTCGGTGGCGATGCTGCCCAGCTGGACCGACGCCAGGGAGGCCTGGGGCGACGTGATGTTCTGGCTGGGGCGGAGGCCCAGCCGGCCGCGCTTCAGCCGCTACAACTGGATCGAGAAGGTGGAGTACTACGCCGTGGTCTGGGGCACGGCGGTGATGATCATCAGCGGGATCGTCATCTGGGCGCCGACCTACTTCACGGAGTACGTGCCCGCCTGGGTGGTCTCGGCCAGTGTGATCGTCCACGGCTACGAGGCGCTGCTGGCCGGGCTGGCGATCTTCCTCTGGCACTTCTACTGGGTACATCTGCACCCGGACGTCTATCCGATGAGCATGGTCTGGCTGACGGGCAAGCTGACCGAGGGCGAGATGGAGCACCATCACCCGCGGGAACTGGAGATGATCAGGGCCCGCCGGACCGGGGCAGGCGGCGGCAATCCGTCACCGGACGAGGGTGGCGAAGGGGAGGAAGCATGAGCTGGCGCACCGCGATACTGCTGCCGACGCTGCTGGGACTGGCGGCGGCGCTGTGCTCCTGCCCCCGGGTGGAGCTGCCCAGCGAGCAGGCGATGGTGGAGGTCTTCATCGCCGAGGCGCCGACGCGCCTGATCGAGCCGCCCGCCCCCGACAGCGTGCCTATCCTGGCCACCGCCGAGTTGACGGACTGGGCCGCGCTCTGCGACGAGTGCCACGTCGGCCCGAGATACAGCAGCCACACCATCCTCCGCTGGGGCCACCTCGACTCCTGCGTCGGCGGGATGCCCTGCACCGACTGCCACGCCGGCGAGCTGCACCGCACGGACGTGCGCGGGGACAAGGGCCAGTGCTTCGACTGCCACCTGGCGCGCCAGGTGCCGGTGGCCTGCGAGACGTGCCACGTCGAGGGCTGCCGCGGGACGGCGGCGGCCCACGGGCCGGGCTTCCTCGGCGAGCACGGCGGCCAGACCGAGTGGGAGGGGATCGACTGCCTGGTTTGCCACGGCAGCCAGAGCTGGTGCCTGGACTGCCACGGCCTGCCGATGCCGCACCCGGAGGACATCATCGACACCCACCCGCTGCTGGTCCAGGGCCAGCCCGAGACCTGCGCCAACTGCCACGGCTCGCAGTCCTGCATCCGCTGCCACCTGGCGCTGGGCGTCGTGATTCAGCCGCAGCAGTAGCCGGCGAATCGCGGGGGCGGGCGTCCCTCCCGCGATCGGTAGCAGGGGGCTTCAGCCCCCTGACCTCCCAAGAGGGGTAGCGGCGGGTATTGACCCGCCCGATTGCGGACTGCCAATACACATGACGCGGGGTTGAAACCCCGCCTACCGGGCCGTAGGGACCGGACCCCGCGCCGGCCCGTCTTCGTCGTAGGGGCCGGTCTCAGACCGGCTCTGGAGGTGATGGACCAGATGCGATGGGTTCATCCTGATCAGCGCCGCGGGGCGTCAGGGCGGGTCTTAGACCCGCCCCTACAACACCACCGTAGCGGCGGCGTCCCTGCCGCCGGATTCGAAACATCCCAGGGTCAAGGGCCCCTGGGTACCGGCAATCCCGGCGGGGCGATCAGCACCCCGGCGCGAATCCCCCCCGCCAGCCTCAATCGCCCCGAAGCGGCCACCGGCGCTCCCGGCGTCCGGAATCACGACGCGTTTCACGTGAAACAATATCAACTGCTATCCACAGACGTTCCACGTGAAACCAACAAGCTAGCTGTGGCTTTCGTGGCGCCGGCGGCGCACGGACTCGCGGGCGAAGCCGCTGAGCAGCGCCAGCAGGGCCAGCTGGATGAGCAGCAGCACGGGCGCGCGCAACCACTCCGTCCAGTGCGGGCTTTCTAATGCGCCCACATCCACCAGGTAGTAGAGCGGAACAACGCTCACCGGCAGGTTGCAGACGGCCAGCGATGCCCAGCCCAGGTCGTACTGGCTGAGCAGCACCAGCGCCACGTCAGCGATGGACAGCAGGCCGTAGTAATAGCTGGAGTAGTAGCTGGCACCCCTATATAGGCTAAGCCCGGTCGGCGCTGACATGGCCGCGAGGCCCGCACCCATCCCGATGATGGGCAGAGCCGAGGCCAGTAGTGCGCGCGTCCGCGAACCTGACCGGGCCAGTGAAGCCGTAACGGCGATCAACGCCAGAAACGCTCCGGCGGCAATCAGCTGCGAGGCGACCAGCAGCGCGTCAAAGACCACATGAACTGCATCACCTGTCTGGGTTGTCTGCAGCATGCGGTGCGCGCCTGGCAGCATCATCGTCGCCGAGAAATGCAGCATCGTGCCCGGCCAGATGAAGCCGAGCTGAGCCAGGGCGGTAAGCGAACCGGCAGCGGCGCCGGCCGCGCCGATCCGCACCCCGCGCCCCAGACCGATCATCAGCAGCGTGAGCAGCAGGCAGGCCAGGGCCCCGAAGAGCAGCACCGCCGGTGTGTCGGCGATGCCGATCAGCAGGCCCCTGAGCCAGCCGGGCGCCAGCTCCCAGCAGCCCTGCAGCCCTTCGACAAATGTCACGCCGCCCTGCCCGATTTCGCTGAGCGCCCCCAGCGCCGCCTCCAGGCTGCGGACCGTCTGCCGGCCGCCCGAGAAGCTGCCCATCGTGAGGATGATCAGGAGCTTGAGCGGGATCAGCGCGGCGGCGCAGACCACCACGCGCCACATGAGCGGCGGGGCCAGCACGCGCAGGGCGCCCACCACGATCTCGCGGTCGTCGAGCAGCCCAATCGAGGCCAGGTCGTCGATGTTCAGGTAGCACTGTCGCCGGCCCTGGATTCCCAGCAGCCCCATCGCGTCGTAGACCGCCACGTATACGCCCTGGGCCAGCCAGAGCAGCAGTGCCGGACCAGCTGCGATCAGCAGGCCCGCGACGGCGTACAGCACCCACTCGTCGGCGCCGGCCCGCGAGGGCATAGTCGCGATCGAGAAGTAGTAGCTGTGCAGCACGATCCCGCCGGCGAGGCCGATCAGCACCAGCATGTTGCGCCTAAGCCAGCTCGCGCGCCGGCGCCTTCGCTGCTCGGCGCGCATCAGGTGCCGGGCGACGGGGTTGTGCTCAAGGCCGCGCCAGGCATCGAGCCAACCGCGCCAGCCGGGCCGCATGTCAGCCGCCGCGTCCATCCGCGGGCATTGTACCGCCGGAGCATCGTAGCGGCGGCCGCCGTGCCGCCGAATGAATCCATCTCCCGGTAGGCGGGGCTTCAGCCCCGCGCCAGCGTGGTCAGGGGCTCAAGTCCCCTGCTGCCGGAGTGAGGGGATGTGTGGGCCCAGCCCCGGTGGGATTCACCACAGAGATCACAGAGGCCACAGAGGAAAGATGGCTGCGGATTCCGGCTTCTCTGATTTCTCTGTGTGCTCTGTGGTTGAGAAGCTTGTGCAGTTAGGGCGTGCCGCCCCGGCGGGCCTGTGCAGGAGGACCTCGGACCGTAAGCCATCAACGCATCGCGGGCGGGACGCCCGCGCCACCATGGCAAGCGGGGCTTCAGCCCCGCGCGATCTCGTCAGGGGGCTGAAGCCCCCTGCTACCGGCACTACAGCCACTTGCCCGGATTGAGGATGCCGTGCGGGTCGAAGGCGGCTTTGATGCGGCGCAGCAGCGCCAGGTGCTCCTCGTCGCGCTGCAGGCTTAAGTACGGCGCCTTGCTGAGCCCCACCCCGTGCTCGCCCGTGATGGTCCCGCCGAGGCTGACCGCCAGCTTGCAGGCGTCGCCGACGGCGCGGCGGCCCGTCTCGATCCGCGGATCGTCCTCGCCGTCGAACATCAGCGTGATATGGAAGTTGCCGTCCCCGATATGGCCGTAGTTGAGCCACGTCATGTTGTGGCGCTGGCCGACCAGCTTCAGTTCGCGCACGAAGTCGGCCGCGCGGTGGCGCGGCACCGCCACGTCCTCGGCCAGCTTGAACTCGCCCAGCTGATGGCAGGCCGGGCTCAGCTCGCTGCGCACGCGCCACAGCTTCAGCGCCTCGGCGCGATCGGTGGTCAGGCCGATCCGCCGCCCGCCGCCGCCGAGCAGGATCTGCTCGATCGCTTCAAGCTGCGCCAGGGCGTCCCTGTCCGTGTGGGCGTCCGTCTCCAGCGCGATCAGCGCCCCCGCCTGGCTCTCCGCCGCCTCGCCCAGCGCCCGGCGAGCCTCGTCGCCCAGCTGCCTCACCACGCAGGCCATCACGGTGGCGTCGGCGTATTCCAGAGTCCGCGGTGTCACCGGCCCGGCCATCACGGCCTGGGCGGCCTGCGCCGCCTGCTCGTCCGTCTCGAACAGATAGAGCGCCGTGCCGATCGCGGGCGGGATGGGCAGCAGCTTCAGCTCCGCCTCCACCACGGCGCAGAGCAGCCCCTCGCTGCCACAGACCAGGCTGGTCAGGTCCAGGCCCGCCACGTCCTTGACGGCGCTCGAGCCGGACTGCAGCAACTGGCCGCCGGGCAGCACGCACTTCAGCCCCAGCAGCCAGTCCTTGAAAGTGCCGTACTTGACGGTGGTGATCCCGCCGGCGTTCTCCGCCACGTTGCCGCCGATGCTGGCGATGTCGTGGCTGGACGGCCAGGGCGGAAACCAGAGGCCGTGCTCGGCCAGCAGCTCGTTGAGCTTCTGCACCGTCAGGCCGGGCTGCACGCGGCAGCTGCGGTTGCCGGGCACCACCGAAAGCAGCCGGTCCATCGGCGAGACGTCGAGCACGATCCCGCCGCGGCTGGGCACGGCGCCGCCGGAAAGCCCGCTGCCCAGCCCCCGCGTATAGACCGGCACCCGGTAGAACTGGGCCACGTGCATCACGTGCCGGACGTGATCGATCTCGGTGGCCAGCACCACCACGTCCGGGCGGGCGTGCTCCATCGAGGTGTCCTTACCGTACTCGGCGAACTCCTCGCCTTTGGTCAGGATGCCGCTGTGGGGCACGCGCTCGCCGATCGCCGCCACGATCAGCAGCGGGTCGGCCCGCTCGCCCGGCTCCAGCTCGGGCAGTTCCAGGTATTCGAATCCGGCTTCCGCTTCGGCGCTGTCTGTCACGGCCGCAATTTTACAGCCTCGCCGCCGGCGGGCCGGCGCGCTATGATATACGAGAAGTCGGGCCGACCGCCCCGCGCAGTGGAACAGCGCTCGTCGGCAATCAGTCTTACTCGCCGGCGCGTCTGCCGGCGCAGGAGGATCAAGTGGCAACAGGCTATCGGCCGGCCCGCTGGGGGCGGGCGTTTGCCATCGGCATGGGCGCGCTGTCGATCGCGCTGATGCTGGCGGGCTGCGGCGGCGGCGCGGCGACGACCGTTACCCAGGACGATAACAACACCACCGTCACGATCACCCAGGGCTCGCGGCTGATCGTGCTGCTCGACGCCAGGCCCGGCGCCTTCCTCTGGGAACTCGAAGATCTCGACCAGAACATCCTGGAGTTCAAGCGCAAACAGCTGATCGAGACCGATCAGCCGTCGCGCTACGGCGGCAACTCCCACCGCGAACTGATCTTCCACGCCCGGGGACCCGGCACGACGCGGCTGACGCTGGAGTTCGCGTCGCTGGAGGAGGACGATGACGAAATCGCCGACTCGTTCGAGCTCACGGTGGTGGTGGAGCCCTAGCGCCGCGGGCCCCGGCGGGGCGGCTCAGCTATAATCATCGCCCGATGACCATGCTGCCGCCCGGCGTGCACGCGGACTTCCCCCCGCAGCGGGACAAGCTGACGCCGCTGTTCCGGCAGTACACCGCGATCAAGGCCGAGTATCCGGACGCGCTGCTGCTCTACCGGCTGGGCGACTTTTATGAGATGTTCGGGCCCGATGCCGTGCGCGGCGCCGAAGTACTTGGCCTGACGCTGACCAGCCGCAGCTGCCACAAGGGCTACAAGGTGGCGATGTGCGGCATCCCGCACCACGCCAGCGTGCGCTACATCAAGCGCCTGGTCGAGGCCGGCGAGGTGGCGGCGATCTGCGAGCAGACCGAGGACCCGGCCCAGGCCAGGGGGCTGGTGGAGCGCGCCGTGACGCGCGTAATCACCGCCGGCACCCTGATCGAGGACGAATACCTCAGCGCCGACTCCGGCAACTTCCTGGCGGTGCTCGCCGAGCGCGGCGGGCGCTTCGGCCTCGCGCTGCTGGAGAGCAGCGGCGGCCGCGTCGAGTTGAGTGAACTGCCGGGGCAGCCGCTCGGTGAGCTGCTCACACGCGTGCTTCGGCATCGCCCCGCCGAGCTGCTGCTGCCCGCCGCGCTGGCGGGCGACCCCGCGCTCGGCGAGCTGAGCGGCTCGATCGGCAAGGCGGTGGTCCATACGTATGACGCCGTCCCGGGCAGCAAGGACACAGAGTTCTTCCTGACGCGCTACTTCAATACCAACTCGTTGGATTCCATTGGCATTGGCACCGCCCGGGTGGCTCAGGCAGCGCTGCTGGCCCTGATCCGCTATCTAAAGGAGACCTTCAAGGTCGGCCAGATCAGCCTCTATCCGGTCTTCGTCCCCCCGGATGACCATCTCTACCTCGACGCGCGATCGAGCGTCCACCTGGAGCTGCTGGCAAGCCTCGACCCGGCCGCCCACGGCGGCAGCCTCTATGACACCCTGAGCCGCTGCCAGAGCAGCGCCGGCCGCCGCCGGCTCAAGGCCCGGCTGCTCAGCCCCGATGCGGACGCCGAGGTCATCGTCAGGCGCCACTCCGCTGTGCAGCTGATGCTGCACGGCCGTGACCTCGCCGACTCGATGGCCGGCCTGCTGCGCGCGATCCAGGACGTCGAGCGCATCGTCCAGCGCGTCACCCTCCGCCGCACCCACCCCAAGGAGCTGCGGGCCCTTTGCGAATCCCTGCCGCCGCTCGGCGAGCTGGGGCGGCAGCTCATGGACACCGGCGACGCCTGCCTTGCGCAGCTCGGCGGGCAGATCGGCGGCTTCAGTGCACTGCACGCTGCACTGGACCAGATGCTGGCCGACGAGCCGCCGGTGAAGCTCAGTGACGGCGGGGTGATCCGCGCCGGAGCGGACGAACGAGTTGATGAACTGCGCTCGCTGGTCCATGGCGGTCACAGCTGGTTCGAGGGCTATCAGGAGCAGGAGCGCGAGCGCACGGGCATCCGCACGCTGAAGGTGCGCCACACCGGTGCCTTCGGCTGGTTCATCGAGGTCAGCAAGGCCAATCTGGCGCTGGTGCCGGACGATTACGAGCGCCGCCAGACCCTGGTCAACCACGAGCGCTTTGTCACGCCGGAACTCAGGCGGCGCGAGAGCGAGATGCAGGGCGCCGAGGCGAAGCTGGCGGGGCGCGAGCGTGAGCTTTATGAGGAGCTCTGCGGCCAGGTGGCGGAGCAAGCCGGCCAGCTGGCCCAGGCGGCCCGCGCCGCCGCGGAGGCCGACGTGCTGCTCAGCCTGGCGATGGTGGCCCGCGAGCGGGAGTGGGTCCGGCCCGATCTGGCCGGGGGCGAGGAGGGGCCGGTCCGCCTCGAGATCGAGGGCGGCCGCCATCCGATTGTGGAGCAGGCCGTCGGCGAGCGCCACTATACCCCGGCCGACTGCTTCCTGGATACCGATGGCCAGCAGATCATGGTGCTGACCGGCCCCAACATGGGCGGCAAGAGCACCTACCTGCGGATGGTGGCC
>Ga0180429_10000439_pt1 | contig 37627 bp, 30 predicted proteins | sample SS_ome_FD_132428 | JGI IMG/M metagenome (GOLD analysis project Ga0180429, IMG submission 132428) | Hypersaline lake sediment archaeal communities from the Salton Sea, California, USA - SS_1_S_1 metaG | ecosystem: Environmental > Aquatic > Non-marine Saline and Alkaline > Hypersaline > Sediment ...
CCCGAACCATCGCCGGCATGGGTGAGGAAGTTCGGCGAGGTGACGCCGCTCGCGATGGATTCGAGCTCGATGCGGATCGGGCCCTTGGCGATCGGCGCGGGGATCGGATCGTCGAGTGCATGGGCGGTACCGATGGCGAGCGCGCCGAGCAGCACGCAGGCGCCGCCGTGCCATGCGCGGCGGGTCGTGCGGGGCGCTTGTCGCTGGCGCGGGTGTAACTTCATGTGGGGCATGGTTGCTCTCCTTGCCGTGGACGTGCGGGTTCAGGGTGCCGTGCGGTGCGAGGCTGCGCGCCCATCGCGACGGTGGTGTCGTGCCAGAGGGGCGAGGCTCGCGAGTAGCAGCGGCAGGGCCGCTGGCAGCGGTACGGGCGAGCTGCGCACGTACTCGACGGCCGCGCCGGGGGTCGCGAACGGGCTCGTCCACTGCAGGAAACGGATGTCGAGATAGGCGTCGGCGGCGACGAGGTGCAGCACCCCCGGGTTGGCCAGTAAGACGTTGGGTACGCCGGCGCCACCGCTACTGTTGGTGCCACCGACGGCGTCGAGGAACGGCAGGAAGGTGAGCGCCGCGTGGTTCGCCGCGCCGAACACGGCGCCGTCCGGGTTGCCGATGGCGGTATCGAAAGCCCAGCGCGTGCCGCTCGGCGTGCCTGGTCCGGCGGCGCCGTCACCGCCGAGCGGATTGAACAGGAAGCCGCTGGCGCCGCGGGTCAGGCTGACCTCGGCGGTCAGGACGTCCTGGACCGACACGGGATCGCTGCCCAGCTTGAGGAAACCGACTTCGGGGCCGGTCCAGACCGTCGCCGCTTCGCTGCGCGGTACGAAACCGGCGCAGACCACGATGGCCGCGATGAGAACCAGGTTCGTCGTGCGGATCAGCATGTCTCTCGAGCCTCCCTTGCATTGCTCACGAGCGCGTCAGTCGCGCGTTATGAATCAGCGTGGCGGGCGCAAAGGTTCAATGCATGCGGACCGAGCATGATCGATCCGCGCCGGGGCCGGGCTTCAACGCGTGGCGCGCAGCGCGAGGAGGCGATCGGGCAGGGCGTGGTCGAACACGCCCAGGGCGGCGGCAAAGCGCGTCCCGGACAGGTGTGGCGCGAGCGCGCGTGCGAGTGCGGCGAGCCCGGTGACCTGCGCGGCCGAGAACGAGCTGCCGGAGAGGAAGTCATAGGTGCCGCGCGGCAGGGTGCTGAGAATCTCTTCGCCCGGCACGACCAGGCGCGTGACGCCGGCCGTGGTCGGGGTCGTGGCGGACCGCGTCCGCACGCCGACGACGCCCGGCAGGGAGGCGGGGAAGGAGGCGACCGCCGCATCGCCGTCGTCGGCCGCGACGACCACGATCCCGCGCGCGAGCGCGTTCTCCAACAGTGCCGCGAGCAGTGCGTCGTGCGGTCCGGCAAGGCTGAGGTTGATCACGTCGACATCGGCGCGTAGTGCGGTATCGATGGCCAGGGCAAGCGAGAAACTGTTGCAGGTGGCGGCCATGCCCCGTGCATCCGGCGACCAGCAGGCCTTGTAGGCGAGCAGCCGCGCGTCGGGGGCGAGGCCGACGATGCCGGTGTCGTTGCCCGCCTTGGCAGCGACGATCCCGGCAATCGCGGTGCCGTGGCGGTCCTGCTCGAAACCGGGCGAAATGGCGGCGACGAAGTTCGCGTGGGCGTCGAACTGGCCGGCGAGATCGGGGTGTGCGAGATCGGCACCGGTATCGATCACCGCCACGCGAACGCCGCGGCCGGTGGTGGCCACGTGCAACGCATCCAGTCGGAGGCGGTGGAGGTTGGTCTGCAGGTCGAAGTACGGGTCTCGTGACGGCGCCGCCCGGGTATCGAAACGGCGCATCGGCTGGGCATGGGTGGTGCGCGGATCGGCGGCCAGGGCCGCGACCACGTCGTCGAGCGCGCGCGCGTCGATCACGCGCATGACCACGCAGTGCACGGCAAGCGCGCGCACCGGCCACTCGGCGATATGTTCGAGCGCGTGGTCGCGCGCCAGGGCGTTGGCCAGGCGGCGATCGAGCGTGGCGCCGGCATAGCCGCGCGGCTGGTAGCGGATCGTGCGTGGTCCGACCGGGAGCCGATTGGCTGCCTGCAGCGGAAAAGTCACGAGCAGCAGGCGCCCGGCTTCGTCCGGCGCAAATACGCGACGATCGAACTCGAGGGCGTCGTCGGCCTGCGTCGCCGGGGCGAGCGCCACGAGCATGAGCCACAAGCCGGCCAGCCCGGCTCGCAGGCTCATTCGACGGCTCCGCGCGTACTTGCCATGGCCGGCTCGGCGAAGCGTACCCCGGAGGACGCACGCAGCGTGGCCAGCAGGCTTGCCGCGTCCGCGCCGGGCCGCGGTGCGATGGTATAGACGCCGGCCGCGCTCGGGCCGGCAACGATGCGCCCGCCGAGCTGCGTCAGCAGCGCCTGCTGCGCGCGCGCGCCGAGTTCGCTCGCGAATATCACGCGCAGTTGCCCGGCTGCGGGCGCGGCGGCGCTCGATGGTCGCGCCAGCGTTCGGAAGTCGTCCCGCGCAGGCGGCGCCGCCAGCCGCGGCACGATGAGCGCGAGCATGCCGAGCATCGCGGCGGCGAGCGCGAGGCGCCGTCGCGGCCGCCGGGGCAGCCAGCGCCGCCGCCGCGAGTGCAGCGTCGGCCGCGGTGGGTGCAGACGTCCGGCCAGGGCGGCGAAGGCGTTGCCCGCGGCCAGCGTCTCCGTCTCGATGTCGCGCATCGCGTGGGCCACGCGCCGCTCGCCGGCGACATCGGTGCGGCAGCGCAGGCATACCGCGAGGTGGCGCTCGACCAGGCCGTGCTCGTCCCGGTCCAGGGTGCCGTTGACGTACCAGGGAAGCAGCGCGGCGACGCGTTCGTGCACCGCATAGGGATCTTCGTTCACCGGTCTCATGCGTATGCGCTCCCGGCGTCTCAGTGACGCCAGCCTTCGCGCTCGATCAACGCCCCCAGCCGGCGCCGGGCGTGGAACATGCGCGTCTTGACGGTGTTCTCGGGGCACGCCATCACCGCGGCAATCTCGCGGTAATGCATGCCCTGGTAGTAGGTCAGCTCCAGCACCAGCCGCTGCTCCGCCGACAACTCGGTGAACAACTTCTCCAGCAGGTCGCCGAGTTCGAACGCTTCCGTCCAGCGATCGTCGCCCGGCTCTGCCGCCGCCGGCAGCGATTCCAGTGAGCGGGCCACGGGCGTGTCGTCGAAGAAGCGACGGGCCTTGTTGTAGGCGATGCCGAAGATCCACGTCGACGGGCGGCTGCTGCCATTGAACGTCCCGGCTCTCGTCCAGACCACGTACATCACGTCGTTGATGATCTCATCGGCGACATCGGTGCGCCGCAAGGTGCGGGCGACGAAGCGGAACAGCCGGCCGTAGTAGCGGCGGTAGAGCGCTTCGAGGGCCGCGCTGTCGGCCCGGGCAACACGGGCCAGCAGCGCGCGCTCGCCGGCTTCGCCGTCGCGCGCGTCCGCGCCGCCGCCTCCCTGGTGACCGAGATCGTGCATGACAGGCCCGTGATGCTCCTCGTCGGCGCGCGGAACTCCCGCCGCCCCTGAACGGTAGATGCAGGGTGGGGCACGAAAGGTTCAAACGCTTCGTTGCGACATGTCCCCGGGAAGCGCCGGATGAGTCCGGCCCGCTTGGGGAAACTCTGAACAAGACCAGGCCGCGCGCTTCGTGTCGGCGCTGTTCGAGTTCAAGGCGCGAATCGTCGCACGAGCCGGCCAAGGCGGCGATTCGCAACACCGAAACCGGACAGCTCGCGTGCAGGATGCCGGGTCATGGCTTGCTCGGCGCTTCCCTCAAAAACCGATCGTCAGCGTGAGCACGACCTCGCCGTTGGCGGGTGCGGGCCGCGCACGAGCGGCGTGGCGACGGTCGCTGGCGCCGAAATAGCGCACGTCGATGCCGCCGTGCCGATGCTGCCAGCTCAGGCCGGCGTGCCAATGCAGGTAATCGGCGCCGAGCACGCGACCGGCCTCGAACCAGCCGCCGCCGGCCGATAATGACCAGGCCGGGCTCAGCGGGTAGCGTGCCGTGGCCTGCAGGTTGAGGGTCGCGGCATCCTGGTCGTAGGCGTCAGGCGCGTAGGCCAGTTCGGCGCTGAGCAGGTCGCGGAAATGCGCCAGCAGGTAGCCCTCCTGGTAGCTCGCACTACCGCCGAGGACATCGTCGTCGAACAGGTACTGGGCGAGTTGTGCCTCGACCCGCCAGTCCGCGCTCAGCGCGGAGCTGTAGCCGAGATAGGGGACGAACTCGAGATCGGCGCTGTCGCCAGTCCCGTAGCGGCGGTAGCCGGCCCCGTAGGCGGCGGCGAAGTCGAGCCCGGAAACGAACGCGCCGAGATACGCGCCGCTGTCGTGCTGCCAGTCGAGCTGGCCCTGCACGGTGGCATCGCCGCCGCTCTTGGAAAAACCGCGCCACAGGTAATCGCTGGTCAACGAGGTACTCGCGGTGACCTCGGCGTCACCCGGCGGCGCGTGCAGGGCGAGCACGCCGCTGAAAGCGGCCGCGAGCAGCGCCCGCTGGCCGGCCAACTTCCTGTCGGGATGAATCGTCGCGCTCACGGCTCGGTGATCTCGTCACGCCACGCATGTCGCGGCCATGGCGTAGAGAGTAACGGGCCCGCGCGAGTTGCGAAACGGGGTGCGTGCGCGAGGGTCTGCCGCGCGCTGAGGCCTGGGGCGGGAACGTCCGCGACCGGCCCCGGGGCCGGCCGCGGACGATAGCGGTGCGACTTCGCGTTGGACGCACCCGGCCGGGATCAGCAGCGTTGGCGGCGCGACCTCCCCGCCAGGCCGAGCAGCGCGCTGCCGAGCAGCCAGGCGGCGGCTGGCACCGGCACGGGGCTCGCTGCCACGATCTGGCCGCGAATCTCGCCGCCCGGGTTGCCCGGCGTGTGCACGTTGAAGTACAGCAAGCCGTTGGCGAGGTTGTCGAGCTCGGCCGCGAGCGTGGTGCCATTGCCTTCCGCGCCGTCCCAGGCCGAGCTCAGCGCGCCGCCCAGGCCGGCCGGGTCGAACAGCGTCGCGAGATCGCCATCGAGATCGTGATTGGGGCCGATCAGGCCGAACACCACCGGGCCGGGCGTGCCCGGCGCGCCGCGGTGGATGTGCATGGCGAGCACGTCGTCGTTGGGATCCGCGGTCGCGCCGACGAAGTCGAGCCCGTGAATGGAGACGAACATCGAGAGCGTGTCGTGGGCCTCGTTCAGTTCCAGCGTGGCGAAGCCGGAGGCCGCCGTAACGACACCCGGAGTCTGCTGATCGCCGGTCAGCGTGGCGACGTAGCGCACGGTATGGGCCATGCTGGCGCATGGCCACAGGGCCACGGCGAGCAGCACGGCGTGCCACGAGCGGAGCTTGATGGCGTGAATTTTCATGGTGGTCTTTCCTCCCTGAGGATGTTTTGCACACGGACGAAGCACGCACGCCGGGCGGCGGGTGCGTGGGTGTAAATCACCCGCGGCGGGAGGATCGTTCAATCGCGCCGGCGGCGCGCAGTGTTCAGCGCGGCGCGAGTGCGCCGATCGCGCGGCGGGTGGCGCCGTGGCGGTCCTCGTTGACCGGGCTCACCGCGAGCACCGGAACCTGCGCGCCCGCGGCATGAAACCGGTCGAGCCGTGCGCGGCAGTCCCTTGCATCGCCGTACACACAGACTTCATCGACGAGTGACTGCGGGACCAGCCCGGCGGCCTCGCGCCGCCCGCCGCCCGCGCGCCAGTGCGCGGCGAGCGCATCCATCGCCGCGCCCCAGCCGGCGCGGCGCCACTGGCGGCGGTAGTTGGGCAGCTGGGAGAAGAAGGCGAGGTTGTAACGCGCCGCCGAGCGTGCCGCGTCGGTATCCTCGCTGAGGAAGGTGGGGATACTGAGTACGCAGCCGAACTCCGCGGCGCGCGGGCCGGCCGCTTCCCGCGCCGCGGCGAGCAGCACCGGCAGGTGTGAACGCGGGGTCAGGAAGGGCATCAGCCCGGCGCCGACGCGCCCGGCGACCGCGGCGCTCTCGACCGTGTTGCCGGCAACGTAGACCGGCACCGGGTAGCGCGAGGGTGATGTGCGCAGCAGGCCGTCGCCGGCGTCGCCAGCGAGTGCCGCGGTGACTCCGCGCACGTAGCGCTCGAGCGTCGCGCGGGCCTCACCCATGTCGATGCCGAGGCTGGCGAGCAGGCCTCGGTGGCTCATCCCGAGTCCGAGCAGCGCGCGACCACGGGCGACCTCGGCCAGCGTGCGCGCACTGGCCGCGCACAGGAACGGGTGGCGGAAGTAGATGTTGGCGATGTTGGTGCCGACGGTGACGCGTTCGGTCGCGTCGGCGATGGCCTGGGCCACGGCCAGGGCGTCGCCGCGACCTTCGTTGACGAGCACCTGCGCGTAGCCGTGCGTTTCGGCGAGTCGGCCAAGTTCGACGAATTCCTCGACGCTGCCGTCGGTGACGGTCGAGAGCACGATGCCGAGGGGATAGGGGCTGGCGGGGGCGGTCATCAGGTCACGACTCGGGCACGTTCAGCGCGCGACCTCGCGCGCGGGAATCGACAGCACCAGCAGGGCGCCGACGACCAGCGAGCCGGCCAGCAGGCAGACGCCGGCCGCGGTGCTGCCGGTGGCTTCCTTGATCAGACCGAGGCTCCATGGCGCGACGAAGCCCGCGAGATTGCCGATCGAGTTGATCAGGGCAATGCCGGCGGCGGCGGCGCCACCGCTGACGAAGGCCGTTGACAGGCTCCACGACTGGGGCAGCCCGCCGAGAATACCGCAGGCGCCGAGGGTGAGCGCAGCGATTGCGGCGAACGGGTGCGCGGCGAGCAGCACGCTGGCGATGAGGCCGACCGCGCCGGCGAGCACCGGCGCGGCGGTATGCCAGCGGCGCTCGCGCGCACGGTCCGCGCGCTGGCCGACCAGCACCATGGCGACGGCCGCGAAGCCGAACGGTATCGCCGTGACCAGGCCGACGCCGATCATGGATTCGAAGCCGAGTTCCTGCACGATGCTCGGCAGCCAGAAATTCAGTCCGTAGAGCCCCATCACGATGCAGAAATAGATCACGCCCATCAGCCACACACGCGGCAGGCGCAGGCCGTCGACCACGCGCACATGCGCGATGTTGCCGTGCTCGTGCGCGATATCGGCCGCGATCAGCGCGCGCTCGGCGGCACTCAACCAGCGCGCGTCTTCGACCCGGTCGTCGAGATAGGCCAGCGCGACCAGGCCCATCGCGACCGAGGGCAGGCCTTCGATGACGAACAGCCACTGCCAGCCGGCCCAGCCGTTGGCACCATCGAGGTAGTGCATGATGACGCCGGACAAGGGCGCGCCGATCACCGTCGACAGCGCCACCGCGGTGGCAAACAGTGCGGTCACCCGGCCGCGGCGCGCGGCCGGGAACCAGAACGTCAGGTAGAGGATCACGCCGGGGAAGAAACCGGCCTCGGCGACGCCGAGCAGGAAGCGCAGCAGGTAGAACTGGGTCGGGGTTTCGACCAGCATCATGGCCGCGGAGATGATGCCCCAGGCGACCATGATGCGCGCGATGGTACGCCGGGCACCGAGCTTGAGCATGAGCACGTTGCTGGGGACTTCGAACAGCACGTAGCCGAGAAAGAAGATCCCGGCGCCGAGGCCGTAGACCGCCTCGCTGAAGCCGAGCGCGTCGAGCATGCGCAGCTTGGCGAAACCCACGTTGACGCGATCGAGATAGGCGAAGATGTAGCAGGCGAACAGGAACGGCACCAGCCGCCACGCGACCCGCGCGTAGACGCGATCGGCGTCGGGCGCCGGCGTGCTCAGCGTGCCGTCTCCAACGTGCGGGGCGGCGCGCTGCCGGCGCCGCGTGCGGTGGCTTCAGCGGTGGGGAGTCTGCACGCTTGTCGCTTCGGCATGGCGCAGCATACTGGACGAATCGGTGGGCGAATGCACGTCGTCGGCGCGCCGCGCGAGCGTCCCGGCGGTGCGCCTCAGGCGCTGAAGATCTTGCCCGGGTTGAGGATGCCGCGGGGATCGAGCGCCTGCTTGACGCGACGCATCAGCTCGATCTCCGCCGGGCTGCGGCTGAGCGCGAGATAATCGCGCTTCTCGGTGCCGATGCCGTGCTCCGCCGAGACCGAGCCGCCGACCGGGGCCAGCGGTTCGTAGACGCAGGCGTTGACCTGTGCATGGGCCGCTTCGCCGTCGTCGCCGACGTTGATCGCGAAATGGATGTTGCCGTCGCCGATGTGGCCGAGCGTGAAGCAATGATGCTGCGGCCAGCACGCGCTGAGGCGCTGCTTGACCTCGGCGACGTAGCTGTCCATGAAACGGATGCCGAGGCTGACGTCGTAGAGGAAGGCCGGACCGTAGCGAAAGAACTGATCGACCGAGTCGCGTATGCGCCACATCGCACGGCGGTCGGTCTCCGACTGCGCGACCGCGGCATCGGCGAGCAGGCCGTCCTCGAGTGCGCGCCCCATGATGTCCTCGAACATCGCGACGTCCTCGGCGCTGCCGCGGGTGAGTGCTTCGAGCAGCACGTAGTTGGGATAGTCGAGCGGCACCGGGCGGGCGTTGTCGGCCGGCGCGGTGGTGACGAGTTCGTAGTAGTCGCGCCACATCGCTTCGAATGCGCACAGTGCGCCGCCCAGTTCGCGGTCGACGTAGCGCAGGAAGCGCGTGAGCTGATCGAAGCTGTCGAACGCGGCGAAGGCCGTCGACAGCCCGCGCGGGGCCTCGCGCAGGCGGATCACCACGCGCGTGATGATGCCCAGCGTGCCCTCGGTGCCGATGAACAGGTGCTTGAGATCGTAGCCGGCGTTGTTCTTGATCATGGTGTTCAACGAGCTGACCACGGTGCCATCGGCGAGCACGGCTTCGAGGCCGAGCACGTTGTCGCGCGTCATGCCGAAGCGAATCACGCGGTTGCCGCCGGCGTTGGTCGAGACGTTGCCGCCGATCTGGCACGAACCCCGCGCGCCGAGGTCGAGCGGAAACATCAGGCCGTGCTGCTCGGCGGTTTCCTGCAGTACCTGCAGGGGCACGCCGGCCTGCACGGTCATGGTGCGCCCGACCGGGTCGATTTCTTCGATCGCGTTCATGCGCTCGAGCGAGAGCACGACGTCGGCCGGCGTGGTGTTGCAGCCCTGCACGAGCCCGGTCAGGCCGCCGTGCGGGATCACCGACTGTCCGTGCCGCTGACACAATGCGAGCACGGCGGCCACTTCCCCGGTGGTCCGCGGGCGCACGATGCACAAGGCTTCGATGGGGCGCTGGTACCAGACGTGGATCATGCGTTCGCTGACCGCATCGCCGGTCAGCACGCCCTTGTCGTCGAGGAGACCGCGAAGGTCGGCGATGAGATCGCTCATGAGCTGCTCGCTGCTGGTGGCCCTGGGAGGGTCGATTATAGGGGCTGCGCGGCGCGTGCTGCCGCGCGACGGTTCGGGACACGCGTCCGCGCCGGCGTGCGGGGCGCTCACCCGGGAGCACCGGGCCACGTTGACCTGGCCGTGTCCACCGTGCAGGGTAGCCCGATGCCGCCCGTGCCAGAATTACCCCGATGAAATGGAGTTCCGCCCTCAGCCGTAAGCCGGATCTCGAGGCCGCGCTCGATGCGCTCGCCGAGCACACCCTCGCGGCACTGGGTGAGACGCCTGACCTGGTGTTCGTGTTCGCCTCCAGGGAACATCGCATCGGGTTCGACCGCATCGGGCGTGGCCTGCGCGAACGCCTCGGCGCGGTGCGCGTCGTGGGCTGCTCGGCGAGCGGAGTGATTGGCGATGGGCAGGAAGCCGAGCACGAGGCCGCGGTCGGTCTCACCGCCGCCTGCCTGCCGGGCGTCGACATCGACTACTGGCGGCTCGAGGCCGGCGACCTCGGTCCCGGTACCGCACACAGCCAACGCCTCGCCGCGCTGGCCGCGGCGGCATCCGACGAGCCGGTGCAACTGCTGGTCCTCGCCGATCCGTTCTCCTTTCCGACCGAGCGTCTGCTGCGTTCCCTCGACCATGCGTTCGACCGCAGCGTGATCAGCGGCGGCCTCGCCAGCGGCGGTAACGCGCCGGGCGAGTGCGCGCTGTTTCTCGACCAGCGGCTGTGGTACACCGGCGCGCTGGTCGTCGCGCTCGGCGGCGACATCGACATGCTGACCGCGGTGGCACAGGGATGCCGCCCGATTGGTGATCCGCTGTTCGTGTCGGCCTGCGATGACGGCAGGATTACCGGCCTTGACGGCCGCCGGCCCTACGATGTGCTGAACGATCTGTTCGCCGCGGCGAGCGCAGCGGACCGTGAGCTCATGCAGCATTCGCTGTTCCTCGGCCTCGCGATGCGGCCTGGTGAACAAGCCTATACCCAGGGTGACTTCCTGGTGCGCAACGTGATCGGCGGTGATGCCGACAGTGGCGCGCTGCGGGTCGGGGCGAGCGTGCATCCGAACCAGGTGGTGCAGTTCCACCTGCGCGATGCCGCGACCTCGGCAGCGGACCTGGAACAGACCCTGGCGCGCCTCGACGCCGGGATCGGTGCGGCGCGGCCGGCCGGCGGCCTGCTGTTTTCCTGCACGGGACGCGGAGCCGGCTTGTACGGTGTGGCCGGCCACGATTCGTCGCTCGTGCATGCGGCACTCGGTGCGTTGCCCCTGGGCGGGTTCTTCTGCAACGGCGAGATCGGCCAGGTCGCCGGCGTGCCCTTCGTGCACGGTTATACGAGCGCAGTCGCGTTGTTTCGGCCGCGCGGCGACGTCGCCCGGGATTGAGCAGGCTCGCAACCCGTGGACGCGTATGCCCGGGGCGGGCGGACGTTTGAACCGTACCGTTCATGCGCGATGCATGCGCCGCGCGAAACGAGGTGTAACACCGCCGGCGGCCGGCGCAGCCGGTTTCTCGGAGCTTGTTCAGTCGCGCGCGCCGGCGGGCGCCGCCGTCACCCGCGTGCACACGCCCGCGTACCCCATCGCACGCTTGAGCGGCGGATAAAGCCGCGCGCCGACCACGGCGAGACCCAGCGCCGCGGGCGCGGCCGCACCGTAGCGGGTGACGACGGCACAACGTAGTGCCGCGAGCGTCGGCAGATCGTCGATGACGGCGTGGGCGAAGCGGAAGCCGAGCGCGGCGTCCTCTTGCGCCGTGTCGGGTGTGCCCGCGAGGAGCGCGTGCAGCGTGTGCAGGTCGACACCGGCTTCGCGCGCCATGTCGACAGTGAGCTGGGTACATGGACCGCAATCCTCGGCCAGCATCGCGGCCAGGCGCGCCCCGAACCAGGCCGCCGCGGGTACCTCGGCATGGCGCCGCCCGAGACGTGCCGCCGCGCCGCTGAAGGCGCGTAACCCGGCGCCGTCGAGATCGGCCAGTTCGTGCAGGTAGCGCGCGTCGTAATCGTAGCGGCGCTCGAACGCCCGGATGCGGGCATGGATGAAACGTTTCAGCATGGTTCGACTCCGTTGACGGGGACAGACCTTGCCCCGAGCGCACGCCTCACGACGATAGCGCTGGCCAGCACGACGGGAGCGACGACGCCGGCGAGATCGCTGGCCAGCACGTGTGGGGGCGGCAGCCCGTGGTGGGCCCATTCGGCGAGATGGAAGGCAGCGTGCAGGCCGGGCCAGGCACTGCCCGCGGCGAGTCAGGCGCCGAGGCGGGCGGGCTGCCACAGGCCGGCCGCGCACGCCGCGCCGCTGACGAGATAGGCGAAGCCGAGATCGCGCAGGAAATGGATGTTGGCCGGGCCACTGGCAGGGACGCCGGGCACCGTCTGGTACCAGCCGAGCGGATCGGTCAGCATCCAGGCGGCATTGCCCAGGTAGACGCTCGCGATGAGTGCGGTGAGGGTTCGTTGCATGGTCGCGTTCCTCGTGTTGCGTCCTTTAGACGATGCCGTGCACGCAAACGTGACAGCGGCGCGGGACGGATGTTGGCAACCGCTGCGCGCGGATCTGCTATCGTCGGCCGACATGTCGATGCCAACCGCCACCCGTGTGCTCTGGGCACTGTGCGCCGTTCTCGCGAGCGTCACCGCCCGGGCGCAGACGCCGCCGCCGGTGGTCGTCGCCACGGCCGAACTGCGCGAGGTCGTGCACGAGGTGCGGGTCACCGGCAGCGTCGTCTCGCCCAGGCTCGCGCGACTGTCGAGCGAGGTGGCCGGCCAGGTGGAGACGCTGCACGTCGAACTCGGTGACCGGGTCGAGGCAGGGGCGCCGCTGGTCACGCTCGATGGCGAGCTGGCGCGCATCGCGTTGCAGGCCGCGCGCGCCGCGACCCGCGAGGCGCGCGCCGCGCTCGAGGACGCCCGCCGGCGCCTGGCCGAGGCCGAGCGCCTCAGCGCCGAACTCACCATCGCCGAGACCGAGCTGCGCGCGCGTCGCGCCGAGGTCGACATGGATGCCGCCACGGTCGAGGTGCGTGAAGCCGGCGAGCGACGCGAAGCAGCACTGCTCGCGCGCCACACGCTGCAGGCGCCCTTCGCCGGCGTGGTCAGCCAGCGCATGACCCAGGCCGGCGAATGGCTCGAGCCCGGTGCGCCGGTCGTCGAACTCACCGCGACCGCGCCGTTGCGCATCGATTTCGAGGTGCCGCAGGAGTTCTATCCGCGCATCACGCCGGCGCTCGCCCTGCGCGTATCGCTCGATGCGCTGCCCGGGCGCGAGCTCGCCGCGCGCGTAATCGCCAGCGTACCGCGCAGCGATACGCAGTCGCGGACGTTTCTGCTGCTGGCGCGGCTCGACGACGCGGCCGTGCCCATCATCCCCGGCATGTCGGCGCGCGCGCGGCTGCGTCTGGCGGACGGCCGCGAAGGTGTGACGGTGCCGCGCGATGCGCTGCTGCGTTACCCGGACGGGCGGGTCACGGTGTGGGTGCTGGAGCGTCACGATGACACCGCGCACGCGGTGCGCGAGCAGCGCGTGGAGATCGGGCGTGCCTTCGACGGCCTGGTCGAAGTCCGCAGCGGACTGGCGGCGGGCGCGCAGGTCGTGGTGCGCGGTAACGAAGGGCTGGTCGAGGGGCAGCGCGTCGTGCCCGACACACCCGGCGGATGAGTCCGCGGGACGCGCCTGCAAGTTCGCCGGGGCGGCGCTGATGTTCGCCTGGCTCGTACGCAACGGCATTCTCGTCACCGTGGCGACGCTGATCGTCACCGTGCTCGGGATCAGCGCGGCGCTGCGCATCCCGGTGCAGATGATCCCCGACCTCGAGGTGCGCACCATCACCGTGCGCACGGAGTGGCCGAGCGCGACGCCGCAGGACATCGAGCAGGAAATCCTCATCGAGCAGGAGAAGTACCTGCGCACGGTGCCGAGCCTCGCGCGCATCATCGCCGTCGCCGAAAGCGGGCGCGCCGAGATCGAACTCGAGTTTCCCTTCGGTATCGACGTCACGGAGACCCTGATACGCGTCAACAACGCGCTCAGCCAGGTGCCCGCCTATCCCGAGAACGTCGACCAGCCACGCATCTACGCGGCCGCGTTTTCGGCCAATTCGTTCATGTATTTCCGCATTGCCCCGCGGCCCGGCAATCCGCGTGCGCTCGATATGGACATGATGCGCGACTTCATCGAGGACCAGGTGCGTACCCGCATGGAGACGGTCCCCGGGGTGTCGCAGGTCGACGTGCGCGGCGGCGCCGAGCGCGAAGTGCGCGTGCTGCTCGATGCCGCACGGCTGGCCGAGCGCCGCCTCACCGTGGCCGACGTGCGCGACGCGCTGCGCGCGCGCAACCGCGATGTCTCCGGCGGCGAGATCGAGGGCGGCAAGCGGCGCTACCTGCTGCGCACGATCGGCCGCTTCGACGAGGTTGCCGCGCTCGAAGAGCTGATCGTCGCGCGGCGCGGTGATGCCGTGACGACGCTGGGCGAGGTGGCGCGGGTCGTGCTCGACCACCGCGAGCTGCGCGACCGCTCCTTCGTCAACGGTGCACCGGTAATCCAGCTTGCCGTGCAGCGCGAGCAGGGCTCGAATGTCATCGCGATCAAGCGCGCGATGATGGCCGAGGTCAACGAAATCGATCGCGAAGTGCTCGCGCCGGCCGGCATGCACATCGCGTTGACTGCCGACGACGTGCGCTACGTCGAGGACTCGGTGTTCAACGTGTGGAAGAACCTGGCCATCGGCGCGCTGCTCGCGACGCTCGTGATGTTCGCCTTTCTGCGCTCGGTGCGTACGACCCTGGTCGGCGTGATCGGGATCCCGATCTGCACCATCGCCGCGTTCATCGGCCTGCTCGCCGCCGGACGCACCATCAACGTCATCTCGCTCGCCGGCATTGCCTTCGCCATCGGCATGACGCTGGACAACGCCATCGTCGTGCTCGAAAGCATCGAACTCGAGCGCCGCCGTGGTCTCGACCGCGCGGCCGCCGCGATCGCCGGGGTGACCCGCGTGTGGCCGGCCGTGCTCGCTTCGACCCTGACCACCATCATGGTCTTCATTCCGATCGTGTTCATTGCCGAGGAGGCCGGGCAGCTCTACTCGGACATCGCGATCGCGGTCTCCGCCTCGATCCTGGTCTCGATGCTGGTCGCCATCACCGTGGTGCCGACGGCGAGTGCACGCCTCGGCATCCAGGCGGCGCGCCACAGCGCCGGCCGCGTGCGCCGCGGCGCGCTCGGTGCGATCGGCTGGATCATCGGTGGGCGCGCGCGCCGTGCCGCGTGCATCGTGATAGTGGTTGCGACCAGTGGCGCCATCGCCGCGTGGCTGACGCCGCCCGCGGAGTACCTGCCCGAGGGCGAGGAAGCCAAGGCTTTCGCGACGATGAATGCGCCACCCGGCTACAACCTGGCCGCGATGTCTGCCGTGGCCGACGCGGTGCAGGCGCATTTCCTGCCATTCGTCGAGGCCGACCCGGCGCGCTACGACAGCGGCGAGATCGACGTGCCGCCGCTGAAGTACGTGAACCTGCGCGTCTCCGCGCAGCAGTTGCGCATCGTCTCCGAACCAATCGATCCGGCGCACATCCTGCCCCTGATGGATGCGTTCTCGGCGCATTTCGAGGGCTACCCCGGCATGCGCGCGTTCGTCTCGCGCGGATCGATCATCACCAGCAACGACGGCGGCACGCGCAGCGTCGATCTCGATATCTCGGGCGCGCGTCTCGAGGCGATCTATGCCGTCGCCAGCGACGCCTACCGTCGCGCCCGCGAAGTCTTCGACGAGCCGCGCATCCAGGCCGAGCCGCCGACGCTGTCCCTGTCTCAGCCGCTCATCGAAGTCCGCCCTGACTGGCGCCGCGCGGCCGAGCTCGGTCTCGACGTGACCGATCTCGGCCTCGCCGTGGCCGCGCTGACCGACGGAGCCTACGTCGACGAGTTCTTTCTCGGTGACGACAAGGTAGACATCTTCCTCTACAGCGAACACGGCGGCGACGTCGACGTCGACGCGCTCGACGGCCTGCTCATCTACGCGCCGGGCGGTAGCGCGGTGCCGCTGTCCTCGCTCGCCGAGGTGGTCGAGACTGTCGACACCAGCATCGTGCGCCGCGTGAACGGTCAGCGCACCGTCACGCTGCACGTCATCCCGCCGCCCGAGGTCGCGCTCGAGACCGGTGTGGAGCGCGTGCGCAGTGACGTGGTTGCGCATCTGCGGTCGGCGGGGCGCATCCCGGCCGACGTCGCGACCGACATCTCGGGCGCCGCGGACCAGCTCGACGCGACGCGTGCGGCGCTGGCCGACAACTACCTCGTCGCGCTCGTCATCGTCTACCTGCTGCTCGCCGCGATCTTCGCCCACTGGGGCTACCCGCTGCTGATCATGACGACCATCCCACTGGGTATCGCCGGCGGTATCGCCGGACTCGCGCTGCTCAACCTGGCCGGGGCAGCGCTGCCGCTGCTCGGCCTGCCGGCCCTCTACCAGCCGTTCGACATGATTTCCATGCTCGGCTTCCTGATCCTCATGGGCACGGTCGTCAACAACCCGATCCTGGTTGTCCACCGCGCGGTGGACAACGTGCGCGAGGAAGGCCTGGCACCGCTCGCCGCAGTGCGCGAGGCGGTCGATTCGCGCCTGCGCCCGATCGCGATGTCGACGGTGACCACGGTGTTCGGTCTCGCGCCGCTGGTGTTCCTGCCCGGCGCGGGCTCCGAACTCTATCGTGGCGTCGGCGCAATCGTGCTGTTCGGCCTGGTGGGCACCGCGATCGTGACGCTCACGTTTCTGCCCGCGGTGACCGTCGCGGTGCTCGGACTGGGCGTGCGTCGCGCACGTTCGGGGTGAGCGTGTGCGGGGTTCACAACGCGTCGTCGAACGCGGCGCTGATACGCGCGGCGCGCTTGCCGAAGAATTCGGCGGCCTCGCTGTGGGTGTGGATGTAGAGCGTGTTGCGGCGCATCGCCTCGAGCACCAGCTCGGCGACCGGCTCGACTTCGAGCAGGCGGCCGCCGAGCGCGGCGCGTTCCTCGTCGGTGTAACTGCGGTTGGCGGTCGGGCCGCCGAGCGCGTCGGGCCGGTTGCGCGCGCTGAAGTCGATGTTGCTCACGACCCGCATCGGGCACAGCACGGAAACGCCGATACCGTGTTCGCGCACGTCCTTGCGCAGCGATTCGGCGAGCGCCACCACCGCCGCCTTGGTCACGTTGTACGGCCCGAGCTCCCGGTTCGGCACGAGACCGGCGAAGCTCGCGGTGAACAGCACGTGGCCACCGCGGCCCTGCGCGATCATGCGCGGGACGAAGGATTCGACGCCATGGATACAGCCCCACAGGTTGACGTCGATCGACCACTTCCAGTCGTCGTGCGTCATCTCCTGGGTCGCGCCGAAGACCGCCACCCCGGCGTTGTTCATGACGATGTCGACCGCACCGAACGTGTCCCAGGCATGCGCGGCGAGGGCGTCGACCGCTTCGCGCGAGCTGACGTCGGCCACCATGCCGGTGGTCACCACGCCCGCCCGCTCGAGGCCCGCCACGGCCTCGTCCAGCACCGGTCGTTCGATGTCCGCGAGCACGAGCTTCGCGCCGGCCGCACCGAGCGCGCGTGCCACGGCCAGGCCGATGCCGCTCGCGCCGCCCGTGATCACGGCCACCTTGTCCTTGAAATCGTTCATGACGCTCGTCCTCCCCATCGTATTGGCGTATCGCGCGCGGGTCGCGCAGGTCCGGGGCGGACTGCCCGCGGCCCGCTCATGGTAGAGCTTCGTGCATGCCGTGCCGAGACCGGCAAGGGCGCGACGGGACGTCGGCACGCCGCCGGCCGGTCTCAGGCAGTGCTCCGGGGGGCCGATAAGGGGGACATGCGATCGTTGCACGTTTGCCCAGTCTTGCCCGGGTGGGCACGCCCATGAGCCCGGCACCCCGTCGCCGCACGGTCTGGTTGCTGCTCGCGGCCTGCATGCTCGCGCTGGCCGTGCTGGGCATCGCCGCGGCGCTCGCGCCCAGCGGGTTGGGCGGCCTCGTGCTGGTCATACCGTGGCTGGCGGTACTCGCATTGCACCTGCTGGGCGCGCCGCTCGCCGTGGTGCTCGCCTGGCGTCGTCGCCAACACCTCGCGTTCGCCGTCGCCACCGTGTATTTCGGCGGCTTCCTCGGCTGGCACGCATGGTACTGGGCCGAGGTCAACGACCTGCCGCGCCGCTTCGCCACGCGCTACGACGCGACGTTCTCGCCCCGTGACCTGGCGCTCTACGAAGCGGTGCGCAACGGCACGCTCGATGCCGCGACGCTGCGCCACCTGCGCGCGACGGGCGCGCGCCTCGACTATCGCGGTCCGGATGACCTCGGGCTCGTCGTGGCGGCGGCCGGGCACGACGACAGCACCGTGCTCGGGCTGCTGCTCGACGCCGGTCTCGACATCCCGGCGGCCGACGGTGCCCGCGCTCTGCACGCTGCGGTACGCAACCGCCGCGACGCGGTGGCGGCGCTGCTGCTCGTGGCGGGGGTCGAGCCCGACGCGACCTGGGCCGACCATCCGCCACCGCTGTGCACGGCGGTCAATGCGGGCGTGCGCGGCGCACTAGACGATCGCGCCTTCGCGATCGCCTCGCAGCTCGTCACCGCCGGTGCCGATCCCAATCGTCGCTGCAGTCCGTCGCGCACCCCGTTCATCGCCGCCGTCGCACAACGCCAATCGAACACGCTCGAGCTGTTCATCGCCCATGGCGCGCGCATGGACGTGACGCCGAACCCGACGCTCGTCGCGCGGGAACTCGGCGCTGCCGTGCGTACGGCCGACCTGCGGCTCACCGCGCTCCTGCTCGATGCCGGGGCGCCGACGGATGATGCGCTCACGCTGGCACTCGCGCTACGCCGGGAAGACGTGGTGCGCGTGCTGCTCGAGCATGGCGCGGACGCGGCAGCGCGGCCCTATCTGAATGGCGCCGTCTACGACGAGTCGGATCACGCGCTGCATGCCCTGCTGCTGGCGCACGGCGCCGATCCCACGCTGACCGACGCGCGGGGACGTGACGCGCTCGCGCGCGTCGCGCCACGTGCCGGTCGCGCACTACTCGCCGAGTTGGTCGCAGCCGGCGCCGATCCGGATGTGAGCCGCATCGATGGCGTGCCGCTGCTCATTGCGCGGCTCAGCCCGGTGCCGGCGGAACGCGAGTTCCCCTTCCACCTGCTGGCGCTGGGTGCGGACCCGAACGTGCACGCGTCCGACGGCATGACGGCTTTGCTGCGCGCGAGCCGCATGCAGGACGTCGATGCGCTGCGTCGGCTGGTCGCCGCCGGCGCCGACGTCGGTGCCGCCGACAAGCGCGGTCGCAACGCGCTGCACCACGCGCTGGAGACGGCCGATGACGGTGAGACGATCGCGGCCCTGCAGGCGCTCGGCGTGCCGGCCGGGCGGCGCGACGTCGACGGCGAGTCGCCGCCCTGCCTGGCGCAACGCCTGCGGCGCCGCGCGGCGCTTGCAGCGTTCGCCGCGGCCGACGTCGCGCCCGGTGCGTGCGAGGTTGGCGCGCACGCCGAGGGCCGCCGCGATGCCGTCGCGGCAAGCGTGCCGGGTCGGCCGCCGGGCCCTCCGGCAGGGCGTGGTCGCATCCCGTGAGCGCGATGCCAGCGGCACGGCCCGTCGGCAACGGGGCCGGCCGCCCGTCGCCGTGTTTGTGTACACTGCAACACGACCCACGTGGATGCTGATGCGAACGCGTGGTGTCGACGTTAAGACGAACCTGGAAAGCCTGCCCGACGATGTCCGCGCTGTCCGCCCCCGCTCCGCTCGATCCGCGCGCGAGCGCGATTTTCCTCGACCTCGACGGTACTCTGATCGGCTTCGGCGATTCGCCCATGGCCGTCGACGTGCCGGCGACGCTGCTCGAGCTGCTCGACACCCTCGAGACCCTGTGTGACGGCGCTCTCGCCGTGGTCAGCGGGCGGCGCATGGCGACGCTGGACGAGCTGCTCGCGCCGCTCTCCCTGCCACTCGCCGGACTGCACGGACTCGAGCGGCGCACCGCCGACGGTACGGTGCATCGCCTGGTCGAGGAGGGCGACGCGCTGCTGGCCGAGGTCCGGGAACATTTCACGGCGGCCGCGCGGCGCCTGCCCGGGCTGCTGGTCGAGGACAAGGGCGCCGCGCTGGCGCTGCACTACCGCGCTGCGCCGCACCGCGCGGCCGAGGTCGAAGCGCTGGCCGCCGAGCTCGAAAGCGGTTTGCCGGCGCGCCTGGTCATGCAGCGCGGCCACATGGTCATCGAGATCCGCGCCGCCGGCGCCGACAAGGGCAGCGCCATCGACGCGTTCATGCGCGAGCAGCCGTTCCGCGGGCGCCGCGCGGTGTTCGTCGGCGACGACCGCACCGATGAGCACGGCTTCGCCGTGGTCAATGCCCTCGGCGGCCTGTCGGTCAAGGTCGGCGACGGCGAGACCGCGGCACACACCTACCTCTCCGACCCGCGCGCGGTGCTGCGCTGGCTCGACGAAGCGGTCGCACGCCACCACGCAGGAATCCCTGGATGAGTTCACTCGACCTCGGCCTCATCGGCAACTCCACGATTGCCGCGCTGATCGATGCCAACGCCACCATCGTGTGGGCGTGTGTGCCGCGTTTCGACGGCGAACCCGTGTTCGACGCCCTGCTGCGCGGCGAACCGGCGCAAGGCGACTACAGCGGCCGCTACGCCATCGAACTCGTCGACTGCGTGCGCAGCGAACAGGCGTACGTGAAGAACACCGCCGTGCTCGTGACGCGGCTGTTCGGCGCCGACGGCGCCGGTGTCGAGATTGTCGACTTTGCGCCACGCTTCAAGCAGTTCGGCCGCACCTTCCGCCCGGTCATGGTGGTGCGCCAGGTACGGCCGCTCGGCGGCACGCCGCGCGTGCGTGTGCGCATCCGGCCACAGGCCGCGCACGGCGCGAGCCCGGTGACGGTGACCCACGGCAGCAATCACATCCGCTACGTGCTGCCGGATAGCGTGCTGCGCGTCACCACCAACGGTTCGGTCAGCGCGATCCTCGACGAGCTCCCGCAGGTGCTCGACGAACCGCTCACGCTGCTGCTCGGTCCCGACGAGACCTGCCCGGACAACGTCCATACCCTGGCGCAACGCTTCTACGACGAGACCTGTGACTACTGGCACGAGTGGGTGCGCTACCTGGGTATCCCGTTCGAATGGCAGAACGAGGTCATCCGCGCCGCCATCACGCTCAAGCTCAATGCCTACGACGACACCGGCGCGATCATCGCCGCGGTGACGAGCTCGATCCCGGAAGCGCCGGACAGCGGCCGCAACTGGGATTACCGCCATTGCTGGCTGCGCGACGCGTGGTTCGTGGTTGCCGCACTGAACCGCCTCGGCGCCACGCTTACCATGGAGCGCTACCTCGGCTGGATCATCAACCGCATCGCCGACTCGAGCGATGGTCTGCTCGGCCCGGTCTACCGCATCAACGGTACCACCGAGCTCGACGAGCAGGTCGTGGAGAGCCTGCCCGGCTATCGCGGCATGGGGCCGGTGCGCATGGGCAACGCGGCCTGGACCCAGGTGCAGAACGACGTCTACGGCGCCGCCGTGCTCGCCGCGGCGCACGTGTTCTACGACGAACGCATGCGCCGCCCCGGCGACGCCAGCCTGTTCGCCCGTCTGGAGATTCTCGGCCACCGTGCGCACGAGAAGTACGCGACGCCCGATGCGGGCCTGTGGGAGTACCGTGGCATCGCCAAGGTGCACACGTTCTCGGCCGTGATGTGCTGGGCGGCCTGCGATCGCCTCGCCCGCATCGCCGCGCGCCTGGGCCTCGCCGAGCGCCACGATCACTGGCGCGAAGCGGCCGAGGCCATGCACGCCGACATCGCCGCGCGCGCCTGGAACGCGGAGATGAACTGTTTCGTCGAGAGCTTCGGCGGGCGCGATCTCGATGCCAGCCTGCTGCTGCTCGCACAGCTCGGCTTCGTCAGCGCCGACGATCCGCGTTTCCACGGCACCGTGGCCGCGGTCGAGCAGCATCTCAAGCGCGGCGATTTCCTGCTGCGCTATGCCACCGCCGACGATTTCGGCCTGCCCGAGACGGCCTTCACCGTGTGCACGTTCTGGTTCGTCGACGCGCTGCATGCGATTGGACGCGAGGACGAGGCACGCGCGCTGTTCGAAGATCTCCTGCGCCACCGTAACCGACATGGCCTGCTTTCCGAAGACATCGATCCGCGCACCGGCGAGCTGTGGGGCAACTTCCCGCAGACCTACTCGATGGTCGGCCTGATCAACTCTGCCCTGCGCTTGTCGAAGCCGTGGGAGGGCGAGTTTTGAGTCGCCTCGTGCTCGTCTCCAACCGCTGCACGGTGCCGCGCGCCGGCAGCGCGCCGGGCGGCCTCGCGGTAGCTTTGAACGCGGCCTTACGCGAAAGCGGCGGCATCTGGTTCGGCTGGGACGGCAGCATTGCCGACAGCACGCGACGCGTGCCGCAGCGCGACGACGTCGACGGCATTCGCTACGCGACCGTGCCGCTGCAGAAGCGCGACTACGACGACTACTACAAGGGTTACGCCAACCGCGTGCTGTGGCCGCTGTTCCACTATCGCATCGACGCGATGCAGTTCCAGCCGGAGTTCCGCGAGGGCTACCGCCGCACCAACGAGTACCTTGCGCGCAAGCTGATGCACGTGCTCGAGGACGACGACGTCATCTGGGTGCACGATTACCATCTGATCCCACTCGGCCATGACCTGCGCTCGGCCGGCGTCGACAGCCCGATCGGCTTTTTCCTGCACATCCCGTTTCCGCCGTTCGATGTGCTGCGCGCACTGCCGGGTTACGTGCACATCCTGTGGTCGTTCTGCGCCTATGATCTGATCGGTTTCCAGAGCGACAACGATTTGCGCAACTTCATCGATTGCATCGCGCGCGGTACCGGCGCGGTGGTCGACGACGACGGCAACATCAGCTGGGGTTACCGCCGCTCGCGCGCCGGTGCTTTCCCGATCAGCATCGACCCGCGCGAGGTGCGCGACATGGTCGGCAACGGGCGCGACGTCAAGACCGTGCGCCGCCTGCAACAGAGCCTGCACGGCCGTCCGCTGGTCATCGGCGTCGATCGCCTCGACTACTCCAAGGGATTGCCGGATCGCTTCCTCGCCTACGAGCGCATGCTCGACCGTTACCCCGAGACGGTCGGCGACGTGGTCTACCTGCAGGTGGCGCAACCGTCGCGCGAGGACGTGCCGGAGTACAACGCGCTGCGCCTGCAACTGGAGGGCATCGTCGGCGAGATCAACGGCCGCTTCGCCGAGTTCGACTGGATGCCGCTGCGCTACCTGAACAAGGCCTACGCGCGGCCCACCATCATGAATTTTCTCGCTCTCGCCAGGGTCGGCCTGGTCACGCCGCTGCGCGACGGCATGAACCTGGTCGCCAAGGAGTACATCGCCGCGCAGAACCCGGCCGATCCCGGCGTCCTGGTGCTCTCCGAGATGACCGGTGCCGCGCAGGAGCTCGACAGCATCCTGCGCGTCAATCCGCATGACCACGACGGCATCGCCGACGCCATCCTCACCGCGCTCAAGATGCCGCTGGACGAACGCGTCGAACGCTGGCAGCAGGCGCACGCGGTGATCACCGGCAACGATATCTTCAACTGGGCGGAGCGCTTCCTGGACCAGCTGCGCGCCACCGCTCGCGCATGAGCGCGTCCGGCACGCTGGTCGGCGACATCGGCGGCACGAACACCCGCCTGGCCCTCGCCGAGGGCGGCCGCTGCACGCGCGTGACGCGCTACGACAACGCCGCCGCCGGCGCGCTCGACGCCTGCCTCGGCGACTTCCTCGAGCGTCACGCGCTCGACGCGACCGCGCTCGACGTTCTGCTGGCGGTGGCCGCGCCGGTCAGCGGCGGGAAGGTCACGCTGACCAACCTGGCGTGGCATCTCTGCGCGAACGATCTCGTCGCCGCTTTCGGCTTCGCGCGGGTCGAGTTCGTCAATGATTTCGTCGCGCTCGCCTGGGCGCTGCCGGTGCTCACGGCTGCGGACCTCGTCGCGCTCGGTGGTGACGCGGCGCGCGACGAGGCGCCCGCGCTGGTGATCGGTCCCGGCACCGGCTTCGGTGCGAGCCTGTGGCTGCCGCACGGCGGTGCGCTGGCGACCGAGGCCGGGCATGCACTGATAGCGGGGGTCAGCGCCGAAGAGGTGGCGCTGCTGGCGCGCGTGCGCGAACTGATCGGCGCGCCGCCGTCGATTGAGCAGGTGCTGTCAGGTGCCGGCCTGGAGCGCATCCATCGCGCGCTGGGCGGGGCACCGGCCAGCGCGGCGGCGGTGTTCGCGGCGGCGTGCGAGGGCCGCGAGGCGTGTGCGCGCGAGGCGCTCGCACACTTTCACGCGTTCGCCGGCATCGCCGCGCGCAATCTCGCGCTCGCCACCGGCGCACGCGGTGGCGTCTACCTTGCCGGCGGCATCCTGCCGCGCGCGCCGGGGCTGCTCGGCGCTTCGCGCTTTCGTGCGCGCTTCGAGACGCCGGCGCCGCTGCCGGGCTATCTCGAAGCGATTCCGACCCGGCTCATCGTGCACGACGAACCGGCCCTGCTCGGACTCGCGCACCGCGCCGGGCGGCGCCCGCCTGGCGCGACCTGAGCCGGACGTGATTCGCACCGGCTGCAGCGCTTCCACCTGCTTCCGATCAAGTCGTGCGGGATGTAACGCGGCTACGCTCGGAGCATCATGACCACGACCAAGAGCAACATCATCGACGACCTCGGTGAGAGCGCACTGTTGCTGCCGGCACGGGTCAACGATGCACTCGTCGCCAACGAGCAGGCCAAGTACCTCTTCAGCCTGTTGCAGAACGCACTGCTGCAGGCGACGCGGCCCGACATGGAGGTCGACAGTCTCGCGCGCGAGCGCGAAGCCGTCGGCATCGAGGACGCGCGCCTCGACGACGTGGTCGAGAATACGCGCGCGACGGCGGACGGCTTTCTCGTGCCGGGCTTCTGCGCCATCCGGGCGCACCTGCTTGCGCTCGTCGAGCAGATGATCGAACCACTGCGCCTGGCCGCCTGGCAGTTCAGCGGCGGCGAGTTGGTGACGCGCTTCGAGCAGCGCCTCGCGGCGCTCGCCGAAACCCTTGGCGCGCAACCCGACGACGAGGTCGCCGAGGCGCTCGTGCTCACCCTGACGCGGGGCACGCGCGAGGCCGGGGACAGCCTGCACGTACTCGTGATGGACCTGCACAAGGCACTGAACCAGTTGCAGCGCGAGGTCGCCGAGGAACAGGTGGCCGGCGCCAGCGCCTATCGCCTCGATGCCGCCCATCGACCGCTGGTGGCAGCTTTCATGGCGGGCGTGAACCGCACCGCGCCGCTGAAGTTCGGCCACCCCGGGCTCGGCACCACGGCGACCTCGATGGGACCACGCCTGGTGCTGCAGAACGATATAGGCACGACCGATGCCCACGTCTTCGTCACCGAGGTCGCGGGGCGCGTCGCGGCTTTCACCTACACCGACGTGCACCTGCCGCGCCTCGAGTTCTTCAGGAGCCTGCTGGCGCCGTTCGCGGTGACCTGGCACGAGACCACCAACCACGCGGTGGCCGGCTTCGAACACGATACCTATTACCTGTGCCGGGGCGAGTTCATGGCCGGCGACGACGCCGAACTCGAACGCTTCCTGGGCTGGCTCGGCTCACGGCTCGTTTTCCTCATCGACTGGAACAAGGCACGCAAGCGGCTGCGCGGCCTGGTCGGCAAGAAGGACGCCGTTGCCCTGCTCAAGTGGGCCGCGGATCACGACCACGGTCATCGCGCCTTCCTCGAGCTCGGCGGCGAGCAGCTGATCTTCCGCGCCGTCGAACACGCGGCGATGGGCGAGCCGCATTACGGGCAGCCCCTGAACGCCATCATCGGCGCGCAGCAGACGCTGGAATTCCTGCGCCATGCCCTCGCCACCGCGGCCGAAGGTCTCCTCGCGCGCAGTGACTGGCGCGTCATCGAGGATCAGATCCGCGCCGAGCTGCTCAATTACTTCCGCTCCGTGCCGCAGGAGCAGCTCGCGCTCGCCGCGCGTCACGGCGAGTATGTGTTCGAGGCCGCCGACCTCATCCGCGGCGCGTTGCAGCGCCTCGGTGACGACAGCCTCGATGCCGACTACACGCAGCGCGCGCTGCGCCGCGCCGCCGGCTGGGAGCGCGCGGCGGACGGTCTGGTCAACGAGGTGCGCGGGATGAGCCGGCGCACCGCGGCGCGCGAGCGCCTGCGTGCGCTGCTCGAAGAACAGGACGACGCGATCGACGCGCTCGAGGAGGGTGTGTTCCTGGCGACCCTGGCCGACGCGCGCCTGCAACGCCTGCCGGCGAGTGTGCGCGAGGGCATCGCGCGCCTTGCGGAGGAGGTCGTGTGCGCGAGCCAGGAACACAACAAGGCGCTCGACGCGGCGCAGCACGTGCATCGCGGCGGCGCACGCGACGACGTCGAAGATTTCTTTCTGGCCTTCCAGCGCGTGGTCGAACTCGAGCATCACACCGACGCCAGCGAACGCGCCATCACCGCAGCGCTGGCCGGGTTGGACGGCGCGGCCGGCGCCGTGCTGGTTGCCGCGCGCCTGAGCGCGAGCCTCGAAGCGGCGGCGGACACGCTCTCGCATTGCGTGCACATCCTGCACGATTACCTCGTCGACGAGGTCATGGCAGTATGAGCGCGGTGGCCGAATGGGGCACGCCGCGCCGTGCACGCGACCAGCGCTTGCGCATCGCGGCGGGATGGCGGCCATGAAGCCGGTCGCCGCCACGCCCGTGGAGATCTACCCGCTCGAGCCCGACAGCGTGCGCGAACCCCTGCCGGAGCTCGGCGCGGTCGGCGGCAAGGGCGCCAACCTGCTGCGTCTTGCCTCGCTCGGCCTGCCGGTGCCGCCCGGCTTCATCCTCGGCACGGCGCTGTGCCGTTATTTCCACGCCCACGACGCGACCCTGCCGGACGACTACCGGGTGCGCGTTGAGAACGCGCTCGAGCGCCTCGAGGCCGTGACCGGGCTGCGCCTGGGCAGCACGCGGCGGCCGCTGCTGGTCTCGGTGCGGTCGGGGGCGCCGCGGTCGATGCCGGGGATGCTGGAGACGCTGCTGAACGTGGGCCTCACCGATACCACGGTCGGCGGCCTGGTGCGCGCGACCGGCAATCCGCGGCTGGCGTGGGATTCCTACCGCCGCTTCGTGCGCGCCTTCGCCGAGGTCGTGCACGGTTGCCGCTCGGAACGTTTCGACACCCTCGTGCACGAGGCGCTCGCCAGGGAAGGACTCGCGGCCGAGAACGAATTCGACACGCCGACCCTGCGCAAGCTGACCGAAGCCTATCAGCAACTGTTCCACGCGCTCACCGGCGAAGCGTTCCCGCAGGACCCGCTGGCCCAGCTCCACGCCGCGGTCGGCGCCGTGCTGCGTTCGTGGACCAGCGCGCACGCGCGGGCCTATCGTGCGGCACACCGCATCGACGAGCACGTCGGCACCGCGGTCACGGTGCAGACGATGGTGTTCGGCAATGCCGGCGCGACGTCGGGTGCCGGTGTCGGCTTCACGCGCGATCCGGCGACCGGCGCGCGCGCCTTGTACGTGGATTTCGCCTTCAACGCGCAGGGCGAAGACGTCGTTGCCGGGCGCCACGCGGGTGCCGGCGGCGCCGCGCTGGCGCGCTCGTTGCCCGCCATCGAGAGCGAGATCAACGAGATCGCGAACACCCTCGAAGACGTCTTCCACGACATGCAGGACTTCGAGTTCACGGTGCAGGACGGGCGCCTGTTCCTGCTGCAGACGCGCGCCGGCAAGCGCTCGCCGCTCGCCGCACTGACCATCGCCGTCGACCTCGTCGACGAAGGCCGCCTGTCGCCGGAGGATGCCTGTGCGCGTCTCGCCGGACTCGACCTCGATGCCATCACCCTCGATCGCTTCGGCGACACCGACGGCGAGGTGCTGGCCCGCGCGACCCCGGCCAGCATCGGCGTGGCGAGCGGCCGGGTCGCTTTCGATGCCGCCCAGGCGCGCGCCTGGGCCGCGGCCGGCGACGCGGTCGTGCTGGTGCGCCACGAAGCGGCGACCAGCGATTTCGAAGGCATGCGGCTCGCCGCCGGCGTGCTCACCGCCGTGGGTGCCAAGACCTCGCACGCCGCGGTCGTGGCGCGCGAGCTGGGGCGCGTGTGCCTGGTCGGCTGCGACGCGCTGGTGTTCGGTGACGACGCTACGGATTGCCGGCTCGGCGAGCGCCGCCTGCGCGCCGGCGATCATCTCGCCCTGGACGGCAATCGCGGCCTGGTGTTCGCCGGGCCGCGCGAGATCGTGCGCGACGCGCCGGCGGCGACGCTGGCCCGCGTGCGCGCCTGGCGCGAGGCGGCCCCGCGGGCGTGAGCGGCGGCGCGGGGTCAGCCGTCGACGACCAGCACCTTGGCGCCGCGCACCTTGCCCGAGCGCAGCTCTGCGAGCGCCCGGTTGGCGTCCTCCAGCGGGTAGGTCTGCACGGTCGGATGCATGGGGATGCGCGCGGCGATCGGCAGGAACGCGGCGATGTCGGCAGCAGTGATGTTGGCGACGCTCTTGATCTCGCGCTCGAGCCACAGATGCTCGTGGTAGCACAGGCCGAGCAGCGCGTCCTTGTCCGTGTCTTCCTTGCGGATCGCATTGATCACCAGCCGCCCGCCCGGTGCGAGGTTGGCGAGCGCCGCCACGACCGGCTTCCAGGCCGGCGTGGTATCGATGATGGCGGCACAGGGCGTGGGTGCGCGCGCGGCGGTGTCACCGGCCCAGTCGGCGCCGCGCTCGCGCGCGAAGGCCTGCACGTCGGCGTCGCGGGCGAAGACGTAGACCGGGGAGCGCGGGTAGAGGTGGCGGGCGAGCTGCAGCACCAGGTGCGCCGAGCCGCCGAAACCGGTCAGGCCCAGCGCTGCGCCGTCGGCGAGCCCGGTGAGTGTGAGCGCGCGATAGCCGATCGCACCGGCGCACAATAACGGCGCGGCTTCGACGTCGCCGAACGCATCGGGGATGGGGTAGGCATAGTCTTCGGGCACGACCATCAGCTCGGCATAACCGCCGTCGGCATCGCGCCCGGTCGCGGTGAACGCGTCGGCGACGTTCTCGTGCGGTCCACCCGTCGAGCGCCAGATCCAGCCGACCCCGAGGCGATCGCCGAGCCGGTGGCGGTGTGCGCCCGGACCAAGCGCATCGACCACGCCGACTACCTCGTGGCCGGGTACCACCGGCAGGTGCGGCGGTGGGGTGCGGCCCTCGATCTCGTCGAGTTCGGTGTGACATACGCCGCAGGTACGCACGCGCAGGCGTACTTCGCCCGGGCCGGGTTCGGGATCGGGCAGATCGACCAGGCGCAGCGGCGCGGGGTTGTGCGCCAGCGGCGCGAGCGTCTCGAGCAGCATCGCTTTCATGGGACAGGGCGGGCAGGGTAGGCCAGCCCCGATTCTCGATCGTGGCGGCGTTGCCGGCAATCGCGGCCATGGTGAGGCGCCGGGACGAGTCCGGCGGCCACTTGCGCCGGGGCTTCCCCTATAATCCGGCCGACACCGCGTCCATGCGCGGTGCGGCCGCCCGCGTTCGTGCGGGCCGTGCCTGACAGAATCATCGCGATCCCGGAGGTATCCCATGGCACTCGACGCGAGCACCGATGCGTTGTTGAAGAATCTTGCCGCCCAGAACGGGCCGGCCATCCACGAAATGGACGTGCCGACCGCGCGCGCCGTGTTCGGCCAGCTGGTCGCCGCCCTGCAGGGTGACCAGCAACCCATCCACCGCACCGAGGATCGCACCATCCCGGGACCCAACGGCGAGATCCCGATCCGCATCTACACCCCGCGCGACACCGGCGGCGCCCGGCTGCCGGTGCTGGTGCAGTTCCACGGCGGCGGCTGGGTCATCGGCGATCTCGAGACGCACGACAACATGTGCCGCTATTTCGCCAACGAGGGTGACGCGATCGTCGTCGCGGTCGATTACCGCCTCGCGCCCGAGTACAAGTTCCCGGCCGGCATCGAGGACTGCATCGCCGCGACCGAGTGGGTGCACGCGAACGCCGCGAGCATCGGGGCCGATGCGGACAAGCTCGCCGTGACCGGTGACAGTGCCGGCGGCAACATGGCGGCGGTGGTCGCCCAGCAGTTGAAGGAGAAGGTCAAGCTGCAGCTCCTGATCTATCCGGCGACGGATTTCTCCGACAAGCCCTACCCGTCGCGTGAGAAGTTCGGTAACGGCGAGTACTTCCTGTCCGGCGAAGACATGGCCTGGTTCGGCGGCCACCTGACCGAGCAGCCCGAGTCGCTGCTCGAAGCCAAGGGTTCGCCGATCGTGGCGTCTGATTTCGGTGGCGTTGCGCCGGCGGTGACCATCACGGCCGGTTTCGATCCGTTGTGCGACGAGGGCAAGGCCTACGCCGATCGCCTCGCCGAGGCCGGCGTGCCTTCGGAGTACAAGTGCTTCGGCGGCACCATCCACGGCTTCCTGTCCTTCCCGGGTGCGCTGGAAGCCGGGCGTGAGGGCCTGGCCTACCTCGCCGGCAAACTGAAAACCGCGTTCGCCTGAGCCGCGCGCCATGGACCGTGCGGTCGCTCGCGGCCGCCGGTCGCGCGCCCCGTGCCGACGGCCGCAGCGTTCGGACGTCGGCCTGGAACGAGCAGAACCGATCGCCGTTCGAACATCGTCGCTCCGCGCATGAACAAGTCCGCTGCAACCAACCTGATCGCGCTCGCCGTGACCGTCGCGGGATATTTCCTTCCCGTGTATGGCGAGGTCGTGTTCATGACCGGCCTGTTCGCGCTGTCCGGGGGCGTGACCAACTGGCTCGCCGTCCACATGCTGTTCGAGAAAGTGCCCCTGCTCTACGGTTCGGGCGTGATCCCGAGCCGCTTCGAGGAGTTCAAGAGCGGTATCAAGCAGCTCATCGTGCAGGAGTTCTTCACCCGCGAGCACATCGAGCGTTTCTTCGCCGAGCATGCCGGCGACGGCGAGGCGACACCTGCCGCGGCGATCACGGCGAAGATCGATTTCGATCACGTGTTCGAGCATCTGACCGATGCCATCGCCGAATCGCCGATGGGCAACATGCTCAACATGGTCGGCGGGCGCAAGGCGCTCGAGCCGTTGAAGGAACCGATCACGGAGAAGCTCAAGGGCGTCATCAGCGAGCTCGCCGCCAGCGGCACCAACCAGGGCGACGGCGATTTCACCGATGGCCTCATCCGCCAGGTCGAGGACATCATCGACAAGCGCCTCGCCGAACTCACGCCGGAGAAGGTCAAGGCCATCGTCGAGGACATGATGCGGCGCCATCTCGGCTGGCTGGTCGTGTGGGGTGGCGTCTTCGGCGGCCTGATCGGCCTGCTCGCGAGCCTGCTCGGCGCCACCTGAGCGACGCGCGCCCGACCCATCGCCGGCGAGCCGGCCTCAGCCCGGGCCCGTCCCGCCCGCCTGGCCGCCCGCCTGGCCGCCCGCCTGGCCGCGGATCTGGCGCACCTTGAGCGCCAGTTCGATCTCCAGCCGCAGCTCGCCGCACGTGGGATCGTCGCCGAACGCCTCGCGCAGCTGGTTGAGCCGGTACTTGACCGTGTTGAGATGCACGCCGAGCGTGCGCGCACAAGCGGCGAGCGCGAAATCGTGGGCGACCAGCGCCTCTAGCGTGGCCAGCAGCGGTGCGCGCGAGCGCTCGGCCCGGTGCAGGACCGGCGCCAGCACCTGCTCGACGAACTCCGCGTGCTCGTCTTCGCGGTTGCCACCGAGCAACAGGCGGTAGATGCCGAGGTCTTCGAACTTGAGCGTGCGGGTGCCGACATCGAGCCGCTCGATCGCCTGCACCGCGCGCTCGGCGCTCTTGAGCGAGGTCCCGAGGGTGGCCGGACCGGTTTCGACGCGACCGATGCCGATCTTCAGTCGCAGGGGCGCGGGCAGGGCTTCGAGCGCATCGAGTGCCTGCTGCAGCCGGCGCGCGAGCGCGCGTTCGCCGAAGCGTTCGGCCAGCGTGGCCTCGGCGATGACGACGAAGCCGCTGCGCCAATGCAGCAGCCGTGCGCCCCGCCGCAGGCTGCCCAAGGTGCGCTCGAGTGCTTCGCGCAGCAGGGTGCCGTGCTGATGGATGGCGCCGTCCAGGCCGGTCGTCGCGCTCAGTTCGAGCACGACCACGCGCCAGGGACCGGTGCGCGGCAGCTCGAGGCGCTCGAGCAGGCGATGTGCGCTGCTGTCGTCGACGCCTTCGCTGAACAGTTCCACGAGCAGCGCGCTCGCGGCGCGGGTCTCGGCGGCGACCATGGAACGACGCTTGAAGATCTCGATGGCGATGAGCGTCGCGGCCTGCTCGACGGCCTTGGAATCGATGGCGTCGAGCGGCCCGTTGCCGCCGTCGATGACGAGGTAGCCGCCGCGTGCGCCGGCGACCGGGATGCCTACAGCCGTGACTGGCAGGGCCTGCGCGCCGAGCGCCAGGGGCGCGGCCAGGCCGTCGCGCAGGCTGGCCGCGGCAAGCTCGCGCGCGACCAGCGCAGGCTCGATCGTCCAGCCGCACGAGACCAGCGGCCGGCGCAGGCTGTCGAGCAGCAGCAAGCGGCGACCGAGCAGCGCATGCAGCGTTTCGCACACGGTCTCCGGACCGCTCGCGCCGACGGCCGCGTCGAGCAGCCGCTCGTGGGCCTCGATGGCGCGTGCCAGGCGCGCGCGTTCCTGCTCGAAGGCGCGAAACACCAGAGCCGATTGCAGGCAGGCGGCGAGCAGCGGAGCGACGCTGGCGAGTACGTCGCGGTCGGCGGCGGTGAAGTCGCCGTGCCGCTTGTTGATGGCGTGGAAGATGCCGAGTGGACGATCGCGCAGGACCAGCGGCACGGTAATGGTGTTGTAGGTGTCGAACAGGCGCACGAAGCGTTGTATGAAGCGCGGATCGTGCTGCGCGTCGTTGGCGATGTAGGGTTCGCGCGAGAGGAACACGCGCGCGGCGTTGCCGCCGTCGCCGAGCGGCACCCGGTACTGCGACACGGTGTGCTCGGCATGCACGCCGAAAGCCGGCGCCTGCAGCACGAGCTCGTCCCGCTCGGACTCGTAACGCATGAAGCCGCCGCTCGCGGCACCGATGGTCCGGCACACGGCGGCGATCACCTCACCGAGCATCTGCGCGTGGTCGCGCGTCGTCGCCATGGCCTGGCCGACGGCCATCACGGCCTGCAGCGTGCGTGCGTCAGTGTACTCGTCGCTCATGCGTGCCCGGTCGTTGCTGGCTGGCCGTATTCGTTACTTGTCCAATCCAGACAAAGATTAGCCCTGTTTATTGTTTTATTCGACCATGGTAAACGGGCATGGAGACCGCTAAGGTAGCCTCGCTGCCCGTAACCGGGGCCTGCTTCCCCGGTCGCGCGCAGGTCGCTCGGCGCCACGTGCGTCAGGCGTTCGGCATCGACGTGGCGACGCGGCCGTCCACCGCCTTGGTGGGGCCCGCGGCAGGCCGATGCGGGGAGGAGGGGGCCGCCACGGTGGCGCCAGACAGGGGAGCACAACAGCCATGTACTGCGTCGACGTCGACACGGGCGGTACCATGACCGACACGCTGGTCAGCGGCGGCGCGGAGCCGCTGCTGATCAAGGTCGAGTCGACGCCGCACGATGTCACCGTATCGTTCCTGCAGAGCCTCGAGCGCGCCGCCGCGCTGCTCGGTTTCGCCGATCTCGGCGGCTTTCTCGACGAGGTGCGCCTGATCCGCTGGACCTCGACCATCACTTCCAACGTGCTCGCCGAGCGCAAGGGACCCAAGCTCGGCCTCATTGTCAGTCCCGGTCACGAGCAGAACCTCTATGCCGACGACGCGGCCGACACCGCCGCGGTGATGCCGTCGCTGATCCGGCCCGAGCACGTCACCAGCCTCGGTGCGCGGGCGGGGCGCGCGGAGATCGTCGCGGTACTCAAGCATCTCATCGACCAGGGCATCCGGCGCGTCAACATCTCCCTTGCCGGAGCGTTTCCCGACGGTGCGCGCGAACAGGAGATCCTCGCCGTCATCGGCGAGCAGTTCCCCGATCATTTTCTCGGCTCGGTGCCGGCGCTTGCCGGCAGCGAGATGCTGATGCAGCCGGACGACATGTCGCGCACGTTCTACGCGCTGATCAACGCCTACGTGCACAACGCGCTCGCCAATTCGCTGTTCCGCGCCGAGGACGCGGTCAAGGTCGAGCACGGCTGGCGCGGCGATATCCTGGTCGGCCACCTCAACGGCGGCGTCGCACGCATCGGCAAGACCAAGGCGGTCGATACCATCGAGTCGGGGCCGCTGTTCGGGACCCACGCTTCGGCGCATGTCGCCGCCGCGGCCGGCGTGGCACGGGCGCTCGCGATGGACATCGGCGGCACCACCGGCAAGGCCAGCGCGCTCGGCGACGGACACATCGCGATGCGTACCGAGGGACACATCTTCGGCATCCCGGTCCGCACACCGATGCCCGTGTTGCGCTCCAGCGCGCTGGGCGGCGGCAGCATCGCGCGCGTCGTCGACGACCGGCTCACGCTCGGACCCGAGTCGATGGGGGCGGCCCCGGGACCGGCCTGCTACGATCTCGGTGGCGGCACGGCGACGCTGACCGATGCGTTGGTCGTGATCGGTGCGATCTCGCCGACCGCGTTTCTCGACGGCCGCCGCGTGCTGGACGTCGACAAGGCGCGGGCGGCGATCGAGCGTGACGTCGCCACGCCGCTCGCCCTGGAGCTCGCGCCGGCAGCGCTCGCCGTGGTCGAGCGCGCGGTGGCGATGATGGCCGAGCTCGCCCGCGAGACCACGCGTGAGGTCGGCTGGGATACGCTCGACGAGGTCGAGCTGTTTGCCTACGGGGGCAACGGCCCGTTGTTCGCCACGGCCGTGGCCGAGGCCCTCGGCATGCACCGGGTGCGCCTGTTCGCACTCGGCACGGTCTTCTCGGCTTTCGGCTCGGCCATATCCGACGTCCTGCATGTCTACGAACGCGCTCTGCTCGACGCGCCCGATAGCGCGGCGCTGACGTCCGCCGGCAACGCGCTCGTCCGGCAGGCGCGACGCGATCTCGCCGGCGAAGGCTTCGATCCCGCGGTGGCGAGTTACCAGTGGACCTTGCAGAACGACAGGCGCGAACGCGTCACGGCGCGCGGCGAGATCGGCGCCGTCGCCGCCACGCTGCTCGGCGATCTGCGCGAGCCGCGACTCCTGCGGCTCGATGCCCGTTTCCCGATCGGCCAGGTCGTCCTGCCCGAGCGCGAGCGCGCCGAGCCGATGGCGGCGAGCGGATATCGCGAATCGCCGCTCGGGGTCGACGGCCGGCTGCCGGTCTACGGCCACGCCGCGTTGATCGGGCGCGCGCTCGACGGTCCCTGCGTGGTCGACGGCGGCACGTTCACCTGGCTCGTCGGGCCGGGCTGGCGCCTCGACGTCGATGCGCGCGGCGACGCCGTGGCCACGCGCGGGGAGCGCGCATGAACGCGCCGGCCGCGCGTGCGTGGCGGGGCGGCGCCGTCGCCCCGATGCGCGCTGCCATGGTGCCGCCCGGCAGACATCGGGAAAATCTCGAGGAGAACAAGCCATGAGCCTGTTGCACGTCGGCGATAACCTCGACTGCGACCTGGAGCGCGAGCGCTGGGTCTGCGGCAAGTGCGGGCACGATCTCGGCTCCGCGCGCGACAACGTCAAGCGCGGCCTGCTGGTCGCCGAGCGCGACCCGGCCGAGATTCATCCGCCGCTGATCGACGCGGCCTACACGTTCTCGCCCAATCCGGAATGGATCCGCATCCTCGAGTTCTACTGTCCAGGCTGCGGATTGCAGGTCGAGACCGAGTACCTGCCGCCGGGACATCCCATCACCTACACCACCGAGCTCGATCTCGATCGCATCAAGGCGCGGCTCGCGGCGGGCGAGGTCGTCATCGACGACGGCCACCTGCGGCCGGCCGGGGAGGAATGAGACGATGAGAAGCGTGGATATCGACGTCGGGGGCACGTTCACCGATCTCGTGCTGACTTTCGACGAGCGCCGCGTGATCGCCAAATCCCCGACCACGCCCTACGACCTGTCGGTGTGTTTCCTCAACGTGCTCGAGGACGGCGCCGACCAGCTCGACATGGATGTCGAGGAGCTGCTGCCCGACATCGAGGTGGTGCGCTACTCGACGACAGTGGCCATGAACCGCCTGATCGAGCGGCGTGGCCCCCGCCTCGGCCTGATGACGACCGAGGGCCACCAGGAGGCAGTGCTGATCGGCCGCGGCGCCCAGTGGTGCGACGGTCTGCGCATCGGCGAGCGGCGCAACCTCGCGGTGCAGAGCAAGCCCGAGCCACTGGTCTCGCGCGAGCTCATCGTCGGCATCAAGGAGCGCGTCGATTCCAATGGCCGCGTGCTGCGCTCGCTCGACGAGGACGACGTGCGCGAGAAGCTGCGCTACCTGATCGACAACGGCGCGCGTTCGATCGCCGTGTCGCTGCTGTGGTCGTTCGCCAACCCCGCGCACGAGAAGCGCGTGCGCGAGATCATTCGCGAGGAGTACAAGGGTTACCACGTCGGTTACCTGCCGGTGGTGCTTTCGCACGAGGTGGTCGGCAAGGTCGGCGAATACGAGCGGACCATGACGGCGATTCTCGATGCCTACCTGCAGCGCTCGATCAAGCTCGAGCTGGAATCGACCTGGGACAAGCTGCGCGACATGGGCTACCGCGGCACGTTCCTGCTCACCCACAATACCGGCGGCAGCGCCGAGATGTTCAAGACCACCGCCTCGCGCACCTACAACGGCGGTCCGATCTCCGGCCTCATGGGCTCCTACCACTACGGCCGCGCGCTCGGTTACAAGAACGTCATTGCGGCGGACGTCGGCGGCACCAGCTTCGATGTCGGCATGGTCGTCGATGCCGGCGTGCGCAGCTACGAATTCCGCCCGGTCATCGATCGCTGGATGGTCGGCATATCGATGCTCGAGTGCACCACCATGGGGGCGGGCGGCGGCTCGATCGCACGCATCAACAAACTGCTCGATCGACTCGAGGTGGGGCCGAAGAGCGCCGGCGCGATGCCGGGCCCGGTGTGCTACGACCTCGGCGGCACCGAACCGACCGTGACCGATGCCGATGTCGTTCTGGGCTACATTTCACCGGACAGCTATTTCTCCGGACGCATGCCGCTGAACGCGGAGAAAGCGCGGGCCGCGATCGAGGAGAAGATCGCCATCCCGCTCGGTGTCCCGGTCGACGAGGCGGCGGCGATGATCCGCAATATCGTCGAGGAGAACATGGCTTCGGCGATCAAGCGCGAGGTACACCTGCGCGGCTATCACCCCGAGGACTTCGCCGTGTTCGCCTTCGGCGGCGGTGGCCCGACGCACGTCGCCGGTTTCCGCGCCGACGTGCCGGTCGCGGTGATCTTTCCGCAGTCGCCGGTATTCTGCGCGCTCGGCTCCTCGGTGATGGACATCATGCACGTCTACGAGCAGTCGCGGCGCATGGTCCTGATGGAGCCGGTCAGCGAGAAGCTGGCCACCGATTACCAGGCGTTCAACGACACCGTCGACGCGCTCATCGAGCAGGCCCGCATCGATATCGCGGCGGAGGGCTTCGATCTCGACGAGGTGATCTACAGCGTCGAGCTGGACATGCTCTACGGTGGCCAGGTTCAGGTGAAACGGGTCTCCTCGCCGCACATCCGTATCGAGTCCGTCGCGCAGATGCAACAGGTCTACGATGCCTTCGAGGCGGAGTTCGCCGCCGCGTTCAGTCCGCACGTCATCCACAAGCCGGGCGGCGTCTATCTCGACAACATCATCCTCAAGGCGACCGTGCCGACCGAGAAGCCGGTCCTGCCCGAGCGTGCGCTCGGCCCGCCCGATGCTTCCGGCGCGATCAGCGGCGAACGCGACGCCTATTGGCCGGAGCTGTGCCAGCGCCGCTCGACCACGGTCTATCGCTTCGAAGACATGCAGCCAGGGCACCGCATCGAGGGACCCGCGCTGGTCGAGGCCGAGTTCACCACGCTGGTCGTGCCGCCCGGCCAGTTCTTCCACATCGACAGCCGCGGACTCGGTCTGCTCGAGTACACCGACGACGCCGCCACGCGAGGAGCCGCCGCATGAGTATCCCGACACTCGAAGAGAAGCTCACTGCGCTCAAGGTCACGCCCGCGAGCGACTACGAGCGCGCCTGCGCGGAGGCGCTGCCGCGTGGCAGCTATGAGATCGCCGTGCAGCGTACCGCCGATATCCTCGACGAGGGCTACGAGATCTTCATGCGTTCCTCGCGCAGCTCGATGGGCGTCGCCGGGGATTCGATCGTGGCGATGTTCAACGCCGCGGGC
>Ga0180429_10000440_pt1 | contig 37626 bp, 18 predicted proteins | sample SS_ome_FD_132428 | JGI IMG/M metagenome (GOLD analysis project Ga0180429, IMG submission 132428) | Hypersaline lake sediment archaeal communities from the Salton Sea, California, USA - SS_1_S_1 metaG | ecosystem: Environmental > Aquatic > Non-marine Saline and Alkaline > Hypersaline > Sediment ...
GCCGGCTTCTCCTCGATGCCGACGATGCGGCCATCCCTGACCTCCGCCACGCCGAAGCGGTGCGGGTCGGGTACCGCCTTGAGGAAAACGTGGGCGTGGCCGTCCGGCGCGTCGGCGAAGCGGCGCACCGCCACAGCGATGTCGTCTTCAAAGACGTTGTCGCCGAGGATCACGCACAACTTGTCGGTGCCGACGAAGTTGCGCGCCAGCCCCAGCGCCTGGGCGATGCCGCCCGCCTCGTCCTGGACCTTGTAGGTGAACCGGCAGCCGTAGTCCTTGCCGCTGCCCAGCAGCTGGACGACGGCGCCCATGTGCTCGGTGCCGGTCACGATCAGGATCTCCTCGATGCCGGCGGCGGTCAGCTTCTCGATCGGGTAGAAGATCATCGGCTTGCGCCCGACCGGCAGCAGGTGCTTGTTGGTGACCTTGGTGAGGGGCAGCAGCCGGCTGCCCGTCCCGCCCGCGAGGATCACACCCTTGACGATGCTGGCCATGGCCGCAGTGTAGCATGACGCGGGGCCGCTGCGTTGCGCGATCCGGTCCGGGCGTGCTAGGATTAACCTTGATGCAGCGCCGCTTCGGCGGCGCGGAAGTTAACGTTTGGTATGGATGAGTCTGCCTGCTGTGATTACCTGGTCAAATCCCACAACGAGGTTTCCCCAGTTACGTGGTGCCGGCCGGTCTTGGCATACCAGAGCGAGCATCAAGACCAGTTGCGTGTAGGAGTCGTGGATGAACATCTATTGCGGCAATCTGTCATACGACCTCTCTGAGGAAGAACTGCGCGAGGCCTTCGCCGCGCACGGCGCGGTGGACGACGCGCGCGTAATCCAGGACAAGTTCTCCGGCAAGTCACGAGGCTTCGGCTTCGTCGAGATGCCGAACGATGAGGAGGCCAAGGCCGCGATAACGGCGCTCAACGGCACCATGCTCAAGGGCCGTGAGCTGACGGCCAACGAGGCGCGCCCGCGCGAGGAGCGCGGCGGCGGTGGCGGCGGAGAGCGCTGGTAAGGCCCAGCCCCCCGCGCGCCCCGCTCAGCGATAGAGGATGCCAACCGCCGCGCGCTGCTGGCCGCCGTCGATCCGATAGCCGGTCAGCACGACGTCGCCGCCTGAGTTGCGGCTGATGCCGACCGGTGACCCGTGCAACTGATCGGGCAATTCGGTCACCGTCCAGGCGTCGTCGAGCCGCTCGATCAGCTGCATGCGGCTGTCCTCCAGCGGGGTGTCGGTTCGGTAGTAGAGCACGAGCGGCGAAGCGAGATGGTAGAACGCGGCCAGGCTGCGGCCGTCGGTTCCGGTCGTGACGGCGACCCGCTCCCAGGTGAAGCTGCCGGCGCTCGGTCGGATACCGAGATGGATGCCGGGTTCAGCGCCGCTTAACTCCAGGGCCACGCACGCTGCGCCGCCCGCGTGGAAGTCGAGGCCCACGCCGGCGGTGCTGTTGAGCGCGGCGGTGGAGATCAGTTCCGGCGGGTCCCAGCTGCCCTGGTCGGATTCGATCAGCCACACGTTGTCGTCGGAGTCAATGGCGGCGATGCCCCACTCACCGCCGCTGCGGGGGGCGACGGCCAGCGCCATGATGGTGGCGGAGCCACTGAGCACTTCGGTGGCACCGGACCAGGAAGGCTCGCTCCAGCGGCGCACCTCGATGCTGGTGCCGCCGCTGGCCGCGTAGCACAGCAGGTTCGAGCCGGAGAAGAAGTTGTACTTCAGGCGCGCCAGCGAGGTGCCGCCAAACAGGCCGACCTGGATCACGTCCGGGACGTCGGGCAGAAACCACGTAATCACCAGCTGGCCGCTGTCCGTATAGCTGCCGATCAGGAAGTCGCCGGCATAGGTCAGCGGACAGGCCGTGTGCGGCGTGCACCAGGCGTCCGTGCCGATGTCGGTGAAGGACAGCGCCGAGCCCAGGCCGGTCGCAACCGAGGCGCGGGCCGACGGGTAGGGCTGCTCGGACAGGCTGAGCAGCGATCCGTCGGTCAGCAGCAGCGGCTGATGGTTCTCCAGGATGTTGGCGGTACCGGTCGGGGAATACAGTGCCGCAGCGCTGTACGTCACGGCGCGCCGCAGGAACCGGCCCCGGCACTCACCGTCACGCGTCTCGGTGACCGCCGCATAGACACCGCTGTCCGCGCCATCATCCAGATACGCCCCGGCACCCCCGGTGGCTGCGCCCACGCCGCCCACGATGTCGTACTGCTCGCCTCGGCCGTCGTCGCCGGTGCTGTCAAAGCCTCGCAGACACTCGGTCTCGTCGGCATCCACGTCGGTCCAGTAGAACAGCGACTCGTTGTCGCCGTCGGCGGTCAGGCCGACCCCCGTCAGCGCCGTGGCCGGCGCGTCCAACTCCACGAACTGGTCGCTGGCGTTGGCCGCGCCGTAGTTGTCGCCGTAGTAGGCTCGATCGCCGTCCGTGACGCACGCCCAGAACACGTGGCTCGTGTCGTCGGGGTCGCCGCCGGTCGTGATCAGAGTCGGGTTACCGGTTAAGGTCTGGAGGCTCTGATCGCTGTCGCTGCCGTCGGTAAACGACCACTGGTGGATTTCGCCGGGCTTGGTGTAGGCGAAGCGCGACGTTATATCGTCCCGCTCGACGTCGAGCGGCAGCGCGGCGTTCGTGCCCACCGCCGTGGTGCCGGTGCTGAAGCCGCCGCCCGCCTGCTCGTGCCAGATGTGCACGCTGTAGTCGGTATCCGCGCCGTTGGCACTGCCGGCCAGCAGCCCGACCGCCACGCGCCCGGCGGCCGACAGGTCCAGCCGGCCCAGCGCCAGGAAATCGCCCGTGGCCTGGCCAGTCGCGGCGCTGGACCAGTTCGCGCCGTTGAACTCATACACCGTCCAGTCGATATCGGTACCGTCTTGGTTCGCGACGAGCGCGGCGGCGACGGAGGCGTTGACCGCGATGTCGCACAGGTAGTCCGCCGCCAGGGCGCTGCCGCTGATCGTCAGCCAGGAGGAGCCGTTGTAGAGCCTGAGCTGCGGAGTCCCGCCGGCCAGCAGCAGCGCCGCGATGCGCCCGCTGGCCGAGTCCGCGTCCAGGCCGATGACGCTGCCGGGCAGTCCGGTGGCCTGCGCGGCCTGAAAGTAGTCGTAGTGCATGGTGACGTCGATCTCGTCCGTGATCGAAACGTAGGTGCCGTCGGTGACCGTTAGTCTTACCGTGGCGTGTCCCCGCTGCGTGTAGATGCGGGTGACCTCTTGGGGGCCGGTGGTGGTCTCGTCGACGATGCCGTCATCGGTGAAGTCCCACTTGAAGAGCAACTCCTCCAGGGGCGTGTCGAGATCGGTCGTGCCGGAGGGATCGAAGGTCACGGGCAGGCCGTTTTTCACTGCCGGCGGATCGTAGGTGAACGAGGGCACCGGCGGTGTGCTGCCGAGTGTCGTCAGCTGCGGCGTGTTGCTCATGGCGCTCTGGGCGCCGCCGTAATAGGCGCGCACGCCCACGTAGTACTCGGTCTCGGCCAGCAGATCCGTCAGCCGCCACGAGGTGCCCGCGATCACGCCTTCGTGCCGTTTCTCCACGCCGTCGTCATTCACGGTGAACCCGTCGAAGGGACCGGTGTAGACCTCGTAGCCCTGCAGGCCCGTGGGGTCCTCCGGCGCCTGCCAGCTCAGATCGGCCCAGAAGCTGCTGACGTCATCGACGGTAAGGTCAGTAGGCGGATCGCGGGGATCGTCCGTCAGCGTAGTGGCGGTGACGGTGGCGGAAGGCGGGCTCTCGTTCTGTGCAACGTCGAGGGCGGTGACGCGGAAGTGATAGGTCTCGCCGGGATCCAGACCAGTGATGCCCAGTTCCTGCTGGATCTTGGGGGAAAAGCCGCGAAACTCACTGTCTTCCCCGTAGATGTCGAAGCCCGGCTCCGGGCCCGAGTAGACGTAGTAGCGCCACAGGTCAGCCTCTTCGTTGGCCGCCCAGTACACGGTGATCGTCGTCGCGGACGGTGGGTAATTGCCTACGCCATGGGGGATGGCTGGCGGTGTTACGTCCTCATCGGCCTTGAGATTCAGTTGGAAGACTTCCAGGCTGTTGTCGCCGACGGCGGCCACGACGGCATAGGTGTATCCGGTGGGTGACAGGTAGTCGGCCCCCGCCCAATAGACGAACGAGGAGATGGTGTCACTCAGCGGGCCGTGGGCTTCCCAGCGGCCCGTGCTGTAGTTGCTGAGCAGCAACCAGAATTCGCTGTCACCGTCGGGTCCGGCTTCCAGCACCAGTTCGAGCGGCTTGAGGCCTGGGGTGAAGCTCCCCCAGCACCACATTCCCCAGGCGGTGGTGCCGATCTCCGGTGTCAGTGCCAGATGCGGTCCGTCCACTGCGGCCCCCGCCGTCGAGATGTCGATGGCGTCGCGACCGTACCAGATGTTGTTCTGCACCGAGACCGCACGCTGGAGATCAGGGACAGCATTGTCTGCGGGCAGCCCGGGCAGGTCCGCCAGGCCGACCGGGGTTTCAACAGCGAGAGGCAGCGACTGCGCCGGCAGCGTGCTGCTGCCCTGACAGGCTGACAGCAGCATTGCGCTGACCGCCACGAGGACCGCCAGCTTAAGGTGCACGTAGTTCAACATAATGCTGACCTGCTTTCCGAGGCCGTGTGCCGCCGGTAAGACACTAGTACCTAGTATAACCGCGTTGCTGGTCCATCTCACTCGATTAGCAAGCAGTGATCGCCCGCTGACACTTGCTCTTCGGGTAGTATTTGGGGGACCAGCCGGAAGCAAAGATGTTGCGTCGAACGAACAGACTCGCTATAGCGCTGCCGTATTCCCCGGCACGGCGTGCCGCATCGCTGGCAGTGATGGCCCTGCTGCTGGGCTGCGGAGCCGGATCGGACCGGCTGACGAGCGACACGCCGACTTCGAGTGCGGTGCAGGCCGGCGGAGTCCCGGCGGGCGGGCAGGTTGCAGTTGAGGACTACACGCCGTCGGGTAAGCCGGGCCTGGACTATGCGCCGGACATCCTGCTGGTCGGCTATCGACCCGGCGCCACACTGCCCGCGGCGTACGCAGCGGAGTCATCGCGGCTGGTGCAGAGTGCGCTGGCGCGTCCTAATCCGGTGCTGCGGCGCAATCCGGGCTTCGGGGCGATCACCAGCGCGATCGCTGACTGCTATCGAATGCAGGTGCACACCGAGGCCTACGTCGGCGGCTGCAACTTCGCGGCATTCGATCTGCCGGCCGGGGCGAACGGAGAGGCAATCCTCGCCGACCTGCGCGTGCGGTTCGCAGACGTGCTGGTCGGCGCCGGGTACTGCCCGCTGGGCCGCGCCGCCTTCGTGCCCGACGATCCGGATTTCGTGCTGAGCACCCCAACGGAGGGGGGGCAGTGGGGCCAGCGCCGGATCGGCTGCGAATACGCCTGGGACCTGACGCGGGGGGATCCCGACGTGCTGATCGGCGTGGTGGACACGGGCGTGACGCTGAACCACGAGGATCTGGCCGGGCAGGTGCTGGACCCCGAGATTGCTTTCCCGGGCCAGCAGCTCGACTTGGCCAACGACGACAACACGATGGAAGACGACGACGGGCATGGCACCGCCGTGGCCGGCATGGTTGCCGCGACCACGGACAACGCCACCGCCGTAGCCAGCGTCGCCCACGGCTGCCGGATCATCCCGGTCAAGATCGCCAACGACCGGTTCTTCGCCAGCTACGCGGACATGGCGGCGGGCTGCCTGCTGGCGGCGCAGCTGGGCGCGCGCGTGGTCAACATGAGTTGGTACGGGGAAAACGCCGCGGGTGTGCTCAAAGTTGCGGTCGATCAACTGGCCGCCGACGGGGTGCTGCTGGTGATCAGCGCGGGCAATCTCGGCTCGGACGTGCCGGCGTACCCGGGGGCCTATGAGAACTGCCTGAGCGTCGGGGCGACTACGGATCACGACAGCCGCACCGCATTCAGCAACTACGGGTCCGATGTGGACGTGGCGGCGCCGGGTGAGGACCTGAAGGTGCTGACCAACACCGGTGCTTACAAGGAGTGGTGGGGCACCAGCTTTTCTGCGCCGCTGGTCGCTGGTGGTGCGGCGCTGCTGTGGAGCTATGCTCCGGAGCTGACACTGGAGAGCGTGCGTTCGCTGCTGGAGCGGACCGGCCCACCGACGACCGGCTTTCAGTTGGCCAGTGACGTACGGCGGCTGGATCTGGCGCTGGCGCTGGGCAGCGTGGTGGGGATCGAGGCGCCGTCGCCGGACCGTCTGATCCAGCGCGACCAAATTGTGCTGGCTCCCGAACTCAACGGCGACGTGCTTTCCGTTGAGCTATACGCCGACGAGCAGCTGGCCGGGGAGCTCAGCGCCCCGCCCTGGGCCTTTCAGCTGGATCTCTCCGCCTACAGCTTCGAGCTGGTCGAACTGGAGTTCCGTGCCATCGGCGAGGCGGCCACCGCCAGCGACTTCCTCACCATCCTCGTCGACAACACGCTGCCGGTCTACGAGCTTGCCGAGGGCTTCGACGGCCTGGAGTACGGTGCGCAGCCGCTCGATGTCCGCGACTACTCGCCGCAGCTGCTCGGCAGCCTGAGGCAGATGCCGACCGCGCAGTGGACGGCGGAGGACGTGGCCGCGAACGGGCCGGGCCGCTGGGCACTTGCCAGCGACGGTTTCGACGGCACAGTTGGAATGCGCGTGCGCGCGACGGCAGAGGAATATGGTGCATTCGAGACCGACGTGCTGATTACCCGCGGCATCGACCTGGCGGCGTCTGCGGACGCGCAGCTGAGCTTTCAGACGCGCTACAACATCGAGCAGAGCGCCAAGGACCACGACCGCGGATGGGTACTGGTCACCACCGATCTGGGTGAGACGTTTACCGTGCTGGAGCAGGAGGGGGAGCCGCTGTCCTGCGGCGGATTCCTGGCTGCCTACGAGCAGCAGCTTGTCGATCTGGGCAGCTGGCTTGGGGAGCAGTTCCATCTGGTGTTCTTGTTTGAGAGCGACGCCGACGGCAGTGGGGAGCAGCCCGGCGAGCCGGCGGGCTGGTGGGTGGACGAGATCGAGCTTAGTGGCACCGTGGTCCTGCTGGGCGGCCTGGAGGTGGAGTGCGCGTCGTATCCGGGAGCGGTGACCGGGACCAGCACCATCACGGCGGTGCCCACCGCTCCGCTGCTGGCCGATCGGGTGGAGTACTGGCTGGACTTCGCGCCATTCGGCGAACTGGACGCCGGTGACATCGCGCTCGACTCCGAGTCCGCACCATATGCCGCCCAGATCGATCTCACCGCATTCCTCGGGCTGCCCAATCAGCACGGCATTCTGCGGGCCACGCCGATCGGCGCCGGGGACTTCGCCGGCCCGACGGTTACCGCTGACGTGTTCCTGTTCAACCAGCTGGGCGACGTGAACGGAGACGGCGCCGTGGACCTGGCTGACAGTGAGGCGTACCCGGCCATGCTGGGGCTGGACGCCGGCCACGAGAGCTTTGTGCCCTTCTTTGACAGCGACCTGGACGGCACAATCACCGAGGCGGACGCCGGAGCAGTCGGCTACTTCTACGGCGATTCGTAGACCGCCGGTCACTGCGTAGTTGCCCACCGCCAGGTTGTGCGGCGATGCGCCGCAAGGTATCCTAGCTGGGTAGGACCCGATTACCCAATGTCGAGGGGGTAGGCTATGGTGCTGCAACGCAGTCTGCTATTGGCTTCGTCCGGCTTCGCGTTCCTGATGCTGCTACTGATGGCTTCCTGTTCCGGTGGCAAGTCGGACGGCCCGGCTCGGCTGCCCCGAGTGGGGAGCGAACTGCACCTCGAAGTGCTTGAGGGCAGCTTCCTGGGCGAGCCGCAGCCGGGCAGCTTCCAGCTGGACATCCGCGAGGAAATGCAGGAACTGATCGCTCTGGTGTCCGTCGCAGACGCTCGTCGGCTGAAGGCGCTTTATTTCGCCATGGACTATAACCCAGCTGAATTGACGCCACTGGCAGTTGCGCCCACTGAGCGATTCCGGTCCGCAGCGCGAGAAGCCGGATTGCCCCCCGAGCTGCTGATGCTCGAAGTACTCGATAGGCCCGGCGTGGTGCACTGCGGGATGATCCTGCCGCGGCCACAGCTTCGCGAGGGCTTCAGCGGCGATGGAGTGCTGGCTGAGGTGCGGTTCGCCCGCCGTCCGTTCGATCGCACGGCCAGTGCGCCACCGGTGACCGATGCTTCAGCCGTGCAACCGAACTGGATCGTGGAGTCGCGCACGCTGTCGTGGCGCTACAGCTGCCAGGGGGACTACAACCAGGATGGCTACGTCACGGTTAACGACCTGACCCCGCTGGGGGTGCACTTCGAGCTGGCCGGACCGTTCGATTACCTCTCGGCGCTCAGCGTGGTCGACGGCAATGACGATGGCTTCATCACCATCAGCGATATCACGTCTATTGGCCAGAACTTCGGACGCAGCGTTGAGGGCTATCACGTCTTTGCCAGTGAGGATATCGGCTTGCTGCCGGAGGGAAACGACACCCAGCCAATGCTCGAACCCTACGATGCTGTTCCGTTTGAGGAGGGGGAAGGCGACCCGCTCGTAGATCGTCTGCACTACGCCCGCGAGTATCCCGAGCTGCCGCCGGATGCCTTCGTCTGGGTACGCCCGGTCTCCGACGATCTGCACGGCACGCCCAGCATGCCGCAGTACCCGAAGGCGTGCATGTGGCAGAAATTCAACGTCAGCAGCGTCTCGCCGGCCTATGCCGGGACCAGCAACTCCGTGGCCATGGTGAATGGCCTCCCGGCGGTCTGCTACCGCGAGTTCGTCACGAAGCGGCTGGTCTTCCAGCGTGCGACCAGCCCGATCGGTGCCACCTGGGGACTGCCGGTGGGGCTCGACAGCAGTGACGACCCCGGGTATTTCACGTCGATGGCGCTGGTGGATGGCAAACCCGCAGTCAGCTACTATGCCGCTGACACGCATGACCTGCTCTACGCGGTTGCGCAGGACGGCAACGGGGTGTTCTGGTATTCGCCGTTGCTGATTGACCACAGCGGTGACGTAGGCCGCTGGTCGCAGCTGCTGGTGGTCAACGGTAACCCGGCGATCTGCTACCAGGACTTCACCAATGGCGGAGTGAAGTTCGTTCGCGCACTGAGCGCTACCGGATCGACCTGGGACACACCAGTTACAGCCGCCGCTTCCGGCGACATGGTTGAGTATTGCTCGATGGTCATCGCCAACGGCAATCCGGCGATCTGCTATTACAACGCCAGCCAGCAGGACATGGAGTACGTGCGGGCGAACGACACCAGCGGTAGCAGCTGGGGAGCTGCCGCAGCGGTTGACCAGTCGATTGCTGATGAGGGCGTCGGCTGCTCGATGTTCATCGTGAATGGCCGACCCGCGATTGCCTACTGGAACAACGGAGCTTTGTTTTACATTCGAGCCTCCGATGCCAACGGTGGCAGCTGGGGGATCCCTGTCTGGCTTGACCCGACCAACCCTGGGATTCTCACCAGGGGTGTCAGCATCAGCCTGCATGTCAACAACGGCAAGCCAGCGGTCAGCTACTATTCAGGGACACCCAACCACGACCTGATGTACCTGCGCGCGCTCGATGCCGACGGCACGGCCTGGTCAGCGCCGTATGCCGTCGACAGCCCGGACAACGTTGGCGTGGACTGCCACCTGACCAATGTGGGCACGAGCCCGGCGATCAGCTACTTCGATGACACCGCCAATCATCTCAAGTTCGCGATTTGCGTCAACGCCTTCAACCAGGCTCCGACCGCGACGCTGGTCGTGCCGCAGCCCAGTGTCAAACTCGGCCAGCCACACCTGTTGGACGCCTCCGGCAGCTTCGACCCGGACGGTGAAGTGGTGATGTACGAGTGGGACTTCAATGACGACGAGAGCATTGACCTCAACACCGGGATTGATCCCCACGCGGAGTACATCTATCCCGAGCCCGGGGTCTACGTCCCCCGTGTGTGGGTTACGGACAACTCCGGTGCATCAGTGGTAGCGTCTGCCGAGGTTGAGGTGCGGGAGAACATCCGCCCGCATGCGGAGCTCGTTGCCACCCCTGATTTCGGCAATCCGCCGTTCGTGGTCAACTTCGACGCTTCGGGCAGTTCCGACGAAGATGGCACCATCGTCAGCTACGAGTGGGACTGGGACGGTGATGGCATCTTCGATGCCTCGACTGACAACGACCCTCACTGGTCCTGGGAGTACGAGGTGTCCGGTGAGTTCCTGGCGGCGGTCAAGGTCACAGATGACAGCGGTGGCTCGGACACCGGCACTGTGCTGTGCTCAAGCAACAGCGGCCCAATCGCTGTGGTCGCGCCTGATCCTGTTTCCGGTCCCGCCCCGCTGGACGTGGCCTTCGATGGAAGCGGCAGCTACGACAGCGATGGCAGCATCGTCGAGCACTGGTGGGATGTGCGTGATGACGGAGTCTACGAGGCGCACGATGGCGGCCCGCCCGACCATTTCGAAGCCAGGCTGATCTGGAACGGTGGGGTCAAGGTACGGCTGAGAGTGAAGGACAACGGCGGCATGTTCGGTTCCGCGGTGGCGACCATCAACGTCAGCGGAGGCTGGCATGTAAGTCAGGTAGACGAGAGCGGCAATGTCGGTTCGGCACTGTCGCTGGCGATCATCAACGGGCGACCGGCAATCAGCTACTTCGACGCCACAAACCTGACCCTGAAGTACGTGCGGGGTGCGGATGCCAACGGTTATAACTGGCCCGCGTCAATGACCCTCGGCGCTATCAGCAAATATCCGAACTCCTGCTGGGGCACCTCGCTGGCTTACTTCAACGGGTCATTCCCGGGCATCGTTTACAACGCCACTCCAGTCAACCCAGCGGACTGGCAGAGGTGTCTGGTGCGCAGCACCAACAGCGACGGCACGGCCTGGAATCCGATTCAGGAGGTGCCCGGCGGATCCGGCAGCGATCCGTCACTGATCCTGGTGGCGAGCAATCCGGCCTTTGCTGCCGTTGACTCCGATCTGATTTACACACGGGCCACCAACGCGACCGGCACGGCCTGGGGTGTGCAGAAAATCGTCGATACCGACTCCGGGGCGTATGGCTGCTCGATGAAAGTCGTGGAGGGCCAGCCGTCGATTGCCTACACCTATCGAGGGGGAGGCGCGTACGACAAGCTGTGCTATATCCGCTCTGTAGACGACACCGGCGACAACTGGGGCACGCGCATCGTGCTGGAGGATGCGCAGTATGGGATTGAAGCAGTCTCGATGGCAATCATCGACGGCCGGCCCGCGGTCGCTTACACAGTCTCGACGTCACTTGGCGGCGACTGGGAGGCTCGCTACCGGCGGGCCAGCGACGTGTATGGCAATGCCTGGCCCCCTGGCCACAAGCTGCTGGCGACGGGCTGCCGCTACGATATCTCGCTGGCGGAGATCAACGGCCGGCCGGCGGTTGCGGCGCGTACTTGCGCCGATCACGACCTGCTGTACCTCCGCGCTGCCGATTCCACTGGTAGCGCCGACTGGCCGGAGCCGATCGTAGTCGACAACACTGATAACAACACGGGCGGTGGCAGTGCGCCCGACTGCGACATGCTCAGCATTGGTGGCAAGCCGGCGATCGCCTACTGCCATTCTGTCAGCGGCAACCTGATGTACGTAATCTGGGAGTAACCGGCGGCCGCAGCCGCACGCGGTTGCCTGACCGGCACGCCTGGCGCTAGCCCGGCGGCGGCGGATCGTCGAGTTGCTCCCCCACGAAGCTGACACCGGCGTCCGGCGGCACGGTGACCTGCTGCCGGGCCTGGACGTCGCCGAACCCGGTCCAGTTGGTCACGATGCGATTGACCTCTACCTCGTAGGTGCCGTTATCCAAGTTCTCGAAGGTCAGGACGCTGGGCACTCCATCGGTGGGCAGCTGGAATATCTGATCGACCAGAACATCCCCTGGCTGCTCGAACAACTTGACCAGCGTGCCCACGTTGGCGCCTTGGAAGCCGTTGAAGTTGACTGTCACGGTTACGGTGACCGTATTGCCCGGGGGTGGGCCGCCGGCGTTCACCGTGATCGCCGACGACGTCACGATCTGTGGCACCGGCGTGGCATTGTCGGTCACCTGCAGGCGCACCATGTAGTTGCCGTCCGCGGCATAGGTGTGGTCGGTGATGGCCGTTAGCCCGAGGTCCACCCAGCCCATACCCTCGCCGAAGTCGATTTCGTACTTCGTGATGCTGCCGTCCGGGTCGAAGCTCTGGCTGCCGTCGCAGGTCACCGTCAGCGGAGTGGGGCCGCTTCGCGGATCGACCTGCAGAATGGGGATCGGCTCAAACTGGGGATCGGCTACGAGCAGCAGCTCGCGCAGCCAATACTTGTCCGCCGGCTCCAGCGCGGCGTTTCTGAGCAGCTCCGCGTCCAGCACAACGAAGTCGTCGACGGCCAGAGATGAGGGCTCCAGGTCGGCGTCGTCCGGTCCGACGAAGTCCGAGTCCTCGGACACCAGCACCGTCAGGCTGGGCGGGTGGCTCCAGCCGGTGACAGGATGGTTGACATGGACCAGGCGCAACTCAAGTGTGCCCAGCCCCTCATCCCAGCCGTCGACGTATCCGTAGATCAGCACTTCAGCCGGGTCCCCGTAGTCATCTGCATCGATCCCGCGCTCCAGCCGCCGGTCGCTGATCGCCAGCGTATCCGGATCGGCCAGCTGGGCCTCATCCGCGTATTCGAGGCCGGGCTCATCGTCGCCGTCGTTGTCCATCGCGATCAGGCGGTCCAGGTTGTTCAGCCGCACGCTGGCGATCGTGGGCCCTTCGCCGTCGGTAAACTCGGTTGCCACATCCGTGAAGTAGCCACCGCCGGGGTTCTCGGTCAACGCGATGTCGACTTCGAGGGTGGAGGTATCGGTTCCCGCCGGCAGCCGGAACGGCACCACGGTGGTCTCATGCTCGATGCTGATCGCCTGCGCGGCCTGGCGTGCGGAGCTGCCCGTCTTCGGCGATCCATCGGCCAGGTCGACCACCGGCGCGTACATCACCAGCAGCGCCAGCGCCTGCTCGCGCGGCAGGCCGTAAAACCGCGGCGTAGGCGTATCCTCGTCCGCGCTCTCGCCGATGGACGCCAGGTTCGGCACGTCGCCTTCGGCGATGCGCCTGAGGATCTCCCCCGGATCGACGACCTTGACCAGGCTGCGGCCCGAGAACCCCAGCCCGCCCGATTCTCCGCTGCCGTCGAGGTCGAACAGATCCAGTCCCTCGATGGTCAGATCGACCTGCAGATCCGCCTTGAAAGGCAGGCTGGCGGGAGCGCTGTTGGTGCCCATCACGCCGTCGGGGTCGACCGGTGCGACGGACCACTCGTCCTCGGGCAGACCGTCGAACTCGACGCGGTAGCGCGGCGGCAGCATGAACTGCGTCTCAGCCTCCTCGCGGCTGACCGTGACAAGATCGCCGGGCTGCGCGTGGACGACCACGCCGTTACGCAGTACGTTGTAGCCGATGATCATGGAGCCGAAGTGCTGACCGATCGGCGTGATGTCGGAAATCCCGATCAGGCCGTCACGGTTGCCGTCCACCCAGTACAGCGTGTTGTCGAAGGTTCCGTCGATCAGCGGATCGTAAGTTGACTGGAAGTTGACGCCCAGCGGGGTGAGGTCATCGACGCCAACGAGGCTGTTGAAGTTGTAATCGCCGGTGTTGACCTCCGTCCACTCCAGGCGGATGCGACCTCCGCCCAGGTAGGTCATCTCCAGGTCCATCACGGCGTTCCAGGGGCCGGAGGGCGGCACGCTGACGGCGCGCTCTCCGGCCACGGTCCGCAGCTTGACCGCGACCGGTGAACCCTGGTAGCCGTCGACGGGCCGCACACCGATCTCCGGCCCCTCGGGCGCGTTGCCGACAACGTGCAGCACGTAATCATCACCGCGCCACTCTTCCTCGACGACGATCCGCCGCGCCGGCAGCACCAGCCGCAGGAACTTCCCTTCGGGAGGCAGCGCGTCGAACTGCAGCAGCAGGCACTGGGCGCCGCTGCGCTGAATACCGACTCCGTCGAGGCTTGAGCCCAGCAGTGGTTCGAGTTCGGGATCACCTGCCGCATCCGTCGCCACCGCCTGGCTCCCGCTGCAGCCGCAGATGGCGAGCATGAGGATCAGCAGCACGCAAAGCGAATACCTCATTGTCGTAAGTCCTCCCATGATCTGGCGCCGGAATCCAGCAGCCCCGGCCGGTCGATGCAGTCGCCGATGACCGCGCACAGCGTTTCGATCCCGCTGTCGATCTCCTCCTTGCTGGTTCGGGAGAAGGCCAGTCGCAGAGCGGCGGTGTCCTGGCGGGACGGCATGCAGTATGCAGCCGGCAGGAACTCCACGCCGGCCTCGCGGCACAGCGACAGCAGCGGCACCGAGAGCAGGTGCTCAGGCAGCTGCACCCAGACGGTGAAACCCCCTTGCGGGTGCAGGTATGTGCAGCCGGGCGGCAGGTATGCGTCCAATGCCCGGCACATGGCGTCGCGTCGTTTCCTGTATTCCTTGACGGTCTTTCTCAGGTGTTTGGCGAAGTGGCCGCGGATGATGAACTCGTACAGCAGCGCCTGCAGGAAGTAGCCCTCGCCCGACTCCGCGCCCAGCTTGGCGTAGACCAGGGGCTCGGCGATGCTGGACGGAGCAGTGACCCAGCCAATGCGCAGCCCCGGCAGCAGGCACTTCGAGAACGTCCCGATGTGGATGACATAGCCGCCGGCATCGAGTGACTTCAGCGGAGGCGGCGTCTGGCCGTTGTAGCCCAGCCAGCGCGCCCAGTCGTCCTCGATGACCGGTACCCGATAGCGGATCGCCAGGCGGAGCAGGTGCTCGCGTCGTTCGGCGGACAGGCAGGCGCCGGTCGGGTTGTGGTAGGTCGGTACCGTGATCACCGCCTTCACTTCGTCCCGGGCCAACACAGTGCCCAGATAGTCCGTGTCCATGCCCTCGTCGTCCACGGGAATCGGTACGTAGTGGATGTTCTTGGCGATCAGCAGGTTCAGGATACCGGTGTAGGTCGGTGACTCCACGGCGACCTTCTGGCCCGGCTGCAGGATGCGGTCCAGCACCAGGGCCAAGGCCCGCTGGAATCCGCCGGTGAGCAGGATGTCGTTTTCCGTCTCCGCCATCGGGACTCCGCTCAGCGCCATCTCTTTCTCGAGATGGTCGATCAGCGGCAGGTAGCCCTGGGGGTGGCCGACGTCGAAGAAGAACTCCTTCGGATACCAGAGCATGTTTGTGGCCACCTGCTTGATCCGCTGAAAGGGGAACAGCGCCGGGTCCGGGCTGGCCTGGGTGAACTTGACCAACTCGCCGCGCTGGCGACGGCTGGGCGGCACCAGGAAGAACTCGCTGTGGAACCGGTAAGGCTCCCAGCGCATCGGCGGCTGGTTCTCGATGCTGGTCTCCATCTCCGCGCGGGTCCGCAGGTTGTCGCCGACCGCGATCGACGGCATCTCAGTGACATACGTGCCACTGCCGTGGCGGGTCTCGAGGATGTTGCGGGCGACAAGTTCCTCGTAGGCGTTGTGGACGGTCTTGCGTGACACGTCGAGCTGGGTGGCCAGCTCGCGGACGCTGGGGAGTTTCTCACCGCTGGACAGCAGGCCGTCGCGCACCAGCTTGGTGATCTGGCGGCAGATCTGATCCCGAATCGGCTCCTCGGCGCTCTTGTCGACTTGGATGACCATTCAGTACCCACCGTCAGTATGCCACATAAGGTGACACGTCATGGGGCCAATTCGGGTCCAATCTGGGGTGACACTTGCAGGCGCTTGAGCGTGGATCGCAGCCTAGCGACACTGTTGATCAGCGATCAAGCCGAGCATTATCACTGCTAGTGGAGACTGATCCAATCTCGAAAGTGTTCCCCTGCAGTGGCCTGATAGCGAGGAATGGAGGTGACAAATGTATACCCGCTACTCGTGAACGTGGTTCTCGCCGGCAACGCTGCCGGTAATAGGTATAATCGTGGTAATGGACGAAGCTGAAAAGGGTACTAGCGGACACACACCATTGATGCAGGCGGCGCGGCTCGGTGACCTGGACGAAATCAGGCGGCAGCTGGCGGACGGCGCCGACATTCACGCCGAGACCTCCAGCGGCGAGAGCGCGCTGCACAAGGCCGCCCAGGCTGGGCAGGTGGAGGCCGTGGCGCTGCTGTTGCAGTCCGGCTGCAAGCATGACACGCACGACCACACACGGATGACGCCCCTGCACCAGGCGGCGGCGGCGGGCCACGGCGGCGTGGTCCGCCTGCTCATCACGGCCGGTGCCGACATCAACGGTATGGGGCAGAAGGGGCGGCGTCCGCTGCACTCGGCGGTGGCGGGCGGCAGTCTGGAGTGCGCAAAGGCGCTGATTGAGGCCGGGGCGGACATCGAGGCCAAGACGATGTACGGCTTCACGCCCCTGCATCTGGCGGCCTTCGTCGGCGAGAAGGAGCTTGCCGAACTGCTGCTGAAGCACGGCGCCGATCCGCACGCCCGGAATAACGTGGGCTACATGCCGCTGAACGTCGCGGTCAACGAGGAGCACGACGAGATCGCTGAGCTGTTGCGGCCCGTGACGTATGAATCCGGCGGGCAAGAGTAACGCCGCGGCACCGCGCCGATTGACACAACCCTCCCGCGCTGGCTAGGGTAGTGCCGAAGCTCGGCACGGGAGGCGCCACCATGAACACCCTCTGGCGGCTGTTGATACTCATGGCTGTAGCGGCAGCGATGTTGCTGCCCAAGGACTCGCCGCGGGCGCAGGAGGCGGAGCGCATCCTCAGTTTCCACAGCGATGTCGTCATCCATCAGGACTCGTCAATGACGGTGACCGAGACGATCACGGTGGTGGCGCAGGGGGTGCAGATCAGGCGTGGGATCTACCGCGATTTCCCGACCCGCTACTGGGACAACAGCGGCCACCTGTATACGGTGGGATTCCACGTGAATGAGGTGCTGCGCGACGGCCAACCCGAGCCCTATCACTTCGGCACGCTGTTCAACGGCAGGCGCGTGTACATCGGACAGGAGGACGTCTACCTCCAGCGGGGCGAGTACACCTACACGCTGACCTACGACACCAACATGCAGCTCGGCTTCTTCACGTCCTTCGACGAGTTGTACTGGAACGTCACGGGCAACGGCTGGGATTTCCCGATCGAGCGCGCCTCGGCCACCATCACGCTGCCGGGCCAGGTCAGCGCGGCGGACGTGGTCCTGGAAGCCTACACCGGCTATCAGGGGGAGCAGGATCAGTTCTACGACGCGCGGTTCACCGGCGAGCAAGCCGAGTTCACCACCAACCTGCCGCTGGCGGCCGGCCAGGGACTGACCATCGTGATGCGCTTTCCCAAGGGCATTGTGACACCGCCGGCGGGACTGACCGGCCTGCGCTTCTGGCGCGCCAACCATCCCGCCGCCGTTCTTGGCGTGGCCGGGCTGGTGGTGATACTGCTGTTCTACCTCATCGCCTGGTTGCTGGCCGGCGTCGACCCGCGGCGCGGCGAGGTGGTGCCCCAGGACGTGGTACCAGGCGATCTGTCGCCGGCACTGCTGCGCCACCTGCGCCGGATGGGCAGTGACTACACGGCTTTCACCGCGACGCTGGTGGAGCTGGCCGCCAAGGGCCTCGTCCGGATCGAGGTCGACGCGGCGGGCAACAACACGGTGGTGCACACCGGCAAGGCCGACGCGGAGTTGAGCCCCGAGCAGCAGGCCCTGATGGCCAGGCTGTTCGCCAAGGGCACCGAGGTGCTGATCGATCAGGACAACCACTTGACTCTGTCCGGCTCGTACATGGCGATGAACAGCTCCCTCGAGCAGCAGTGCCGCGGCACCTACTACTACCGCAATAAGCCGGTGACCGGCATCGGCTGGCTGCTGACCTTCCTGGTACTGGTGGGGATGGGCCTGCTGTCCGGCGACAAGTTCATCTTCTTCTTCTGCACCGTGTTCATCGTGGGCCTGGCCTACTTCGCGATGAACCTGGCGATCGCCGCCGTCAGCGGCCAGACGGTGGTGATGTCCGTCGGTGGCACAGGCGGACGCGTCGCGGCCGGCGTCGGCGCGGTGGTGCTGTTCGTGCTTACGCTGGTGCCGACCATTGTGCTGGGGCTGTTCAGCTCGCCGGGCACGGCACTGGCGCCGCTGGGCCTCGCGCTGGTCGGCTCGATCTTCGGCTGGCTGATGCCTCGCTACACTCGCCGCGGGCGCGAGCTGCTGGACCAGATCGCGGGCTACCGGCTGACGCTGGCCGGGCAGGGCGCGGGGATTCCGGGCGGCTCGGCGGCGAACGGCGAGGCCGCCTTCGCCTTCCTGCCCTATGCGATTGCGCTCGACATCCACCGGCAGTGGGCGCGGCAGCTGGAGCAGCTGTTCGCCAGGAGCGCCCGTCCGCCGGCGCCGGAATGGTACCGCAACCCCTACGAACGTGACTTCCGCCACGAGAGCTTCACCAGCAGCATGGCCAGCTCGTTCACCAGTTCAGTGGCATCATCGAGCGTCGCCCCGGGATCGAGTTCCGGGGGTGGCGGTGGTGGCTCGTCGGGCGGCGGCGGTGGTGGCGGCGGCGGTGGTGGCTGGTAAGCTCGGCCAGGGCCCTGAGCATGAGTGAGGAACGGGGATGATGATGCGAAGAATTGCGGTCGTAGTGGCAGTAACAGGCGCGGTAGTCTACCTCGCCGCATCCTGCGGAAATCGGGACAACGGGTCGATTGAGCTGTCGGGCAACATCGAGGTGACCGACGCTCAGCTGGCGTTCAAGATCCCGGGTCGTCTCAGCGAGCGGCTGGTGGACGAGGGCGAGACGGTAGCCGCCGGGCAGCTGCTGGCCGCGCTGGAACCCATCGACCAGCACTTGGCGGTCGCCCAGGCAGAGGCCAACCTGGCGCTGGCGGAGTCAGTGCTGGCCGAGCTGGAGGCGGGTACCAGGCCCCAGGAAATCAGCCAGACCGCTGCCCAGGTTCAGCGCGCGCGCGCGGCGCTGGGCGAACTGGAGGGGGGCAGCCGTGAGCAGGAGATCGCGGCCGCGGAGGCCGACGTCGAGCGCGCCGATGCCGTCGCGGATCAGGCTGCGGTGCAGCTGGAACTGGCGCAGGCCGACTTCGAGCGCAGCGCCAAGCTGTACGAGGAAGGCGTGCTGCCCCGGCAGCAATACGAAGCGGCCGACACGGCGTGCCAGGCCGCACAGCGCGGTCTGGAGTCGGCGCAGGCGGCCGCGGCCGGTGCCCGCGAGTACCTGAGTCTGGTCCGCGAGGGACCACGCGCCGAAACCATCGAGCAGGCGCGGGCGGCGCTGCGGCAGGCCGAGGCGCTGCACTCGCTGGCGGTGGCCGGCCCGCGGGCGGAGACAATCGAGCAGGCCGGCGTGCAGGTCGAGATCGTCCGCGAGCTCCTCAGGCAGGCCGAGCAGCAACTGGCCTACACGCGGCTGGAGGCGCCGTTCGACGGCGTGGTGCTCAGCAAGGCGGCCGAGGCCGGCGAGTATCTCAACCCGGGCAGCCCGGTGGTTACGATCGGCGATCTCAGCACCGTCTGGCTGCGGGCCTACGTCAACGAGCGTGATCTGGGGCGCGTCAAGCTGGACCAGCGCGTGGAGGTCACCGCCGACACCTATCCGGGCAAGGTCTACGCGGGGCGGATCAGCTTCATCAGCAGCATGGCCGAGTTCACCCCCAAGGCGGTCCAGACATCCGCCGAGCGCGTCAAGCTGATGTACCTGGTCAAGATCGAGCTTGACAATCCCGCGCAGGAGCTGAAGCCGGGGATGCCCGCCGATGCGTGGATCGAGGTCGCGGAGCGCTAGATGCCGGACCCCGCCTGCGCGATTGAGGCCCGCGAGCTGAGCAAGCACTTCGGTGAGCTGGCGGCGGTTGACGGCCTCAGTCTCAGCGTGCAGCCGGGCGAGATCTACGGTCTGGTCGGGCCGGACGGGGCGGGCAAGACCACTGCCCTGCGGATGCTGGCGGCGATCATGGAACCAACTGCGGGCAGCGCGAAGGTGATGGGCTCCGACGTCGTCACGGCGCGCGAGCGCGTGAAGGACCAGCTGGCCTACATGAGCCAGCGCTTCGGGCTCTACCCCGACCTGACCGTGATGGAGAACATCGACTGCTACGCGGACCTTTACGGGGTGCCGCGGCGGGGTCGCGACGCCCGCGTGGCCGAGCTGCTCGATTTCAGCAACATGGGGCCGTTCCGGCGGCGCCGCGCCGGGGCGCTGTCCGGGGGGATGAAGCAGAAGCTGCAGCTGATCTGCGCGCTGGTACACACGCCGCGCGTGCTGCTGCTGGATGAGCCGACCAACGGAGTGGATCCGGTCAGCCGCCGCGATTTCTGGCGCATCCTCTACGAGATGCAGGCCCAGGGCGTGGCGATCCTGGTCAGCACCGCCTATCTCGACGAAGCCGAGCGCTGCACGCGGATCGGCCTGCTCGATCACGGCCGGCTGCTGGCCGGCGGCTCGCCCCAGGAGGTCAAGGGACTGATGCGGCGACGGATTCTGACGATCGCCAGCCCCGAGGCGCGCCGGATCAGCCGCATCCTGGACGCCCGGCTGGAGCCGGGCAGCGTGGCGATCTTCGGCAGTACCGTGCATGTGGCCTGCGATGAGCCCGCGGTCGTGCGCCGGCAGGCTGAGCAGCTGCTGAGCGCGGAGGGGCTTGAGGTCGATTCAATCCGGGAGCAGCCGCCCGCGCTGGAGGATGTGTTCGTCCAGATGCTCGGGGGGCGAACCGAGGACCGCCAGGCAGCTGGTTCGGCGCTGGCCGAGAGCTACGCGGGGATTGCACCCGGGGACGGCATCGCGGTGCGCGTCGAGCACCTGACGCGGCGTTTTGGCTCGTTCGTGGCGGTGGACGACGTCAGCTTCGAGGTCCCGCGCGGGCAGATCTTCGGCTTCCTGGGCCCCAACGGCGCGGGCAAGAGCACCACGATCCGGATGCTCTGCGGCCTGCTGGCTCCCAGCGGCGGTGGGGGCTCCGTCGCCGGGTTCGATGTCCGCAGGCAGCCGGAGCAGATCAAGCGCCACATCGGCTACATGAGCCAGAAGTTCTCGCTCTACGAGGACCTGACCGTCGAGGAGAACATCGACTTCTACGGTGGGATCTACGGACTGGGCGGGCCGCGCCTGGCCGCCCGCCGACGGTGGGCGCTGGGAATGGCCGGGCTGCAGGACCACCGTCGCTCGCTGACCGCACTGCTGAGCACGGGCTTCAGGCAGCGGCTGGCGCTGGCCTGCGCCGTCCTGCACGAACCGCCGGTGGTGTTCCTCGACGAGCCGACCAGCGGCGTCGACCCGCTCAGCCGCCGCAGCTTCTGGGAGCTGATCTACGCGATGGCTGAGCGCGGGGTGACGGTCTTCGTCACCACGCACTACATGGAGGAGGCGGAGTACTGCGACCGGCTGGGCCTGATCTACGGCGGGCGGCTGACGGCCCTGGGTACGCCGGCTGAACTCAAAACGACCGGCATGCGAGAGCAGATCCTGGACGTACGCTGCCCCCAGGTTCAGCGGGCGCTGGCACCCGTGCAGGCGCTGCCCGCGGTGCAGAGCGCGGCGCTGTTCGGCGACGGGCTGCACGTAGTCACCACGGACGTTGCGGCGGCCGAGCGGCAGGTGCGCGCGGCGCTGGCGGAGGCCGGCCTGGCGGCGACGCGGATCGAGCGGGCGACGCCTTCGATCGAGGACGTGTTCGTCTCGCTGATCGAGCGCGCCGATCGTGAGATCGAGGCCGGGGCGGGGGGCGGCCGATGATCAGTATCGGGCGCCTGGCCGCCATCGCGCGCAAGGAGACGTTGCACGTGTTGCGCGACTGGCGCAGCCTGGGTCTGGCGATCGCGATCCCGATGCTGCTGATCCTGCTGTTCGGCTACGCCCTCGACCTCGACGTCGACGACGTGCCCACCGTGGTCTGGGACCAGTCGCGGACACCGCAAAGCCGCGCGCTGCTGGCAGCTTTCGATGGCTCGCCGTATTTCTCGCTGAGCTCTTCCTGCGAAGGCTACGGCGGCCTGCAGCGCGAACTGGACAGCGGACGCGCCATGATCGCGCTGGTGATTCCCAGCGACTTCGCCGCGGCGCTCGACGCCGGTCGGTCGGTCAGCATCCAGGTGCTGGTGGACGGTTCCGACGCCAACACGGCGCGGCTGGCGCTGGGCTACGCCACCGCCCTGGGCCTGATCTACAACCAGCGGCTGACGGTGCGCTACGCGGAGCAGGCGGGTCTGGGCCGGCTGGACGCCCCGGTCGGGGTAGCGGCCCGCGCCTGGTACAACCCGGAGCTGCGCAGCACCAACGCCACCGTCCCGGGGGTGATCGCGATCGTGATGATGGTGATCGCCGCCTTGTTGACCAGCGTGACGGTGGCCAGGGAGTGGGAGCTGGGAACGATGGAGCAGTTGATCAGCACGCCGCTGCGCGCCCCGGAGCTGATCCTGGGCAAGCTGGCGCCCTATCTGGCGATCGGGTTCCTCGACGTGCTGCTGGCGGTGGCGATGGCGCAGTGGGTGTTCGCGGTGCCGCTGCGCGGCAATCCCGGCCTGCTGTTCGGTCTGGCGGTGGTCTTCCTGGTCGGCGCGCTGTGCATGGGCCTGACCATCGGCATCGCGGTCAAGCAGCAGGTGCTCGCGATCCAGGTCGCGCTGCTGGCGACGTTCCTGCCGGCGCTGCTGCTCAGCGGTTTCATGTTCGCGATCCGGAACATGCCCCAGGCCATCCAGCTGATCACCTACCTGGTGCCGGCCCGCTACTTCATTGTCCTGCTGCGCGGCATCTATCTGAAGGGAATCGGCCTCGAGGTGATGTGGCTCAGCGCACTGGTGCTGATTGTCTGGGCGCTGCTGGCGATGGTAATCGCCCACCGGCGCCTCAGGCTGCGGTTGGAGTAACTGATGCTGAGGCGACTTCGGCGCATGCTGATTAAGGAGAGCCTGCAGGTTCTGCGGGACCCCAGGATGCGCTTCGTCGTCTTCGGCGTGCCCCTGATCCAGATGCTGGTGATCGCCTTCGCGCTGACCACGGACGTGACGCGCATCGACACCGCGGTGCTGGACCGCGACCACACGCCGGCCGCGCGCGAGCTGCTGGCCGACTTCACCGCCAGCGGTTACTTCGAGATCATCGCCCGGCCCCAGTCGCCGGCGGAGATCGACATGCTGCTCGACAGCGGGCGCGTGCAGCTGGTGCTGCAGATTCCCGCCGGATTCCAGCAGGCGCTGAGCGCCGGGCGCACGGCCGATCTTCAGCTGCTGGCCGACGGCAGCGACACGAACTCAACCACCATCGCCCTGGGCTACGCCAATCAGATCGTGGCGTGCTACTCACAGCGCCGGCTCGCCGAGCGCACTGCGGTGCTGACGGGCGGCACCCCGCCGCCGGACGTCGAGCTGCGCACCCGCGCCTGGTTCAACCCCAACCTGGAGAGCAAGAACTACTTCGTGCCCGGGCTGGTGGCGGTGATGCTGATCGTGGTGGGGATGATCCTGACTAGCGTGGCGATCGTCCGCGAGAAGGAGATGGGCACCATCGAGCAAGTGATGGTCACGCCGCTCAGCTCGCTGGAGTACATCCTGGGCAAGACGATTCCCTACGCGCTGATCAGCTACGTGAACATGACGCTGATGCTGCTGCTGGCGATGGCGGTGTTCGGCATCCGCGTCCAGGGCAGCTGGCTGCTGCTCTACGCGCTGACGGGCATCTACATCCTGGGCAACCTGGGGCTGGCGCTGCTGATCAGCGTGACCGCCCAGTCGCAGCAGCAGGCCGTACTGACGGCGTTTCTGTTCATGATGCCCTGCGTGCTGCTCAGCGGCTTCATGTTCCCGATCCACAACATGCCGGAGGTGGTGCAGTACGCCGTTTACCTCAATCCGGTGCGCTGGTACATCGAAACCCTGCGGGGGGTCGTGATCAAGGGGGTTGGCCTGGGCGTGCTCTGGCGGGCGGTGGTGGCCCAGTCCGTGCTCGCGGCGGCTTTCATCCTGCTGGCGGCCTGGCGCTTTCGCAAGACCGCCGCCTAGCGCCTCGGTGGATTGGCGTGCCGCGTGCTATCTTGCTTGCACAGCCGGGTGACCCCTGACTGGCCACCGGCAAGCCGGTCAAGCTGGAGACAACGAGTTGGCTGATACCGAGTTAACCTGGGAAGCGTTGCCGGCCAACGTGCAGGAGCGCTGGCAGGAAGTGCTGCGGGACACACCGGTGCCGCCGGCCTCGTTCGGCGACGTAACCCACACCGTCAGCCGCGAGTTGGAGCCCGAGGAGTGGGCGCGCATCGTCTCGGGCGATCTGGTGCTGAGCGGCAAGGTGCTGTCGGTGGCCAACGCGGCGGTGATGGGCCTCGTCAAGCCGATCTCCGACGTGCGGCGCGCGGTGGTACATCTGGGCAGCAACCTGACGCGCATCATCGTGGTGGCCTACTTCGTCGAGGGGCTGCTGGGCAGGTGGGAGACCTATCCCCGCGCGCACTTCACGTTCGTGCGGCACTGGGCCGCCAGCGCGTCGGTACTGGCTCACCAGCTGGCGGGCGACGCCGACTCGGAGGAGCGCGAAACGATCTCCACCGCCACGCTGCTGGCCCGGCTTGGCTCGCTGCTGCTGGGACTGGTCTGGCCGGCTCCCACCGAGGAATACGCGGAGCAGCCCGACGAGGTAACGCGCCTGAGCTACGAGATGGAGAAGTGGGAGATCAGCAGCCCGGCGCTGGGCTCGCGGCTGGCCCGCCATTGGGGGCTGCCCGATCCGCTGCCGGAGCTGATCGGCCAGCAATGCCGACCGCTGCTCAGGGAGATGCCCGCCGATGAGACCAGCTACGCGCCTACCGCGATCGCGGTCTCGCTGGTGCTGGGCCTCGGCTTCCTGCACACGCCCCAGGCCACTGTGGACCAGCTGCTGGGGCACGTCAGCTATCTGAAGCTGAAGGACAACGTGCAGCGCCTGAGACTGATGGCGGCGTGCCAGGCCGCTTGGGCGGATTCGCGCACCCAGAAGGAGCTGGCGGTTATCACTGAGTCCTAGCCAGCTGGCCTGTGGAGTGCGCACAATACACCTGGTGGTCTACGGGGTATCAATTGACGTAAGCAATCGGCGCCGGTACCATATCTCCTAGGGTAGACGGGCGAAGGAGTTTGAGCAGTGCGGCCAATTCCAGTCAGTGCGGTCGTCAACGGCACGCTAAGAGCCCTGGTCTTGCTGGGGTTGCTGGCGGGTTGTGGAGGCGGCGGTCAGCAAGTCACACCTTTGATGGACAGCACGCCGGTGGAACTGGCGGCTCCGGCCAGTGAGGGAGCGCCTGAGCGCAACCGGCTGACGGCCAGCATGCCGGCGCTGAGCAGCCTGGCGGCGGGCGCCGAGTTCGACTTCCTGCTCAGCGTGGAACTGGCCGAGGAGCTGTATCAGTGCAGCGCCCGCATTGGCTATGACCCCGCCGTGGTGCAGCCGGTCGCCGCTGAATACGGCGCGCTGATTCCCTCAGACGCGGTGCGGCTGCCCTGGGCCGAGGCGGAGGGCGTTGTGCCACTGGCCTTCACCGCCCTGCCGGGCCGCAGCGGCATTCAGTCCGGACGCGGCGAGCTCTGGCGCGTGACCTTCCGGCTGACCGGCGCGCCGGGCGGCGATCGCGCCGTCTGGCTGGTCAACGAGGCCGAGTTTCTGCAGCTGCGCGACCGGGTCGGACGCCGGCTGTCCTTCGATCTGGCCAGCGAGGAGGTGCAGCAATGAGATACGTGCTGTACTCAATCCTCGCGGTCGGTGTGCTGGCTACTGGTCTGCTGGTAATTGACGGCAACATCGCGCTGGCGATGCAGCCGCCCGAGCCGGGCATGCTGGCGCAGATGGAGGCCGAGGGCACTCTGGGCGACGCGCTGCGCTTCGCCGAGGAGCTGGGCAACCACGAGATGCGGGCTCCGCTGCGCGGCGCGCCGCTGGGCACGGACGATCCCTATACCATTGCCGGCATGATCGCCGACCACTTCGGTCGCTCCATGCGCGACAAGTCCACCTCGGCGATCGCCTCATCGACGCCCCAGGAGCTGGGCTGGCTGGAGTTGGACCTCAATCACGACGGGACGGTCGACGAGCGCGATGTGCTGGCGCTGGGCGTGCCCCAGCCCAAGGAGGCGGCGCTGTTCCCCAGCCTCGGCACGGTAAAGACCTTCGCCCTGCTGATCGAGTACTCGGACTACGAGCACTGGTTTCCCAAGAGTGAGTTCGAGACCAACCTGTTTGCGGACGGCAGCGGCACATCCGGGTACGACTACTACCCGGCGTACTACCGTACGCTGAAGTACTACTACGACCAGGCCAGCTACGGCCTGCTCAACGTGGATGGCGATGTCTTCGGCTGGTACGAGTGCATCCACCCGCGCACCTACTACCACCCCAATGACAACAGCAGCAATCCCTGGGACGGCGAGCGGCGCAGCGAGATGATTCGCGAGGCGCTGCTCGACGCCGACGCCAACGGCGCGGACTTCAGTGACTACGACAACGACGGTGACGGCGATGTCGACTACTTCCTGGTGGTCTACACCGGACCAGTTGGCGCCTGGTCGAGCTTCTGGTGGGGCTACTACGGCGTGTCAGTTGGGAGCGACTTCGTGCTCGACGGCGTGACGTTCCCCACCTACAGCTTCCAGTGGGAGCAGTACTACGGTTTCACGGGGAGCCCGCCAAATCCCGCCGACTGGGACCCCAAGGTCACCATCCATGAGACTGGCCACTCGCTGGGCCTGCCCGACTACTACGACTATCAGTCGGGTGTCGGGCCCGACGGAGGTGTCGGCGGACTGGACATGATGCACGGTAACTGGGGCGACCACAACTGCTTCAGCAAGTACGCGCTGGGCTGGCTGAACCCGACCGTGGCATTCACCAACCTGGACGATGAGCAGCTGGACAAGTCCAACGCGAACGCCGACGCGGTCGTCTTCATGCCGGGTTTTGACCCGGTCAGCCCCTGGTCGGAGTTCTTCATGGCGCAGAACCGCTACAAGGAGGGTATCGACAGCACCTACCCGACGAGCGGCCTGCTGCTCTGGCACGTTGACGCGCGGGTCAACAGCTACGGGCGCTACATCTATGACAACTCCTACACCTCGCACAAGCTGCTCAGGCTGATGGAAGCGGACGGACTGGAGGAGATCGAGCAGAACAAGAGCGCCGACGCCGGCGACTATTACGACGACACCTCCTCGACCGGTGACGATCTGACGCCCACCAGCACGCCGGATTCCACCAAGTACGACGGCACGGACCTGGGCATCTACTGCGATGACGTATCGGTAGCCGGGGCCTCGATGACCGCCGACTTCACCATGTTCACCAGCAATCCGCCGACGGTGGAGATCACCGACCCGGATGCGGGGGACACGATCACGGGGACCGAGACAATCGCCATCACGGCGACGGATGACAACGCCGTGGAGCTGGTGCAGCTGCTGATCGATGGCGTGCTGGTCGCGGAGTGGACCGCTACGCCGTACACCTACAGCTGGAACAGCCTGGTGGAGTTCAACAAGTCGCTGACGCTGGAAGCGCGCGGCTGGGACGCCGAGGGCCAGACAGGCAGCGACACCATCAGCGTGACGGTCTCCAACACCGGTGTGACCTCCGTCACGGACGACTTCGAGAGCGGCCTGGGCAAGTGGCGAGCGCTGCACGAGCCGACCGATCCCAACGGGGTCTACATCGGGGGGGTGGGCTACTACGGCCTGGGTTCGGAGACGTTCTGGACGACCCGCACCAGCCCGGGTACGCCGACGCCGCTGGGCAGCGGCGATGAAGCATGGGTCTCCGCACCAGAGGTCGACGTCTACTACAACGCGATGGAGCATCTGCGCAGCCAGCGGATCAACGCCACCTCGTTCACCGACCCGATCCAGGTGAAGTTCTATTACCGGGCGACCGGTGACTTCTCGCTGTGGGCTACTACCGACCAGGGCGACACCTGGGAGCGGCTGGCCGAGATCGACGGCTCAAGCAGCTGGACTACCTTCCGCGGTGTCTACGACTTCACGGGTGAGACCGTCTACCTGCGCCTCTTCTACTACGGGGACTTCCAGCTCGATGAGAACAACGGGCTGAGCCTGAGCATCGACGATCTGCTCATTCGTGAGGCCCCCAGCGACCCGCCGACCGTCTCGTTCACCTCGCACGATGACGGCGACACCGTCAGCGGCAACGAGACCTTCGCCGCCAGCGCCAGTGATGACAGCTCGGTCGAAGCGGTCTGGTTCTATTTGAACGGCAGCCTGGTGAAGGCGGATGACAGCTCGCCCTACAGCTTCACGCGCAACACCCTGAATGACGACAACTACCCCTCGATCCCGATCAAGGCCATCGCGCTGGATGACGATGATCTGGTCAGCGAGCCGGCCGAGATCGCGGTAGTGTTCAAGAACCCCCGGGATTACCCGGTCTACGACGACCTGGAGAGCGGCACCGACGACTGGACGATCGACAACGACTCCAAGACCCCCAACTGGGCGCTGATCGACGACGCCGACGACGCCTACTCCGGCTCGCACTGCTGGGGCTGGGTCGGCAGCGTCACAGCCGACGGCAACAACGACAAGGCCTACTACCTGGGCTTCGAGCCCGACTCGGGCCTCCAGACCATCGACCTCAGCGGCGACAGCCTGGACGACCCGGTGGTGCGGTTCATGTACCGCAGCGATGTGCCCGGTGACGCCGGCCTCCGGGTTCGCACCGTCAGTACGTGGGAAGGTACGCGGACGATCGGCTGGGTGACGGGCGACAGCGACGGCTGGGAGGAGTATTTCATCCCGCTCAACCAGTACGTCGGTCAGTCCGTGCAGATCCTGTTCAGGATGTACAACCAAAACGACAACGGCGGCACCGGCTTCTGGCTCGACGACGTGCGGGTGGAGAACAGATACCCGACCATCCTCGAGATCGACCCGGACCGCGCGACGGTGGGGACCGAGATCACCATCTCCGGTATGACCTTCGGCTTCGAGCGCGGCACCAGCAAGGTCACCTTTGCCGACGGCGTCGACGCGGCTTCCGGAGACTACAGCTCGTGGGACAACGAGGAGATCGTGCTGGACATCCCGGCCGACGCCGAGAGCGGCGACGTGACGGTTACGGTGGGCGACGACACCGGTGCCGGCTACCACCTGACGATCGTCCTCGACGCTCCGACGATCCAGGATCTTGAGCAGCTGTAGCCTCGTCGGTCCGGTTGCGCGCGGGTTCAGGATCGTGCGAGGATCCGCACCGTGCCGCGCGTGCCGTCGACTTCGATCAGCTGGCCCGTCCTGATGATCGCGCTCGCCGGCCCAACGTTGACCACCGCCGGGATGCCGTACTCGCGGGCCACGATACTGCCGTGGCTGAGCACGCCGCCCATGTCCATCACGATTGCCGCGGCGCTCAGGAACAGCGGCGTCCAGCCGGGATCGGTGAACGGCGCCACCAGAATCTCACCGGGCAGTACCTGGCCGGCCTCGGCCCGCAAGATGACCCGCGCCGGGCCGGTGACCCGGCCGGGATTGACCGGCACGCCACGCAGCACGTCTGTCTCAGCAGCCGGCGTGCCGGGGTGGGGCCGGTCGGGCTCCAGACTGCCGATGACGACCGCCGGCGGACTCAGGTCAAGGTTCAGCCGGTACTGCGCGCGCCTGGCGGCCAGCAGTTCGCTGAGATTCCCGCCGCCCTCGTCGGTGGCCGCCAGCTTCAGCTCCGGGTATCTGAGCATGAAGATGTCGTTGCGGCCGGACAGCACGCCACGGTCGGCAAGTCGCCGCCCCAGCTCCAGCAGCATTCTGCGGATCACGGCGGTGCGCCGGACCACCTGGTTCCTCAGGCCTTCGCGCAGGGGGGCACAGGCCCGGGCCTTGCCCAGCACGAAGCGGAAGGCCAGCCGCCTCAGCGGACTCCGCAGGCGGGCCAGCCAGTCGGCAGTCAGTGCCGCTGTGGCGCCGGCCGTGGACTCAAAGCGAGCTGATAGCTGCTCATCGGCCGCGGCGGCCAGATGGCTGCGCACCTGGTCGAGCAGCAGTTCCGGCTGCTCGATCCAGCGTGGATTGGCCAGCTCGTGTTCGGCCCGGCCGTGGTGCCCATGGGTGTCGAGCAGCCCGTCCCAGGCGGTCAGGAATTGCCCGCCCCCGACGGCTTCGCCGAGCAGCTGCCGGGTTTGCGGGTAGTCAACATCGGCCCGCAGTGCCGCCGCCACCCCGGGCTGGGTGTGGGCCAGCTGAGCCAGCTGCCACAGCGCCGGCAAGACCTGGGCATGCTCGTTGGTCCCCAGACCGGACAGCAGCTGGCTGGCCCTGGCGTTGCCCTCCTCGCCGAACCAGCGGTTGCAGAGCTCGTAGAGCGCCCCCTGATAGAAGACCGACATGCCCATCAGGTCAGAGGCCGGGCGGGTGTCACCAATGTCCTCGATCTCACTCACAATCCGGCTGGCCAGCGCCTCGTCGCCCAGTGATTGCCAGTCGGTGCGCTGGAGCCGGTCGGCCTTCTCGCGGTGGGTTGCGATGACCGCGTAGCCGCTGGCCGGGTTGTAGGCCAGCAGCTTCAGGAGCATCTCCGGCAGGTGGGCAACCATCCGCAGCCTGTTGACACCCACTTCGGCGGCGTGCCGCTGGGCGGTGCGGACAGCCTGCACCATTTCAGGATCACTTTGGCGGCCGCCCAGGAGTTCGGTCAGGCCGATCCGGCTGAGCCCGGGTATGCGCCTGACGCAGCTGGCCAGGACGCTGAGGTTGAAGTAGGCGCGGCCGGCGATCAGCCCCAGCAGCGCGTGCCCCCTGAGATCCAATCCCAGCTTGGCGAAGAAGGATCCCAGCAGCAGGTCGACGGCCGGCTCGATCAGTGACCAGGTCATCGGTGTCACGACGTCGGGCAGGATCTCGCCGGTGTTGGCGTTGGTCCAGACCTGCACGCCCCCGGCCGGCTCACCCAGTGGCAGCGCGGTGACGGGCCGCGCCTGCAGCAGGCTGGGCTGGCCGTCCGCGATCGCCCACTCCAGATCCAGCGGGAAGCCGAACAGCTTCTCCGCCCGCAGAGCCAGCCGGCCCAGCTGAGCCGCCGCCGCATTGTCCAGCGAGCAGTCCCGCTGGAGACTCACGCCTGGTGTCGCCACCTCCCGGTGCCAGACTTCCAGCTGTGGTTTCGAGAGCACGACACGGTCGGGGGCGACGGTGCCGCTCACCAGCGCCCCGCCGAGACCCGATGCGGACTCGATGATGAGCCGGTCCGTGCGGCCGGTGACCGGATCGGCGGTGAACAGCACTCCGGCGCAGTCAGCCGGCACCAGCTGCTGGACGATGACGGCCATCGAGAGCCCGCTGTGGCTGATGTCGCCGGCCTCGCGGTAGCGCTGCGCTCGCTCGCTCCACAGCGAGGCCCAGCAGCGTTTGACCGCAGCCAGGCAGTCCGCCGCTCCGGTGATGCCCAGCGCAGTGTCGTACTGCCCGGCGAAGGAGCGGGCGGGCTGATCTTCCGCCGTCGCCGATGAGCGCACGGCGAGCTGAAGCGCCTCGGCACTGGTGCCACATTCAGCGGCAAGTCTGTCGAGTTGCCCTGCGATCAGCGCTCCCAGCTCTTCCGGCAGCGGGGCCGCCACAATGGCGTCCCTCAGCTGCTGCGGAGTCGCAGTGCCGGGCCGGCTCTCCAGGCCCGCCGACCGGATGTGCTGCTGGTAGGCGGCGGCGGTGATGCAGAATCCCGCCGGCACCGGCAGCCCGGCCCGGATCAGCCGCGCCAGATTGAACGCCTTGGCCCCAACCTGTGGCAGGTCGTGCGGGCCGATTTGGTTCAGCGCGATGATCATCACGGCAAGCCGGTGGCGATTGTACCAATCAGGCTGGATGCTCCGAGGATGGACGGGCAGTCAGTCGCCGGTGGCCGTCACGCCGGCGGCCTCCACCATCAGCACCACGGTGCGCTCTGGGGCCCGCGTCCGGTGGAGCACGCCGCGGGGCACCAGCATTCCCTGGCGGGCGTCGAGCGTCACCGTGCGGCCCTCGAGGTCAAGCAGCAGCCGCCCTTCGAGCACGAAGAACAGCTCGTCCTCCCGGCCGTGCCGGTGCCAGTGGAACTCGCCCTCGAACACCCCCAGCTGCGCCACGCAGTCGTTGACCCGGCAGAGCGTCTGGTTCCACCAGCGCTCGGGGCACTCGTCGGCCAGCCGACCGGCCTCGATCACCTCCAGCGGCCCGTACTTCACGTCGGTGTGAATGTCGTAGTCCATCGCTGCTCCCCAGCACCCCGTATGGCGCGACAGCCTGACAGCGGACTGAGTGGGACTCAGCCACTTTCCCGTGGATTGTAGCAGCGCGGGCAGACCAGCTAGTGGGCGTCCACTACATTGTCGGCGAGTACAGAGCCGTCACAACGATCGTGCGGACTGGCGATGCTATACTCCGCTCAGAGCCGGCACGGCATCGGGAGGCAAGGAATGCTCACACACGGTTTCGCGAGGTTGCTCTTCGTCTGCATCGCGTTGATCATGGTGATCGGTGAGAGCACCGGGTGCGGAACTGGGAAGCACGGCGCTGCAGCGCCAGTATCGGCTCCGCCGGCAGCGGAGGGGACCGATACTCCGCCCGAGGGCGTTGATGTCCACGACTCCAGTGGGAAGGGCGCCGTACTGGACGAGATAAGGGCTGCCCCGATTCCTGAAGGTGTAGATCCTGCCCTGTGGGCACAGCTTACAAGAACGCTGGCGGCCTTTGTCCGGGCCAACCAGAAGTGCTCCGCTGCAGTGCCCTTGGGGGACAACGGCTACGTTGACGATCTGCAGCTAATCGGGGGGGACGTACTGGCGTGGTCATACCGCAACACCGGGGACTACGACCAGAACAAGCTGGTGGGGGTCACGGATCTCACGCCTATTGGGCAGTACTGGGATGCGCGGGCCGGCGATGCCAACTGGGAGCAGGCGAAGCTGGCTGATGGGGATTTCAACGGGCTGGTCTCGGTGAGTGACATCACGCCCATCGGGCAGAACTTCGACAACATGGTGCGGGAGTACAACGTATACGCGAGCCTTGATGCTGCCGACCACCCACGGAATAACGGTGGGGACAATGGTGAGGAGAACGGGCCCGGGGCGCTGTTGGTGGGCAGTATTGAGTTGGAAGACGGTGTAATCCCCGATGCTGGGGGCTACCGTCAGTTCGTCTACACCCTCACGAATCCCGGGACCGACGCATATTACTGGGTGCGTCCGACTGATGGAGAGAGCGAGGGGTGGGCCAGCAACCTGGTGGGGGGCTCGCTGGTAGAGCTGCCGATCCTGGAGCTGACGAATCCCCCCAGCCTGGGCAGCGGACAGGCTGGCGATCCGTATCTGGTAAACGACGAGACGGATTACGTATTCGCGCTGACCGATCCGGTGGCTGGGACGGTGACGCACAGTGAGCTGACGGAGTATGTGGTTTCGCCGGCCAGGGCCGGAGCGATTGCGACGGCGGATGCGACGCTGGACATCAATGACGGGTTTGTGGGGGCGGTGACGGTCACGGCGTGGTATGGGGAGCGGCCCAACCGACCGGACACGACGGTGCACTGTGAAGTGATCCAGGCGCCGGGCAGCGAGTTCCGGGTCGTGGAAGTCAGTCCGCACAGCGGGGGTTCGGGAGAGCTGACGATCTTCACCGCCGTGGTGGACGGGGGTAACTACGCACTCGACCAGTATGAGTGGGACTTCGGTGGCGGGGCAACTCCGAGTACCAGCACGCAGCGGGAGCCGCTGGTGGTGCTGGAATGGGTGGGGACGTATGAGGCGCAGGTGACGGTGACGAGCCATGATGGTTCGATGGCTGACACGTATGAGTTCGGACTGACGGTGATTCCGACGACGGACGCGCCGGTGATCATCACGTTGTCGCCGCGGTACGTTGAATCACCGGCGCCGGCTTTGTATGTGGGATCGCAGGTGGCGCAGACTGCGTACTGCCTGGCGACCGGTATGCGGCCGATTGACTATAGCTGGAACTTCGCAGGCGGGGTTGACCCCAATGACTTCGAGGACAAGTGGGGTCCGGAACACAGACAGGTTGAGATCACTCCTGTGGACACCTGGCCGGAGGATCCGTACGTGTTCGAGGATGCGCTGGTGAACGTGGAGAACGTCTACGGGGATGACGGGCTGCAGTTCGATCTGATCGTGGAGCAGCCGCCGCGGTTCTTCTCAGGAGACGGGATTGAGTTCTGGGGGGAGCCCGGTCAGCAGAAGGTGTTTACAATCGGGCTGTACAGCGGATCGTATCCGCTGACATTCGAGTGGAACTATGGCGGTGGGGCGGTACCGAACACGCAGCCCCAGTATTACCAGCGCGAGGAGGATCTGGCTGACACATGGCCGGCGATCCTTGCGGAAACTGGGAAGTACGAGGGAACGATCACGGTCAGCAACGCGTATGCGGAAGCTAGCTGCCCGTTCGACCTGTACGTCGGCGTGCCGAAGATCCTGTCCGTCGCACCGACGGAGGGGAATGAAGGGCAGCAGCTCAGCTTCATCGCCAACATCCTGGGAGACCACGAAGAAGAGAACCTGGACCCGGAATACGCCTGGGAGTTCGGTGCTTCGGCTATACCGAGCACGTCGAGCGAGCAAAGCCCACTCGTCGTATTCGGCGAACACGGCGAGCAGCCGGGCATGCTCACCTTCAGCAACAAGTACGGGCAGGACACGTTGGGCTTCACGGTCGAAGTCAACGGAGCCCCTCAAGCCCAGCTGGTGGCGGAGCCCGCCCAAGGGCTGATCCCTCTGAGTGTTGAGTTCGACGCCGGCACCAGCACTGATCCGGAGGGCGGACCCCTTAGCTACCAGTGGGACTGGGACGGCGACGGCACGTTCGATAACAACTCGGGCGATGATCCTACGGTGGAGCACACATATGACACCGAAGGGGACTTCCAGGCAACCGTGAGAGTGGTGGACGAGCAAGGTGCGGACGACCTTGCCTCACTCACTATCAAGGCCGAAGGTGAGGCGCCACCGCTTCCTGACCAGGTAATCATCAGTTCGCACGCAATACAGATCGTGAACGCGGAAGGCGGTTCAGGCCCTTCCGGCGACGTGTTTGTGGAATCCATCCCGACCGATACCGCCTCGCTAGTCGCGAACGCGACGACGGAACTCATCTCCTGTGGCATTGGGGGGACGTTCAACGGAGTCCCATTCGGCCCCATGGACTACCCGGACCTCCCAGAGGGCTTTGACTCGGAGACGTACAGCGATATACACGAAGCCGTGGCGGAGTTCATCCAGTGGGAGCTCTGGCACGATGGCGACGACAACTTCCGGCGCACCTCCGACCTGTTTGACCTGAGTGGCGGCGGGTCTTTCCCGTTGATTGGCGAGTCCTTCGGGCCGGCCACCGTGTTCCCCGATGACGATCCCGAGTCTACTGGATCGTTGGCTGAGGGATTCCTCGTGGCGACAGTACCGGCAGATTGGGAGGTGGACTACCCCGAGATCCCGGACGTTGATCTGAGGGTTCTTCTGTCCTTGTTCGTTTCCGTGATCATCGACGTAACCGAGGACCCTGCAGCCCCCGAGATCGTGACGGCCGCCCCCCCCGAATTGCAGCTATTCCCAAGCACCCCTGCTATGCTCGAGTTCAACTGGGGGACAGGTGGAGCGCCAGCCGATCTCGGTCTCACCGCGCTTGAACTGTGGGATGTAGCCTACGATGCACGCCCTGGTGAGCTTCCCTCGTGTGCAACATCGTTCACTTACGTGGACAGATCTCCGGGCAGCGGTGAGTTCACGATTCAAGACAGCGCAGGCCCGGCCGAGGCTGTCGCGCTTGCCACCGTTCCCAGTTCCTGGCTCGATCCCGACCACGAATACGCATTCAGGTTGCACTGCGATTCCTGGAGTTCGATCAACAAGCCGGGTGAGTGGCTGTATACTCTGCCGGCGCCGCCACCGCAGAACTTCATTACGTTCCCGGAGCATGCTGATCCAGACATCGATGAGCTGGCGATTCTTTACCAGGACCCCGTCGTCCGCCGCGACGGCCGGGTATTCTACGACCTTTTTCCGGGGGACTTCCTATTTCAGGATGAGGAAGGCTTCGATGACATTCTCAAGATTAATGGCGACGAGTTCATCCTCCAGGCACGTCACATGCAGCTTTTCCCCCGCGTGACAGTGATTGAAGGGACTGACCCTAGCTTGATCAACCCGCAGACCGAGGGGATTGTGGGAGTCGTCCCCTCGGAACGGAACCCCCACCACATCATTCTGGATATAGGATTCATCTCGTATCCGGGCGGCGTTGGAGATCCCACCAGGGAATACGCCTACAAGGTGTTCATGGCCGACGATACCGTGCTGGGCATTGGCACGTTTGACGTCTCACCTATCGGGTTGAGCGTCGATCCGCCGACAGGATACAACTGGGGCGTGAATGCGTTCGATCGTGAAGAACGCGACCTGTCCGAGCGCGGCTACTCCAACGCAGTCGTATACGGCAGCACAGTGGGGGGCACGACTCCGGATGTCCTCTGGGTCGAGTTCTACGGCGGTCACATATTCTGGCCATCGTCGGAGAGTGACCTCGAGGCCCCGAACGTTCGGGTGAGGCTGACCGACGCCGTGGATGAGGGCTACATGGAGATACCGCTTCTCATGCGCATCGCGGGCCTGGGTGCACAAGGCAGCGTGATCTGCATCCACCCGTTCGTGAACGAAGATTTCGCCAATCCTGGCTATCCCGGCTGGCCGGGCATCCTCGACGATGCGTGTACTTACGAGGTTGCTCTAGACGATCCGCACTGGCCTGGGATCGAGCACGAGTTCTCCGAGACGCTTAGCGTGAACGGCAATCCGAACACGATGTAGACCGGTGGCACGCGCGTAGCAGGCTAGGAAGGGCACGGGGTGCCTACTCGCCGTTCAGCGCCTTGAGTTCCTGCTCGATCCACTGCTGGTCGATGTCCATCAGCCACAGGTCAATGCTCTCCCCGCTGCGGTCGGTGCGGACCACCAGCTGATCGCCGCGCGGCGACCAGCAGGGCTCGATGTACAGGGTGTCGCCACTGGTCAGCTCAAGTGGCTGGCCGCCGTCGGTCGAGACGACCCACAGGTGATAAGACTCGCCGTCCGTCGTCAGCGAGTAGACCAGATGCCTGCCGTCCGGCGAGACGGTGCCCTGGGTGCTGCGTCCGGAATGCGTCAGCTGCAGCGGCTCCGCGCCGTCGACGGGGACCTTCCAGAGACTGGCGGTGTGATCGTCCGGGTTGATCAGGGACACGATGATGCTCTCCGAAGCCGGCAGCCACTCAATCGGCATCGGGAGGTGCCCGTCCTGGTGGAAGACCTCGGTGAACACCCCCGTGGCCAGCTCCAGCACCATCACGTTCTCCAGCGAGCGAAAAGCGATTCGGGTGCCGTCCGGTGACCAGCAGGGATTGGCGCTGCGCTCGACCGGAATCGACTCTGGCACGATGCGGATCGCTGCCCCGCCGCTGGCCGCGATGATCCGCACCACTGAGCCCCGCTCACCGTCGTAGGCGATGTAGCGGCCGTCAGGCGAAAACACCCCGTGGTGGCCACCGCCCTCGGTCAGCTGCACCGGCTCGCCGCCCGCGGCCGGAATCACCCAGAGGTTGCCTTCATCCTCTTCCGACCGCTGCGAAGTGAAGACGATGTACTGGCCGTCGGGCGACCAGTCGGGATAGCCCGCCTGGATTCCGGATGTCAGCTGGGCGAACTGCTCGTCCTCCTGCGCC
>Ga0180429_10000444_pt1 | contig 37502 bp, 29 predicted proteins | sample SS_ome_FD_132428 | JGI IMG/M metagenome (GOLD analysis project Ga0180429, IMG submission 132428) | Hypersaline lake sediment archaeal communities from the Salton Sea, California, USA - SS_1_S_1 metaG | ecosystem: Environmental > Aquatic > Non-marine Saline and Alkaline > Hypersaline > Sediment ...
ATGTTGGCAAGCAGTATGGTACCACTTGTTCCGGTATCAAAAAGGATCTTGTACCCGCTCTCCCCGGAATCTTCCACCAAACATGAAAATCCCCAATCAGCCCGAAGCCCCTTTTTGTAGGCTCTGTTGTCATAAATAATCGTAATCTTCATTTCAGCTACTTGTCTTTCTATTCTTTGATGATTTGTGCTGTCTTCCTGCCGCTGACATCCAATATGGATCGGTACCGATAATACCTTCGGCGTACTTCTCATGCCATTCAGCCGGGACAGGCATATCCTCATACAAACGTTTGCGGTCCGCCTCGAGCAACATTCTTGGTTTCTCCATGAAATCAGCTCCACACATGACCCTCTTCCCGGTCTCCAAGGATAGACGTTCTATCCATTTGACGCCTTCAAGATCTCTCATGAGATGGTGGTCGAGAATAGGTGTGTCAACTTCCCGACATATTCGAACAGCATTGTTCCAGGCTTTATCCATTTGGTTCTTGGAAAGCCTCTTCGACAAATAGAGAGGAGGGCCGCCAACCAGTAGAGTTTGAGGCATCCAGTCCAGTATTTGAGAAACAGCCTCGGTATTGAGAAGCTGAATATCAGAAGCATGGACGAAGACATCATCCCCTTCAATCCTTGTCATCATCACGGTTACGGCAGTATCATCCTTGTCCCCATGAAATACTGCCCTGGAGAACGTAATGGCTCCGTCCTTCTTGCCCTCTGCTTCGATTTCTCTATTTCCTAGAACAGAAGAAAGGGAGTCAGCTCTTTTCATTTCAAGTGGGGAAAGGTGGGGCAGCGTCTTGGACCAGATCGTTACATTGGGATTCAGTCCACGCACTCTTTCTATATCAAGCTGATATGGATTCGCATCTACTAACGGAACATGATCTCCATGAAAATGGCTGATCACAATATCGGTAGCCTCTGACCATCTTTCTACGATCTTCTCTTGGACTTTTTCAGCTACTGCCACCTGAAAAGGATGGGGCAGCAAACCATATCGCGTATACCCTAAAGCTACCCCCGGATCAATGAGGATGCCCCTCTTTTCTGTTCTTACAAAACAGCAAAGCCCTCGCACTCCCAACGATTCCGTTCCTACAATCTCTATATCCATCGTATTCCATCCCTGGGACAGGACACCGGCCGTCAGCCGGCGAGGGTCAGCACGCGCGCCGGGTTCTCCTTGACGATTGTGTCGATCGCCTGATCGCTCATGCCCTTCTGCCGCATCAGGGGGAGCACGCACTGCAGGAGGTAGGAATACCCTTCACCCCCGTACCGGGTCAGGCGGTGTTTTGCGCAGATGTCCTGGGACACCAGGATTCTCTCCAGGTATCCCGCATCGATCAGTTGCCGGATGTAATGGACGCGCGTGGCATCGTTGGGCATGTCGATCGGGGCCAGGGGATAGAAGCTCGACTCCTGGCCGAAGAGGTCGAATTCCAGATAACATCCCTTCTCGGCCAGACGGATCATGGAATCCAGGTCGAAGAGGGTTCGATCGACGTGGCACATGACGGTCCGTCCCGGGTCTCCGCCCTCCTCGGAAACGACGCGCATCGCCTCGAAGGGGGCCTGTTCGCTTCGGCCCGGATGGATGCTCACCGAGGCGCCGCTCCGGCGTTGTGCCTGAACGGCCGCCCGCAGAACCTTGTCTTCGTTCGGGTGCACCGGCCAGCTCAGCCCGATCTCGCCGATGAGCCCCGCCTTGATGCCGGTATCACCGAAACCTTGCTCGATTTCGCCCAGAATACGTTCCGTGACCTCCTCCACGCCCCAGTCCTCCAACTCCGGAGGGTGGTACTCCACCTGATAGAAGCCGCTTCCGGCCACGATGTGAACGCCTGTTTCCCGGGACACCCGTACCAGGGCCTCCGGGTTGGGCGCCAGGCCGTGGATCGTCTGGTCAACGAGGGTCCCTCCCCCCGATTCCTTGAACCGGCGCATTTCGTCGATCGAGGTCTCCTCATCGACCAGAGAGAGGTTCTCCGGGTTCGAGAGCCAGTTGCGGCGCAGTTCGCCCAGATCCTCCATCCGGATCGGCTCTCCCTTCAGGTCGCGGAGATTCGGGGGTACCAGGTTCACGAAGAGGTGCTCGTGGGGGTGAACAACGCCGAGCTCAGAGGGATCGATGGGTCCCGTGACGGTTTGGACCTTGCCGGACGACGTGGACATGACAGACCTCCTTATCCTTCACCGATAGCGAACTCTGACGCAACGCGCGTTGACTTCTCTACCTTTTCATACAATTTTTCGTCCTGTATGGCCAGGCCGGGTGAATCCTCCAAAGGTGTTTTGGCTTCTAAACACTCATATGGACATCCGATCTGAGAATTGGACCGACTTGATGGGACTGGGGCGGGAGTCCTGGCGACGGATTTGGACCCGAAGGGCGACAACGATCCCCCTCTACTTCCTCTGTTTCGCGCTCCTGCTGACCCTGTTTCCGGTCCTCGCCCCGGTGGCCGCACTCACCGACCTGTTACGACGTTCGAAATTCGCCCTATTGCGAATGCTCTCCTTCCTCCTCCTGTACCTCACCTTCGAGGTCTTCGGCATCATTGCGAGCCTTGTTCTCTGGCTCGCCGGCGGGCCGTGGGTCTCCTCGAACCTGGATCGTTACATTTGGTGGAACTTCAAGCTGCAATGTCTGTGGGCCCAAGTGCTGGCGGGCGGCGCCTTCAAGATCTTCTCCCTCAGGCTCGACGTGGAAGGGCTCGAAGACTACAGCGGTCATCCCATCCTGTTGTTCACCCGTCACGTCAGCACTGCGGACACCGTGCTGCCTGCTCTACTCATCGCGATCCCGCAAAAGGTCATGCTACGGTACGTCATCAAGCGGGAGCTCCTCGCAGACCCGTGCCTGGACATCGTGGGGCACCGCATCCCCAACTACTTCGTGCGGCGGGGCTCGGGGCAGACCGACACCGAGCTTCAGGCGATCAGCCGGCTCACGGAAGACCTGAGGCCGGGACACGGTGTGCTGATGTACCCGGAAGGCACGCGCTTCACGGTCGAGAAACGGGAGCGGATCCTCGAGCGGCTCGAGACGTCCAATGACCAGGAGGCTCTTCAAAGGGCCCGGGCCATGCCTCTGGTGCTGCCCCCGCGCCTGCCGGGTTCGCTTGCGCTCCTCGAGAGCAACCCGGGGGCGGATGCCGTCTTCTGCATTCACACGGGGTTCGAATCCACCATGTCCATGGCGCAGCTCTGGCGCGGGGATCTGGTGAAGGCCTGGGTGCGGGTCAGGTTCTGGCGCGTCCCCTACGAAGACATACCCAAAAACAGAGAGGCTCTCTCGACCTGGATGTGGGACCAGTGGGCCGAGGTCAACGCCTCCCTGCAATCATGGAAGGACTCGGAATGAAAGGACTCTTGTTACCACTCCTCTGTCTGTTGCTTGCGCTGTTCTTCCCTGCCGACCTATTCGCTCAGGAGACGGAAGAGATCTACTGGGGCGAAGCAAGAGACGAAAAAGGCAGGGTCGTATACAGAGAAAAGCACATCACCAACTACGTGGATGGCAAGACGAAGAAATCCCTCACCCTGTACGAGGACCCCACGGGCCGGGAAATCGCCTCACTCGAATCGGACTACACGCTGAGTCTCGCGATGCCGACCTACGTCTTCAAGGACTTCCAGAGGGACTACGAGGAAGGGCTTCGCTTCAGGGACGGCGACTACTACATCTTCAGCAGGGACGGCAAGGAAGGAGAGCAGGAGAAGCGCCTGAAGAGTGCAGCCAGTGTCTTCTCCTGCCAGGGCTGGCACTACTACGTGGTGGAGAACCTGGACAGAATCGAACGGGGGGAGGTATTCAAGGTCAAGCTCATTTTCCCGAACAAGCTTCGGGCCTACGACTTCAAGATCCAGAAGGTCAGTTCCGAAGGGGACACGGTCCGGGTGAAGGTCAAGTTCGCGAACTGGCTCGTGAGCTGGGCCGTTCCCCAGCTCGACCTCCTCTACAGCAAGACGGAACGCAAGCTGACTGAATACCGTGGGGTCTCAAACCTCTTCGACGCGAACGATGATCTGCAGGAGGTGACGATCACCTACTTCAATGAACGCCCTGTGGACAAGTAGGGTCAGATCCAGCCCAGATACCCTGCGAACACCGCAAGGGCCAGCAGGTCAACCGCATAGAGGGCTCCCACGGCAATGGCCTTTGCCCGGATGCCCTCCAGGTCGTGCACCCAGTAGGTGAACAGGATCAGGGGAGAGTAGGCGGCGGCAAAGATGAGCCACGGCGCCCGGGCGCACCAGAACGGGTAGTCCCAGGTGAGTGCTCCGGCCTGGTTGAGCAGAATCTCCACGAACACACAGAAAGCCGCAAAGCCCAGCGCAAACACAAGCCGGTTCGGAAGCCCCAGAAGTCTCGCCTTCGTGTCCCGGGGCAAGATTTTGGTAAAGGCGATGCCCGCAATGGCGAACATCATCGAGATCTCGATGTTCAAGCCGATGAGGAGCAGGTAGGCAGTGTCCCCGGGAGCGCCCCAGAACGGGGCCTTCTGGGTGAAGTGGAAGACGAGAGCGTTCAGGATCTCGAAAAACCAGTCCAGGCCCCAGAGAGCGAGCCCTGCGAAGACGGCATTCCAGTTTCGCTTCTCGATCTCGAGGCAGTAGAACAACACCACCATCGCAAAAAGAGGAATCACGTACCACTGGAACTGGGAGGCATCCCGCAGGATGGAGAGGGCCTGCCCGGCAGCTTCTGTTGGCATCGTCTTCCTTTCTCTTCATCTCTTCAGGTCAGTGTTTCAAGCCCTTCTTCTCCAACAGCATCTCCATGAACGCATCGGCCCGGGTCTGGAACTGGGCCACAGAGAAGTTGTTCGCGTCCATGTGGTCCCCGTCGATGATCACAGACGGGACATCCAGCTCCTCTTCCAGGGCACGTTTCATGTCCATCTGCCCCAGGGTGATCGGCACGCAGGACTTGTTGCTGTGCATCACGGCCCCGTCGATGTGGTAGTCCCGGCAGGCCTTGAGGACCATGTCCCGGCGTTTCTTGATGGAGGTGCAGGAAACCATCGGATAGGAGACCAGGGACTTGCGGGCCAGGGACTCGATCGGCTTCTCCGGGTCGAGGCGCATCGACCATGCCGCGGAATAGGTCTCGGCCACCACCACGCCGCCCATCTTTTCGAAGTAGTTGAACAGGCCCATGTTGTACCAGAGAGGGATGTTGTCCCAGAAGAGCCGTATCTTTTCCTCCTCGATCATGCCGATCCCGTTCTCCGCCCTTTCCTTGACCTCGTCGCGCAGATCTGTCAGGAAATCCACGGCCACCTGCGTGCCCTGGCGGGTGACCATGACGAACATGACGCCCAGTTCCGCCGCAGAGATGGGCGTAGGGATGAACCGCCGGTAACTCATGATCTCGTCCCAGAGCTCGCAGGCCCGGTCCGAGAGCCGGACCACCTCCTTCAAGCGGTCGTAGTCGAGCTTCCTGCCCGTGGTCTCTGTCAGCCAGTCGATCAGACGGTGCGTCTCGCTCACGCAATAGTCCAGGTGGTGCTGCTGGATGTTCTCGTACCCGACCTGGGGCAATTCGGCTGTGTGGACCTTGGCCTGCGGGAACCGGCGCTCCATGGTGTGCAGAATCTTCATGGCCGGCACGCATCCGCCGTAAGCGGAAATGATCAGGTCCGGCTCGGGCAGCCCGCCCAGGGGCGTGCCCTCTTCGTTCATGGGCCCATAAACGTAGCCCACGATATTCCGGAGGTAGCCGCAAAGGTCGCGCGAAAAGCCCATGCCCTCCGAAACCTCGAAGTTCTGCGGCGTGAGCCCGAAGGCGGCACAAACCGGTGACCAGTTCTCAGGAAAGACGGGCTGGAGGTTCATGGCGTAGAAGAGCTCGATGACCCCGTTCATGGGCGGCATCCAGCCCACGGGCTTGCCCTCGGCCTTGGCAGCGTGCCCTTCGAGATAGAACTCGGCCACCACCCTGTTTAGCTCTTGCGCGGCCCGAAGCCGTTTGTGGGATTTCTTCGCCTTTTCCATCTCAGCCCCCCAACATTTCCAGGAAGGATTCCACCCGGGTCCGAAGCTGGCCCTCGTTCAAGCCGGTCTCTTCCATCTCCACGACCAGGCCGCGCACCCCTTCCGCCTGCAGCGCATCCAGGACGACGGGCAGGTCGGCCAGGTGGGGCGTGCAGAACTTCTGGAGGAAGAAGACCACCCCTTTGGCGCGGGATCCGTTCACCAGGTCCACGAGGACAGGCGCCCGTTCCTGGGCCTTCATCCGGGCCGGGCAGGGAAATCGCTTGAAATGGCGGTCCATGAGTCGGTCGACCGGGTCCTCTCCCCGGCCTGTAGGCGGCGAGAAGCCTCGCAGCCCGGTACACAAGTCGTCACCCACCACACGCGCGCCCGAGGCCTCCAGGATCTCCAGGACCCGCGGCTCGTCGATCACGCTTCCGGAGACCAGGACGGGTATGCCGTTTTCCTCTGCGCTCGGCCGCTCCTGTGCTGCGGCCACGAACGCCTCGAGCATGGGCAAATAGTCTTCGGGTGGGGTCACAAGGCCCGCCTGCACCACGGTGAGAAAGTCCGCGGCCGGCAGGGCGAGCCGCCCCTGAGAGCGCAGCCGGTACAACTCGAGGGACAGCCTTCTGATCTCTCCGTACAGGTCCAGGGAAGCCGCCAGGGCTTCGTCGGTCAGGCACCCCCCGATGCCGTTCAGCCTCTCCCCCAGCTCTGCCAGGGCCTGCCGGAAGTACTTGCGGGCCTCCGGGCTGTCCTGATAGGGCATGGGCAACGTGTGGTACAGCTCGCCCGGAACGTTCATCTCCCAGATGTTGATCACCCCGCAGGCCACATCGCACGTGTACCCCTGAATCACGCCGGACAGAAAGTCGTATTCCCCGCGCAACGCTTTTTCCAGGGCCTTGCGCAGGTAAGGGCAGATGAAGATCGGCGTGAGAGAAGCTGCCCGATCGGTGGAGGTCCCTCCTCCCAGGATGCGGACCGGAACGAAGCCGGCGGCGTGGATCATCTCGATGGGCGTGTAGGTGCAGAAATAGCCCAGAATCTTGCGGCCCCCTGAAGCCAGGTCCGTGAGCCTTTCCTTCTGGTCGCGGACTATCTCGGCAAAGGGCTGGATCGGCAAAGCGGTCATGCAAGTTCCCCCTCGCGGAATCTTTGTTGGAGAAGGGTCGTCAAGTCGACGAGTCTAACACGCGGAGGGGTAGCAGACAAAAATGGGGCACAGCAGCCGTCCAACAAACAGATGAACGCCTGCTTTCATACGCATCCCCGGGGCCGGGGGTGGTGGTTTCTGTATGGGCGAAGCGATCTAGTGGGTCAATATGAAGCTGACGCTATGCTTCCCTGGGGGGGGCTCAAGCGGCTCGGTGCTGTCCTGGGTTCCGTCGGAGATTTGTGCCGGGCGACTCCGGGGGAGGGAGAGACGGAGCCCAAGCAAATCGGAGACGGGACCCAGGACAGCACCGAACGGCGAGACGGTCCGGGTACATAGAGATGGTTCCCGGTCGGCCCACTAGATCACGAGCTCTTTGAATTTCCCCGGGTGATCCGCATACATCCGGATCGCCTCTTCGTAGCCCAGTTCTCGGACCACCTGGATGGCCCGCTCGAGATGCTGGTACTGCTCGAACTCGCGTCTTGATTTGATATCCGCCTCGATCGAGGAATCGGGGAGGTTCTTTGCGTGACTCTTCAGGAACCCGGGCAGCAGGGCGTGCACAACCCCGCCGACGAGTGCCTCTTCAACGGCCATCCAGTCGGCGACGATTCCCTCCAGCTCCCCGGCATCTTTCGCGGCGTTGGCCCCGAACTGCTCCTCGATCGCCCGGTGGGTGTGTTCCCTGACGGCAATGTGAAGCGTCTCCTCGACCGGCACGCACAGGACGGCGAACGGGTTCCGGGCCGTTGTCTGCCAGATCGTGAACCTGTCCCATCTGAATTCCGGTCCGCCCTGTCCCTGCAGAAATATGTTGGTCGTATAAGAGCCTACCTCTCCGAGGAACGTCTTGCGACTCAGGTCGACCTTCACGGATCTCCGGTCGGGGTTGGAGAAGACGTACGTGCCCATCACTTCCTCGGCAAGGTTGTGGACCAGGAAGACCGTCACGCCCTGTTCAGGGAGTTCCGGGATTTCCTTCGCCAAGGTTACGATCTCGACGTACGGGTTCTCGAGCTTCGTCTTCTCGAGTGTATAATCGATCACCTGACTACAGTAGTCTTCGAACAACCTCGCCATCTGCTCTCTCTTCTCAGGAACAAACAGCAGTCTTTGTCTGGATTGCTCGAGCCGCCATTCGATTTCCCCGGGCCCCAGGTCTTTCCGGAGGTTGCTCACGAGCCTCGGGTTTTCGTTGAAGAATTGTAGCCCCAACGAATTTGCTTCCTCGTCGAAGGCGTCCTCAAAGGGATTGAAAGCGTAAAGCGGGGCCTCTTCTTTGTGTTGGGTTTTCAGGAGCTCGACCAGGGGTGAATAGTCTCGCGGCCTCGGAAAGGAAGAACGAGGCATAAAGAGGAAGGCGGCCAGCAAAACGCCGGCCACAATCGTCATCGCCCGCAGGGACCTTCGCTGCCACATGCTGCACCCTTCCCATGCTGAAATCGTCTCGATGTCCTGCATCTAACGATCGGCATGAGAAGGAGAATTCTTGAGAAGAAGAAGGGGGTTAGACGCGAAGTGGAGAATCAGGGGACAGGGGTCGGGGATCAGGTCAAGTGCCCGATTTCCTGCTATCAGCTGTTAGCTATTAGCCCGCCCCACCCCTCTTTTGTTGCGTGTGTCCCGTTGGGGGAGGGGCAGGGAGCTTTCTGCTGAGGAATTCGCGACCTGCAGAGCGGAGTATGTGTCCGAGTGGCCAGTGGGGCGCCTCGAAAGTGTCGGTATGCTTCAAGAAGGCTCTTGGCTTCGGTGCCGTCCTGGGTTCCGTCGGAGATTTGCACCGGGCGACTTCGGGGGGGAGAGCGACGGAGCCCAAGGAAATCGGAGACGGAACCCGGGACGGCACCGAACCGCTGACGCTCTGCCCGAAAGCATGGCGACAGCTGCCTGTCGCACCATTAGGGCACCGTGACACTCCCGGTGCTGTGGGCGAAGACGAAGTCCATCATGGGCCCCAGAACCTCGCTCTCCCGGTGGCTCGGCCGGTCCGCCGCCGCGAAGAGCACATCCTGATGGTTGTATCCCTCTTGTTCGGATGCCCTGATGTTCAGCAACGGCAGGTCTTCGATCCTGTCGTTGTGGAAGAAGTAGAGACCGTGGTCGGAAGCGTACGGGCCGGATGCCGCCTGGCCGTCCAGGCCGATCCGGGTCGTGTAGTACCACTCCGGAAAGTTGGTGTCCCCCCAATACAGGCTGAGGGCCACGACCTGGATGTCCACCATCTCTTCTCTCCAGCTCGTGTACAATTGCGTGCCCGTCGTATCCGTGTAGTACGGATCCGAGGCGTTTCCGACTTCGTCGAAGTTCACCCAGGAGTAAAGAGGCCCCGTCCCCAGTGCGGTAGGTGGACCCGCATTCCAAGGGATGAAGACCCCATCCTTCTGGATCCCGAACAGCCCGAGCGCGCCTGCCAGGTCGCCCGGGAATTCCTTCTCCACGACCTCTCCTCCCTGGAGGAAGCCCATGCTCGTCTGGAGAATGCCCACCGGGTTGAAATTGTCATCGAAGAAGACGCCCAGCACCGCCTCGTTGGTGTAGCGGAAATCGGCAAAGGCGGGCGTGCCGGTGATGAAGTGGGTCAGGTCCCTCGAGTGGAGAAGACCCATCAGACCTGAAACGGAGCTCGAATAAGGGACATCTCGGGTCAGGGTGGACTCCGCCTCAGGAAACAGGTGGGCGTTCATGCCGATGAGCTCGAACAGGGCGAGCGCCTCCGGGGTCACGCCCATCAGCAGGCTCAGTCGAGGGGACGCACCGCTGCGGATCTCTGCCAGGCGCTGCGTGTACTCCGACTCCTCGATGAAGTCGCCGGACCGGGGCCCGACCGTTCCGTCCAGACCGATCAGACCGGCGCAGTTGTTGAAGCCCTCGTCTTCCTCCACCATCGCGTCCCCGTCAAAGTCCCACCCGGCAAAGAAGGAGGCGTACCCACCCCCTGCCGAGTGTCCACCGATGAAGACGGTTTCCTTCGGGTCCGCCCCTTCGGGAAGCATCTGGGCAATGATTTTTCGGATATCGTCCATCAGGAGCTTCAGGCCGAACTCGGACAGGAAGGGCACATCCGATTCTCCGAGGAAGCCCTGAAAGACATTTCCCCCCATCTCCACGCCGTGATAGTAGTAGTCGACCACGAGGCTGGGGTCTCCCGCCGCCTCCGCAGCATTCATGCCGGTAAGATCCTCGAGACAGTTCGTCCTGCGGTCCACGGCCCACACTTCGAGGCTCCCGGCCCCTGCATCCGCTTCGGCCATGGACACGAGCTGACGGCCGATATAGTCGAAACTGTTGGCCCCACCCATGAAGCCGGGGATGAGAATAAGAATCGCCTGCACCTCTTTGGGCGTTCCCACGGTTTCGGGCCGGTACCGTGTGAACCGTATGCTGTCGCAGTCCCAGCCAAGCACGAAGCTTCCCGGTATCTCGCCGTTTCCGCGGGGGTAGGGGGCGTCCTCAATCAGCACCTCCTCCACGATAACGGACTGCGGGATCGGGTCCAGGCTCGCCGGCGCCACGGGCGCCTCGGGAACCGGCCCCCCCGGCTGGTAGCAGGCCGGAAGAAAGAACATCGAAACAACCAGAATCCACGCGATTTGCAGAGATGTCTTCATTTCGTTCCCTCCCGCAAGTGTTGTTAAGCTTCGAACATATATTCGATCTCACGATATTCTGTCTCTGCGGGCTAGATGACCCGGGAGAGATAAGACGCCACGAAGACAAGAATCAACAGGTGAAGACACTGGTCGAATACATTCAGCAGGAACCATTGGGGAAACCCGGGCTCGGACCAGGAAGCTCTCGGGTTCTTGAAGAACCTGAAGAGCTTCGACAGGTCTCTTCTCTTGGAATGGGTCGGCCTCTCGCCGGTTCTGGGATAGACCCATCTCTCGATCCTCAGCCGCAGGGCGTCGATCATGAAATGCGAACCCGCAACAAACAGGACGCAGAGGAACACGGTCCGGTTCAGCATATCCACAAAGAAGAGCAGTCCGGTAAGGAACACGATGGTCGTGTGGAGCCCCAGGACGAAGAACCGGTAGGCAAGCGAGCCGTTACGCTTCTCGGAGCCAAAGAGATTCAGGGGGATATCGCTCAAAAGGTGGGCGATCAGGAGACGAGCAAAGATATACATAAGTATTCATGGTATATCGATGTATCCATCTCGTCAAATGGCGGTCCAAGCCTTGCCCGGAACCGCCGGTTTGGGCCTCGGGAGCGGGCGCAGGCGCGGAAGCGGGAGCGGGTTAGGGCGCCATCAGGGCGAAGTGCTGCCGCTTGTTCGTGGAAACATCGACCACGGCGGGGCGTTCGCTCTTGGTGGCGTCTTCCAGGGCCGGTTCCAGGTCGCCTGGCTGCTCGACCTTGATACCCACGCACCCGATGGACCTGGCAATGGCTGCAAAGTCCGGCTCCGGGTACTCGGTGGCGATCGCCCGGCCCGGCGCCTGGTAGTCCAGCACGTTTCCGAGGCACGCATTGTTCAAGACCACGTAGTTGATCGGCACCTCGTACTGCTTCGCCATCTCCAGGGTGTAGAGCATCATCATCATGCCCCCGTCACCGCACACGCCCACCACCCGCTTGTCCGGGCAAATCAGTTGCGCCGCCAGGGCCGCGGGCACCCCCCAGCCCACCCCGGCCGCACCCCCGGGGCCGATCACCTGGCCCGGGCTCTTCGACCGGTAGAGGTTGGCCATAAACATCCGGTTGTTCCCGCAGTCGAGGACCAGCAGGTCGTCCGGCCCGACCGTCTCGTTGAGGCCCCGGACGATCCTCTCCGGCATGACCGGGGATTCCTCCGAGTCGGAGGCCTCGCTTGAGAAGAAGCCCCTCTCCGCCTTGAACGCCTCGAGCGCCTGCACGCGCCCCTGCACACCGCTCTTCGACGGCCGCGTCCGGACCGCGTCCAGGATCGCCTTCAGGGCGGCCTTGGCATCCGAAGTTATGCCCATGGTGACCGGGAACATCCACCCCGCGTTCAGCGGCTCGATGTCGATCTGCACGATCTTCTGCCGGCCCGGGTTGATGAAGTCCGGGGAAAGCATCTTCGTATTGTCCGGCGCGAGGCACGTCCCCACGGCGAGAAGCAGGTCCGCGTTGGTGACCTTGTCGTTCGCCGCCTTCTGTCCGATCTGTCCGATCGTGCCCACAGAGAGGTCGTGGGTCTCCTCGATCCCGCTCTTTCCCATGAAGGTCGTCGCAACGGGCATGCCGATCTCCTCGGCGAGCCCGCGCACCTCGTCGTACGCCCCGGAGACGTGCACTCCCCTACCGGTCACCATGACCGGGCTCTCGGCCGCGAGGAGAAGATCGGCCACCTTCTCCGCGTCTTCCCAGGAAATCGAGGGGGCGGATACGCGAAGATGGCCGTCCAGGGGGTAGAGAGGGGGGGCGGCCGTGTCCGGGTCGAACTGGGACATGGCGACGTTCCAGCGGAAGAGGACACAGGCCGGGCCGGGTCGTCCGGTGGTGGCGTGCTTGATGGCAAGCCGTGTGCCGTGCACGAATTCCTCAGGGGTGTTGACGACCGTCGTGTACTTGGTCATGGACCGCATGATGCCCGGCAGGTCGATCGATCCGTACTCCCCTCCCACGCACTGGTAGGGCGCGAACTGATTCAGTCCTGCATAATCGGAGAGGTCGGCAAAGACGAGCATGGGAGAGCCGGCCAGGGCGGCCTCCATGATCCCGAAGGCGGCGTTCGACCCGACCCAGGCCCCCTGCGCAATGACCACGCCCGGCTTCCCGGTGAGCCGGCCGTACATGTCCGCCATGCAGGACGCACCCCCTTCGTGCCGGGAAAGGACGACACGGATCTCGTCCTGCCGATCCGCGAGCGCGTCGTACAGAAAGATCGTTGCGCCCCCCGGCATGCCGAAAACATGATCGATACCTGCCTGAACAAGGGTGTCGACAACAACATCGGTGACCTTCTGCATGGCCTGACCTCCTTTTCCTTTACCGCCATCGGGCGGTCTTCAGTACTCGGTTGGGATTCTCCTGCGTACCTCCGTGAACCGGGTCAGGGCCTCTGCGTGCTCCATCATCTTCATGAGGTCCCCCTCGAACCGAATCAGCCCCTCTGTCACCGCCTTTTCGATCGTCAGCTTCGCCGTGTTGATCTTCACGAAGGTGTCGTAAGACGCCAGGGTGGTGGCGGTTGCCTCGCGCTTCCCGAGTTCGTCCAGGAAGCCCACCGAGGTCTCGTCGAGCTTGCCGTTCCGGAAGCGCCAATGCAAGAACCGAGTCTGTCCGTCAGGACAGTCCTCGATCACATTGTTCGCCTCCATCGTGAGGTCGCCCGCCAGCGCGGCAAACTCGGGGTCCCGGTTCACCGCCTCCTGGCAAAGCTCCTGCCACTCGCGGGACAGGTAGGGGACGATGCACACGACCTCCTCCTGTTTCCGTGCCCTCTCTTCGGCCATCTCTTCGCGCAGTCGCTCGGTGGCCCCAGGGTCCACCTCCATGGTCTTCTCGTCGATCAAGACCCCGTAGTCGCGCCGTGCCCCCTCCAGGGACACGTATTCGTCGAGCACGTCCTCCAGAACGGACGCAGGATCCCTTTCGAGGGGATCGCCCCAGCCGCCGCCCCCTCCCATGACGGCGAGCGAGACGTGACCTGCAGACAGGGGCTCTTCAAAGGCGGTCTGCGCGACCTCCGTCTCGGCCGGCGTCCCGGCCCGGATGACGATCCGGTTCGGCGCACCGTCCATCCCCCCGTTGAACCCCCGCATCGGGTACTTCGTCCCGATCAGGTAGGTGTGGAGGAACATGGGGGCCAGGGCCTTGATCCCCACGTCGGCGCCCAGCCCACCGCGCCATTTCCCGGGCCCGCCCGAATCCGTCTTGTACTCGCGACCCAGGGTCTGCACGGGATAGAGCATGTCGTGCAGCTCTCCCGTGGCCATGGTCATGGCCCCGAAGAAGGGGGCCAGGGCTCCCCAGCCATCCACACCGTAGGCCCCGTTACACCAGCCGGCGGCCATCATCACGTTCTGGTCCACGTAGAACTCGCCGGTGTACGGGTTCGTCCCGTAGGTGACCAGGGGCATGCCCAGCTTGATGTTCTGCACGTAGGCCTTCTCCGGGATCGCCTTCTCCAGGGCGAAGGCGAGGGCCTCACCGACTTCACCGCCCGCATGGAGTGTACAGGCCGTGCAGGGGGCAGGCGGTCTCGGGTTCACGACCGATCCCTCCGGCAGGATCACCTCCACCGGGTGAAGGAGCCCTTCGTTCCGGGGGATCCCGTCGTCGATCATGCTCGACAGGGTGAGGAACAGGTAGGAGTAGGAGTTGGGCAGGGAGCTGTTGATGAAACCGGGCGTCTGGGGGTCGCTTCCCGTGAAATCGATCTTGAGGGAGTCTCCCGACACGGTCACGGTCGCCCGGATCGTGATGTCCTGAACGCCCTGACAGTCGTGCTCCAGATAGGCCTCTCCCCTGTACTCCCCGTCCGGCCATTCGCGGATCTCGGCCCGAAACCTGCGCTCCGTGTATTCGATCATGTAATCGAGACAGTCCCGCACCATCTCGAGCCCGTACTTCTCGAGCATCTCGCGGAGCCGCCTCTCCCCCACCCGGACCGAGCCCATCATTGCCTTCAGGTCGCCGAGAAAGGTCGGTTCCCGGTTGTTGATCTGGAGCATCTTGATGATGTCGTCCCGTGGCCTGCCGCGGTCGCAGATCTTGATCGGAGGCAGGCGAAGGCCTTCCTGCCAGATGTCGGTTGCGCCCGGATTGTACCCCCCCGGCACCGTCCCTCCCGTATCGCCCTGATGGGCCCTCGTGACAGGGAAGAAGAGAAGCTCTTCTCCGGAGAAGATGGGCGTCATCATCGTCCAGTCGGGCAGGTGGGAACCCCCGTGGTAGGGGTCGTTCACCACGATGATGTCCCCCGGATGCAGATCATCGCCAAAGGCTTCCAGGGTGGCCGTGACCGAGAACTTGCTGGCCCCCATGTGGATGGGAAGGGCATCCGCAAGGGCGATGATTCGGCCTCGTGCGTCGAAGATGGAAGTCGAGAAATCATGGGACTCGCTGAAGGTCGGCGTGGTCGCGGTCCGGATCATGGTGTCGCCCATCTCGTTGGCAATCGTGTGAAGCCCGCACCGGATCACCTCGGCGGTAATTGGATCAACCTCTGTCATTGCGAGAGCCCCCTTCGTGACGCTTTCTTCTTAGGATATTGAAATTTCATAATGGTCAAGCTCGGTCAGCCGTGCCGCCTGTCCCGGGTAGACCACGATGGTCGTGGCAGGCTCCTCGATCACGCAGGGCCCCTGGAGAACATTGCCGCACCGGACCCGAGAGCCGTCGTAGATGGGCGTGTCCCGAAACCCGCCTTCCTCTTCGAAATAGACTTCCCGGTTCTTCCGCAACGCTGCGGACGGGTCTTGCCCCGCGGAGGGAGGTCGCCGGAGGGGCGGCTTGTAGACATCCACGATCGCCTCGACCCGGAGGTTCATCAGGTACACCGGGTCTTCCCGGTTCGCGAAGGTGTGCAGGGTCTCGTGGGCGTCGTGGAAGGCTTGCACCGCTCTCCGAAGATCCTTTTCGGACACGAGCCCTTCCTGGTCCGAGCCCAGGGGAACCGTGATTTCATGGGTCTCCCCCTGGTAGTGCATGTCGAGGGCGTAGTGGAAACTCATCTCATCCGCGAGCCCGCTCCCCTCCCGAACGGAACGGGGGAGGTCTTTCTCCACGTCGTCCCGCATGGATACAAACAGGGCATTCACGGCCTCCAGGTCCGTCTGGTCCGACCGCATGATGCAGGTACGCATCTTGGTGATCACGATGTTGGAATGGAGCATGCCGCGGGCGGAAAAGGCGGTTGCCAGCCTCGGGACGATGACCTTCCGGATGCCCAGTTCCCGGGCCTGCACGCCTGCGTGGATGGCGCCGTTCCCGCCGAAGGCGACCAGAACGAAATCGCGCGGGTCATAGCCCCGCTGAACGGAAACAACACGAATTCCGTTCGACATATTGTTGTTCACCATGCGGAAGATTCCGTGAGCGGCCCGGGTCGTGTCGAGGCCGAGGGTGCCGGCCACCTTCTCTTCGACCGCCCTCTCGGCCGCGCCCCGGTCGAGCTTCATCTCTCCACCGAGAAAGGTCTCGGGATCCAGGAACCCGAGGAGCAGGTTTGCGTCCGTGACGGTAGGCTCCCGGCCCCCCCTTCCGTAGCAGGCAGGGCCCGGCACAGCACCCGCACTCTGGGGGCCCACCTGCAGCGCGCCCCCGGAATCGACCCAGGCGATGCTCCCTCCCCCTGCCCCGATCGTGTGGATGTCGAGCATCGGCACCGCAGCCCGGTAGCGGCTGACCCACCGCTCGGTGGTTACCGTGGGCTTGCCGTCGCGAATCAGGGCGACATCGTAGCTCGTCCCCCCCATATCGACGGTGATGATGTCCGGCTCGCCCGCAAGTTCCCCGATGAGCTGCGAACAGGCGACCACGCCACCCGCCGGGCCGGACAGCAGGCTGTAGACCGCGTACTTCCCCGCGTAGTCCGCATTCATGATCCCACCGTTGGAGAGCATGACGAAGAACTCTCTCTCAAACCCGAGGCGAGCCAGCTCCGACTCGAGATCCTTGAGGTATCTCTTGAGCTTGGGGCTCGTGTAGGCATTCACGAGGGTCGTGCTCACCCGCTCGAACTCGCGGATCTGGGGCAGGACCTCGTGGGAAAGGGAGAGAAAGGCCTCCGGGCACTCGCGCTCGATGACCTCGGCCACCTTCTTCTCGTGCACGGCGTTCAGAAAACCGAAGAAGAGGCAGACGCCGATCGATTCGATTCCGGCTTCCTTCAGCTTGAGCACGACCCGGGCGACCTCTTCCTCGTCCAGGGGCGTGACCACCTTGCCCTCCCGGTCGATCCGCTCGTCCACCGTGAGGCGATGCCGCCGCAGGGCGATCGGGACCGGCTTCGGATACCGGGGGTCGAAGATGCGCTCCTTGTAGCCTCGCCGGATTTCTATATCGTCCCGGAACCCCTTCGTCGTGATCAGGCCGGTCCTGGCCCCGTTGAACTCCAGCATCGTGTTGGTGGCGACCGTTGTCCCGTGAATGATCAGGTCCGTTTCCTTCAGGAACTCGCCGAGACTCACACCCTCCCCGGCAGCCGCCTTCTCCAGGCCGGCCAGCACTCCCTTGGCCTGATTCTCCGGAGTGGACGGGGTCTTGACCACCCGGATCGAGCCCTCTCCGGTCACGTACACCAGGTCGGTGAAGGTGCCTCCCACATCGATGCCGATCTTGTGTCCCACAGCGTGTCCTCTCCTTGGGCTATAGTTCGCGCTTTTGCAGCTTACAAGATATGCGGTCTACCCATACCTCTGTCAACAGAAGGCCGGGTTTCGAGGCCTTTTTGTTGACACGCCGTCGCCGGCCCTCCTATACTTTTCTAAGTGGGGGGACCTGGGACCACCTCGATGCTTCCGGAGACGCATGCCGTTGGGTGCTGGCCCGGCTTCCATCTCCGATTTGCTTGGGCTCCGTCTCCCGCTCCCCCGGAGTCGCCCGGCACAAATCTCCGATGGAACCCGGGCCAACACCCAACCATTCAAGCTTTGCCGGAAACATAGCGGCGGGCACCTGTCGACCCACTTGTTCAGGGAGAATAGGGAGAAAGAAGAGTATGGTTCGAATTCTGCTCGGTGCAGTCCTGCTCACCGGGGTATTCCTGCTCCTGGTTCGCGCCCTGCGATCGTACCGGCGGTACAAGAACGAGTTGGTGGTGACCTGCCCGGAAACGAAGAGGGAAGTGGGGGTGGCGGTGGATGTGAAGCGGGCGGCGGTCACCGGCTCCGTGAGGCTGACCGACTGTACGCGCTGGCCGGAGAAGCAGGGATGCGGCCAGGAGTGTCTTGCAGAGCTCGAGGCCTCGCCCGAGAGTTGCATGGTCAAGAAGAGGCTCGAGACTTGGTACGAGGGAAAGACGTGCGCCTGTTGCGACAAGGGGTTCGGATACATTCGCTGGCACGAGCACAAGCCTGCCCTGGTCAGCCCCGACCACAAGCTGCTCCAGTGGGCGGATGTTCCGGCGGAGGAGATGTCCAAGGTTCTCGAGACGTGTCAACCGGTGTGCGGAACCTGTAACTTCGCTGAAAATTGGTGAGGTATCAGGGCTTCTCTTCCCCTGCGCGGTCCAGACAATCCCTGCAGATCTTCTCCCCCCCGACATCTTCCAGTCGTGTGGCCATGGTCATCTCCCCGCACCGGGCGCACGGGTTCGATTCATGGATCTGGGCGTGGGGCGGGAACGCCACCTGAAGCGGCTCGATCTTGAACAGATCTTCCGCAGGCCTTTCCAGGACCAGGTAGCTCCCCTGCTCGTGGAGCTTTCTGAACTCCTCCTGCTCCTCCGCGCTTGCCTCCTTGTTGCCCATCTTCTGCATGAGCTCCCTGTGCCTCTCGTTCGGAGTCAGGGCGTCCGGTTTCAGTGAAACCCGCACGGCCCTGCCGGATTTCCTCCCGAAGAAGGTGAAGACCTGTTTCCCGTGGTCCTTGAAGATGAAGTTGCCCTTGCCGAAGGTACAACCCGTCATCACCTGAACCGCGTCACACCCGCATGCATCGTTCTCCACGATGGCGACCAGTTCCTCGTCGGCGGACCGGTTCTCGGCCAACCACTCGAGCCCCACCTTGGCGGCCCTGTAACCGATCGACAGACCGGGGCAGAGGTGCCCGTGAAAGTCGAGGCATTTCTTGAATTCATCCGTCCTGACGACATCTTCACCCTTCATCTTGACACCTCCCTGCGATTGGCCTCCGTTCAAGGGGTCAGGCTTTCATTCTACATTTTCGTGTCCATCTTTCCTAATCGGGGGCAGATCCTCGCCACGAAACCGGGCTGGAGTGGTGCGGAGTCTCGTGCTACGATGGCCCCATCCTCGAGGACGAAGGGGTCGAAAAAGATGGCAAAGAGCCTGTACATCGCGGCCATGGAGCCGAGAAGCGGCAAATCGGTCGTTGCCCTCGGCCTGATGGAATTGCTGTCGAGGCGCGTCCGGAAGATGGGGTTTTTCCGGCCGGTCATCGCTTCCAGCGATAGGCCCGACAAAGAACTTCATCTCATTCTCACCCGCTACGACCTTGCGCACACCTACGAGGACTCTTACGCTCACACGCACGAAGAGGCGCGGCGGATGATGGCTGAAGGCCGGTACGACGGGCTACTGAAGGACATCGTCGGCAAATACAAGGAGCTCGAAAGCCGCTGCGACTTTGTCCTGTGTGAAGGTACGGATTTCACACGAGTGTCCTCTGCCTTTGAGTTCGAGTTCAACGCGGACGTGGCAAACAACCTGGGATCTCCCGTCCTGGCCATGGTCAACGGCCGCCGCAGGTCCGCAGACCAGGTCACGCAAGCCGTCAACGTGGCGCGGGAGTCCTTCCGGGGACAGGGGTGCTCCCTCCTGGCCACGATCGTGAATCGGGTGGATCCGGAGCCAGGGGATACGGTCAGAAAGAGTTTCCGCGAAGAAGGGGCGGGGGAAGAGCCCGTCTACATCCTTCCCGAGGAGGAGATCCTCGGAAAGCCGACCATAGGCGAGATCGCTTCCGCCCTGGACGGCCGGATCCTGCAGGGCATGCCGGATTCGCTCACTCGAGAGGTGTGCGACTTCAGGATCGCCGCCATGCAACTGCCGAATTTCTTGAACTACGTTCTGGACGGGTCCCTGATCATCACGCCCGGGGATCGGGCCGACGTGATCCTCGTCAGCCTTGCAGCGGTCCTCTCGGAGTCCTACCCGAACATCTCCGGCCTCTTGTTGACGGGCGGCCTGAAGCCCGAACCGCAAGTCCAGAGGCTGATGGAGGGCTTGACCAAATCCCAGGTGCCCGTCATCAGCGTCGATACCGACACCTACACCACGGCCATGAACGTGAGCAAGGTCCAGGCGATCCTGACTCCGTACAACAGCCGCAAGATCGCTGCGGCCCTGGGCGTCTTCGAGTCCCATGTGGATACGAAAGAACTCGGGGACCTCATCGCGCATGCGCCGTCCACATGGGTCACGCCGATCATGTTCGAAAACGATCTGATCGAACGGGCCCGCCGAGACCGGCAGCACATCGTGCTGCCCGAAGGTACGGACGAACGCATCCTGAAGGCCAGTGAGATCCTGATGCGCCGAAACGTGGTCGACATCACTCTCCTGGGCATCGAGGCAGAGATCCGTCGACAGATCGATTCTCTCGGGCTCACCCTGGAGGGGATTCCGGTCGTGGATCCGGCACGGTCCGAATGGCGCAAGGGGTATGCAGAAGCCTACCGCGAGATGCGCAAGCACAAGGGCATCCACATGGACCAGGCCTGGGACGCCATGGGGGACGTGAGCTACTTCGGGACCATGATGGTAGAGCAGGGCGCTGCGGACGGCATGGTCTCGGGCGCAATGCACACGACCCAGGCGACGATCCGGCCCGCCTTCGAGATCATCCGCACCCAGCCGGGCCGTTCGGTCGTGTCGAGCGTGTTTCTCATGTGCCTCGAGGACCGGGTGCTCGCCTACGGGGATTGTGCGATCAACCCGGACCCGAACCCGGAACAGCTCGCCGACATCGCGATCACTTCCGCGGAAACGGCCGGGCAGTTCGGGATCGAGCCGCGGGTCGCCATGCTTTCCTACTCGACCGGTGAGTCCGGTAAGGGGGAAGACGTGGAGAAGGTCCGGGAGGCGACCCGGATCGCAAGGCGCTTGAGGCCGGATCTGAAGATCGAAGGCCCGATCCAGTACGATGCGGCCGTGGACGGGAGCGTGGCCCGGACCAAGATGCCGGACAGCGAGGTGGCAGGCCACGCCACGGTCTTCATCTTCCCGGACCTGAACACCGGAAACAACACCTACAAGGCGGTGCAGAGATCGGCCGGCGCCGTTGCGATCGGCCCGGTCCTTCAGGGGTTGAACAAGCCTGTCAACGACTTGAGCCGCGGATGCACGGTCACCGACATCGTGAACACGGTGGCCATCACCGCCATCCAGGCCCAATGGCTGAAAGGCACATGATGAGAATCCTGGTCCTCAACTCCGGAAGCTCGTCCATCAAGTACAAGCTGTTCGACATGACCGATCGATCGGTTCTCGCCTCCGGCCTGGTGGAACGGATCGGGGAAGCAACCGGCTCTCTGGCCCATCAAGCTCGCGATGGGCGGGGAGAAATGATGGAAACACGCAAGACCGGCAGGGTTGCGGACCACAGGGAAGGGATGCAACTGATCGTCGAGGCCCTGTCCGCCTCGCGCACGGGCGAGGAAGGGGCCGGGCTTGCCGGGATCGGCCATCGCGTCGTCCACGGAGGGGAGGATTTCACGGAACCCACTTTGATCGACGAGAAGGTTCTCGGCGTGATCCGCCGGAACGTTCCGCTCGCCCCCCTCCACAACCCGCCCAACCTGATCGGCATCGAGGTCGCCCTCGAGGCGGCCCCCCACTTGCCCCAGGTCGCGGTCTTTGATACGGCCTTCCACCAGTCGATCCCACCCAAGGCCTTCCACTACGCGCTCCCCCATGAGCTGTATGCCCAACAACGGGTGCGGCGGTACGGCTTTCACGGGACCTCGCACCAGTACGTGGCCCGGCGAGCAGCCGCCTTTCTGGAAAGGCCTCCGGAATCCCTGAACCTGATCACCCTCCATCTGGGGAACGGGGCGAGCGCGGCCGCCGTGGAACAGGGCCGGTGTGTGGACACATCGATGGGCATGACCCCTCTGGAAGGCTTGATCATGGGAACCCGTTGCGGAGACATCGACCCGGCCGTGCACTTCTACCTTCTTCGGGAAACGGGCCGGTCCCCGGAGGAGCTGGACGCCCTCTTGAACAAGGAGAGCGGGCTCAAGGGAATCTGCGGCACGAACGACATGCGGGAGGTGCTCGAGAAGGCGGACGCCGGAGACGAACGCGCGCGACTGGCCATCGACATGTACTGCTATCGCGTTAAGAAGTACATCGGCGCGTACGCCGCTGTACTGGGAAGAGTCGATGCCCTCGTCTTCACCGCCGGGATCGGCGAGAGGGCCGCTCCGATTCGAGAGGGCTGCTGCCGCGGGCTCCCGGGCCTCGGCATCCTCCTGGACCCACAGAAGAATCGCGCCGGCTCCCGGCCGCCCTTCGAGGTCCAGGCCACGGCGAGCGCGGTGAAGATCCTCGTGATACCCACGGACGAAGAACTTCAAATTGCCGAACAGACCTTCGAGCTGATCCGGAACCGGAAGGAGACCCGTGATGGCTGAGCGCACGCCCCCGAGCATCGACCCGGCCCTGTGGCTGGGCGAAAGGCGCAAAGAGGAGGAGAAGAACTTCCTGAAAGGGAGCCGCCAGCACAACGAGGAGCTGGCAAGCGCCGGGCGAATCTTCCTCGAGTTCATCCAGGGCTTCTGGTCCCTTCACGCCATCGACCCGTGCGTCACGGTGTTCGGGTCTGCACGCTTCCCGGAAGGACACCGGCACTACGAGCTGGCACGCGCCCTGGGGAAGAGACTCGCCGAGGAGGGCTTCACGGTCATGACCGGCGGCGGGCCTGGAATCATGGAGGCAGCCAACCGCGGGGCCAAGGAGGGCGGAGGCATGAGTATCGGCTGCAACATCCAGCTCCCCGAGGAGCAGGAACCCAACCCGTACATCGACCGCTTCGTGGAGTTCGACCACTTCTTCGTCCGGAAGGTGATGCTCGTCAAGTATTCAAGGGCCTTCGTGATCCTGCCGGGAGGGTTCGGCACCCTGGATGAGGTCTTCGAGACCGCAACCCTGATGCAGACGGGCAAGATCGAGGCCTTCCCGATCGTGGCCATGGGAGGGGCGTTCTGGAAGTCCCTCGGGAGGTTCATCGAGGAAACGCTCATCCCGGAGGAAACCATCAGCCCTTCGGATCTCGATCTCATCCAACGGGCCGATTCGATCGACCAAGCGATCGAGATCATACGAAAAGGCTTCTGAAAAGAAGCGCTTCCTTCTAAGCCCATTGAAAGAGTGGCAAGAGGCTGTTCAAAAAGTTCCAGATGCAAGGCAGGCGAAATCCCGAGGAATGAGGCGTACTTCCTGTACGTTGAATGACGAGGGATGAAGCCGAACGCCGCAGATGGGGCTTTTTCAACAGCCTCTTAGACGAAGTAGGCGACGGCGAGGAACAGGTTGGTCCCGAGAACAACGCCCACGTTCGCGCCCAGGGCCGGGACAAGCTTCTCGACGCTCCCACCGAACCGAAGGGCCCCACAGGCCGCCTTGAACGCAAGAGGAAGGGTCAGCAGGGTCAGGAGAACGGTGACCGGAAAAAAACCGCTCAGGACGCCCCACAAGAGGATGAGGTAGTTCACGGCCAGGGCCGCCGTGTAGACGACCGCCGCCCGCCTGAGGCCTAGAACGATCACCAGGTGCCTGCGTCCCCCCTGCCGGTCCGCCTCCACGTCCGGGAACTCATTGAGAAGCAGAAGAAGTGCCGTCAGAATCCCGGGCGGGATGGAGAGCCAGATCACGGCGGACGTGAACCCTCCTGTGTGGGCGTAATACGTACCCAGCACCACGAACGTCCCCAGACAGACGCCTGCCGCAAGCTCCCCCATCATCCAATGTGCCAGATGGGTCGTGTAAAACCTGGCCGCGAGTCCACCGAGGACGATGAACACCATCAGCAACCACCCGGAAGACCACGACAGGTAGACCCCGATCGCAAATGCGATCCACAGGGTTGCGAAGGCCGTGACCTGAACCGCTCGCAGGGAAGTCCGGCCCTCCTGCAGGTTTCCGGTTCCGCCGGAGAAGGGGGTGCGCTGGGTCTGGAAATCGATTCCGGTCTGGTGGTCTGCGGCCTCGTTGTACAGGTTTACCGCAATGTGGGCAAGGATCACGCCGACCAGGGTCAAGAACAGGCGCAGGGGGTGGAACACACCCTCCTCGTACGCCGCCGCGCCACCGACCAGCACGAGCAGGACCGAAAGAACGAGAAAAGAGACCCTCACCTGAGAGGCCCATATCTTTACGGACTCAAGAAACACCTTGTCTCCTCCTTGGAATGAAGAAGAAAAGTATACGGAACGGTCGATTCCCGGTCAATCAGGAAGAGCAAAACCATTGACAGGAGCCTGCCGGTTCGCTTAGATTGTCCGGGAATCGGCACCGGCATAAACCCTTTCTGAGAGGAAACCAAACGCAGATGCTTCACATGGACTCCAAGAAAACCGCCGGGGGTGGCAACCTGCAATTTCTCTTGACAGCCGTGATCCTCATGGTTGCCTGCTACGTGGGCATCCAGATGGGAAAGCCCTACTATGCCTACAGAAGCCTCGAGAGAACGATGGAACGGTGGGCAAAGATCACGCTCTACAGAGGGGGCAGGAACTATGCCGATCTTCAGGATAAAATGAGCTGGGTAATCGGTCGGCACAAGATCCCGTTGGATGTGAAGGACGTCGAAATCACATATGACCCGGAAGAGAAGATGCTGTCCGTCTACGCGGAATACGATGTCTATGTGACATTCCCGGGCTACGAGCACCACTACTTCTTCCAGCCCTACGCGGAAGTATACGCCGACGATGAGTGAGTCGATGTCCATAGGATTCCATCCCTCTTGCAGCCCACCCCATTCCTGCGAGCCCGGGAGTTCGGGAACTTCTCCCCGGTCTTTCGCGTCTAACTAAATAGTAAAAAGACGTTGTTCACCTCAGACGGACCTCTTTCGAAACCCTGCACGAGAGGACGGGAATCATGAGCCTCGTGAAAACAATGGGTAGATATTGCTTCATCAAATGTGACGGGCCCGATTGCACCAGGAAGATAGAGCACATCGATCCGGACCAGGTGATGCAACTGGCCGCCATGTGTGACTGGGAGAGAAGGGGCGATCAATGGGTCTGTCCGGACTGCGCGGCAAGGCTTTCTAAAAAGATGCCTCCCGGGAAAGGGCGAGGGAGATCCGGCCCTCGGAGACAAAGACCCAGCGTAACGCGGTAGATACCGCTCGGCCCCTCAGTCGAAGTGGACTTCGGTGTCTTTCGAGAAATATCGTTGGGTGACCCCCTCCACCTCCCGTCTCAGACCTTCGTCCTCCCGGCCTGAAAGCTCCTCGTACAGGGCCGGCGCCATCTCAAGGAATAGATCCAACAGCGCCGGGTCGAAGTGAATCCCCCTGCCCTTCTTCAGGATCTCGACCGTCTCCTCCAGGGAGAAGGCCTCCTTGTAAGGGCGCTTGGATGTCAGTGCGTCGAAGACATCGGCGATCGAGAAGATCCGGGCACGGACCGGGATCGCCTCCCCGTCGAGCCCTTCACCATACCCGCTCCCATCGTATTTCTCGTGATGATGCCCCACCACGTCGACGGCATCTTCCAGCCAGGCGGAGCGCTCACAGATGTCCTTTCCGTGCCTGACGTGGGTCTTCATCACCTGGAATTCCTCATCCGTCAGATGGTCCGGCTTGAGCAGGATGTTGTCCCGGATGCCGATCTTGCCCACGTCATGGAGGAAGGCCCCTTTGATCAGGCTCTGGATCTCTCGCGGCTCGAGGCCCTGCGCCTCGGCAAGCCGCACCGAAAGGAGGGTGACCCGGTAGTTGTGGGCATCCGTGTCGTTGTCCCGCTTGGCAATCGCACTGCCCAGGACGCTCAACGTTTCGAGGTTCGCATCCAGAAGGTTGAGGGAGAGCTTCGTCAGCCTGCGCATCAGGGTCAGGATGGTCGGATAGAGCAGGGCGGTCGTCACCAGGACGATGGCGATCACCCAGAACACGGTCTCCCAGACCTCTCGACGGATGCCTGCCATGGTCTTACGGGACACGGCGAAGACCCCCTCGATGTAGGCTGCCGGCTCGCCGCTCCTCTTGGTAAGGGGCAAGGCGATCGCGACGTGAGGGATGCCTTCGATCCTGGCAACCTCCAGCGTGTAGTCTCCGACCGCGGGGAACTCGGGCGGTCCCACGGATACGAGGGACTTGACCGTGTCGATGTGCCCGTACGACCTGTCGACGAGATCCGCCACGACCTCGCCCTCTGTATCGTAGACGATCACCAGGACGAAATCCCCCTTCGGGTCCGGCACGGGGCGCGCTCCGAAGGCATCAAGCTCTTGCTGAACCGCTTCCCGGTCGGACACGCCCGACGACTCGAGGAGGTCCTCGATCCGGGCGTTGAAATGCGCCGTGCCGAGGAGCGCACGGCTTATGATCGCCTCTCCTACCACATTGCGCTCGTGCATCCAGACGGAAAACCCGAGCACCACGGAGATGAGAAATCCGGCAAGCGCAAGCCGCCACGCCAGCTTTCGGTGGAACCCGCTCAGCCTCACGGAACCTTTGCCGCCTCTCTTCACGCAGAACCTCCTTGCGGGGTTCTCACTACCATGAGCCGGACTTCGCTCATGTCCTCGATCGCCCAACGGATGCCTTCCCGGCCGAGGCCCGAGTCCTTTACGCCACCGTAGGGCATGTGGTCCACACGCCACGAAGGCGCGTCGCCGATGATCACGCCCCCCACCTCCAGCTCGTCCCAGGCCTTCTGCGCCTTGTACAGATCGCGCGTGAAGATGCCGGTCTGAAGGCCGAAGACGCTGTCGTTGACCATCCGGATCGCCTCGTCGAAATCCGCGAACTCCGACAGCACCGCCACCGGCCCGAAGGCCTCTTTGCCGTGGACGGCAAGCGACGGGTCCACGTTCTCCAGCAGCGTCGGCTGCATCATGACGCCTTCACAGGTGCCGCCGCAGAGCAGGGTGGCGCCGGCCTCGACCGCCTCGTCGACCCAACCCTGCAGTCGCGACGCCTCCGCCTCGGAGATCATGGGCCCGATGAAGGTTTCTTCCTTCTTCGGATCGCCCACTTTCAGTCTCCCGGCGGCGGCCACGAGCTTGTCCCGCACCTCCTCGTAAACGCCCGCATGCACGACAATGCGCTGGACACCGATACAGCTCTGGCCGGACTGGTAAAAGGCGCCCAGGATGATTCGACCGATCGCGTCCTCGAGATAGCCGCCCCGCGTGTCTTCGTCCACGATCACGGCGGCGTTGCCCCCGAGTTCGAGCACCACCTTCTTCTTCCCTGCCTTCGCCTTCAGCGCCCACCCCACGCCGGGCGATCCGGTAAAGGAGAGCAGCTTCAGCCTCTCGTCCACAGTGAAAAGGTCCGCACCGTCCCGGCGACAGGGCAGCACCGAGAAAGCGCCCCTGGGCAGGTCCGTCTCCGCGAGGATCTCGCCGATGATCAAGGCGCCGACAGGCGTCATGCTTGCGGGCTTCAGGATGAACGGGCAACCTGCAGCCAGGGCCGGCGCCACCTTGTGGGCCACGAGGTTCAGCGGAAAATTGAACGGTGCAATGAACGAGCAGGGCCCGATAGGCACGCGCTTCCACTGGCCCGTGTACCCCCTCGCCCGGGCACTGATGTCCATGGGAAACACCTCCCCGCTGCCCGGCAGGCGGACCGATTCCTGCGCTGCGACGCGAAAGGTGTCGATCAGCCGGGTCACTTCTCCCCTCGCGTCCTTGATCGGCTTTCCCGCCTCGATACAGAGGGCCTGGGCCAGTTCTTCGTTTCGTTCCCGAAACCGATCCACGCAGTGCTGCAACACGGCCTCGCGCTCATAGGCCGCCATCCTTCGCATCGGCGCCGTCGCCTCGACCGAGGCGGCGATGGCCCGGTCGATCGCCACGACGTCGGCCAGGGCCACGCGGGTGGCCACTTCCCCTGTGTACTTGTCCGTCACGGCCAGATCCGTGTTGGCCTCTACCGCCTCATTCGCCAGGTAGTAGGGATAGCTCTTTTTCAGCATTTCCACGCCCTTCCTTTCGCCTTTGCCCTTTCACCTTTTGCCTTGCGGCGCAAGCCGCACTAGATGGGGCACGCGATGTCCCCGAGCCGTTCCGTCAGCTTCGGGTTCTCCCTGTAATCGATCGGCACGGCGATGAGGCTGGGCCCTTCCGTTTCGAAGGACTTCTCCAGAACGGCCCGCAACTCCCGGGAATCCTCCACCCGCACGCCATGCCAGCCGAAGCTCTCCGCCAGCTTCACCCAGTCCGGGTTTCCAAAGGCCAGGTCCGTGTGACGTCCGAACTGGTTGTCCTGCTTCCATGCGATCAGGCCGTACCCGCCGTCCTCCCAGACCATGACCGTGATCTTCACGTTGAGCCGGCGGGCGGTTTCCATTTCCTGTACGTTCATCAGAAACCCGCCGTCCCCGCAGACGGCCAGGATGCGCCTGTCCGGGTGCACGAGGTGGGCCGCGATGGCCCCGGGAAAGGCAAACCCCATCGAGCAGAAGCCGTTCGGGATCAGGCACGTGGCCGGCACGTGGCAGTGGTAGTGGCGAGCCACCCACATCTTGTGGGCCCCCACGTCGGAGAGCAGGATGTCCTTCCGGCCGAGCACCTGCCGCGCGTCCCAGAGCGCCTTCTGGGGCTTGATGGCGCCCACGGCATCATCCTCGCCGTACACCTCGAACTCGGCCTGCATCTCCCTTCGCACGGCCGCCTGCTGGGACAGGTCGAACCCGAACTCGCCCCCCTCCTGCGTGAAGGCGTCCACCCGCTCGTTGAGCATCCACAGCGCGTGGGCCAGATCCCCCACGACCTCTACCTCCACGCGGTAGTTCTCGTCGATTTCCGCGGGCACGAAATCCATATGGATGATGCGTTTGTTCAAGTCGGGATTCCAGAGGCTCGGGTGATACTCCACCATGTCGTACCCCAGGGCGATCACGAGATCCGCCGCGTCGATCGTGCAGACCACCAGGTCCTTGGCCTGAAGCCCTACGGTGTACAGGCAGTAGTCGGCATCCATGTCCACGGCGCCCTTGGCCATGAAGGTGCTGATCACCCCGATGCCCGTCCTCTCACAGAAGGCCCGAAGCTGTCGGCTCGCCCGCTTCCGGATGCACCCGTTTCCCGCGAGGATCACAGGACGGCGAGCGGTCCGGAGCGCCTCGAAGGCCCGGTCCATGACCTTGTCGTCCGGCACGGGGCGACGAAATCGGCGCGGCTCGATCGGCTGGGTGGTCGCGTTGCGCTTTGCGATGTCCTCGGCCAGCTCGATGTGGCAGGCGCCCGGTTTTTCGGTACGGGCCAGGCGGACCGCCTTGCGGACGATCTCCGGGATGTTGTCCGGGTGCAGGATCGACTGCGCCCACTTGGTCACCGGCTTGAACATGGAGACCACATCCATGATCTGGTGAGACTCCTTGTGCAGGCGTTCCGAGTCTCCCTGGCCGGTCAGGACGAGCATGGGGGCCCGGTCCATGTTGGCGTCCGCCACCCCGGTGATCAGGTTGGTCGCGCCGGGCCCCAGCGTTCCGAGGCAACCGGCCGGGTTTCCCGTCAGCCGTCCGTACACCTCGGCCATGAAGGCCGCACCCTGCTCGTGCCGGGTCAGGATGAAGCGGATTTTGTCCGAATCGTCCAGGGAACGCATGAAGTCCGCGTTCTCTTCGCCCGGCACACCGAAGATATACTCGATTCCCTCGGCTTCGAGACATTTGACGAAAAGGTCGGATGCTTTCATCGCCCTCCCCTTATGGGCCGCCTTGGAAATAGCTCTGGGTGCCGACCGCCTCGATGGCCTCCCCGATACGGGTCAGGGCATGCGCGTACGCTGCTGTCCGCATATCGATGCCGTGCCTGTCGGCGAGTTGAGAGATCGCGTCGAACGCCCTCGACATGATCTCCTGCAACCTCTCCTGGACCTGTGGTTCCGTCCAGTAGTAGCCCTGCTTGTTCTGGACCCACTCGAAGTAGCTCACGGTCACCCCCCCTGCATTGGCAAGGATGTCCGGCACGACGATCTTCCCTGCGTCTTTCAGGACTGCATCCCCGTCGCTCGTGGTGGGGCCGTTGGCCACCTCGACGATCACCGGGGCCTTCACCCTGCCCGCATTTTCCCCGGTGATCACGTTCTCGAGGGCCGCCGGGACGAGAACATCCACATCGAGGCTCAGGAGTTCCTCGTTGGAAATCGTAGACGCATCGACCACCTCACAGACAGACCCGTCACAATAGACCGCCTTGAGCTGCCGGGATTCGTTCTTGAATCGAATCAGGCTCGGGATATCGAAACCGTCCTGTTTGAAGATGCCGCCCTTGGAGTCACTCACGGCCACGACTCTGTAGCCGTCCTCGTGGAGGAGCCGGGCCACGTGCTGGCCCGCGTTGCCGAACCCCTGCACAGCCACGCGGGTCCGCCCCGGGTCCCACCCCTTCCGCGCTTCGAGTTCCTTGATGCAGTAGTAGGCACCCCGCCCTGTAGCGTCCTCCCTGCCCAGAGAGCCCCCGAGGGGGATCGGCTTGCCGGTGATCACGGCCGGCGTACGCTGGCCCTGCATCTTCGAGTACTCGTCCATCATCCATCCCATGATCATGGCGTTGGTGTAGACATCCGGTGCCGGGATGTCGGTCTCCGGGCCGATGAATTCACCGATCTGACGGATGAAGCCCCGCGACAGGCGCTCCAGCTCGAGCCTGGACAGATCCTTGGGGTTGACCGTCACACCCCCCTTGGCGCCCCCGTATGGAATCCCCACGACCGCACACTTGCAGGTCATCCAGAAGGCCAGGGCCTTGACTTCGTGAAGGTTCACGTCCGGGTGAAAGCGCACCCCCCCCTTGCCCGGGCCCCTCGAATCGTTGTGCCGCACCCGGTACGCTTCGAAGATCCTCAGGGATCCGTCGTCCATCCGTACAGGGACCGCAACCTGAACGATCACCCTCGGGTGCTTCAGCCTTTCGACCGCCTCCGCATCGATCGCTGCAAACTCGAAAGCCCTGTCCAGACGCTTTATCGCGTCATCGAAGATGTTGCCGTCCGGCTCCGTCTTGGCTTCAATGGTCATTGCGGTCCCTCCTTTGGCCGCACGATAGGCGCGCACGGGGGTTCTTGTCAACGGTTCTTTGCCTTACGAACAGGGCTTTGTGCAGGTTGCGGGCTTCGGCGGATCATCCGCCCGCAATGGCCGGGAAGAGGGACACGGCTTCGCCGTCGTGCAGGCGTTGATCCTGGTCGGCGTGCCGACCGTTGACGAGGATGATGGCGACCTCGGAAGGGGGGATCTCCAGCCTTTCAATGAAGTCACTCACCTTCGCGCCGTCTTCCAACTCGAATCTGCTCCTGTCGTCGGCGTACTTTCGAAGGCTCGCGAAGAGTCTGACCTCTATTTCCATACACATAACTCCTCATGGGCAGGGTGGCTCTCGAACGATTTCGTACGACAGGTAGATTATACCACGAAGGGCACCGCCCTGTGCAAAGGGCGCACCTCCGCTCGTCCTCGAACCCATGATAGGGGATGGCCACGCTTGGCTCGCGACAGACGTCGCAGAGGGTGGGGGTCAATCGTCTGCTGTAATGGCTTGACCTGCGTCGTCGTAGATCTCGATATCAGGATACAGCTCTTTCGCACAATCCGGGCATATCCCGTGACTGAACCTGGCATCTGAATGTTCGTGCAGGTACGCTTCGATCTGCTTCCAGTAGCCGCTGTCGTCCCGGATCTTCTTGCAGCTCGAGCACATGGGGAGCAGGCCGTGCAGGGTCTTGATCTGTTTCACGGCCTTCTCGAGATTCGCTTTTTCGTCCATGAGTTCTGTGTGTTCCCTTCGCAGCATATCGCTGAAGCGGTCCCGTGAGGATTCAAGGCCATAGCCGATGACCGCAACGAAAAAGAAGGAAGGAAAGAACCGCAAGCCCGTTTTCGTTCCATAGTCATGAGCATGCACAAGGCCCGGCCGGAACAGCAGCAGGGACAGAAGAAGAAGGACAAGGCCGACGGAAATCAGCCCGTCGCGTCTGCCCTGGAAGAAGAAGAGCAAGGGGGGCAGAATAAACACCCAAAAAAGAGCCGTTCCTCTTCCGGCCCCTATGGCCACATTGTACAAAACGGCCAGGGCCAGCATGTTGAGACCGAAAAAATAGGCCGGACGATCCTTGCCGTACTTGAATATCGCGATCAACCCCACCGCGAGGATTGCAACGAGGGCCAGGTCCACGATGAATTCAATCGTATCGCCCTCGAGATAGTCAACCACTCCGAACATGAGAATGACGGGAATTCCAAAGGAAGTGAGAAGACTGATCATTTGGCGTCTTCGCGTTCGTTCCACCCTGTCCGCGTTTTCCATTTCGTCGCACCCACGCAATGCATGCAAGAAGATGCATGCCTCTTTCGTTTTCTTCGTCGCAATATTTATCGGAAATATTGCGGAAGAACAAAAGCCCCGGGGCCATGCAAGAACCGGAACGCCTCCAGGGACGGAAAGGGTGGACAGCCCTTGTGCCAAGGCATATACTGATATATTCAATAGAATGTTGATTCTTACTTGTTTGATAGGGTTCTCTTCCGTCCTGCTCCGGGGGTAACGATGCCGACAAGAATCCTCCCCTTTCTGCTCTGCTCCTGCCTTCTTCTCAACGGCTACGGTTGCGCCACTCTGATGAACGGCAAACACCAGACGATTTCCCTAGAAACCACTCCTCCGGGCGCCATGGTGAAGCTGGAGGACCGGGAGTTCTCCTCACCGTTGAAACTCGAGCTCAGAAGAAGCGTCATGAACAAGACCTTTGAGATCTCAAAAGAGGGTTACATGCCCAAGTCGGTCACGCTCAGGAGCAAGAAGAGCGGGTGGACGACGGGAAATCTCCTCCTCCTCCTGGCGGCCGTGGTCGGGTTGAAGATGGACATCGATTCAGGGGCTGCCTTTGTCTACGAGCCGGGGAAGATACGCGTGACGCTCACACGGCTGGAAGATGCGAAGTACAAGAAGGTGGAGGTCAGGATCCTCGATCTCTCCATGTTGTCCCCGGCGGTCAGGCCCGGCGGGCAGTTCGGCTTCAAGGTCGAGTACACGATCGAAGACAACACAACACTCGACAATCCGGTTCCCCTCGGCCTGGATTATGCGATTCTGAGAGAGAGGAAGGTTCTGTTCGAGGACGCCCTTTCTCTGAGGGCCCCAAGGCAGGTCCGGTTCGCCACGACCAAAGGCGACCTCGTGGCCGGCAGGGCCCCCGGGACCTACATCCTCAGGATCACAATCCGATACAAGGACCACACGGCTCGACAGGCAATCCCCTTCAACATCCAATAGAGGGAGGAAGGAAGTGGCCGGAAGCAGAGACCGAAAGCGCAGGCCCGCATTCGTCCTGTTCCTCGGCGTCATCCTCCTTTCTTCGATCCGTGCAGGGGCCTGGGCGAACGACCCGGCGGAGACCATCCACCGGATGGTGAACAACGGATTCGACGAAGATCTCGCCCTGCGCCTCTTCGCCGACTGGAAGAACACAAAAGGTATCCTGATCGGCTTTGCAAAAAGCGGCGACCCGAAGAGGGTCGAGCTTGCCAGGAGGATCGTGGAATACCGTTACACCGCCTTTCAGGACACCTGGACCGAGGCCGTACAGGACATGGTCGAACGGGGCATCCCGAAGCCGGTCGAGGCCATGGCCCCCACAGGTGGATGGAGGAGACCGTTGGCGATCAAGGACTCGAATCCGAGGCAGTTCATCATCGACGGCGCCAACGCGGATATCGATGCGACCTTCTTCGGGAAATCGGATCACATAGAGGACTTCGTGGAGGCGACGGCCGTACGGTGGGCGGAAAAGACAACGGGAAAGAGACTGCTGACCGCGACCGGTAAGCCCGACTACAAGGCGGTGAACCGGGTCCTCAAACAGAGCGAGGTCACGCCCTTCCCCCGAAATCCGGAAGGGTCTATGAGCGCCCGGTTCCGGAAGGACTTCCCGGAGATCGTCCAGGAGAGCTACCCCGGTGCCTACGGACAGAGATCGTTGGAGGTGACGTACCTCACCAAGGCCAAGGCAGACATCGTCCGCTACGATGGTCAGGGAAACCTCGTCGCCCGAAACGGGAAGGCCCAGCTCATCGAAGACCAGCCCGCCATGAACGTCGTGGAAGACCTGACCCGGGCCAGGTACACGAAGTTCGACCGAATGCAGAAACTGGCGGCCGACTTCAATCTCAAGTACAAGGGCCACCTGACCGGGAACCTCGCGGACGATTCGGAGAACACGGCCAAGATGTTGCAGCGCATGATCGAAGAGGATTCCCATCTGCGGGGTCTTCGGCCCGAGCATCACCCCCTCTACGGGAAGGCCCTGACGGTAAAAGGGGCCTTGCGTGAGGGAGATGATGCGATGATGGGGAGGGCCCTCGACGGGCAGACGCTGGAAGACTTCGTCCGGGAAGCAGATGACGAAATGCTCCGCATTCACACGCACAACCAGCAACGAATCGCCTACATGATGGACGACTCGGTCGGCACCGCGTCGCGTCTGGGCCCCGACGGGGCCCGGAACGCAGGAAGGTTGAACACCGCCCTCAAGGCCCTTTCGATCCTGGGATACGGCGCCACGGGTGCGGATGCTTACCTGAAGGCAAAGAAAGGAGAAGAATCCAAAGAGGTCGCCAAGGCCTTGGCTGCGGCCCTGGCTGGAGATGTGGTCGGGACGGGTGTGGGCTCGGCCGTAGGCACCTACGTTGCCTCGACAGGGGCAGGAGGGCTTGCGGCGGGAACGGCGGGCGTGGTTACCGGGATCGGCGCAGGGGTTCTGGCCGGAGTGATCGTAAACGGCGGCGTCGAGATGGCCGAGGACCAGATGGAAGACGTGCTCTCAGGATACAAGGTCGATGCATCGGTCGAGAAGATGTTCCCCGGGCCTGGAAGAAGGGAACGGTTGCTCACCATGAGTGCAGATGAAATCGAGGCCCACATCAACAGCGAATGGGAGAAGCAGCACCAGTGGGGAGGCCTCTATCAAGGACGTTACGGGAACGAAGCGGACCAGGAAGAACTCCGCAGAGAAATCCTGGAGAAGGTCTTGAAGGAGCAGGTCCGGCTCAGGCTCGACCTGCTGCGAACAGAGGTGGTGGCCGACATCATGGCGGACGAACTTGCAGGGCTGGTCAGGGCTTACGAAAGCGGTCAACTCTCCGGCGAAGAGCTGGAGGCCTGGAAGGAACGCTGCTTGAAGGAAGAAGGTTTCGATCAGAGGGTCGCCGAGCGACTCCAGTCGGATTACAGGAACTATTCCCTGCTGTTTTACGAACTGGAGCGAAGGTCCGAACGGGACGGACTGTGGCAACTCGCCCTTGGAGAAGCGAACGCCCGCGAAGCCTCGCGGGCCAAGGCGATCGACCGCTATGAGGGACTACTGAGCAACCAGGAATACCTGGAAGGCGCGCTACAGGATTTTGATCTTCATTTCAGCTCCCTGCGGGACAACACCATCGGGGGGGCAGACCCCCGGGTCCTCCGCGGACTCTTCGAGAGGCTCGAAGGGGACCTGCGGGAAATCCTGGATGCCTTCCAGATGATCGAAAACGCCGCCCCCATATGCCTCACGGACATCAATCTGTCCTACGGTAAGGAGGACGACCTCACGGCCTGGTATACCAAGAAGAGCCACATCGCCCTTCTGCTCCGGGATCTGCGCCAGGAGGTCGATGCGCGCAGGCAGCAGTTCAAGGCCCTGAACGATTTTGTAGCCTCCGTCAAGAAGTATGCGGCGACCACAGGAGCCCCGGATGCCCTCTTCCAGACCGCCACGGCAACGCCGGAATCGGGAGATCCGGAAAAAGTAACTGTCCCCTCGGTCATCGGGCAAACATCGGCTGCGGCCATCCAGGCCATCCTGGACAAGAACCTGCGCATAGCGACCACGGGGCTCCCGGTGGAGGCCGGCGAGGCTGCAGGATTCGTAAGAACCCAGTCCCCTGCGCCCGGCCGGCGGGTCCCCCCGGGAACGACGGTGACGATCCAGGTGACGGAACAACGGATCCCCGCCGCTGCGCCTCCCGCCGCTTTCGTTCAGGCGACTCCTGCGGCTCGAACGACTGAACCGGAGCCTGAGATCGAGTTCGTGGGAGACAGGTCGATGCCTGTGGGGGACCTCCAGATCTCCCCTTCCAGTTCAACGATCCAGGTCGGGCAGTTTTCAAAGTTCCTGGCCACACCGATCGACGTCTATGGAAATCCGGTAACGGGCAATGCCCTGGCTGCGCTGCAATTCCGATGGATGGTGAACGACGCCTCTGTTGCAAATGTTTCCGGTTCTCATCGGACAGGTCTCATATCCTCCCTGAAGGAGGGAACGGTGCAGGTGATCTGTCAGGCCGGAGGGGCCGTCGGCATCGCAACCGTGACCGTGAAGGGGGTCGCTGCCGGTTTCAAGGAACAATCAGACCCTGCCGGGCCGGGGTGGGACCGGAAACAGCTCGAAGAGCACTATGCCAACGAGGATCCCGGGTTCGGCCAACGTTCGTCCGGGGCGTCGAGCGGCATCGTTCAGAAAACACTGAGTCCGGAGGAGAGGGCCCGCCAGGACGCCGAGTGGAACGCGTGGTGGGCGGCCGAGCAGCAGCGACAGGCCCAGGCGGCAAGGGAAGGGCAGCAGATGATGGACAGGGCGCTCCAGGATTTTCACAACACCATGAATTCGCTCTCTACGGGCGGGCGGCAGCCTCCGTCCGCCGGAACTCCGCCGCCACCACCCTATATGCAGACGAATCCGTACAAGGCTTACGAGCCGTGGATGAAGAGCGGCCAGAAGAAGAAGGAAGGCCAACAACCGGCCTCTACGCCCCCTCCCACCTCAGGTTCATCGAACGAATGCCCGAACGGCATCTATATCATGGGGGTTTGCGCGGATGACTAGCCTGGAGTTCTTGGAAAACTGATCAACGCAACTCTTGGATTCTCTTGATCTCGGTATCGTAAATCTTCCACTTGCCGTACGATTTCTTCATTACGTGAACGCCGGTAATCTTCTTGTCTTTATTGTCCGGTCCGCTCACGGTTTTGTTGACCTGGACAAACCAGACTTTTGCCTCATCGTCCGACTTGTCGAGCACCTTTGCCTGTTCCAGGGCATATTTCATGTCATATACACGAAAGCACTCCTGCATCTCCGCCCCTCTGGCTTTGCAGGATCGCGCCCTTTCGTGGTAGGTCTTGATCCAGGCGTCAAAATCCTCCTGTTCCGCGGCCTTCAGGTTCTTCTCGATCACCTTGAGGATGTCCTTGTCTTCCGCGGCATCGTTGTCCCCGACCTTCTCGCCTGCGTACGCATTCGAAACGAGCAGTATCATGGACATCAGGATCAGTCTTTTCACGTGACTCAGCCTCCTGTTTTTGAACGCTTTTCTTGTTGGATGCCTCATTCGGCAGGCGAGGTTCGCTTCCGACGATGTGCAATCCCTGTCACGTTTCGATTTACTCGGGCTATGTTTCCCCATCTTCGAGGAGCGTCTTGTGTTCTCGTGCTAGCCCGAGGTAGTGACCGGCGATGCGCGTGGACGGAGACGACGCGCCCTCGGTCAGGGTTTTGTTCACCTGGGCGGGAGGCCCCGCCGCGAGAGAGTACGG